>OHMD01000202.1_pt1 | contig 13390 bp, 10 predicted proteins | sample 1569161 | NCBI WGS metagenome assembly OHMD01 (sample SAMEA3879502, study PRJEB24766) | human gut metagenome | biome: human-associated habitat; feature: feces | place: USA | collected 1985/1987
CCAGCTCGTCCCACTGAAGCGGCACGTCCTTCTCCGCGCAGCCCATCGTCTGCGCGAGCATCCGCCGCGCCAGCAGCTCTCCGGCGATGGTGCGCTTCCGGTCGTCCTCGCCGGCGATGTCGGCCACACGCCGCCGCCGCGTCTCATCCATCATGCCTATCACGGTCTGGGCCGCGTCCTCCGTCAGCTCCCGGATGTCAAACCACTGCAATTCCATATCCCGCGCCTCCCGCGTCATATTTTTCGCACCCATTGTATCACATCCTGCCGCGCCGCGCTACTGCTTTTTCGCCGCCGCAGGCTTTTCTCTGTACTTTCCGGTACTTCCACCCCTTGCCCAGGGGACGCGGCGGTGGTATACTATCCCCGTATCTGTAGTTTTCCATGAAGGAGATGACGCCATGACCCGTGATGAGCTCCGCGCCAAGGCCAACGACCTGCCCCTGCTGCCCGGCGTCTATCTGATGATGGACAAGACCGGCTGCGTCATTTACGTCGGCAAGGCGAAAAAGCTCAAAAACCGCGTCAGCCAGTATTTTCAGGAGAATTCCTCCCACAATGAGAAAACGCGCCGCATGGTCTCACAGGTCGACCACTTTGACACGATCTTTGTCTCGACCGAGTTCGAGGCGCTGATTTTGGAAAACTCGCTCATCAAGCAGCACATGCCGCGCTACAATATCTTGTTAAAGGATGACAAGGGCTATCCCTTTGTGCGCCTCGGCACGGAGCACTATCCGCGTTTTACGATGGCCTCTAAGCCTGCGGACGACAACGCGCTGTACTTTGGCCCGTTTGGCGGACGAAACGAGACGCGCGCGGCCATCGACGCGATCTGTGCGGCATTCCGCCTGCCGACGTGCAGCCGCAAATTCCCGCGCGACATTGGAAAGGAGCGGCCCTGCCTCAACCATCACATGGGGCGCTGCGACGCGTTCTGCCGCGGCACGCCGGATGAGGACGAGTACATGCGCCGCATCGGGCAGGCCGAAGAGCTGCTGAACGGCCACTACCGCCGCTTAACGCGCGCGCTGCGCGAGGAGATGGAGCAGGAGGCCGCAGATCTGCACTTTGAGCAGGCGGCGGCGCTGCGCGACCGCATCCGCGCCATCGAGGTGCTGGGCAAGCGCCAGAAGGTCATTGCCGGCATCTGCGCCGATACCGATATCTGGGGCGTTTACCGCGGCGCGCTCAAATGCGGCAGCGCTGTGCTGCACATTGAGGACGGCAGCGTGACGGGTCGAGACTTGAACCTCTTCGCCGCGCCGCAGGACGAGAGCGAGCAGATGATCTTGTCTGCACTGCTGCCGCAGTATTACCTCAATAAGAGTGTGCTGCCGCGCGAAATTCTGCTGCCCTGCGAGATCGAGGGCGCAGCCGAGCTCGCACAGATCCTGACCGAGCGCGCGGGCCGCAAGGTGACGCTCCACGTCCCCCAGAGGGGCGAGAAGGCGGAACTCCTTGCCATGGCGCAGCGCAACGCGCGCGAGGACGTCGAGCGCGTGACGACCGCGCAGGAGCGCGAGAACCGCACGCTGACGCAGCTTGCGGGGATGCTCTCGCTCCCCGAGCCGCCCGAGCGCATGGAGTCCTACGATATCTCGAACACCGGCGCGAGCGACATCGTCGCGTCGATGGTCGTCTACGAGGGCGCAAAGCCCAAGAAGAGTGACTACCGGAGATTCAAGATCAAGAGCCTGTCGGCCCACCCGGATGACTATGCCTCCATGGAAGAGGTGCTCACGCGCCGCATCCAGCGCTATCTGGACGGGGACGAGAAATTCAGCCCCCTGCCGGACGTCATGCTCATCGACGGCGGCATCACGCACGCGGGCGTCGCCGAGCGCGTGTGCGCGCAGATGCACGTGCACGTGCCGATCTTCGGCATGGTCAAGGACGACCGCCACCGCACGCGCGCGCTCGTCACCGCACAGGGCCGCGAGATCGACCTGCACGCCGCGCCGAACGTCTTCGCCCTGATCGGTCAGATCCAGGAGGAGACGCACCGCTTTGCCATCACGTTCCACCACGAGAGCCATTCGAAGTCCTCGACCCGCTCGGCACTCGACGGGATTCCGGGCGTCGGCAAGGTGCGCGCTCAGGCGCTGCTCAAGACGTTCAAGAGCGTTAAGGCGATTCGGGAGGCGGACATTTTCGCCCTTGAACGTGTGCTGCCAAAAGACGCCGCCGCGTCCGTCTACCTTCATTTTCACGGCGAAACGGACGAAAAAAAGGATGAAATGTAACTTCCTCTGCAATCGCCCATTTGACGGGAAAAGCGAAAAAGAAGCGCGATTTTTGTGACCTTTGCCAACAAAAATCAAAAAATCAGGTTGACATAAATGAATTTCAATAAATGAATTTTCAAAAAGTCAAACTTGCATATTTTGGCATCGCGACACGCTGTTGAGGCGGCTTTTCGTCCCCTGCGCCCGGAAAGGGCACAGGGGGCGTTCCTTTGTTGTCCGAGGGGATAGAGCGTGCGGTGGAGAAGCAAAAAAGCCAGTGTTTGCAGGGCTTTCCGCGTTTTTGCCGCCTTGCGGGGCGGGAGCGGGACACACCCGGCCTGCTCCCAAGAGTTTTTTGCCCGCTCGGACGGGACAAAGAGCGTCGGCAGGTGCGCCGCCTCTTCGACGCCGAGATGGCGGCGAGGCGGCGGAGAGGGGTGACGATGGTTTACATAAATCGAGAAAATCACGAATTCGATGACTTAAATCGCAACTTTTAGAAGATGAAAATAAGAAAAATATCGAAAATTTTATAAAATACAGAACTTTTGGCGAACAAACGGCGGAAACTTGACAAATCCTTTTTCAGGCGGTATACTGCCAGCAAGTTTTGGAAAAGTTACATTTTGTAATCTTTTCCGGACGCAGCGCACTTCCTCAGCTGCGCGAAGCTGCGGCGGCTCACGCCGCGAAAAAAGGAGTATCCCATGCAGAAGTTTTTGAAAAATTTGTTCACAGCCCAGCGCTGCCGCAGAGCGATGTTCTTTCTGCTCTTCGCGGCTGTGATGCTGCTGAACAGTTCGCCCGAGCTGCGCGCGGACGCGCTGTACCTCATCGCCGACGGCGATACGGTCAGCGTGCTCGACGGTACGACGGACATCCCGCAGGAGCGCGTCATTGTCACCGGCGCGCAGAGCGGTGACGCGGAAGTCACGCTCCCTGCCGGTGAAAAGGTGACGGTGACACACGGCGACGATATCGAGTACGCCACCACGAGAAACGGCGAGCGCGTCAGCGAGCTGCTGCGCCGTTTGCAGATCTCGGTCAGCCCGCTTGAGATGGTGCTGGTCGACGTCACGGAGGAAGAGGTCGAGATCACCGTTGCCTCTGACTTCACCTACTATGAGACCGCCACCGAGGCGGCTCCCCACACCACGCTGACCTCCACGTCGTACCGCATCCCCAAGGGCGAGACGCAGGTCGTCCAGCAGGGCATCGACGGCACGCGCGACATCGTTTACGAGGTCGTGTATGCCGACGGCCAGTTCGTCTCCCGCCAGGCGGTGGAGGAGAAGAACGACACCTCCGTCGCGGAGATCACCTACACCGGCACGCTCGTCGACAAGGCGCAGAGCGGCGACACGGTCAAGTCCGTTGTCACCGAGAGCGACGGCAGCGGCTATCTTCTGATGAAGTCCGGCGATTCCGTCCACTTCTCCGGCTCGATGAAGGTCACCTGCACGGCCTATACCGCGGGCTACGGCGGCGTGGGCACCAGAACGGCCACGGGCACGACGGTCCACGTCGGCACCGTCGCAGTGGATAAGAAGGTCATTCCCCTCGGTACCGAGATGTTCATCGTCGGCTCGTCGGGCTACACCTACGGCAACGCTGTGGCTGAGGACACCGGCGTGCGCGGCGCGGCGATCGACCTCTATATGAATTCCTATCAGGAGTGCAAGCAGTTCGGCCGCCAGAAGAACTCGACGGTCTACTTCCTCGACTGAGCGGGGCGGTTTGTCGAATAGTACGATAAATGTATGTTCCGGATGCGTATGTTGCGCATCCGGAACATTTACTTTATTGCGGTGATGTGATACAATTACCGGCAGAAACTGAAAGGAGAACACAGGATGAAAGCCATTATCACGGTACTGGGGAAAGATCAGGTCGGTATTATCGCGGGCGTCAGCTCGCTGCTGGCAAAGTGGAACGTGAACGTTCTGGATATCAGCCAGACGATTTTGCAGGAAAATTTCACCATGGTCATGCTGGTGGATCTCGAAAATTGTTCGCTCTCTTTTACGGAACTGACGGAAAAGCTGAGCGCCCTCGGCGCGGAGATGGACATTGCGATCCGCATGCAGCGGGAGGACATCTTCAACGCAATGCACAAGATCTGAGCGGGGAGGGAAAGAATCATGCTAAGCCGCAATGATATTCTGGAAACGATCCGTATGATCGACCAGCAGCATCTGGATATCCGCACGATCACGATGGGCATCTCGCTCCTCTCCTGCGCGGACAGAAGCGCAGAGCGTGCGTGTGAAAAGATCTACGACAAGATCAGCCGCTATGCAGAGCACCTGGTCGCAACGGGAGAAGAGATCGAGCGGGAATTCGGCATTCCCATCGTCAATAAGCGGGTTTCCGTCACACCCATCGCGCTGGTCGCCGCCGCGTCGGAGACGGAAGACTATGTCCCGTTTGCCAAGGCGCTTGACCGCGCGGCCAAAAATGTCGGTGTTAACTTTATTGGCGGTTTTTCGGCGCTTGTGCAAAAGGGCATGACGGACGCCGACCGGAAGCTGATCGCTGCGATCCCCGAGGCGCTGGCCTGTACGGACCTTGTGTGCTCGTCGGTCAACGTCGGCTCGTCCAAGGCGGGAATCAACATGGATGCTGTCGCCCTGATGGGGCAGACGGTGAAAAAGACGGCGGCGCTCACGGAAAAGCAGGGCGGCTTTGGCTGCGCCAAGCTTGTGATCTTCTGCAATGCGGTAGAGGATAACCCCTTCATGGCGGGCGCGTTCCACGGCGTGGGCGAGCCGGAGAAAGTGATCAACGTCGGCGTTTCCGGGCCGGGCGTTGTGTATCACGCGCTGCAAAGCGTCAAGGGCCAGCCGTTCGACGTGGTGGCGGAGACCGTGAAGAAAACGGCGTTCCGCATCACGCGCATGGGTCAGCTCGTCGCGCAGGAGGCGAGCCGCAGGCTCGATACGCCGTTTGGCATTGTCGATCTTTCCCTTGCGCCCACGCCCGCCGTCGGCGACAGCGTGGCCCGCATTCTGGAGGAAATGGGGCTTGAGGTCTGCGGCACGCACGGTACGACCGCCGCGCTCGCCCTGCTCAACGACGCGGTGAAAAAAGGCGGCGTGATGGCGTCCTCCTCGGTGGGCGGCTTATCCGGCGCATTTATCCCCGTCAGCGAGGACGAGGGCATGATCGCCGCGGCGTCGTCCGGCGCGCTGACGCTCGACAAGCTGGAGGCGATGACCTGCGTGTGCTCCGTAGGACTTGACATGATCGCGCTTCCGGGCGACACGAGCGCAGAGACCATTGCTGCCATCATCGCCGATGAGGCGGCCATCGGCATGATCAACACGAAGACGACTGCGGTGCGCGTCATCCCTGCGCCTGGCTGTAAGGTGGGCGACACGGTGGAGTTCGGCGGACTTCTCGGCTCGGCACCGGTGCAGGCGGTCCACCCTTATTCGAGCGCGGAGTTCATTGCGCGCGGCGGCAGAATTCCCGCGCCGCTGCACAGCCTGAAGAACTGAAAAAAGCGGACAGCCTTGACTGTCCGCTTTTTTATATAGAATTCGTCTTTTCAGAACAGCAGCTCGTAGCCCATCTTGATGAAGAGAAGCCCCAGCACGACAAAGATCATGCCGCGCACGCGCTTGCTGCCACCCTTCATGGCGTAGCGCGCGCCGCAGTAGGCGCCCAGCATATTGCAGGCCGCCGCGGGGAGCGCCAGCAGCCACCAGACCTTGCCGCTGAAGATGAACAGCACCGCCGAGGCGACGTTGGAGCAGAGGTTTGCGATCTTCGCGCAGCCCGACGCCGTGAGGAGGTCCATCGAAAGTGCCATCGTAAACGCCATGATCATAAACGTGCCCGTGCCCGGGCCGATGAGCCCGTCATAGCAGCCAAGACCCAAACCGATGAGCGCGGCGCGCGTCAGCTCCTGCTGCGGCGTGTACTCGCGCGCGGGTGCGTCATTTTCCTTGCCGAAGTCCTTTTTGAGCATCAGCAGGATCGCCGCGCAGGGCAGCGCGACGAGCATCATGATCTTCAGAATGTCCTCGTTGATGAGCAGAGCGATCTTTGTGCCGATGGCCGCGCCGAGCAGCGCGCCGATCCCCGAGACGATGGCGGGACGCAGCAGGACCTTGCCGCCGCGAAAGTATTTGAACGAGGCGAGCGCCGTGCCGGTGCCGTTGACGACCTTGTTTGTCCCCATTGCAAGATGCGCGGGGATACCGGCCATCAGATAGGCGGGAAGCGTGATAAGTCCGCCGCCGCCGGCGACGGAGTCGACAAAGCCGCCAAGAAAGATGAGCGGCAGAACAACGATCAGAATTTGCGGTGTGAGCTCCATGAAAGTCTCCCTCTTTTCCTGAGATTTCTGCATTTTATCACACGGGAAAAATTTTTACTACTCTTTTGCGCAAAATATGGTAGAATCATTTTACAATTTTTTACGCCCAGCGCGCAGAAAGGAACCACGCTATGGAACGCAATGACAAAGCTGCCATCGAGGCGCTCTTAAAGCGCCACGGTTTTCATTTTTCCAAGTCCATGGGGCAGAACTTTTTGATCGACCCCGCCATCCCCTATGAGATCGCCGAGAGCTCGCGCGCAAACGAGCAGAACGGCGTGCTCGAGATCGGCCCTGGCATCGGTGCACTGAGCCACGAGCTCTGCGAGCGTGCGGGCAAGGTGGTGGCCGTGGAGCTTGACAAGACGCTGCTGCCGATCCTGGACGAGACCATGGCGCGCTTTGACAACTTCGAGGTCGTGTCCGCCGATATTTTGAAAACCGATATCCCTGCGCTTGTGCGTGAGAAATTCGCAGGCCTCACGCCCATCGTGTGCGCGAACCTGCCCTACAACATCACGACGCCTGCCATCACCGCGCTCATCGAGTCGAAGTGCTTCGAGAGCATCACGGTGCTCGTGCAGAAGGAGGTCGCCGAGCGCCTCTGCGCCGCGCCGGGCACGAGCGCCTACGGCGCGTTCTCCGTCTTCATGCAATACTACACGGAGCCGGAATACCTTTTCGCTGTGCCGCGCGAGTGCTTCGAGCCGCAGCCGAAGGTCACGTCCGCCGTGCTGCGCGCCGTCGTGCGCAGGGAGCCTCCGGTCGAGGTCGAGGACGAGAAGTTCTTCTTCCGCGTGGTGTACGCCGCGTTCGCCCTGCGGCGCAAGACGCTTGTCAACAGCCTGATGACGGCGTTCGGCAGCCAGCTCACAAAAGAGCAGGTCACGCAGGCGGTCACGTCCTGCGGCTTAGAGGCCAACATCCGCGGCGAGCGGCTGGGGCTCAGTGAATTCGCCGCGCTGTCCGCCGAGATCGCCGCATTACTGTGACAGCACAGAAGCATCTATTCAAAAAATTGATAAACCATATGGTTGCTATTGATAAGACATTCTGCTACAATTTTCGGCAGAAAGGAGTCAAACTCAATAGCAGCCATTTTTCCTGTGCATCGGTTAGCTCCCTGCCGCCCCAAAGCGGCACAGCACACCACACAAGACGCGGTGCAAAATTTTTCTTTTTCATTACACCGTGAACATGCTACGAGGGAAAGAACAAATGACGAATTTGACGAACAACAAGGCCGTTTTGTCGTGGATCGACGAAATGACCGCCATCACCAAGCCGGACAAGATTGTCTGGATCACGGGGGAAGAGGAACAGCTCGGCGCGCTGCGCGAGCAGGCCGTCAAGGAGGGCATCCTCATCAAGCTCAACCCGGACAAGCTCCCGGGATGCTACCTGCACCGCACCGACCCCGACGACGTGGCGCGCGTGGAGGACCGCACGTTCATCTGCTGTGAAAAGGAAGAGGACGCAGGCCCCACGAACCACTGGGTAGAGCCCAAGGAAATGTACGAAAGGATGTACGCTCTGGCCGACGGCGCCTATAAGGGCCGCACCATGTACATCATCCCGTACTCCATGTCCATCATCGGCTCTCCGTTCGCCAAATACGGCTTTGAACTGACCGACTCCATTTACGTCGTGCTCAACATGCACATCATGACCCGCATCGGCAAGGCCGTGTGCGACGCGCTCGGCGACGATGAGGGCTTTATCAAGGGCCTGCACTGCCAGTGCAACCTCGACAAGGACAACAAGTACATCGTCCACTTCCCGCAGGACAATACGATCATCTCGATGAACTCGAACTATGGCGGAAACGTGCTTCAGGGCAAGAAGTGCTTCGCGCTGCGCATCGCCTCGAACCTCGGCCGTCAGGAGGGCTGGATGGCCGAGCACATGCTGATCCTCGGCATCCAGAACCCGCGCGGCGAGATCAAGTACATCTCCGCCGCCTTCCCCTCCGCCTGCGGCAAGACGAACCTCGCCATGCTCATCCCGCCCGAGGGCCTGCAGCGCTGGGGCTGGCGCGTGTGGTGCGTGGGCGACGATATCGCGTGGCTGCGCGTCGGCAAGGACGGCAGACTCTGGGCCGTGAACCCCGAAAACGGCTTTTTCGGCGTTGCGCCCGGCACATCCATGAAGTCGAACCCCAACGCGCTCATTTCCACGCACAAGGACACGATCTTTACGAACGTCGCGCTTGACCTCAGCGACAACACCGTCTGGTGGGAGGGCCTCAACAAGACGCCGCCCGCGCGCGCCATCGACTGGCGCGGCCGTCCCTGGACGCCGCAGAGCCCCGAAAAGGCCGCGCACCCCAACAGCCGCTTCACCGCGCCCGCGCGCAACTGCCCGTGTCTGAGCCCCGAGTTTGACAATCCCGAGGGTGTGCCCATCAGCGCCATCGTCTTCGGCGGCCGCCGCGCGAAGACCGCGCCGCTCGTTTACCAGTCCTTCAACTGGCAGCACGGCGTGTTTATCGGCTCGATCATGGCGTCGGAGACCACCGCCGCGGCGACCGGTACGGTCGGCGTGGTGCGCCGCGATCCGATGGCGATGCTGCCCTTCTGCGGCTACCACATGGGCGACTACTGGCAGCACTGGCTCGACATGGGCAAGAAGATCCCCAAGCCGCCGAAGATCTTCAACGTCAACTGGTTCCGCACCGACGAGGACGGCAACTTCGCCTGGCCCGGCTTTGGCGACAATATGCGTGTTTTACAATGGATCATCTCGCGCGCCGACGATGAGATCGGCGCGGCGGAGACCGCGCTCGGCTACGAACCCAACACCCACGATATCGACATGGAGGGGCTTGAAATGTCGATGTACGACATGCGCCGCCTGCTCTCGGTCGACCGCGAGCTCTGGCTCCAGGAGTGCGAGGACGCGCGTGAGTATTACGAGAAGATCGGCAAGGTGCCGCCTGAGCTCTACGAAGAGCTCGACGCGCTCGAAATGAGATTGAACCGCGGCTATAAGGTCAAGCACGAATAAAACGAAGCAATGCAAAAAAGGAACCGCTCGAAGAGCGGTTCCTTTTTACGTAAAGAGCCTCGCAGAGTTTTACCCGCAAGGGGTACGCGGCATCCGTAAGGCGGCAGAGCCGCCAACGGCTGCCCAGGCGTTCGCGCACGGTGCAGAGCGCAGCGAAACTTTCTCAAGAAAGCGGCTTCACCGCTTTCTTGAAGCTATCTTACGACGCCAAACTGGAAGAGATAGTCTCTCCACATCGGATAGTACGCGGCCTTGACGTGGACGCCGTCGCCAGAGTATTCCGGCGTCAGCGCGCCGGTAGAGTCGTCGAAGACGGGATTGCAGTCGATATAGAAGACCGTTTCGTTGTCGGCGAGCTTTTGGAGCTCGGCGTTGCGTGCGTCGATGGTCGAATTCTTAAAGAACGTCGCGTCGGACTTTTCCTGCGTCGTGTGGAAGATGGCCTGCAAAAAGATGATGGCGTCAGGCTGAAGCTCGCGCACCTCGTCGAGCAGGACCTTGTACTGTGCGGCCCAGCTCTCCGCCGTGCCGGTGCCGAGCTCGTTGATGCCGAGCATCAGGTAAATTTTGCCGTAGTGCTTGCCGGAGAGCGCCTGCGCAAGCGTCTGCTTGCCGGGGAACTCCGCCTTTTCGACCGCCGACCAGACCGTCAGGCCGTTGTGGCAGAGGTAGTCGGCGTTATTGAGGCCCGCATAGTCCTTGAAGCCGTCGGTGTGCGAGTCGCCGATGAACAGCGCGTCGTCAAAGTAGCTCGCGTCCACCGTGGTGAAGGGGGAGTCGGGCTCTTCCGGTTCGGGCTCCGGTTCGGGCTCCGGTTCCGGGTCCGGAAGCGGAGCGGGGTCTGGGACGGGAGGAGGTTCGGGCGCTTTGGGCTCGCTCCATGGGTAGACCCCGTCTGCGGCCGCTGTGGCCATTGCCGCGACGGGCGGCGTCGCGGCATCCAGTTTTTCAAGATAATCCTGATACACGCCGGTGGGATCGAGCGCGGCGTAAGCGTTGAGCGCCAGCGCGCTGACAAAGCACAGCGGCAGCAGGAAAAAGGGACGAGAGGACATGAAAGGTCTCCTTAGAAACGGGAATAGAGGAAGGCGTTGCCCGACGAGGTGGCGATGAAGTACACGCACACCCAGAAGAGCAGAAACAGCGGGAGCTGGACGAGTAAACTGCCGCGGTGCTTTTCATAAAAGCGGCGCGGCTGCGGCAGACAGAAGAAGATGGCGAGCAGCAGCAGCCACCAGTAGGACGAGAGCAGCTTGAGCACATCCTGCGCGGAGATGGCGCTGTGTGCGCCGAACAGCGGGAACAGGCGGGAAAAATACGCGCCGACGTCCTTTAAGCGCGTGATGCGGAAGATGACCCACGTCTGCGGGATGACGAAGAGGAGATAGACGTGCGAGAGCACTTTATGCTCCTTGAGAAAATCGCCGATACAGAACTTTTCGAGCAGGATGAATCCAAGCAGCATCACACCCCAGAGGACAAAATTCCAGCTCGCCCCGTGCCAGAGGCCGGTGAAAAACCACACGACCGTGAGCGAGAGCACCGTGCGGGCATTGCCGTTGCGGCTGCCGCCGAGTGGGATGTAGACATAGTCGCGAAACCATGTGCCGAGCGTGATATGCCAGCGGCGATAGAACTCGCTCACCGAGCGCGCGGTGTAGGGCAGGTCAAAGTTGCGCGGCACAGGCAGCGCGAGCATCTGCCCGAGGCCCATCGCCATAAGAGAATAGCCGGAAAAGTCGAAATAGAGCTGCAAACTGTAGCTCACCGCGCCGAGCCATGCGAGCGGCGTCGACAGGTATTCATACCCGATGCGCTCAAGCGACGCCCACAGCGGCGCGAGCTGGTCGGCGAGCAGCACTTTGAAGCACAGGCCGACAACAAAGAGCTCAAAGCCGGAGAATACGTCCTCGCGCGTGATCGTGCGTTCCTTCAGTGCGCCGCGCCATTCGCGGTAGCGTAAGATCGGCCCCATCGTGAGCTGGGGGAACGCGATGGTGAAAGCGGCGTAGTCGATGAGGTTTTTCTCCGCCTCCTCGCCGCGACAGACGTCGATGAGGTACCCCGCGCTCTGGAAAAGGTAGAAGCTGACGCCGAGCGGCAGCGCAAGCTCGACAAGGGAGAACGCCGTCCCCGTCAGTTTGCCCAGATTTTCCAGAATAAATACAGCGTACTTGAAGTACACAAGGCAGAAGAGGTCCGCCGCCAGCGCGATGATCAGCAGTGCTTTTCGCGTGCGGACTTCTTTCCCCGCCATTGCGCGGGCGAGGGCGTAGTGCAGAAGCAGCACGCCGGACAGCAGCAGTGTGTCGCGCGTGCCCGCGCCGATGAAGTAGAAGGCAAAGCTGCCCAGCACGAGCGCAGCATTTTTGAAGCGAAAGGGCAGGATGTAATAGACCGCGAAAAACAGCGGCAGAAAATAAAAAAGAAACGTAAGGTCGGAAAAGCTCACGGGGAAACTCCTGTCATAATTTGTCAGCGTCTTATTGTACACGTCGGGGCGGAGCGCGGCAATGGAAAAATCAGGAATTCGTCAAGAAACCGCCGGGTAAGCCAAAACATGAGATTTTGGTTTACATGCGGCGGCAAGCGTGCTACAATCCTAAGACGGCGGCTGCGAAAAACGCAGCGTTTGATATTTTATGTCAATCGTAAGCGATAAGCCGCCGACTGTCAACCTCAAAAGGGTAACAATTTCGGTTACATTTTGTAACGGAGGACGCTATGGGAAAAGAGACTGTTTTGGCGCTGCTGCTGCGGGAAAAGGGACACTTCGTCTCCGGCGAGGCCGTCAGCGCCGAGCTCGGCATCACGCGCGCGGCCATCTGGAAGAGCATTTCCGCCCTGCGCGCGCAGGGGTACGAGATCGACGCCGTCACGGGACGCGGCTACTGCCTCAAGTCGCTGCCCGACACGCTGACCGAGCAGACCGTGCGCAGTTACTTGGGACCTGTCGAAACCGTCGGCAAGCGCATCGACTGCTTTGATTCCATCGACTCGACAAACGCCTACTTAAAGCGCATCGCGCTCGACGGCGCGCCGGACGGTACCGTCGCCGTCGCGGCGGAGCAGACGAGCGGCCGCGGTCGCCGCGGCCGCAGCTTTCAGAGCGCGGCGGGCAAGGGCGTTTACCTGTCGATCTTGCTGCGTCCGAAGCTTGCGCCGTCGCAGCTGATGCCGCTCACGGGTCTCATCGCCGTTGCGATGAGCCGCGCGGTCGACCGCGTGGCGGGGACGCACTCGCAGATCAAGTGGACAAACGATCTCGTCTACGACCGCAGAAAGCTCTGCGGCATCCTGACCGAGCTGTCCATTGAGGCGGAGACGCGGACGGTGGACCATGTCGTCGCCGGGATCGGCGTCAACTGCAACCAGACCGCCTTCGCCCCGGAGATTGCAGACGTCGCGGCCTCCATCCGCATGGAGACCGGGAACCTGGTCGACCGGAGCCTGCTGGCCAATGCGATGCTGCGCCAGATGCTCGCGCTCGCGCGGGAACTGCAAAGCGGTAGAGCCGCGTGGCTGGCGGAATTTGCGGCGCATTGCATCACGATCGGGCAGCCGGTGCAGATCATCCGCGGCGATACCGTGCGCGAGGCGTTCGCCGAGGGAATCGACGGCGAGGCCGCGCTCCTCGTCCGTTATCCGGACGGCACACGCGAGGCGGTCAATTCCGGCGAGGTCTCGGTCCGCGGACTATATGGGTATGTCACCTGAAGGAGGTTTTTACAATGAACAACGAAGTATTGCAGAATATTCGGACGCGGCGGAGCTGCCGGGCCTATACGGCGCAGCCGGTCGAGCCGGAGAAGCTGAAAGCAATCGTCGAGGC
>OHMD01000220.1_pt1 | contig 13072 bp, 14 predicted proteins | sample 1569161 | NCBI WGS metagenome assembly OHMD01 (sample SAMEA3879502, study PRJEB24766) | human gut metagenome | biome: human-associated habitat; feature: feces | place: USA | collected 1985/1987
GGCCCTTTTGACATCGTCCACCGTGGCGACCTCCTGCGGATCATCGGGGTCAGTAGTGGTTTTCACCGCATACACGGCCAGCACCTCCGGCCAGACGGCGCGGGAGCCGGACATTTCCAGTTCGTCATAGGTGCTGCCTGCTTTTGCATCGTCGATCTGCGATTGATAATCGGTGTTGATCTCCTGTACCACCTGCCGCATGGTCTGTCCCGTGCCGCTATCCTCGCCGGAGAAGAAGATGCCGAAGCAGGAACTGGCAATCAGCCCGACCACGCAAAGCACAAGGATGACGACTACCGCGACCCAGCCGCCTGCGGCAATGGCGGCGATCAGCGCCTTTGTTCCGACAATGATCGCTTTGACCGCCGCAACGGTGGCTTTTGCGGCAACCTTAACGGCCTGTACCGTAGCCTTGGCTGCCGCCTTTGCCGCCTGTACGGTTTTCTGCGGTGCTTTTGCGGAAGCCTTTGCCGTCACCTTGGCGGTCTTAGCCGTGGTTTGCGCTGTTTTTACTGCTGCCCGCCCGGTCTGCTGCGCGGTTTTGACCCCCTTCTGTGCGACCTTTACGGAGCCCTTTCCGGCAGACTGTGCCGTTTTGAGCGTACCCTTTCCGGCTTTCTGAACCGCTTGCTGTGTGGCTTTTTTCGGCTGGGTTCCCTTGAACGCATCCTTGCATTTCTGAATGTTGTCCCGTGCTTTACCGGCATTGCGCTTCGCATCGGAAAACCCGCGCCGTCCGCGTTTTTGCAGCTGAACCTCGGTTCCTGCCACATATCGGCGCACGGTATCTTTGATCTGCTGTGCGCCGTACTCCTGCGGAGAAGTCTCCGCAGGAGCGGTGTTTTTTTCAGCGGTATCCGCAGTGTCCTTGGTGCGAACGGCGGCAGATTTGATGCGTTCAGAGACAACGGCAGCACGGTCAATGGTCTTGACCGTGCCCCGAACCGACTCTTTTGTTTTAATATCCGCCATGATGTTTCTGTGCACCTCTCATTTCGTATTACCTCCCACAATAATGCTCTCGTCCGGTTTAGTGGTCATAAGGCGGTACAGCTCTGTATCTTTCGGAAACTGATTTTTGAAGGGCACCAGTGCGCCGCCGTAGCGCAAAAGACCGCAGCCTGCCGGGGCATTGGTGATATAGCCGGTCTGCTCCGGGGAAATGTTCAAAAGTGCCGCCAGCTTCTCCCGGTCGCTGGGAGCCTGATTGAGCAGGATCAGCATTTCGGAATTCGACAGCATGGTGCTGGCCTGAACGGAATCCAGCAGATACTCCACATTCTGCGTAATGGCGGTGGGATAGGCACCGCGTTTACGGAAGCGACGCCATGCGGAATCAAAGAAATCCGCGCTGTACGGATTCTGAAAGACCACATGAAATTCGTCGATGAACAGGTGCGTCCGCTTGCCCTTGCGCCAGTTTTCCGTCACGCGGTTGAGCATGGCGTCGGTGATAATCAGAAGCCCCATGGTTTTGAGCTGACGCCCCAGATCCATAATGTCATAGATAACGATGCGGTTTTGGGTGTCCACATTGGTTTCATGGGCAAAGGCATCCAGACTGCCGGTGGTGAACAGCTCCAGCGCCAGCGCCAGATCGCGGGCTTCTTCCTCTGGCTGTGCCAGCAGCTTTTCCCGGAGAACACGAAGCGTCGGGACAGGGCCGCCGCGCTTATAGGCCGCATACACGGCGTCTACGCACCGGTCGATGATGCTCTTTTGCAAGGGGCCGATGCCGCCGCGGTCAAGCTGTTCAAACAGGGACAGGATAAACTCGGATTTATCTACTACCGGGTTGCCGCCATCGCCGTAGCCCTCCACCATGTCCATGGCGTTGATATGGTCGGGGCTGCCCGCCGCAATGCGGATGACCTCACCGCCCAGCGCCTGACCCAGCGCATAATACTCGCGCTCGGGATCACAGACCAAAATATCATCCTTCGTGGCCAGCGCCAGAAAGACGATCAGCTCCTTTGCCGAAAAAGATTTGCCGCTGCCGGGTACGCCGGTAATGATGGTGGATTGGTTGAGCAAATTTGCACGGTTGCACAGCAGCAGATTGCCGGAGATGGCGTTCTCACCGTAATAAATGCCGCCCGGCTCCATGATCTCCTGCACACGGAACGGCATCAGCGCCGCCAGCGCTTCCGAGGTGAAGGTGCGCAGAATATCAATTTTCCGCACGCCAATGGGCAGTGCTGTGTTCAGGCCGTCCATCTGCTGAAAGCGCAGCGTGGCCATTTGGCACATCCGCTGTGTGGCAGAGGTGAGGATATAGTCGGTGTCAGCGTCCAGCTGCTGCTTGCTGTCCGCCGTATGCACCAGCGTCACCATGCCCAGAAGCATTCGCTGGTCACGGGAGGTGAGGTCGTCAAGAAATTCCTTCATCTCCGCCCGCTGCTTTTCCATGTCGTAGGGGATCGTGCCGGAGAAATTGTTGTTTTGCTGCTGCTTGCGTAAAAAGTCCACGATGTTTCTCTCTACGCCGAGCAGTCGGCTTTCTCCGTCGCGGATCGCCTCGTCCATGGGGATCGGTACCACATCAATAGATAGGATCATCGGCCGGTCAATACCGGACAGCTCCGAGAGAATATCGTCCCGCAGATAGGCGGCGTAATCCTTGAGGAACAGCACACGGCCGTAACGGTCGCCCATGCGGAAACAGTCCCGGTCAAATTCAAAGCTGTCCGGACAGATGTAGTCCTTAAAGCTGTGACCCAGCTTCATGGACAGCTTTGGGTCGAAATGAAAGTCCGCTTCCTCGCCGTGACGGAAAAAGCCGTGCAGAATGCGCAGCCGATCCATCATATCCAGCTCCGTGCAGCGCGAGCCGAGGCGTGAGAGCGTCAGCGTATACTCCGAACCGGTGCGGGCGAAATAGCTTTCGGCCTCCTTATAGCTTTTGCGTGTGATCGTCACCGTGATATACAGGTCGCGGATCATACCGCTGGCGTGGGATGCTTTTTCCAGCAGCATATCGTTATATTCCTTGCGGTAATGGTCGCGGCCGTCGTTTTCATAGGGGATCATGATGTATTCCTCAAAATCACGGCGGTTGAGCTTTCGGGTGACGATGCTCAACTTGGTGTCGGCATTACTGTCGCAGAGGTTCAGCAGGGCGCTGTACCCCAGCAGCATGGATTTCTGATCTTCCTCGCCGGCCAGCGCGTAGTTGATGTCGGAAAACTGCCAGGTGCGGCTATAGCGGTTCTGCCCCACAAGCAAAATACCGCTTTTCCAGACCGTGCGGATGGGGATCACCTCCTGCACGCTGTGAGGGATCATAAATTTATCCGTATCTCTGCGGCGGATGTTTTTCAGTGTTTTCAGCATTTTTGCCTCCTTCGGGTGTGGTCGGATGTCGTTTTGAACTTAGGGTAAAATGCACCCAAGTTTCCAATGTCAGTGTCGTTTTTGGGCTTTGGCGTGCGCTTCCCGCATGGCTTCGCGGTATAAATTCTTCGGCTTGAAGGTCAGCCGCCTGGGGATCAAAAATTCCGAGCGTACCCATGCGATCACGAATTTTTCCGCCGTCATGCCGTGGTATTTTACAAAGCCCATGGCAGCAAAGGGAGCCGCGCCGAGGATACACAGCCAGCTGACCGTTTCCGTACCCAGCACATTCCGCAGACCGAAATAAATACCGACGGCAACACCGCAGGCCAGCACAGAAAAAACGAGCTGCCGCAGCGACAGCCCGAAAAACATATTCTCTTTATATTCGCGTATCTCGCGATTGATCTTGATTTCCATAGTCGTTATCCTCTCTCCGGTGTGCTTTTAGCCGGTGCTTTCGGTTGGAGCGCCGTGGGGCTTTCACCGCTCTCCGGGCGGAGAAAATCCAGCCGCGAGGCAGCATAAATAGCATTGTCATTGAGCTGACGCTGCCATGCGCCGACAGACGGTGCCCATTTGAAGCCGTTATATTTTAGCTTGCTTCGCTGTTCCTCCGTGGGCTTTCCGTCAAAATACAGGCGCAGGCGATTATCTTCCTTGTCTGCCTCGGCATGACCGCCCGGAAAATCCCAGCCTGCATATTCCGTGTTTTGTGTTCGGGACACCTCCTCAATGCGCTGCCTAAGTCTGCGCATTTCCGCTGTGTTGCCGCTGAGTATATAAGACGGATAGGGCTGCTTTTCCCACGAATAGCCGGTTTGCACACGCTCGTCCAGCTTGGTCGCCTCCGCGTCCGAAAGGCCGGGACAGCCCAGCGCTGTGGCGTGTTTCTTGAAGTAGGCGTTGATCTCCTTCATGCGTGCGTGCTGCTTAGTCAGCTTATCGAGCTTCGCTTGCAGCTTTTCCACCGCCTGGGGATCATCGCTGCGAATTACATTATTTTGAATCATTGTATTTCCTCCTTCAAATTAAAGACCCATCATTTCGCGTACTACGCGGTCTGCCATTTTTACCGTTCCCACCAGTACAAGCAGGTTAAAAATCAGCTCGCCAATGTAAGACCATACCTGTGTGACCGCCGCTGCGTTCGGATCGACCACGGGCGGAGTGGATGCGAACAGAGAAAAGATGATACAGGCCAGCACAATAATCGCGCCCTCCAGGCAAACGGCGGCGTAGGATTTCAGAAAGCTCTTACCCACCTGCTGACTCGGTTCACCGGCAAAGGTAGCCAGCGGTACTGGCGCGATAGCTGTGTAAATATAGAGTTTGAAAAAGCGCCCGTAAACGGAGAGGATCATGATAAACGAGAGGATTGTGATGAACAATCCGCCGATCAAGGCCACTGCCCAGAGTGGAATACTTTCCCAAAAGCCGCAATCCTCAATGGCGGTCACGATCTCTGCCGGAAGCACGGTCTGCTGTGCTGTGCCCATACCGGCCGCCGTCATTATGGTGGAAATAACGCCCTGCACAATGGAAAACAGCGCCATCATCAGCTCCAGCCCATAGGTGACGACCGCTTTCGCCAGTGCAAAGCGGACAAACAGCTTGATCGCCACCTCCGGCTTTTTGACCTCGGCAAAGGAGCCGCAGGTCTTAACGATACCTACCACGAAAAAAAGCACCAACAGCGCCAAGCCGATGGCCTGCACAGTACCGTTAATGGTCTTGATCACATTCCATATTGTGCCGCCCTTGAAGTTTTCGGGGGACTGTGTGAGCAGCTGCCATATTTCCGCCAACTTTTCATTCCAAGTTTCAATTGCGTTTTCGAGATTCTGTACGACCCAGTTATCACTCATATAGCTTCCTCCTTTCCCGACAGCATAAGGGGGCAGGCACGAAGCCTGCCCCTCGCTGCCGTATTTTGATTATCGCTCGCCCCGGTCGGGTGTGCTGCGGATCACGCCATACACATCATCCACAAAGTAGTGCCCGGCAAAGGGATTGAATATGGCGTGGCATTTTACGCCGTTATACTCTGCCAGATAGTCATTGTCTCCGAGGCGTTTCAAAATCGTCGCCTCTCCGAGCACATGATTTTCACCCTGCTTCAGCGAATGGATATAGCATTGGCACTTTTCCATGACCCTTTCCTCCATTAACCCGTGATCAGCGTCAGGATTTCCTTAGCAAAGGTCACGACGACACCGCCGGCAAGTGTCAGAAATCCGTTGCTGCGCTGGCTGGGATCGTGGCTCTGAAAGGACAGACCGATCTGTACAATACCCCAGCCCAGCAGAATCAGACCGACCGCGCGGATCACGCCGAAGATAAAATCAGACAGATTGTTGATGACCGCCAACGGGTCATTTCCTGCGGCAAAGGCTGTCATGGGCAGACAACATACGGTGAACACAACAGCGGCATAGACCGCCAGGACCCCCCTGCTCTTTTTCCCTATAGGCAGAGGACGGGTGTGGGTGTGTTTGCTTTTCTTAGTGCTTTTGAGATGCTTCATTGGGTTTTTCCTCCAGCTCATAAATTGCCTCCAATTCCTCGTTGGAAAGGAGCTCGTATTGGGTTTCGTTTTCGCTCGGAACTGCCACGGGATCCGTTGGCAGAAGCCGGTCGTGAATGGTGATCGCTGCAATGGCGTACTCGGCGCTTCCGTGGATATAAGGCGGTGCGCCGCCGTCCGGGGTGTGCGACACCAGCGGATGGGTCATGATGTCAAACTTGTCGTCGCAGACCGGTAATTCGCCGCGAATGAACAGCAGCGCCTTGCCGTTGTCCAGCATCCGCACCTCATCCGGTGTCATCAACTCACGCCCGGTGATCTGATAATTGGTGCTGTAATTGCCGTTTCGCCCGGACGATCTTCCGTAGGTGTTCGTGTCAATCGTGGCCTTGCCGAGCAGTTCCGAGATGTACTTGTGGGATCCCTGCTCGTTGCCGCCGAGATACAGCAGCTCGTCGCAGTTGCCCAAAATACTCTCCCACTGCTTTTCAAACAGCGCCTTTAACTGCGCAATGTTTTGCAGGATGATGGACACGAACACATTGCGGGAACGCATGGTGGAGAGCTTTTTGTCAAAATCCTCCGGCAGTGAGATGTTCGCGAACTCATCCATGAGAAAGTGTACGGGAACTGGCAGGCTGCCGCCATGCTTGTGGTCGGCGCTGTCAAAAAGCTGCTGAAAGAGCTGCTGATACAAAACGGATACTAAAAAGTTGAAGCTCGTATCACTGTCCGAGATCAGCGCAAACAGTGCCACACGCTTTTCGCCCATATCCTGCAAATTCAGTTCGTCCGTGGCGGTCAGCGCCGCCACAGACGAGAGATTGAATTTTTCGAGCCTTGCCGCCAGTGTGATCTGGATGCTTTTCAGTGTTTTGGCGCTGCCGGAGTGATAGTCCTTATAATACTTGACCGCAATATGTTCCGGGTCGCGCATTTCCAGCCGCTCAAACAACACATCCAGCGGCGACTGGTAGGAATCATCCTCCTCCCGCACCTCACCGGCGCGCAGCATTTCCATGACCATCGGAAAGTTTTGCTCATCGGGCGGCGCTTCGTGGTAGAGATAGTAGACCAACGCCGACAACAGCATAGCGGCCGTCGTGTCCCAAAACGGGTCATTGGTCTGGCTGCCCTTGGGTGTGGTCGCCTTGAATAGATTCGTCACCAGCATCTGCACCTCGTTGTCATCGGTCAGATAGACGAAGGGATTATAGCAGTGACTTTTCTCCATGTGCAGCAGATCCAGCACCCGGATCTCATATCCGGTTTCCTCCAGCAGCCGTCCGGAATCGCGAAGCAGCTCGCCTTTGGGGTCAAGGCAGACAAAGGACGAACCCTGCGGTGACAGGCAAGCCTCATACAGGCAGGGCTTGGCATACGAACGGGTCTTGCCCGCGCCGCTGCCGCCGATGATAACGGTATTCAGGTTGCGCTTGTGCTTGCGGCCGTTTAGCCCCATACGGATGTGCTGCGTGAACACCTTGTTTGGCTTTGGCGGGCGTGCCCGATACTTTCGGTTCACGGTTTCCACATTGCCCCATTTGGCAGAGCCGTGTTCCTCGCCGCGCCGGTAATGACGGCGGGTGGAAAGATAGACCCCGATCACCATGGCATACAGGGCAATGAAAACGAGGACAGTTTTCAGGCTGTCCTCGCACCACTCGATATGAAACGGCTCATTCATTGCCGATGGAAATTGCCGAAGGATCTCGGGAAGGCCACCGGAAGCAGCCGGGGCGATCAGAAGCCCCAGCCACACCGCAGGGATCAGCCCCGTCGCATACCACAGCCATTTTTGTTTACCGTTCATCTTTCTGCTTGACTCTTTTGGATTTGCTCGGTGCGTCAACGGTTTTAATGAGAACTTCATCGACAATATCGGTGGGGCGTTTGTCCTCGATCAAATCGTTACGCAGGTTGTTGAGTGCATTGATCACGACGCCGTGCTGATACGGATCAAGGGTCAATACCCTCATATCCTGTTTTTCCATGGCTCATCGCTCCTTTCCGGTTTCCTTTTGCGCTGCCGTTCGGCTTTGCTCCAGCGTCCGCACCATTTTGCCGGTCATGGTCTGCAGCGTGTCACGAATGTCGGTCAACTCACCGCGAATGGTCTGCGGCTCCGCATTTTTCAGCTCATCGGGCAAGCGGCTGAAATCATACCCCTGTGTGTCCACACCGTACTTGCGGCACAGCATATAGGAAACGCAGTAGCTTTTGAAGGCGTCAGCCTGCGGGGTACTGTTTTCCTGCTGCGCCATCTCGGCACGAGCCAGTGCCAGCGATACGCTGCGAAACAGGTCTTGCCCGTCCATACCGCGCTGGACGAAGATGGTTTTGCGCTCATAGTCATACACTGCACCGTTTTGCACGCTGTCGGCCATTTCAATGGGCACCGGGCGCTTGGCGATCAGTGCAGAAAGCAGCAGGCGGTCATCATAATGCACCTGCGGCTGCCGCTGGCGTTTGGCATCCGTTTGGCTGATGTCAAAGACCTTTTTCACATTATAGTAGTAGCCGGTGCGGCCATCCTCGGTCACATAGCTGTCCCCGGCTTCCAGAATGGAAATGCCTGTTTCGTTTTTGCGGACATAGATGCCGCGTTCTTTCCAGCCGTCAAAGTCCCGCAGGCGGGTGGCCTCATCGTTCTGTGCATAGATCAGCAGCGCGTTTGTGGCCGAATAGCGGTCAAATCGTGCCTGCACATCCAAAAAGCCCCGAAAGGCTTCTCCGTCCCGCATGACCTCCTGTGCCATTTCATCCGCCAGTGCATACAGGCTGTCGCGTTCCGCCTTCTTCTTGGCGGCATATTCCTCCTTGGTCAGCTGCGGACGGTCGCTCTGCGTTTCCGTGGCAGTGGGGGCGGTAAAAAGATCATCGAAGTTTGCCATAGCTTATCTCTCCTTACTTTTTCTGACCCGCTTTTTCGGCGGAGTCTGTCGGTGTTCATTTTGCGGTCGTGTACTCTTGGCGGGTCTGCTGCGTTCGGTCGGCTTGCGCTCCTCCGTCTCCTGCTGCTCACGGCGAATCTCCTTCAGCTCCTCGCGGACAGATGGACGATCTTCCTTAGCAGTACCCTCGGCGGATCTCTTTCTGGATTTTGAGGAAGGCTCGGACGGACGGGATTTCTCCGTCCGGGCCGCCGTGGGGTTTTCTTGGGCAGCCTCCTGCTTCTGCGCAGGAGCTGCCATCATTTCATCCAGCAGCCGGTCGTCCTCACTCTTTTGCGGGCGCTCCTGTTCGGGAGCCGTCTGCCCGGCGGCATCCTTATTCTTATCCCGTCCTGTTTCCGCGTTTTCACGGATGACTTCGGGGTCGGATACCGTGGCGATTTTGATGTTCTCCACAATGCGGTTGATCTTGGCGGCATCTTCGGCGCGTACCATGATTTCACTGACGCCGTGTGGGTTGTCCTTTGCCTCCCGCAGAACGCAGTAGACTACGCCGTAGCGCTTGGCATCAGCCACAAAGCGGGCCATGTCCTTGTTTTTGACGGTGAAAATAGTCAGCTCCTTGCCGCTGCGCAGCATGGAGGTAAGCCGCTGGCGTCCTTTGATTTTGTTCTTGTCCCGGTTTTTCAGTGCTGCGTACAGAAGCGCCGCCACCTCCTTTGCCGCACTGCCGGTGATTTTTGCCGCAACCTCCATGCCCTCCAAGCTCAGTCGGACGACCTGTTCAGCTGCGTCTCCGGATGTGTTCATGCTGTTGTTCCTCCTTTTGTCGTTGTTTTTGTGCGTCCTCCCGGACAGCTTTCAGTTTCTCCGCCATCACGCCGGAGCGCTCGGCAATATCGTCGCACAGATGCACTTCCCGGCGCAGCGCTTTGAGCCTTTCGGACAACTCCCGGATCTGCGCCCGATGTGCGTCGGCCTGTTTGGGACTGTCCCGGACTGCCTTTGTGCGCAGTGCATTTTGCAGTACCCGGCGTTTGGCGGACAATTCTCGGATATTCACCTCCTGTTCCTTTTTATATAAAGCAAGCTGCTCGGCGGTATCAATTTGATGCCGTGCGAGCAGCCGTACTTCCTGTGAGATGTTATTCAGTTTGAGCAGATCTTCCCGCAGCAGAAAATGGAGCCGCGCCCGGTTTTGCGGGCGGCCTTTGGGGAAGATACCGAGCTTGTAGCAGTAATAGAAATACAGTGCGCGAAAGCCGGTGATCTTGCGCGCAGCTTGCCGGCTGCCTTGGACGCGGTAGGTTTTTGGCCTTGGTTTATCGGTCATTTGCCGCTCCGGCTGCGGCAGGGGCTGTTGCAAAATACGCTGCCGGATGGCCTCGGCGGTGTAAGCCTCTCCGAAATTCCGGGTCAGACGGACAAAGCGCTCCTTACCAGGAGGGCGCACCGAAATATCCTTGCCGAATTTCACCTCATAGCCCTTTTGGCGGAGCAGATAGTAAAACTGCTTTTCGGTGACGCTCTGCCGGATCAGCTCATCGATCTCGCTGCGGATCAGTCCGCGCCAGGTGGAACGCTGCTCCTGCTCTGCACGCCATTCCCCATAGTGTTTTGACTTCCCGGCTTGCGGCCGTTGGATGACCGACAAGTTATATTCCCGGCAAAGGGTGTCGGACACGGTGCGCATATCATGATAATCTTTTTCGGTGCGGTGGTATTTGATGCCGTCCACAAAGGATACCGTGTTCAGCACAAAATGATTGTGCAGATGATTTTCCTTATCCAGATGGGTCGCCACCAGTACCTGATACCGTTCGCCCCAAAGCCGCTGCGCCAGCTTCACGCCGATCTCATGCGCCAACTCCGGCGTGGCCTCGCCGGACGCGAAGGACTGATACCCATGGTAGGCGATTACACCGTCCTCCTTGCCGAAACGCTTTTTTACTGCCAGCATCTCGTCCCGTGCCGTGGACGGCAGGCAGTTGATGCCGCTGATAAATTGCCGTACCACCATTGCACTCTCGTCGTCCGGTGTGACCGTTGTTTTCTCCGCACGGACAGCATAATCCATTACATCCGAAAGGTTTTGTGTCTGCACATCGGTCAGTTCCTCTTGCCGATAGAATTTCGGATTATCCGTCTTGTCCGGGTTTTCGATATACAGCACCACCTTGCCCAGCCAGCCCTTGACCGCCCAGATGGATGTGGTAGCCATGGCATTACTCCTGCTTTGCCGGAAGCACGACCGCCGCTGTAACCTCCCGGATGAGCTTGTCCAGCCGCTTGCTGTCCTCGTCATAGCGTTTTGCATCCACCACATTCAGTACATGGGCCTTCTGTGCGATTTGGTTAAGGTTGTGCCCCACATAGTGCATCTCACGCATAAAGGCAAAGTATTCCGGCGGCGGTGCTTCACGGGGTACCTCTCCGGTGATCAGATGGCGAAGGTAGGCTTCGCGGGACAGACGGCATTTTTTCACTTGTTTATTCAGATTTTCCGCTTCCTTGCGACTTAGCCGCACCTTGATCTCAATGTTTCGTTTGGTCATGTTCATTCCTCCATATAGCGATATTGCCGCGCTCGGCGGCGCAGGGGTTACAGGGGGATGCCCCTGTCAAGCTGCCTTTTGTCCCCAAAAGGCGTTGCTTGCTGGTATAGCACATTCTCACGCTCCCTGCGGTCGTGCGTCGGAGCCGACCTGCCGACAAACGATCATCGCTCCCGATCCCGTCCGCGCTCCGGAAGCGCCATCACACGGTCATAGTCCTCACGGAGCATATAACAGCGCTCTACGCTCCAGCCCTTTTCACCACCGCGTTCGACCGCCATATACTGCTCCAGCCGGACACAGGGATCCGTTCCGTCCAGACAGCTTCCATAGACGGAATATCCACCCATGTTCGGCTGAAACGCTTTATTGCCGCTGGACACGGCGTAGGTGCGGGAGCGTTCGCTGTATTGTACGGTAAAACAGTCCTGCATAAAGGTGATATAGCCGCATACATGAGTGCCGGCACGCTCGGCTTTACGAAACAGCTCTTTCATTTTCCCATAGGGTAATTCGACCTGCTGTTCGGGATACTGCGCCGAAAAAGACACGCCGTCAAAATCCTCGGCCACAAGAATGTGCTCGCTGTTTTGATACTGACGGCGCACCGCTTCTTCGGCTTCTTCGCGACTTTCGGCTTCCACCGTAACGGCCCGTTTCAATGTTTCGGTAATGATGACCCTGTATTCGTTCATCGTGCAAAGCTCCTTTCCGTCATCGGATTTTCTTTCGCCGGTTGCAATCCCATCCGTATACAAAGCCAATCGTTATAATCCTTGCCTTGCCGGGGGAAGGCACTTGCTACTTTATAACGCTCGGCCAACTGCTGTCGGATCGCCTCGGTGGCGCTGCGTCCGGTCATGTCATTATCCAGGCACAGGCAAATGGTTTTGATCTCCGCATGGTCTTTCAGATACTGTGTCAGCGCCAACGGCAGACGGTGCTCCTGTGTTTCCTTTTGCGGCTTATAGACTCCGGCCAGGGATAACAGATGCTGTGACCGCCACGACAGCCCGCCAGCCTGCGCCATGGTGGCATAAGATAACAGGTCGATGGCCGACTCGAATACGCAGAGCATCCGACTTTCGCCCGTAGCCGGGAGGGCAAAGGAAAATCTCTTGTCGCTGCCGGTCGCCTCGCCCTTAAAATCCGTTCCGATGCCTCGCAGGCACGCATAGCGCGGCGTTCCGTTCCTATCCATGCCGACGAATACGGCATTATGGTAGGGGAGGCTTTCATACAGCTGGCCGGAACGGATACACTGCTCGATCAATCCGCCGTCAATGCCGCGGCTTTTCAGATAGGCAATAACGCGGGTATTGCTGTTACTTTTGGGCGGCAAGAGCAGCGTTTTCGGCTTCTCCGGCTGAGCGCGGGCATGAAAAACGGACGGTCTTTCCGCCGCCCGTCCCACGATCCGCTCTACCGCCTCGGTAAAAGGGAGCTCTTTGACCTTGATCAGGTAATCCAGCGCTGTTTTTCCGCCGATCCCGCGTGAGAACCAGCACCACTTTCCATTGGAGATTTTAAGGCTGTCATGCTCACGGGTGCAGTAAGTGTTGCCGCCGAAATGCACCAGCTCCTGCGGCTCAAAGCACCGCAGGTAAGTCAGCAGATCCATTTCACGGGCGGCGGCTATTTGACCTTTGGTCACATAGGGCATGAGGTTCGCCTCCTTTCGGGCATAAGAAAAGCGCAAGCATTTCTGCCTGCGCTTTCCATAAAATTATTCAGTTACTTCGGAGCAGAGCCGGTGCGAATGA
>OHMD01000228.1_pt1 | contig 12905 bp, 9 predicted proteins | sample 1569161 | NCBI WGS metagenome assembly OHMD01 (sample SAMEA3879502, study PRJEB24766) | human gut metagenome | biome: human-associated habitat; feature: feces | place: USA | collected 1985/1987
TGATGTGCCCCGAGCTTATCACATTCATCACGGGGCGGAGCCTCGGGACGTTCGGCTCGCTCGTGGTCGAGCTGCTGTTCATCTGGATCGTCACGCTCATCGCGTGCTATCCCGTGTGCGACAGCATCATTATCCTGAACGTGAGCGCTGTCATCAAGATCGTGCTGGCGCTGCTGGTCGGCGGGCTCGGCGTGTGGTATATCAGCCGTTACGGCTTTGTCAACGACATGTCGGCGCGGACATTTCTGCCGTCGTTCGACTTAAACAGCCTCTCGTATATCTCCGTCATCATCTTCAACTTCCTCGGCTTTGAGGTCGTGTGCACGTACGCAAACAACATGAGCGACCCGAAAAAGCAGATCCCGCAGTCCATCGTGACCGGCGGCATCGTCATCGCGGCCATCTACCTCTTCTCGGCGTTCGGCATCGGCGCGGCAGTGGATGTGCGTGAGATCAGCGTGGATTCGGGGCTTATCGACGCGGTGTCGCTCATTCTGGGCGGCAGCGGCGGCGTGCTCGTGGGCGTGGTGGCGCTTTTGTTCCTCGTGACGCTGTTCGGCAATATGATCTCGTGGTCGATGGGCGTCAATTCGACGGCGGCGCTGGCGGCGGACCACAACGACATGCCGCGGGTGTTCGCCAAGCGCTGGGCAAAGAACGACATGCCCGTCGGCGCGGCGGTCACGTCGGGCGTCGTCGCCTCGTGCGTGTGTGTTTTGGGCGTGCTCATCGAGATGGCGTCGCCGGACTCGTCACTCTTCTGGAGCTTTTTCGCGCTGAATCTCGTGATGCTGCTTTTGAGCTATCTTCCCGTGTTTCCGGCGTTTTTGAAGCTGCGGCGCGAGGATGCGAAGACGCCGCGCCCGTTCCGCGTGCCGGGGTCTGACACGGCGCTCAAATGGATCGCCTACGTGCCGATGGTGCTCATCGTCATTTCGATCATTTTCACTGCGGTTCCGCTCTCGTTTGACGCAGAGACGCTTGCGAGCTTTCTGCCCATTACGATCGGGTCGATCCTCAGCGTGGCGATCGGCGAGGTGCTGATCGCGCTGCGCGGGAAAAACGCGCGCAGCTAAGTATGGTTTCATCATAAGGAGACAAAGCTATGGCAAAACGAATCATCGGCACAACGCCGAAGCAGGACGGGTATCGCATGCCCGCCGAATTTGAGCCCCAGCAGGGCGTGTGGATGCTCTGGCCCGAGCGCAACGACAACTGGCGCGACGGCGGCAAGCCCGCGCAGAAGGCCTTTGCGGATGTTGCCAAGGCCATCGCAAGATTTGAAAAGGTCACGGTCGGCGCATCCGTGCGCCAGTATCAGAACGCGCGCGCCAAGCTCCCCGAAAATATCCGCGTCGTGGAGCTCGAGAGCGACGACGCGTGGGTGCGCGACTGCGGGCCGACGTTCCTTGTGAACGACAAGGGCGGTCTTCGCGCGGTGGACTGGGAGTTCAACGCCTGGGGCGGGCTCGTCGACGGGCTGTATTTCCCCTGGGACAAGGACGACCAGATCGCGCGCAAGATCTGCGAGATCGCGGATGTGGACAGCTACCGCACAGAGGGCTTCGTGCTCGAGGGCGGCTCTATCCACGTCGACGGCGAGGGCACGGTGCTGACGACTGAAATGTGCCTGCTCTCTGAGGGCCGCAACCCCGACAAGTCGAAAGAAGAGATCGAGCAGATGATCTGCGACTACCTCGGGTGCGAGAAGGTGCTGTGGATCAAGGACGGCATCGACCCCGACGAGACGAACGGGCACATTGACGACGTCGCGTGCTTCGTCGCACCCGGCGAGGTCGCGTGCATCTGGACGGAGGACAAGGATCATCCGTTCTACGAGCAGGCGCAGGCGGCTTACAGATTCCTGAGCGAGGCGACGGACGCCAAGGGTCGCAAATTAAAGGTCCACAAGCTCTGCCTGACAAAAAAGCCGTGCTTACTCGAGGGCGCGGATACCATCGACGCCGTGGAGGGCACTATCCCCCGCGAGGACGGCGAGGTCAGCATCGCGTCGTATATGAACTTTTTGATCGTCAACGGCGCGGTCATCTTGCCGCAGTACGGCGACGAAAACGACGCAGTCGCCATCGAACAGGTGCAGAAAATGTTCCCCGACCGCGAGGTCGTGGGCGTGCAGACGAAGGAGGTCGCCTTCGGCGGCGGCAACATCCACTGCATCACCCAGCAGCAGCCTGCGGTGAAGAAGTAGAAAGAGCGCCGTCCGTGCAATAAATGTACGGGCGGCGTTTTTATGGTGCTTATGCAGTTTGCTCGCGGGCGATGCGGATGAATTCCGAGAGCACGCTCCACGGATACGAGCGGCTCAAGTACCCAAAGCAGATGGGATAGGAAGCCTCTGGGCAGAGCGGGAGAATGTGCAGGTGCGCGAGCTGCTCGGGCGAGAGCGCTGTGTGCAGCAGATTTTCCGGGCAGAAGCATGCGCCGACGCCCTGCTCGCAGAGCGCGAGCAGCGTTTCGACGTTTTCCGACGTCGCTTTGCTGACGGGCGAGACGCCCGAGGAGCGCAAAAGTCCGCGCCCGATGCGCCCGCCGATGTCCTCCGCGGAGCCGAGGACAAAGGGGCAGCCGCGCAGGGCGCTCAAATTTCCCGCGGCGATCTCGCCGCGGTGCGTGTCAAGGTCGATGCCGCACTGCGCGAGCAGCCCATCGGACAGGCACAGCACGATGTGCTCCAGATAGTAATCCTCAAGCACCACGCCGGGGAGCGGGTGTGGAAAGCCGGCGATGGCGAGGTCAATGCCGCCGCTGAGCAGCGCCTTTTGGATCGCGTCGTTCGAGCCTTCGAGCAGCGTGATCTCGACATTCGGATACTGACGCTGAAAGGCGGGGATCAGGCGCGGCATGATGGCGCGGCCGCGCGTGTAGGCGATGCCGACGCGCAGCTCGCCTTTCTGATTTTCGGAGATGTCGCAGAATTCGCGCTCCATGGCCTGGCGCGTCTGGCCGATGGATTCGGCATAGCGCAGAAACGTCCGGCCTGCGTAGGTGAGCTCAAGCGGCGTGCGGCGCACAAGGAGCGTGCAGCCAAGCTCCTTTTCAAGTCCCGCAATGTGGGACGAAAGCGATTGCTGCGTGATGTGCAGCGCTTCGGCGGCGCGGGTGAAGTTTTTCTCCCGCGCGAGCACGAGAAAATAGTCAAGAGAATGGAAATTCATGGGAACGCTCCTTTCACAGCTGCTTCTTGTAGAATATATCAATTTTAACAGTTTTACAAGCGCGAAGGCGGCAATTATACTGTGGGCAGTGGGTGCGGACGGCAGGAAAAAGATTCCCTTTTCCCGCCGTGCGTGCTAAGATAGCGATACTGTGTTAAAAAGGATAGGGAGGACTTGGATGGCTGCGATCGTTTTATTTTGCCTTGCGCTGCTCGTGTGCATCGTATTGAGGACGAATATCCTCTACGCGCTCCTGGCGGGGCTTGTGATCTTCACGCTGTACGGCAAAAAGCAGGGCTTTTCGTGGAAAGAACTCGGGAAGATGATCTGCTCGGGCGTGAAGACGTCGGCAAGCGTGCTGCTCGTCTTTCCGCTGATCGGCATTCTGACGGCATTCTGGCGTTCGTGCGGCACGCTGCCGTTCATTATCTGCTGCGCCGTTGACCTCATCCGGCCGGAGATCTTGCTGCTGATGACATTTTTGCTGAATTGCGGCGTCTCGATGCTGACAGGCACGGCGTTCGGCACGGCGGCGACGATGGGCACCATCTGCGTGAGCGTCGGCATTTCGATGGGCATGGACCCCGTGCTGCTCGGCGGCGCGATGCTTTCGGGCGTATACTTCGGCGACCGCTGCTCGCCGGTCTCGACGAGCGCGCTGCTCGTGAGCGAGCTGACGGAGACGAACATTTACGACAACATCAAGCGCATGCTCAAGACGGCGCTCGTGCCGTTTCTTCTGAGCTGCGGCGTCTATGCGGCGCTCGGCATGGTGAAAAGCGGCAGCGGCGCGGCGGGCGAGCTGTGGTCGCTCTACGGGCGCGAGATGACGCTTCACTGGGTCATGTGCCTGCCGGCGGTGCTCATTCTGGTGCTGGCGGCTTTCCGCGTGAAGGTCAAGCGGGCGATGGCGGCGAGCATCCTCGCATCCTTGCTGCTGTGCGTAATCCTGCGTCACATGGACGCATTGACGATCCTTAGAACGGCAGTCTTCGGCTATACGGCGGCGGATGCGGCGGTGTGCGCGATGCTCAACGGCGGGGGGATCCTCTCGATGCTGCGCGTGTCGATGATCGTGATGATCTCGTCGGCGTATTCCGGCATTTTTCGCAAGACGGGGCTGCTCGACGGGCTGTGCGGGCGTGTGACGGCGCTGCGCGACAATACGTCGCCCTATGCCTCGATGCTGCTGACGGCGGTTTTGGCGAGCCTTCTCGCCTGCAACCAGACGTTGACGATCATCCTGACACACCAGCTCTGCGCGCCGTCGCAGAAGGATAAAGAAGAATTTGCCATCAACCTTGAAAACAGCGCCGTCGTCGTCGCGCCGCTGATCCCGTGGTCGATCGCGGGGGCGACGCCGCTCTCGACCGTCGGCGCGCCGATGACAGGCATGGCGTTTGCGTGCTTTTTGTACATCCTGCCGCTGTGCGAGCTCGTGCGGCGGACAGCGCAGCAGCGCGCGGCGAAAAAAACCGCCGCGCAGAAATGAGAAAGGAAGTTTGCATGAACGGAAAGACGTTACTGGCGGAAGCCATCGAAATGAAAGACGAGATCGTCGAGAACCGGAGAGCGATCCACCGCGCGCCGGAGGTCGGCGCGCACCTGCCGCAGACGGTTCAATTTGTCGAAGAAAAGCTGCGATTGCTCGGCTATGAGCCGCGCGAGCTGGGCGGCGGCGTGGTCGCGGAGCTCACGGGCGAGGATACGGGGCGCTGTATCCTGCTGCGCGCCGACATGGACGCGCTCAAGGTGCGGGAGAAGACCGACCTGCCGTTCCGTTCGGAAAACGGCAGCATGCACGCCTGCGGACACGATATGCATGCCGCGATGCTGCTGGGCGCTGCAAGGCTGCTCAAGGCGCATCAAAGCGAACTCAAGGGCACGGTGAAGCTCGTCTTCCAGCCCGACGAGGAAGGCTTCACGGGCGCGAAAGCAATGCTTAAGGCCGGTGTGCTGGAGGCGCCGGAGCCGCAGGCGGCGATGGCGCTGCACGTGAACTCCGGGACGCCGTCGGGCCTGGTGCTGTGCGGCAAGGGAACGTTTATGGCGGGTTGCACGCTGTTTCGCATCACGGTCAAGGGTGTCGGCTGTCACGGGGCAATGCCGGAGACGGGCGTCGACCCAATCAACATTGCCGCGCACATCTACCTTGCGCTTCAGGAGATCACGGCGCGCGAGCTGCCCGCAAAGACGCCCGCCATCGTGACAATGGGCAAATTCAGCGCGGGGCACGCGCCGAATATCATCCCGCAGGAGGCCGTGATCGAGGGCACGATCCGCACGTTCGACCGCGACGTGACCGCGCTGATCCTGCGCCGCATCGGCGAGATCGCGGACGCAACGGCCAGGGCCTTCCGCGGCAGTGCGAGCGTCGAAGAGCTCGCGAGCGCGCCGCCGCTCAAAAACGACGAGGCGCTGACCGAGCAGATGGCGCGCTGCGCCGAAATGCTGTTCGGCGAGAAGAGCGTCTACCGCCTGCGTGAGGGCGGGATGGGCTCGGAGGACTTTGCGTCCTACACCTACGAGCTGCCGTGCGCGTATCTGTTGCTCGGCGCGGGCACGGCGCAGGAGGACGCGCGCTACGGAAAGCCCATGCACAACGAGAGCGTCGTCTTCAACGAGAACATTTTACCGCGCGGGAGCGCACTGCTCGCCTATGGCGCGATGCAGTGGCTCGAAGACCGGCAATAAAAAATCCGCTTACGAATTTCGTAAGCGGATTTTTTATAATTGATTGTCGATGACTTAGCCGACGAGCGCCTCGGTATCCATGGCGATCATGAGCTCCTCGTTCGTGGGGATGAGGAGGACGGTGACCTTGGAGTCGGGCGCGGAGATGACGCGTTCTTCGCCGCGGACCTTGTTGGCGTCCTCGTCCATCTTGACGCCCATGAACTCGAGGCCGGAGGCGATGGCCATGCGCTGGGAAGCGCTGTTCTCGCCGACACCTGCGGTGAAGATGATGGCGTCCACGCCGCCCATCGCGGCGGCATACGCACCGATGAGCTTCTTCACGCCGTAGTTGAACATATCGACGGCAAGGCCGGCGCGCTCATTGCCCTGCTCGAAGGCCTCTTCGAGATCGCGGAAGTCGGAGCTGACGCCGCTGACGCCCATGACGCCGGACTTCTTGTTGAGGATTGTGAGCATCTCGGTGATGTCCATGCCGTACTTGTTCATCAGGTACTCGAGGATACCGGCGTCAATGTCGCCGGAGCGGGTACCCATGGGAAGACCGGCGAGCGGGGTGAAGCCCATGGAGGTGTCGACGCTCTTGCCGCCGTCGATCGCGGTGACGGAGGAGCCGTTGCCGAGGTGGCAGGAGATCAGCTTGAGCTGCTCGATGGGCTTGCCGAGCATATCGGCCGCGCGCTGGGAAACATACTTGTGAGAGGTGCCGTGGAAGCCGTAGCGGCGGACCTTGTCCTTCTCATAGTACTCATAGGGAAGAGCATAGGTGTAAGCCACGGGAGGCATGGTCTGGTGGAAGGCAGTGTCGAACACGGCGACCATGGGCACGCCGGGCATGAGCTCCTGGCAGGCCTTGATGCCGATGATGTTGGCGGGGTTGTGGAGCGGGGCGAGGGGATTGCACTCCTCGATTGCCTGCATGACCTCGTCGGTGATGACGACGGACTTGGCAAACTTTTCGCCGCCGTGGACGACGCGGTGGCCGACAGCGTCGATCTCCTTCATGGAGCCGATGACGCCGTTCTTCTCGTCGACGAGCGCGTTCAGCACGGCCTGGATGGCCTCGCTGTGGGTGGGCATGGAGACGGAAGCGGCCTTGATGGCTTCCTTGCCGGGAAGCTGGGGCTTATAGGTGAACAGACCGTCGATGCCGATGCGCTCGCACAGACCCTTCGCCAGCAGCTCGCCCGTGGTGGGGTTGAGCAGCTGATACTTCAGGGAAGAAGAACCTGCGTTGATGACCAGAACATTCATAAGTATACTCCTTTTTTCGAGGGCGGCTTGCAAAGCGCCCGAATTTCCGATAGAATCATGAAAAACGATCGGTGTAAAAATCATACGTCATTTATTATAGCAAACTTTTTGGCAAACACAAGTAAATTTAACAAAACGTAACTCTTTTGTAACCGCTTTGAGAGGACTTCCATGAGGGTATTTGGTATAATATGCGAATATAATCCCTTCCACCGCGGCCACAAGTGGCAAATTGATGAATTGCGCCGTCTGGCAGGCGAGGAAGAGTGCGCGGTCGTGTGCGCGATGAGCGGCGATTTTGTCCAGCGGGGCGATTTTGCCATTGAACGCGCGCATGCGCGCGCCGAGGCTGCCGTGCGCGGCGGGGCAGATTTAGTCCTTGAGCTGCCGCTGCCGTGGGCCATTTCGTCGGCGGAGGGCTTTGCCCGCGGCGGCGTGAGCATTTTGGCGGCGACGGGCGTGGTCGACACGCTGGTCTTTGGCAGCGAATGCGGTAACGCGGCGAAATTGCAGCGCGCGGCAAAGGCACTGCTGCGGGCGGATTTTCCCGACGCGCTGCGAGAGGAGCTTGCCAAGGGCCTGTCCTTTGCCGCGGCGAGGGAGAGCGCTGCAAGAGCGCTCATCGGCGAGGATGCCGCGGTGCTCCGGGAGCCGAACGATATCCTCGGCGTAGAATACTGCAAGGCGCTGCTGCAAAGCGGCAGTACCATCGCGCCGCTGGCAATATTGCGAAAGGTCGTCGGGCACAACGGGGGTGCGGCGAAGGGCTTCGCCTCGGCGAGCCACATCCGCGAGCTGCTCACGAACGGAGAGGAAGCCTCCGCGTATCTGACGGCGGAGAGCGCCGCCATCTATGCGCGCGAATGCGCAGCGGGCCGCGCGCCGGTGACGATGCAGAATGCGGAGCGAGCGGTGCTTTCCCGGCTGCGCGCGATGTGCGAGGAGGACTTCGCCCGCTATGACAGCGGGAATGAAGGCCTTTATCGCCGGTTTTATGACGCAGCGCGGACGGCAGCGTCCGTCGACGAGCTGCTCTCCGCGGTGAAGACGAAGCGCTATGCCTATGCGCGGCTGCGGCGGATGCTGCTTGCGGCGTATCTGGACGTGACGGCGGCGGATGTGCCGCCGGAGGTCCCCTATCTGCGCGTGCTGGCGTGCAATGAGCGGGGACGAAAGCTGCTCAAAACGATCAAAAAAACGGGAAGCGCACCGGTGCTGACCAAGAGCGCCGATGTGCGCGCGTTGAGCGAGGAGGCGCAGAAGCTCTTCGCTCTGACGGCGCGCGCGGCGGATCAATACGTGCTCGCCTATCCCGAGCTGCGCGCGGCCAGAGGCAGCAGCGCGTGGACGGAGGGGCCTGTGATCGTTTGAGCAAGGAACCGAGACCTCGAAAGGAGAACAGAATGAAAAAATGGATGACGCTGCTGCTTTGCTGCGTGCTGGCGCTGAATTTGACCGCCTGCGGCGCAGGAGCGCCCGGCGGGCCGGAGGACAACGCGCCGCCGCAGGCGAGCGCGCTGCACTTTGAAGTCGCAACGCAAGTTTACGAAAACGAGTACAAGGCTGACGACGGCACGGTGCTTCTGGCGGAGCGCTACGAACTGCCGGTGCTCGAACTGCGCACGGAGGACGGCGAGCTCTACACGCTGGCGGAGAACGTGACGGCGAACGGCGGCACGGGCAACCCCGCGCAGTTCACGGCGCAGAACGCCTTCAACACGGAGATGAACAACGTGCTCGCGGGTCTTGAGTCCGAGGCGGCGCAGATGGCCGCAGAGGCCAAGGAGCTCTATGCGGAAAACGGCACATCGGTCTTTTTGAACGGAAGCTACTGGACGAACGAGCTGAGCCTGACGCAGACCTACATGACCGAGGGGAAACTCCTGAGCATCGCGGCGGAGAACTACACCTACTACGGCGGCGTGCATCCGAATTCCGCCACCCGCGCGTGGAGCTTTGATCTGACGACGGGCGAATTCCTGACGCTGGACGCGCTGGCCTCGGAGGAGGGCGATTTGCAGGGAAACTCGCTGCAGGAGAGCATTTATTGGAATATCTACGAGCAGATCGCGCAAAAGGGCCTCAGCGAAGGATATTTTGACGATTATGACTCTTATTTGCAGGATTTCCCCACGCTCGCGACGCTGAACTTTACGGAAAACGGCCTGACGGTCACATTCGACCAGTACGTCATCGCGCCGTATGCGGCGGGGCCGCAGGTGTTCGCAGTGCCGTACAGCGAATTCTACAACGCGCTCAGCGAGCACGCGAAGACGATCCTGAGCGTGTCGCAGGAGCAGACCGTGACAGCGGATTTCAAGGCGGCGGCGACGCTGTGGTCGTGGTTTTATATGGACGATCCGCCGATGGATTACAATGTGACAGCCGAGGTCGACGGCAATCTTTATGATCTGGCGGACATCAAGGGCGTGGAAACGCTGGAGGGCCTCCGTGCGCTGCTGCTGCGGTATGTCACACCGGAGCTTGCCGACGAATGGCTGGGCAGCACTGAGCAGCGTTACCGTGATATTGACGGCAGACTCTATGTCATGTCCGCAGGCCGCGGCGGCAACGAGAGCCTGGGCGGATACACGTGCACGGCTGCGCTCGACGGCGACAGCGGCGTGCTGACGCAGACGGTCACGCTGCTTGCGTGGGACGACACCGCGCAGGCGTGGGCGGATACCGGCAAAACGGAAGCCTACGAATATCCATTTACCCTCGTCGACGGCCACGCAGTGTTCTCCGCGTTCCCGTGCCCGTACTGAGAGAATAGGAGAGAGGGAGGAGAGTCCCATGGCGTAAAAAGTGCGGCTGCGCCGCAGAAGCGATCATAATAGGACCACTTTTACGGAGGATGAGAGAAATGAAGAGAGTAAAAATCTTTCTGCTGCTTTTTACCCTGTGCTGCGCACTGACCGCTTGCGGCACAAAGCCCGCGGACGACGTACCGCCGCCGGATGATGAGACGTCTGCGGTGGACATCGAATGGTTCAACACGGAATTTTTCAATGTGGGCAGTGGCGTGTGCATGACGAATATGCTGCTCAGCAGCTATTACGACACCGCCGCGGACATCGACCTCTATGAGCTCTTCTATAATGGCCCGACAGGAATACAGGAAGAGGTCACTGAGGCAGAACAGACAGCAATCGGCCCGGTGGCGTTTGAGCATTATCCCATCAAAACGCAGAGAACGGAAATGGACGCCTTTTTGCAGGAGTATTTGGGCGTGGCACTGGACGAGACGAACAAAAAGAATCTCGACCAGTTCATCTATCTCGAGGAGTACGACGCCTATTATCTGCTCCACGGCGATACGAATTTCCAGCGCTGCACGGTCACCTCGCTCGAGCAGAACGAGGACGGGACTATCACGCTCACCTATGAGCAGGAGAGCGGTGAAAAGGGGATCGTCACGCTGAAGGGCAGCAAAGGCAGCTACCAGTTTGTGTCGAACAAGGAAGCGTGAAGATAAAAGAAAAATGCTGGCTCATAAGAGCCAGCATTTTTTATATGTAGCTTACCGGTAGCGCTCGCGGTGTGCGTGCATGATCTCAGCCAGCAGCACACCGTTGTCGGGCGGGGTGTAGGTGATGGCGTTCGCGCCTGCCGCGATGGTCTTGCGAATAGTCTCATCCTTCGGGCCGCCGGTGGCGATGATGGGGATCTCGGGATGGCGCTCGCGGAGCGCGGCGACGAGCTGCGGCGTTTCCGACGCGGCAGAGACGTTCAAAATGTCGACGCCTGCGGCGATACGAGCCTCAGTGTCCTGCGTGGCGGAGACGATGGTCGCCACGACCGGAATGTCGATGTGCGACTTGATGTCGCGCAGAATATCCGCCGAAACGGGCGCGTTGAGCACAACGCCGTAAGCGCCGCAGTGCTCAGCCTCCATCGCCTGGGCGACAGAGCGCGCGCCAGACGTGAAGCCGCCGCCGACGCCGCAGAACACGGGCATATCCGCCACGCTGATGACGGCGCGCACGATGCGCGGCTGCGGGGTAAAGGGATAAACGGCAATCACCGCATCGGCATTGACGCTTGCGATGGTGGCAACGTCAGTGGAAAAGACAAAGGACTTGATCGTTCTGCCGAAGATGCGGATGCCGCTGCACTCGTTGATGCACTCGGGTACCATCAGCATATGGTTGCGGAGCTTTCCGCTGTAACTCGGCGTGGGCGTAGGGGTAAAATCGCTCATAAAAACACCTTCCTTTCCGCAGGTAATAGATGACCGGTAAAATGTTATGCAGGGAAATTATTCGACATGAATGCTTGCACGCATGGCGAGGATCGTCTGCTCAATGAGCGTGTCAAGATCCCAGCCGAGCATTTCCGCGCCGCGCTCGATGACCTCGCGCGAGCAGCCGGCGGCAAACTTCTTGTCCTTGTACTTTTTCTTGACGGACTTGACCTCAAGATCGCTGACGCTCTTGCTCGGGCGCATGAGCGCGACCGCGCCGATCAGGCCTGTGAGCTCGTCGGTGGCAAAGAGGACCTTTTCCATCTCGTGCTGAGGCTCGGGAAGGCCGTCAAAGTGCAGGCCATAGCCGTGGCTGGCGGTGGCGCGGATCAGGCGCTCGTCGAGACCGTTTTCACGCATGATCTCCTGCGACTTGATGCAGTGCTCGTCGGGATACATCTCAAAATCAAGGTCGTGGAGAAGGCCGACGATCTCCCAGAAGTCCGCCTCGTCGCCGTAGCCGAGCTTTTCCGCGTACCAGCGCATCACGTCGGCGACGGTGTTGGCGTGCTTTAAGTGGAATTCACCCTTGTTGTACTGCGTGAGCAGCTCCCACGCCTGTTCTTTCGTATATGCCATAATGATTGCCTCTCTTTGCTTATGGCTGCTCGTCCGTAAAGTGGACGTGATTGAAAATGTGGTCAGAGCAGAAGCAGTGGTACCCTGCGCACTTGCTGCAATAGCGGAACTGCAGCTCAGGATTTGTCACGTCCGTGCGGCCGCACACGGCGCATTTATGGCGGAAGCCCTGCGTCTGCTGCTGATACTGCTCCTGACGCTGCTGGGCGCGCACGGTGTTATGGAAGTGCGTGGCCTGCTTGCTCTGGTGGCGTTCGAGTCCCCAAAACCGTGTAAGCTCGGGCCAGAAGAAAATGACGAAATTCAAAAGCGCCACGATGGGCATGATGGAATAGTACCATCTGCCGGCGGCAATGTAGCGCACAATGTCGAAGAAGAAGTAGAATACGTCAATATACGCGAGCCACTTCATGCGGATGGGGAAGACGAAAAACAGCAGCACCTGCGCATCGGGATAGAGGAGCGCGAAGGCCATGAACATGGCAAAGTTGACATAATTTGCACCGTAGACGGGGATGCTGTAGCCCGTGATCAGGCTGACGATGCTCGCGCCGACGACGGTGAGCAGCATGCCGCTCAGGTAATACGTCGTAAACTTGGCTGTGCCCCACTGCCGCTCGAGCGTCGAGCCGATCCAGTAGTAGAAATAGCAGGTGATGAGAAGATAGAACGGACTCGTGCTCTCAGGGATGAGGACAAAGGTGACGAGCCGCCAGACCTGCCCATGGAGAAGACCCGAGAGCGTGTAGGAGAAGAAGCTCAGAAAGTTGCCGTTCGAGAAGTTGGACAAAAGCCCCAGCACCACGTTGCCGATGACAACATAGAGCATCAGGTTGGGGATGCCAAAATTCGGGTGCAGGATACAAAAGCGGTCGATCGCCTGGTTGAGTTTTTTCAATGCGGGATACCTCGTTTCGATCAAATAACATTTATAAACATTATTGCACAGCGGCGGG
>OHMD01000231.1_pt1 | contig 12871 bp, 10 predicted proteins | sample 1569161 | NCBI WGS metagenome assembly OHMD01 (sample SAMEA3879502, study PRJEB24766) | human gut metagenome | biome: human-associated habitat; feature: feces | place: USA | collected 1985/1987
CCCCTACCAGAGCTTTTCCGCCTTTGCCGGAAACCCCTACTTTATCGATTTCCGTTTACTGGCGGCAGACGGTTATCTGACCGCCGAAGAGCTCCCCGCCGCGCAGCCGGTGGACACCGTCGACTACGGTGCGCTGTACAACCAGCGCCCGGTGCTGCTGAAAAAGGCTGTTGACCGGCTGTTGGCGGCTCCCTCCCCTGCCTACGAAGCCTTCTGCGCAGCGCAGAGCTTCTGGCTGGAGGACTACGCCCTGTTCATGGCGGTAAAGGCCGAGCAGGGACAGGCTGGCCTTGCCGACTGGCCGGACGCCCTGCGCTGCCGGGAGCCGGAAGCCATTGCCGCCGCAAAGGCACGGCTGGCTGACCAGATCAGCTACCACAAGGCAGTACAGTTCTTCTTCTACACCCAGTGGAACGCACTGAAAGCCTATGCCAACCGCAAGGGTGTCCTGCTGGTGGGTGATATCCCCATCTACGTCAGCCCGGATTCCAGCGACCTGTGGACCCACCCGGAGCTGTTCCAGACTGACGGACAGATGCATCTGACCCATGTAGCCGGCTGTCCGCCGGATGCCTTTGCGGCAGACGGTCAGCTGTGGGGCAACCCGCTGTACGACTGGCCCACCCACAAGGCCACCGGCTTTGACTGGTGGAAGCGGCGCATGAAGCACGCCACCTCCATCTACGATGTGGTACGCATCGACCACTTCCGCGGCTTTGAGAGCTACTATTCCATCCCCGCCGGAAGCACCACGGCTGCGGGCGGGCACTGGGAAAAAGGCCCCGACCGGGACTTTATCCACGCCATGCAGCAGACGCTGGGCGGCGGCAATATCATCGCTGAGGATCTGGGCTACTTGACCCCGGAGGTGAAGGATATGCTGACCGAAAGCGGTTACCCGGGCATGAAGATCATGCAGTTCGCTTTCGACAGCCGGGAATCGGGCAATTATCTGCCCCACACCTACCCCCGCAACAGTGTGGTGTACACCGGCACCCACGACAACGTGACCACCGAGGGCTGGCGCAGCAACGCCAGCGCTGAGGACGTAGCCTACGCCTGCCGGTATCTGCGCTGCACGCCGGAGACCCTGACCGAGGGCATGATCTGCGCCTGCCTTGCCAGCGTTTCGGATACCGCCATCATCCCGCTGGCAGACTGGCTGCATCTGGGCAGCGAGGCCCGCATCAATACCCCCAGCACACAGGGTGCAAACTGGCGCTGGCGGCTGACGCAGCCCCTGCCCGCAGCATTGGCCGGGCACATCGCTGCGTTGACCACGCTGTATGAGCGTGTACCGGAAAAACGTTAAACGTCCACTCCCCTTTTGCTTTCTATCCTGCAAAGCCACAAGGCATCTGCTTTCCCTGCTGTATCCTGCGCAGCGGGCACGGGCAGATGCCTTTGTTGTTTTTTATTTTTACGGTCCTGCTTTCCTCTACAACATTTTTTCACTGTGATAAAAGCGGTTGTTTTTTGTATTTATATCGTATCACAGTCTATTTTGTAAATGCTCATCACAATATATTCACAAATGTATCATGATTTTTAAACCCGCGCTCTCTTGTCATTTTTGTGCAGATATGCTACAATTCAGTTACTAGATGAACTGCCCCTTGGGGAGTTCTGTGTGCGAAAGGAGTTTTCCATCATGGATCATACATATCAGCGCCCTCTGCAGCTGCCTGCCGGCTACGCTGTGCTCTCTGCCGAGGAGATGACCTACACCGAGGGCGGTGCTCTTTCCATCAATATCACCCCGCAGCAGGTCATGGCCTTTGGCATGACCGTTACTGTAAATCTGCTGGGCATGATGGGCCGTTATGCATTCCAAGGCGCTGTCTCCGGTATGCAGAATGCCTTGAACGATGGTTTGGACGTTGGTGATGCCGTGGGGCACTACTGGGGTCAGCTGAACACCTGGAGCAAGGTAGCTTCTATCGGTCTGGCCGGTCTGGGCGGCTACTACGCCTATATTCAGGCCCGCAGCATCTATCTCTCCGTCAAGAATCTGGTAACTGCCATCAAGGAGTCCATTGACGAGTATAAGGCCAACAAGAACGCTGCACAGCAGACCGAGCAGCAGAACTGCCTGCCTACGCTGGTAGCCCTGTGCTAAGTTTTTATCGTACCTGAAAGGAGTGTTCCTCTTTATGAAAAAGCTTCAGCTGCCTGCTTCCTATGCAGCGCTTTCTCCAGAAGAGCAGCGCACTGCCTTTGGCGGAAGCGAATTCGGCGATGCTGTCGGCAGCTTTTTTGATAACCTGCACTTCGGTGATTTCTTCTGGGAGGGCGGGCTGCTCTCGTTCTCCTTCACCTTTGTGCCCATGCTGTTTTTCCGCATGATCAAGGTAGGCGTACAGACCGGCATCAAGTTGTACCAGCAGTTCGCCCGTTTGCTTGGTGTGACCAGCGAAGCCGCCACCACTACCGTCCAGTATCTGGACAGTATCCAACAGCAGAGAAAGGATCGTCCCGTTACAAACTCTCTCCCCCAGCCATTTTCTCTGCAGCAGTAAGCCATAAAAAAGCCGTGCATCCCGGAGCTTTCCGGCCATGCACGGCTTATTTTTATGTTCAGATCACCCGGACTGCACCCTGTTCCCGCAGGCGCAGCACATAGCAGCTGCCCTGCCCGAACACCTGCTCGATGGCTGTATGGTACCGCTTGAGCAGCCGCCCGGGCACATAAGCCTGAATGGTACCTGCAAAGCCGCCGCCCTGCATCCGCCATGCGCCCTCACTGCCCTGCAGGATGCTCTGGCTCAGAGCCAGCGCCACTGACAGCCCCTGATGCCGCACATCCGCTGTGCAGTACACGTTCTGGCACAGCGCAAAGGAAGCCTGTCCGCTCTGTTTGACCAGCTCTGCAAACACCGGGAATCGCCTTGCATAAAGCGCCTCCCGCTGCGCCAGTGTACGGGCGTTCTCTTCAAAATAATGGATCGCCCGCAGCACCGCACGGTCTCCGCAACGGCTGCGCAGGGCAGGCAGTGCCGCCCAGAACGCACTCTCTTCCACCTGACCCAGCAGCGGCTTGCCAAAGCAGGCAGCCACCTGCTCCATCTCCTGCCGGATGGCTGCAAACTCGCCGGTCAGCTCGCTGTGGCTGCCCCGGGTATCGGTGACGCAGAGGAACATCCCCTCCGGCAGCAGACCGTCCGCATGGAGCTTTTCGATCTTTGGGGCACGCGGATCGGCAAAATCTGCAAAAATAATACCGCCCACCGCACTGGTCAGCTGATCCAGCAGTCCGCTGGGCTTGCCGAAATAGGTGTTTTCCGCATACTGGCAGATGCCGGCCAGCTCTGCCGGGGTCAGCCCGGTGCTGTATTCCTCGTTCCAGATGGAGGCCATGCCCATCTCAAATGCCGCCGAGCTGGACAGCCCGGAGCCGCGCAGCACATCGCTGGCGGTATAGGCGTCAAAGCCGCCGATCTGCCTGCCCACCGCGCGGAAGCCCTCGGCAATGCCGCGGATCAGGCTGGCCGAGTGGGTGCTCTCCCCTGCCTGCGGCTCTGCGGTGGCAAGATCAATGACATCCAGCTTGTTGAAGCCCCGGGACTTGACCCGCACATAGCCATCCGTGCTGCGGGCTGCCACCGCCACCAGATCCAGCGTGACCGCAGCCGCAAGACCGCAGCCGCCCTGATGATCCGTGTGGTTGCCGCCCAACTCTGCCCGCCCGGGTGCAGAGTACACCTGCACCTGCCGTCCGGGGCCGAAATATAACTCGAACTGCTCCAGCGCTGCCGCATAACGCCCGCGCTGCCGCTGCAGTACCGCCGGGTCTGCCCCGTAAAGTGCAGCAAGTGCGGCGTCCCAGCTGCCCTGCAGGATCTGTTTTCTGAGTTGTGCACTGGTGGCCATGACAGCTCCTCCCCTCAAGAATGAACGATTCTGCTTTTTTGCCTATTGTAATGCATTTCGGGCGATTTTTCAATTTATTTGCCTTAAAAATCCAAATTTCGGCGTCAGGCGCAAAGAATAAGATGTACTTTTGTTGAATTTGCAGGGTGTTCTATGGTATACTGGGTGCAGAATGTGACAGGACGGAGGTAAAGCTGCCATGCCAGACGTTTATAAGCAATCCTTTAAGCAGAATTACACCAACAACATTGAATTGTCCATCTTCAACTGCGGCCTGGAGCGGTGCGCTCCGGGGCAGACATGGGGTCCCGGCATCCGTGACCACTACCTGATCCATCTGGTGGTATCCGGCAAGGGCATCTTTGAGGTGGGCGGCCGCACTTGGGAGGTGAGCGAGGGCGACCTGTTCTTCGCCCGTCCCAGCCAGCTGATCCGCTATACCGCCGACGAGCAGCAGCCGTGGGAGTACAGCTGGGTAGGCTTCAACGGTGCCTGTGCCCACAAGCTTGCCGCGCAGCTGCCCTTTACGGACGATGCCCCTGTGCACCACACCAGCGACCCGGACGGGATGCGGGCAGCCCTGAACAACATCTACTCCTCCCGCGGGCTGCAGCCGCAGGACGAAGCCGCCATGGTGGGGTATCTGTACCTGTTCATCGCCGCTCTGATGCGGGAGACCAGCGCAGGCAAGCCCCACACGGCCTCCTCCTCCAGCCAGTATGTGCTGAACGCCATCAAGTACATCCAGTTCAACTACTCCCACGACATCTCCATCGACGATGTAGCCAAGAGCGTGGGTGTTTCTCGCAGTCATCTGTACCGGGTGTTCATGCTGAACGTGGGCAAAAGCCCCATTGATTACCTGACCGAATACCGCATCAACGAAGCCTGCAAGCTGCTGCGCGCCGGCAGTCTTTCCATTGCAGAGGTAGCGGTGTCGGTAGGCTTCTTCGACCAGTTCTACTTCTCGCGGGTGTTCAAGCGCGCCAAAGGCGTGCCGCCCAGCAAGTATTTTGCCGCCCAGCAGGACGCCGACCCGGCAGACCCTGCCCAACTGTAACCTGAGCCCATCACACAAGGAGAAACCATGCCTTTACAGAAAAACCAGATCCTGACCCTGCGCATCGAGCGCCTTTCCAGCGACGGCAGCGGCGTTGCCCACAGTGCCGATGGCGAGGCCGTATTCGTGCCCGGCACTGCCCCGGGGGACGAAGCCCGGGTGCGCATCGTGAAGGACTGCGGCCGGTATGCCTTTGGCATTCTGGACGAGCTGCTCACTCCCTCGCCGGATCGTATTCCGGTGGACTGCCCGGTGGCAGGTCCCTGCGGCGGGTGCAGCCTGCGGCATCTGGCCTACACTGCCGAGCTGCGCGCCAAGCAGGAAAGCGTGCTGGACGCCTTCCGCCGCATCGGCGGGCTGGAGGTTCCGGTGCTGGATATCCTACCCTCCCCGGAGGTGGACCGCTACCGCAACAAGGTGCAGTTCCCTGTGGGCGTGGACAAGAACGGCGTACCCTGCATCGGCTTCTACGCCGGGCGCACCCACCGCATTGTCCCCTGCCCGGACTGCAAGCTGCAGCCCGGCGTGCTGAACGAGATCGGCAATGCGCTGTGCGCCTTTTTTGCACAACAGGGCATCCGCCCTTACGACGAGCAGAGCGGCAAGGGGCTGGTACGGCACATCTTCCTGCGGCGCGGTGCGCACAGCGGGCAGATCATGGTGTGTCTGGTATGCACCCGGGCAAAGCTCCCCCACGCAGAGCAGCTTTGCACCGCGCTGCGGGAACAGTTCCCTGCCATCAGCACCATCCTGCTCAACGTCAACGCCAAAAACACCAACGTCATTCTGGGCAGTGAGAACCATATCCTGTACGGCCCGGGCTACATTGAGGACACTCTTTGCGGCGTACCGGTGCGGTTGGGGCCGCTGTCCTTCTATCAGGTCAACACGCTGGCCGCCGAGCGGCTGTACGGCGTTGCCGCGCAGTACGCACAGCTGACCCCGGACGACGCGCTGCTGGATCTCTATTGCGGCATGGGCACCATCGGCCTTTCCATGGCAGATCAATGCCGGGAGCTGATCGGCGTGGAGATCGTGCCGGAGGCTATCGAGAGCGCCAAGGCCAACGCCGCCCGCATGGGCGAGGCCGTAGCTGCCAAGAGCCGCTTTTTCTGCGCCGATGCCGGACAGGCTGCCACCCAGCTGGCCGCCGAGGGCCTGCACCCAGACATCGTGATGCTGGACCCGCCCCGCAAGGGCTGCGATGAAGCCACTCTCTCCGCTGTGGTGCGCATGGCCCCCCGCCGGGTGGTGTATGTCAGCTGCAACCCCGCCACCGCCGCCCGAGACGCCGCATGGCTGGAGCAGAAGGGATACCATGCAGAGAAGGTACAGCCGGTGGATCTGTTTCCAAGGACGAAGCATGTCGAGACGGTTTGTCTCTTAGTTCTGAGAAATCCTGTGACACATATCAATATTGATGTGGATGTGGAAGAAATGGTGCAGGATAAAAGAGGAATGGCAACCTATGGGCAAATCAAGGAGTATGTTCTGGAACACAGCGGATTGAAGGTTAGTAGTCTTTATATCGCGCAGGTAAAGCAGAAACACGGCATTATTGAGCGGGAGAATTACAACAAGCCCAAGTCTGACGATGCCAGGCAGCCACAATGCCCACTGGAAAAGGAAAGAGCCATTACGGAGGCATTGAAACATTTTGGAATGCTATAAAATAAAGGAGGTGCTTCATGTATAACCCACAGCTTGAAACTTTTCTGCGCGTGGCGGATGCAGGCAGTTTCAACAAAGCCGCCGAAGAAAGCTACATCACGCCCACGGCTGTCATCAAGCAAATCAATCTTTTAGAAGAATCCCTCGGCGTGAAGCTCTTCGACCGTAGCCACCGGGGGCTGCAACTCACAAAAGCTGGGCGCTCTATGTACCAGGATGCAAAATATATCATCCAGTATTGCCGGGACTCCGTGACTCGGGCAAAAAACGCCATGCAGGAGGATGAGAATATCATCCGCATCGGCTCGTCCCCCATGACGCCCGCACAGCTTTTGATGGATCTCTGGTCGAGAGTGCAAGCATTGCACCCCGATATTAAATTCCAGATCGTGCCCTTTGAGAACACGCCGGAAAATGCGCGGGAAATTCTTGCCAATCTCGGCAAAAACATTGATATTGTAGGCGGTATTTTTGATGAGACCATGCTGCACCTGCGGGGCTGTGCCGGGTTGGAGCTGACGCGGGGGCGCTTCTGCTGTGCAGTCTCCATCCACCACCGGCTGGCGGACAAAGACAAGCTGCAAGTTTCTGACCTCTATGGGGAGAATCTGCTGCTGATGCACCGCGGCTGGAGCCACTATGTCGATCAGCTTCGGGACGATCTGTGGCAGCACCACCCGCAAATTCACATTGTGGATTTTGATTTTTACAGCATGGACGTGTTCAACCGCTGCGAGAACACCAACGATGTGCTGCTGGCGATTCCCGGCTGGGCGAATGTCCATCCGCTTCTAAAGGTCATTCCTGTCGAATGGGAACACAACATCCCCTACGGCATCCTCCATTCCCCGGAGCCGACGCCTACGGTACGGCGGTTTCTGGATGCGGCGAAGGCCGTCAGAAAAGAACTGTATGGCTGATTATAACCCAAAGGTATATACTGATGAACAAAGCGAGACTTCTCTTGAAGTCTCGCTTTGTTTATACTATAGGCAGAAGTTCAGGAAAAGGCAGATGATGATATGAAGCTTGGATGTTTCTCTGCGCTGCTGTTTTGTACGGCGCTTCTGCTGAGCGGTTGCGGCGCTCGTGAACCGCAGGAACCTACGGAAACCACTCTACCCCAAACAGCAGCATTTACAAGGGAAAGCAAAATCAAAGATGTGAAGAATGCTCCAATATTCGGTTCTTACGGACGGTTGCTGTTCCCTGTAGAGGATGCCTATTACAGCGGCGACACTCTGGAAGAACTTCAACTGACCTACTACAGCCATATTGATCCAGACGAAACGGTGGAGATCGTGAACACCCTGCGAGAGCGGGCAGCGGACGGCCAAACCATCTTCTATGACATCTACACCGACGAGGAAAAGGCGGCTGACCCTGCCAAAGAAGATACAGGATTGTTTTTCTTCAAGGGAATCCCCGGCGAGAAGTTCGCCATCTGCAATGCAGGCGGTGCCTTTGCCTATGTGGGGGCCATGCAGGACAGCTTCCCTCATGCGCTGGAGCTTTCCAAAAAGGGCTACAACGCCTTCGCTCTCATTTATCGCCCCGGCGCACAGACCGCCTGCGAGGACTTGGCAAGAGCCATCCGCTTCATCTTTGACCATGCGGACGAACTGGAAGTGGACACCGATTGCTACTCCCTATGGGGCGGCTCGGCAGGAGCGCGAATGGCGGCGTGGCTTGGGTCTTACGGTGCAGAAGCCTTTGGCGGCGGCAATCTGCCCCGTCCCGGTGCGGTCATCATGCAGTACACGGGACTGAGCGAGTATTTCGAAAGCGATCCGCCCACCTATGCCTGTGTCGGTGACAGGGACGGCATCGCCAACTGGCGGGTCATGCAGGCGCGACTCGAAGCCATGCAGCAGGCCGGGATCGATACGGAGTTTCATGTGTATTCCGGTCTGGGTCACGGCTTTGGACTTGGGACTGGAACCAGCGCCGAAGGCTGGATCAATGATGCCGTTTCCTTTTGGGAACAGCAAATGAAGAAATAACATTCAGAAAGGATGCGTTTTTATGAACAACTTTATTTTTGAAAACAAGACCAAGGTGTATTTCGGCAAGGGCGGTGTCAAGGAGTATCTTGGCTGTCTGCTGGGGAACTACGGCGAAACCGTCATGCTGGCCTACGGCGGCGGCTCCATCAAGCGCAATGGCGTGTATGATGAGATCATGGACATTCTGAACGCCGCCGGCAAGCGTGTCGTGGAGTTCGACCGCATCATGCCCAATCCCACCTATGCCAAGGCGCAGGAGGGCGCAAAGCTGGCGCGGGAAAATCATGTTGACCTCATCCTCGCCGTGGGCGGCGGCAGCGTGTCCGATTGCTGCAAGGTCATCTCCGCGCAGGCCAAACTGGACGAGGACATTTGGGAACTGGAGAACACCAAGCACACATTCCCAACGGAGTTTATCCCCCTCGGCACCATCGTCACGGTGTTCGGTACCGGCAGCGAGATGAATAACGGTGCCGTCATCACCCACGAGGAAAAGAAAATCAAGGGCGCTCTTTGGGGCGCACAGGCGGATTTTGCCTTCCTCGACCCCAGCTATACCCTGTCCGTTCCCATGAAGCAGATCATCTCCGGTGCCTTTGATACCCTGAGTCACGCCATGGAGACCTACTTTGGAAAGCCGGATGAAAACAATCTTTCCGATGACATCAGCGAAGCCGTCATGCGTAGCGTCATTCGCAACACCCGCGTGCTGCTGACCGACCCGGAGAATTACGATGCCCGCAGTGAGCTGGCGTGGGCGTCCGCGATGGCAGAGAACGGTGTTCTGAAGATCGGAAAAGTCACGGACTTCCAGTGCCATATGCTGGAGCACCAGTTGGGCGCGTACACCAACTGCAACCACGGTGCAGGTCTGGCGGTGATCCACCCCGTTCTGTACCGCCATATCTACAAGTCCGGCGCGGCGCGGTTTGCACGGTTTGCGCAGAATGTCTGGGGTGTCGCACCCAAGGGCAGCATTGAGGAGACGGCTGCTGCCGGTATCGACGCACTGGCTGCGTTCATCAAGGAAATTGGTCTGTCGACCAGCTTTGCAGAGCTGGGTATCCCCGATGACACCGATTTTCGCGCCATCGCGGATTCCACCGTTCTCACCCCCGGCTGCTGCAAAAAGTTGACCCACGATGAAATATATGACATTCTCTGCGAATGTAAATAAAACTAAAATTGAATTGAAAGGATGATTTTATCATGAAAAAACTGACTGCACTACTGCTGAGCGTCGTGTTCGTACTTAGCCTTGCCGCCTGCGGCTCTGTCAACAAGCCTGCATCTTCCACCACGCAGCCCGAAACCTCTGCGCCGACCGAACAGCCCGCCACGGAACCGTCCGAAAGCTCCTCGACCGCTCCCGCAGAATCCGAGCCGGAGACCCAGCCCGAGACCGGCAAGACACTGGTGGTCTACTACTCCGCTTCCGGTAACACCGAGCGGGTGGCCAAGGATATTGCAGAGGCCGCCGGTGCCGACCTCTTTGAGATTGTTCCCACCGAAGTCTACACCAGCGAGGACCTGAACTGGACGAACCCCGACAGCCGCGTCAGCCGTGAACATGATGACGAGTCCCTGCGGGATGTGCCCCTGACCACCACTGAAGTTCCCGATTGGGATTCCTATGACACCGTGTTCATCGGTTATCCCATCTGGTGGGGTATCGCAGCGTGGCCCGTGGACACCTTTGTAAAAAACAATGATTTCACCGGCAAGACCGTCATCCCCTTTGCCACTTCTTCCTCCTCCGGCATGGGTCAGAGCGGCAGTTTGCTGGCCGACATGGCCGGTACCGGCGAGTGGCAGGAAGGCCAGCGGTTCTCCTCCGGCGTTTCCAGTGATGATGTGCAGTCCTGGGTCAATGGACTGGGTCTGTAATGCGTAGGAACAGAGTTTTCGCCGCAATGCTTGCAGTTCTCATGGTCGTGTCGCTGACCGCCTGTGGCCGGGAGTCCGTCGGGACTCCCGGCGGTGAGCTGGAAAACGGCGTTGCGGCTATTGAGGATGCTATGACAACGAAACCAAACGAAAGCAGTTCTGCTTCCACCACCCCCATCGATGATCTGCGCGACGGATCTTCGACGGACACCGTAGCCACGCCGGACGATTTTCCTGATGCATATAACTACGGCAGCGGCAAGATTTCCGATTATTCCCGCACAGCCATGCTGCAAAAGATGCCGGAACCGGCAGGTAATAACACCGTGCTGAACACGGCAGCAGACCCTGCAAACATTCAAGTGCTCTATCTCTGGGAGGAAGGCAATGTCCCCGCCAGGACGAAATTTACGCAGGATATGACCGGATATTTCGATGACTGGAACTTCCGCCCCTATGTCACCGCTATCCCCGTCCGGGATGGCGTGAAGCCAAAAGGCGCGGTGGTGCTGATGGCGGGCGGCGCTTATCAGTTTCGGGGCAACTACACCGATTCGCTGCCCACCGCCGCAGCACTGCGAGAGCTGGGCTTTCAGACCTTCATCGTAGACTACCGCCTGTCTCCCTATACGCAGGAGGAAGGTGCGCTGGATGTGGCGAGAGCCGTCCGTTTTGTCCGAAAAAATGCGGAGATCTATGGTATTGACCCAGATGATATTGCCGTCATGGGCTTTTCGGCGGGCGGCATTCAGGCTGGTGAATTTCTGATGCACTATGACGAATATGTGACCGGCACGGCGCTGGACAGCACCTATGTGCCGGACGAGCTGGACGCCGTTCTCGCCTATGCCTCCGCCGCAGGCATGATCTATTCCTTCTATGGCCGCCTCAGCGTGGGAAATATGGATGCAAGCTGGTTGACCGAGGGCGATTTGCCGCCGACCTTCTATGTCTACGGCACCGAGGACCCCTTCTATCGTCAGTTCCAGCAGCAATATGATGTGATCTCTGGAATGGGCATTTCCACCGGGCGCATCGTGCTGAACGGCTGGCCTCACGGCTTCGGCTCCGATGGTGGTTGGGTTAAGGACTACGCCGCATGGCTGGAAACAATTTTCGCATAAGGAGTGATTTCGATGAAAGCACTGTTAGTAAACGGTAGTCCCCATCCAAGGGGCTGCACATATACCGCCCTGACCGAACTGAAAAACACCCTAGAGGCCGAGGACATCGAAGTGGAGCTGCTCCATGTGGGCAACAAGGACATTCGCGGTTGTATTGCCTGCCGCAAATGTGCTCAGACAGGCAAATGCGTGTTTGACGATGTGGTCAATGAAGTTGCACCAAAACTGGCAGAGGCGGACGCCTTTGTCATCGGCTGCCCGGTATACTTTGCCTCCCCCGCAGGCGGAGCCATCTCCTTCATGGACCGATTGTTTTTCAGCACCCTCGGCATCGACAAGACCATGAAGGTGGGGGCGGCGGTAGTCACCTGCCGCCGGGGCGGCAACACCGCCACCTTCGATGTGTTGAACAAGTATTTTACCATGACCGGGATGCCGGTAGCCTCCAGCCAGTACTGGAACATGGTCTACGGCGGCTCGGCCGAAGAAGTAGCGCAGGATGCTGAGGGCTTGCAGACCATGCGGACACTGGGGCGCAACATGGCGTTTATGATGAAGTCCTTTCAGTTGGGTAAGGAGCAGATCGGCTTGCCTCAGAAGGAACCACTGATTTTCACAAACTTTCACAGATAAGGGGTGTTGCTTTATGAGAAAAATTACAGCAGGCAGAGATGTGCTTGGTGAATTTGCGCCGAAGTTCGCACAGCTCAATGATGATGTTCTTTTCGGTGAGGTTTGGAGCCGGGAAAGCGAGCTTTCTGCACGCGACCGTTCCCTCATCACCGTGACAGCACTGATGGCGCAGGGGCTGACGGATACCTCCTTCGGTCATCATCTGGCAATGGCAAAAGAAAACGGTATCGCCCGCAGCGAAATTGCGGAGATCCTGACACACGCCGCATTTTATGCGGGTTGGCCGAAGGCATGGGCAGCATTCCGCATGGCAAAGGACATCTGGGCAGACGAGGAAAGCACCGACGAAAAGCAGCGTCATCAAAACAGTATGATATTTCCCATCGGAGCGCCCAATGACGGTTTCGCACAGTATTTCAGCGGGCAGAGCTATCTTGCGCCGATTTCCACGGCACAGGTCAAAATATTCAATGTAACCTTTGAACCCGGCTGCCGTAACAACTGGCACATCCACGAGGCGGACAAAGGCGGCGGACAGATCCTTATCTGCGTGGCTGGGCGCGGTTACTATCAGGAATGGGGCAAAGAGCCGCAGGAGCTGCACCCCGGCGATGTGATCA
>OHMD01000240.1_pt1 | contig 12714 bp, 11 predicted proteins | sample 1569161 | NCBI WGS metagenome assembly OHMD01 (sample SAMEA3879502, study PRJEB24766) | human gut metagenome | biome: human-associated habitat; feature: feces | place: USA | collected 1985/1987
AGGTCGGCAAGTCTGAGCTCGAGCTCAACATCATCGGCTACATCATCGACCAAGATCCCGGCAGCATCCTCTATGTGCACCCGACCATCGACGACGCCAGAAAGTTCAGCCGGCTGCGCGTCGCTCCCATGATCCGGGACAGCAAGCCCCTGAAGGCAAAGGTGCACGATGTCAAGGCCAAGGACAGCGGCAACACCATCCTCCAGAAGTCTTTCCCGGGCGGTATGCTCACACTGACCGGCTCCAACAGTGCCTCGGCTCTGGCCTCCACGCCTGCCCGCTATATCATCGGCGACGAGCGCGACCGCTGGGCGACCAGCGCCGGCACCGAGGGCGACCCGTGGGCGCTGGCCGAAGCACGTCAGGCCACATTCTACAACGCCAAGGCGGTCGAGGTCTCCACCCCGACCATCAAGGGCAACAGCAACATCGAAACGAGTTTTTACCAAGGCACGCAGGAACGCTGGTGCCACCGCTGCCCCGAGTGCGGGGAGTACAGCGAGATCGTGTTCGACAATATCCACTTCGACCCGGAGGCCAAGAGGATCCGCGGGAAAAAGTCGTGGAGCCTCAAGAGCGGCGTCTCGTGGAGCTGCCCGACCTGCGGCTGCCTGATCCCCGAGGACGTCATGCGAAAGCAGCCGGCCAAGTGGATCGCCGACAACCCGGACGCCTACAAGAAGGGCGTCCGTTCTTTTTGGCTCAATGCCTTCTCGAGCCCGTGGACTCCGTGGGAGAAGATCGTCCTCAAGTTCCTCGACGCCAAGGATGACCCGCAGCGCCTCAAGGTCGTATACAACACCCTGCTCGGCCAACTGTGGGAAGATCGCGGCGACCTCGAGGACGAGGACACCATGCTCGCCCGCCGTGAGGACTACGGCACCCGCCCGGACGGCACCCCTGTGGAGCTGCCTGACGGCGTGCTCGTGCTGACCTGCGGCGTCGACACTCAGGACAACCGCCTCGAATACGAGGTAGTCGGTCACGGGAAGTATGGCGAGACGTGGGGCGTCGTCAAGGGCTACATCATGGGCCGGCCAGACACCCCGGAGGTCTGGCAGCGGCTCGATGACGTGGTCGACCACGTCTACAAGTTCAAAAACGGCCGCGGTCTGAAGATCTCCATCACCTGCGTCGACTCCGGCGGCCACTTCACCCAAGAGGTGTATGAGGCGTGCCGGGCCCGCGCCGGCAAGCGCGTCTTTGCCATCAAGGGCAAGGGCGGCGACGGCATCCCCTTCGTCTCGCCCCCGAGCAAGGTGCCGATCCGCGACAACAAGCGGATCACCTGCTGGCTCTACACCATCGGCGTCGACGCCGGCAAGGCGACGATCATGGCTAATCTGAAGGTGCAGGAGCCCGGGCCAAAATACTGCCATTTCAACCGGCACCCCGACGCCGGCTATGACCTCAATTTCTTCAACGGGCTCCTCTCCGAGAAGCTGGTGCTCACGCACACGCGCCGCGGCGACCGCTGGGCGTGGGAGAAACTGCCCGGGCACAACCGCAACGAGGCCCTCGACTGCCGCGACTACGCCAACGCCGGCCTCAAGATCATCAACCCCGACATGGACGCCATCGAGCGCCGCCTGCAAGGGCTGGAGGAAAAACCGAAGGCCCCGCAGCAGCGACGGCAGCGGCAACGGCACAACCGGGCCGACGCCTTCGACGACTGGTAAGGAGGACACACCACAATGAGAAAGACCCGCGAACAAATCGAGTACCAGCTCTCCATCAAGAGGAACCGGCTGGATCTCTACCTGAAGCGAGAGGCCGAGATGCTGGACGGAGGCGTCCAGAGCTACGGCATCGGCTCGCGCAATCTGGCCCGCTACAACACCGACCTCGGATCCATCCGGGCCGCCATCAAACAGCTCGAGGCAGACATCGAAGCCCTCGAGGCCGCACTGAACGGCGAGAAGCCGCGAAAAGCTGTGGGAGTAGTGCCCCGAGACTGGTGAAAGAAGCCCCGAAAGGGGCTTTTTTCATAGGCCGACGCCGGGAGTTTTCGCTCCTTTTCTCCCGGCTCGGCCATCTTCACCATGAAGGAGGTGAGCACCATCAGCAAAAGAAAAAGCAGAAGCCGCCCGCAGAACAGGCGGCAGCAGCCGCGCCCTGTGAATAAGGGCTACGGCGACGCCGGCGCGAGCTGGCACAAGAAGGCGACCAAGGGCTTCAGAGCTATGAGCGGCAGCCCGAAGGAGGACATCGACGCCAACAACTACACCCTGCGGCAGCGTGCCCGGATGCTTTACATGGCGGCCCCGATCGCCACCTCTGCCATCCGCACCAACCGCACCAACGTCGTCGGCATCGGCCTCCAACTCAAGAGTCGGATCGACCGCGAGGCGCTCGGCATGACGCAGGAGGCTGCCGACGCATGGCAGGCTCAGGCCGAGCGTGAGTTTGCTCTCTGGTCTGAGAACAAAAGGGCGTGCGACGCCACCGGCGTCAACAACTTCGCAGCCATGCAGCAGCTCGCACTCTCCTCGTGGCTGGTCAGCGGCGACGTGTTCGCGGTCGTCAAGCAGTACGACCCGACGCCCCTCATGCCCTACTCGCTGCGCATCCACCTGATCGAGGCCGACCGCGTGGCAACCCCGACGAGCTCCGGCATCGTCACCCCCATGCTGCTGACCACCGGCAAGGCGGCCAACGGCAACACCATCTACGACGGCGTCGAGGTGAACGGCGACGGCCAGATCGAGGCGTACCACATCCGCAGCACCTACCCCTTCGAGCTCGGCAGCACGACGACAACGTGGGCCCGTGTTCAGGCATACGGCGAGCGGACTGGCCTGCCGAACATCCTGCACGTCATGGAGAGCGAGCGCCCGGATCAGTACAGAGGCGTCAGCTACCTCGCGCAGGTCATCGAGCCCCTGCTCCAGCTTCGCCGCTACACCGAGAGCGAGCTGACTGCGGCGGTCGTCGAGTCGTTTTTCACGGCCTTCATCAAGACCGAGGCAGGCGCCGGCGACAACCCGTTCAACGAGGTGGGGAGCAGCCTGCCGGAAGTGACCCGGGATCCCAACGAGTACGAGATGGGCCCGGGACAGATCAACATCATGGAGCCCGGCGAGGACGTGACCTTTGCAGACCCCAAGCGGCCGGCCAGTGGCTTCAACACCTTCCTGCGCGCCATCTGTGAACAGGTGGGCGCCGCACTCGAGATCCCGGCCGACCTTCTGCTCAAGAGCTTCAACAGCTCGTACAGCGCCAGCCGCGCCGCCCTGATGGAGGCGTGGAAGGCGTTCCGCATGAGGCGCAAGTGGTTTGTCGATGACTTCTGCACGCCGGTATATGAGATCTGGCTCTCTGAAGCCGTCGCCCGCGGCCGCATCAGCGCCCCGGGCTTCTTCGCAGATCCGGCGATCCGCGCCGCATACCTCGGCGCCGAGTGGATCGGCCCCTCTCAGGGACAGCTCGACCCGACGAAGGAGATCACGGCCGAGATCCTCGCCATCGGCGAAGGCATCACGACCAGAGAGCAGGCGACCATCCGACTCAACGGCGGTCAGTGGGACGCCAACGTCGACCAGCTCACTCGGGAAAACGAGAAGCTGCGCGCAGCGCAGGGGCAGGTCGACCAGAGCACAGCGGCCAGCGGCACGATCTCCGCAGCTCTGCGGGAGGCAATCGTCGCCGAGGCCATCAAAAGCATCAAGGAAGGAGACAAGCATGAGAACGCATAACACTCCCCGGCTCTGCGCCGGGCCTCAGACTGCGGGCACGCCGATCAAGTTCTGGAACGTCGCCAGCATCGGAGACGACGAGGGCGAGATCACCCTCTACGGCGACGTCGTGAGCCGTCAGCCTGTGGACTGGTGGACGGGCGAGCCCGAGCCCGGCCTCTACATCGCGCCCGAGAGCTTCATGGAGGATCTCGCGGCCGTCAAGGGCAAGAGCAACATCACCATCAAGATCAATAGCTGCGGCGGCGACCTCTACACCGGCATCGCCATCCACAACGCCATCAAAGGCCTGACCGGCCACAAGGTCGTCGTCGTGGAAGGCATCGCGGCCAGCGCGGCCAGCGTCATCGCCTGTGCGGGCGACGAGGTACAGGTCTATCCCGGCAGCATGGTGATGATCCACGGCGTCGCCGGGCTGCTCTACGACTACTACACCCTCGCAGACCTGAAGAAGCTCCAGAAGGACTTCGACGCGAGCGAGCGGGCCATCGCGGAGATCTACCACGCCAAGACCGGCCTCGAGGTCGACCAGCTCCGCAGCATGATGACCCGCGAGACGTGGATGGTCGGGCAGGAGGCCATTGACAACGGCTTTGCCGACACCCTGCTCACAGACGAAGGCCCCGACGTCACCCTGAGCGCCGACAAGAAGGTGCTCCTCGTCGCCGGCATCCGGCACGACGTCAAGGGCTTCAGACACATCCCGGGGACGATCCCCATCGACAACAGCATCCACGCCGCCCCTGCGGCTGGAAATAAACACGCGGCCGCCAAGAACGACGGCCCCAAGAAGGAGGACAACAAGACCATGACCCTCGAAGAAATGAGAGCACAGCACCCCGACCTCGTCGCTCAGATCGAGCAGCAGGCCGTCGCAAATGCCATCGCGCAGGAGCGGGCCCGCATCGAGGCCATCGACAGCATCGCCGCCAGTGTGGGCGACGCTCAGCTCGTCAGGGACGCCAAGTACGGCGAGAACACCTGCACCGCTGAGCAGCTCGCGCTCAAGGCCATGCAGAAGCAGGCGGCCCTCGGCGCCAAGCACCTGAAGGACGCCGCCCTCGACAATGCTGACTCCGGCGCAGGTCAGGTCGGAGCCGCCCCCAACGGAGGCGAGGAAGGCAGCGAGACCGACGACAAGGCCAAGGTCGACGCCATCGTCAGCATCTACAACACCACCAAGAACGGAGGTAAGAAGTAATGAGCAAGAGACTGGACGAAAACCTCGGCAGCGTCGGCTATGACGGTCTGATTGTTGCCAACGAGCCCGTCGCTGACGTGTTCACCGTGACCATCCGCAAGGAGGCCACCGCCGCAGCCACCTATAAGCGCGGCACCGTGCTGGCCCTGTCTGCCGGCACCGCCGACGACGGCAAGCTGGTGATCCTCGGCTCCACCGCGACCACCAACGAAACCCTGACCGCCAACTGCATCCTCGCCGAGGACGTGGAAGTCGGCACCACCGCGGACGTGACCGTGCTGGCCTACCGCACCGGCCACTTCGCCCGCAACAAGCTGGCTGTCGCAAGCGGCTACACCCTGAAGGCGACCGACGAGGAGGAGCTGCGCAAGGCCGGCATCCTGCTCTCCGACGCCATCGAATACTAAGAGAAGGAGGACAACAAAATGCCTTTTAACTTCTACGACACCCACACGCTGCTCATGGCCGTGCAGCAGCTCACCCCTGCTGCGACCTTCCTGCGTGACCGCTACTTCCCCACCAACGACGCGAGCGACATCTTCGCCACCGACGACGTGCTCGTCGAGTTCCGTGACGGCAGCAAGAAGCTGGCGCCCTTCGTGGCCCCTCGCAAGGGCGGCGTCACCGTCCTGCGCGCCGGCTACAATATGGAACGCTACACCCCGCCCTTCGTGGCTCCCCGTCGCGTCCTGACCCTCGACGAGCTGCGCAAGCGCGGCTTCGGCGAGGCTCTCTACTCTCAGCTCACCCCTGAGCAGCGCCAGCAGACCCTCATCCTGCGCGACGCTGACGAGCTGGGCGAGCTCATCACCAACCGCGAAGAAGCGATGGCCGCCGAGACCATGCTGACCAATGGCTGCGTGATGAAGCACATCGCCGACGACGTCGACAAGGCCGACGAGATGGAGATCCGTTTCTACTCCGAGGCCAGCAACCCCGCGACCTACACCCCGACGGCCAAGTGGGACGCCACCGGCGGCAAGATCCTGAAGGATCTGGAGGCCATGATCCGTATGCTGACCAAGCGCGGCCTCCGCGCTTCTGATCTGGTCTGCTCCCCGGACGTGGCTGACACCATCATCAACGACGCGGCCGTGCAGAAGCTCCTCGACAACCGCCGCATCGAGATCGGCAACGTGGAGCCTGAGCTGCTGCCTGACGGCGCTGCCATCGTGGCCCGCCTGAACGTCCTCGGCCGCATCATCAGCGTCATCTCCTACGACCTGACCTACACCGACGACGAGGGCAACGACAAGCTCTACATCCCGTCCGGCAAGTGCGTCCTCACCGCTCCCGGCGCTGGCCGCACCGCCTACGGCGCCGTCTCTCAGGTCGAGCAGAGCGACGGCGAGTTCCACACCTACGCCGGCCGCCGCGTGCCGAAGTATGTGAGCAGTGCCGAAGGCAACAGCCGCACGCTGACCATCTCCAGCCGCCCGCTGATGATCCCCAACAACAAGAACCCGTTCATCGTTGCGGACGTCCTGACGGACTGAGCGCAGCAGAAAGGAGCAGAGCATGATCCAGATCATCAAGGGCACCTTCGGCTACTATAACGGCCGCAAGGTGATCCCCATCACTGAAGCAGACGGCCCTCAGAAGTTCGACGACGAGCTGGAGGCCCGTCTGGTGAAGGAAGGCGTCGCCAAGTACATCGGCGAGCCGGGCGAGACTGCCGAGCAGCCCGCACCCGCTCCCGGCGACGACGCCGACGAGCCTGCCAGCACCAACACCGCGGCCGACGAGGCCCCTGAGTACAACGAGGACATGAAGCTCGACGAGCTGAAGGAAGTGGCCGCGCGCTATGGCGTGGACGCCTCTGCCATGCGCAAGAAGGCCGACGTCATCGCTGCCATCGAGGCCGCCAAGGCCGAGCAGCCTGATGACGGCGCCGACGACGAGGAGCCCCCTCAGATCGGCGCCGCCGATCCTGTCTGATGGCCTTCAGCTTCAAGGCGATGGTCGAGGCTGACCGTCGGCGCACGTTTCTCAATCTCGACGAGTTCGGTGAGAAGCACACCGTCGAAGGCAGAGCCATCGCCGCCGTGCTGGACGACAACGCCCTGAAGGAACGCCAAGGGGGGCAAGAGCTGAGCGTCGCGGAGTCCTCTCTGCTGCTTTACGCGGCGGTCGAGGATCTGCCCGCTCGGCGCCCGGCGGGCGAAGGGCTCAACGTCGACGGCCGCGAGTACATCGTCAACGACTGGAGCGAGGACATGGGGATCGCCACCGTGGCCCTCGGTCAGACTGTCACCATGTAGGAGGTGCCCCATGTCCATCGTCAACAGCATCGAAACCGTCCGGGACTGGCTGACCGCCGAGGTCTGCCCTCTGGTCAAGCTGAAGCTCCCCGACGACAACGCAACGGACGCCTCCTACCCATACAAGCTGGTAAACCCGGCCGCGTTCTCGCTTTTCGTACCATCGAAGGACAGGACACCCCCGAACATCGCCGCGCCGATCCCGTCGGTCTGCGTGCAGATCGTTCAGGGCGACGACGACCTGCTCCAGAGTGCCCGAGACATCAAGATCCGGCTCTGCTTCTCTGCGTGGGATCCCGGCTACCACGGGCCCGACATCTTCAAGCCGAAGGGCGACGGCAGCGGCACCTACATCCAGCAATACAACGAGGCGGCGGCCTCCTACTTCGTGAAGAACGGAGAGGGCTGGCGTGACGCATGGAATTTTGTGGACACAGCTCTCCGGCTGATTGAAAACGCCGAGTACCTCGGCGACCTCCGCGTCATCAAGGAGAAGGGCATCACCTTCGGCCCCGTCACGGAGCAAGACGCCGTCCCCGACTTCTACCCGTACTGGTTTGCATGGGCTGAGTTCTCCGTCGAGGAGACACTGACCCGCAACCCGAAAAGCTACCAACACCTGCTTTAAGGGCAGCCGCTCGGCTGCTCTAATTTCATGCAAAGGAGGATAAGCAGATGGCAAACGAATACCTCTACGGCGCCTACGGCCACATCGGCGAGACCGTGGCACAGAGCGCCGTGCAGGCGGGCACCACGCCGGTCTATATCGGCACGGCACCCGTCAACCTCGTGCGCGGCTTCGGCGAGGCCGGCATCATCAACGCGCCGATCAAGATCACCAGTCTGGTCGACGCTCAGAAGAAGATCGGCTACTCGTCCGACTGGGGCACCTTTACCCTGTGCGAGGCCGTGTACGCGCATTTCAACAACACCCTCGGGAACATCGGCCCGATCTACGTCATCAATGTGCTCGACCCCTCCGCGGGCAAGCACCGCAAGGAGACGGCCACCACCAAGACCCTCACCTTCACCGGCGGCCGCGCCGAGTTCGCCAGCGACAAGATCATCCTCGACACCCTGACCATCGCAAAGAATGACAGCGGCAACTACGTCGAGGACACCGACTACGCTGTGGACTATAACTTCACCAAGGGCACGGTCATCATCACCAGCCTGAAGGACGACGCGCAGCTCGCCGGCAGCCTGACGGCCAGCTTCAGTGAGGTGGACGACTCTGAGATCGCAGACAGCGACATCATCGGCGGCGTCACCTCCTCCGGCGAGTACAGCGGCCTGAGCGCGATCGCGCTGCTCTATCCCGAGCAGTTCGCGGTCTGCAATCTGATCGCAGCCCCCGGCTGGAGTCACAGCCCTGCCGTCTACAACGCCATGCTGACGGCCTGCAAGAAGATCAACGGCCACTGGGACGCCTTCGTCGTGGCCGACCTGCCTCTCGTGGATAGCACCGCGCAGGCGGTCGACACGATCACCAAGGCGATCGCATGGAAGAAGGCCAACGCCTTCACCGGCGAGCGTTCTAAGGTCTACTGGCCGCAGGCTGTGGACAACCTCGGCAACGTGTTCCACCTGAGCACGCTGGCCGTGGTCGAGCTCATGCGCGCCGACTTCAGCCACAACAGCGTCCCGATGGAGACCTGCGGCAACAAGGCGATCCCCGTCATCAAGCAGTATTTCGGCGCCAACGCGAAAAACCGCGGCTTTGACCAGCAGAGCGGCAAGGAGCTGACGCAGAACGGCATCAGCACCGCCGTGGCATGGGGCGGCGAATGGGTACTGTGGGGCGACCACACGGCTGCCTACACCTACGGCGCAGACGTGGATCCCCGCGCGATCTTCGACGTCTCCATGCGGATGCTCATGCACATCACCAACGACTTCCAGCGCGAGTGGAGCCCGGAGATCGACGAGCCCATGACCCGCGCACTGAAGGATCGCATCATCAACCGCGAGCAGGAGAAACTCGACGGCTATGTCAGCATGGGCGCGCTGCTCGGATCCCCTGTGATCCTGTTCCTCGAGAGCGAGAACAGCACCACCGACGTGATGAATGGCGACTTCCGCTGGGACATCGCCGTCACCCCGACCCCGCCCCTCAAGTCTGCGAGCGTCTACGTCGCCTACACCGACGCAGGCTTCTCCGTCTACTACGAAGGAGGTGACGAGTAATGGCAAACCTGTGGCTCGACCTGAAGGGCCCCATCCTCGCCGATACCGTCTATGTGGACGGCGTTCTCGCCGCCAAGGACGTGACCATCGCCCTGCCTCCCGTCAACCTTGTGACGGCTGACTTCAAGGCGATGGGAACCTACACGGCGCCGCTGCCCGGCCAGATCGAGGCGATGGAGGCGTCCATCACCAAGATCGGCATTGACCTCGGCCTGCGCAGCCTCGTCAAGCTGACGAGCAAGACCATCGAGATCCGCTGGGCGCAGGACGTCAAGCTCTCCGACGGCTCTACCAAGACCGAAGGCTGCAAGGCGTTCCTCCGCTGCGTCTCCAAGGGCATCCCCGGCCTGAACGTGGATCCCGGCAACGCCAGCGAGAACGAGATCGCGCTGGCCGTCAGCCGCTACCAGCTTTTCGTCGCTGGCAACGAATACTGGCTGATCGACCAGCTCAACACCATCATGCGCGTCGGCGGCGTCGACTACGCCAAGGACATCCGCAGCGTCCTGTAACAAGAAGGGCGTCGCCTCCGGGGCGGCGCCCTCTATTTATCGAAAGGAGACACACATGGAAAAGCTGACACTTCAGAACCCCATCACCATCAACGGAAAAAAGGTCAAGACTCTGACCTATGACACCGACGCGATCACCGTGGGCATGTTTGCCGATGCTGAGGCCCGCAAGCTCCGCGCGACCTCCAACAAGGGCGGCGGCAGCGCCGGCGCCTGCGAGCTCGACTACTCCCTGCACGCCTATCTCGCCATGATGGCGATCGTCGCCGTCAACAGCGACATCGACGTCAGCGACCTCGAGCGCATCAGCGGCCCCGACGTCATGGAGCTTATGAGGATCGGCCGAAATTTTACCACAACGAGGTCGGGGGCACCCTCCGAGCAAAACGACTCGGAGAGCTCGTCCGAGACTACTCCCGAGCCTTCCACATCTCAGTCGGAGAGCTCCGACGGGAACGCCTGACCGACTTCCTGCTCGAATACTACGAAGCGGCCGAGGAGGCGAAAAAGCAGCGGGCAAAGATCCCGAAGCCGAGGATCCCCCACATCCGGCCGCATAGGAGGAGGTGACGCCAGTGGCCAAAAATAAAATGCTGCAAGCCGTCGTGAGTCTCGCCGGCACCATTGACCCGTCACTCGGCAAGGCGCTGGACGATGTCACCGGCAAGCTGGAAAACGTCAACTGGAAGGCCGTGGCCGTCGGCGGCGCTGTGGGCGGCATCGCAGTCGCAACAGGCAAGGCGGTCGTGGAGGCCGGGAAGTATCTGGCCGACCTCGGCAACGAGTACAACACGGCCATCAATCAGCTCTCGGCAGCAACCGGGGCGACTGGCGACGAGCTGGACGCGCTCGGTGAAAGCGTCAAGAACATCTACGCCCAAGGGCTCGGCGATGACTTCGCCGACGTGGCTGACGGTCTGGCTGCAACGCAGCAGGCCAGCGACCTGACCGGCGAAGCTCTGGAGCGGGCAACCGCCGCCGGCTTCAACCTGCGGGACGTGTTCGACTACGATGTCAGCGAGAGCGCAGCGTCGGCCCTGATGAAAAACTTCGGCATCGACGCCGAGGAAGCCTACGGCCTGATCGCCGTGGGCGCGCAGAACGGCGCAGACAAAAACGGCGACCTGCTGGACACCCTGAACGAGTATTACTCCGCTTTCGGTCTGGGAGAGCCTACCGGCATCGAAATCGGTGAGAACACCGGCAGTCAGGCGGTCAATGAGAATGGCCAGGACCAGGCCCCCTGGGCAGCCTTCGGTCAGGCCAATCAGGAGTACACCCCTCTCCAGCTGGCCAACTACATCGCCACCCTGGTCTCCGGCGGCAAGCACTGTCCCGCCCACCTGCTGAAAAGCGTGAAGTCCTACGACAATTCCGAGATCATCGCCACCGGCAGCACGGAGCCTTTGAACACCATGAACATCAGCGATTCCACCCTCCAGGCCGTGAAAAAGGGTATGCTGGGCTACACCACCAACGGCGGCTCCGTGGCCGGTCCCTTCCAGAACTGCGTGGTCTCCGCAGGCGCCAAGACTGGCACCGCCCAGATCGGCGGCTCCATGAAAAACGGCGTGTTCGTAGCCTTCGCGCCCTATGACGAGCCGGAGATCGCCGTAGCTTTGGTATTGGAAAAGGCTGACGCCGGCGCGGTTCTGGCCACCACCGCTGTGGACATTATCAACGCTTACTTTGACCGGGAGGACACTGCGTCCATTCTCCCGGAAAATCAACTGATTCCTTGATTCGGAGGTCTCTCCCATGCGTGATCCCTTTGTGTTCGACTCCCGCAGTGAGTTCTGTAAAAAGCCCTTTGGCGCTGTCCCTTGCGGCAGCGAGGTCATGTTTCATGTCCGTCCCCTCACCCGGGATGGCTATTCCCGCTGTGTCCTGGTGGCGCGGCGGGAATTTTCCGGTGAAGAGATCCAGATGGAGCTGCTGCCGGAGGCTGTGGACGGCGAGCGTACCCGCTTCACCGGCGTCCTCACCGCCCCCTCAGAGCCGGAGCTGCTCTGGTATCATTTCCGCCTGATCCGCTCCGATGGCTCCACGGCCCTGTTGGATCAATCCGGCTGGCAGGAGACCGGGGAGATCCAAAGCTGGCAGTTGACCGTATATGAAAAGAGCGCCACACCTGCCTGGTTCGGCAGCGGTGTGGTCTATCAGATCTTCCCGGATCGCTTCTGCCGCCTTTCCCTCCCGGACCCTACCGGTCTGGTGGGAAACCGTTGGGTCCATGAGAATTGGAACGACCAGCCCGTTTGGGCGCCAGACCCAGACGGCGAGGTACGAAACCGGGACTTTTTCGGCGGCTCTCTCAATGGCATCACCGCCAAGCTGGATGATCTGGCGAATCTGGGCGTCACCGTGCTGTACCTGAATCCTATTTTTGAATCCGCCTCCAACCACCGCTACAACACAGCCGACTACCTTCGCATCGACCCTATGTTAGGCACCGAGGACGATTTTCACCATCTCTGTCAGGAGGCGAAGCGCCGCGGTATCCGGGTGATTCTGGACGGCGTATTCAACCACACCGGCTCCCAGAGCCGCTACTTCAACGCCGACGGCTTCTATCCCGGCGTAGGCGCGGCCCAAAGCACCGATTCCCCTTATTTCAACTGGTTTTCCTTCCATCCCTGGCCTACGGATTATGACGCCTGGTGGGGGATCATGACGCTGCCCGCCGTTCAGGAGAACGAGTCGGACTACCGGGACTTCATCATCCGGGGACAGGACTCCGTGGTGCGTCACTGGCTCCGGGCCGGGGCTTCTGGTTGGCGGCTGGACGTAGCCGATGAGCTGCCGGATGACTTTATTGCCGAAATTCGTACCGCTATGGAGGAAACCGCCCCGGACAG
>OHMD01000256.1_pt1 | contig 12443 bp, 7 predicted proteins | sample 1569161 | NCBI WGS metagenome assembly OHMD01 (sample SAMEA3879502, study PRJEB24766) | human gut metagenome | biome: human-associated habitat; feature: feces | place: USA | collected 1985/1987
AGTGCTGGCCCGTGCGGACCGCAATGCCCAGCTTGTCGAGAATCATCCCCATATCATAGGGATGCACCCCCTCGACATTGAACGATACGATCGCACACTTATCCGGCGTCGTACCGTAAATCCGCAGGCCGGGGATTCGCTCCAGCCCTTCGGTAGCACGCAGCAACAGCGCCCGTTCATGCGCCTCGACCTCCGCCGCATCGAACTGCCGGACATAGCGCACCGCTTCGCCCAGCGCGATCGCCCCCACGAAATTGGCCGTACCCGCTTCGAATTTCAACGGGACAGGTGCAAAAGTCGTCTTTTCGAACGACACCCGATCGACCATGTCGCCGCCGGAGAGAAACGGGGGCATCCGGTCGAGCAAATCCCGCTTGCCGTACAGCACGCCGATACCCGTCGGGGCATAGAGTTTATGACCGGAGAAGGCGTAAAAATCGCAGTCCAGCGCTTTCACATCGACACCGCCGTGCACGACACCCTGACATCCGTCCACCACCACGATCGCACCGACCCGATGAGCCTCGTCGATCACCGGACGCAGATCGGGCCGCGTGCCCAGCGTATTGGAAGCCTGCGTCACCGCCACCACGCGGGTACAGCCGTCGAGCAGCGCCAGCAGGCGCTCGGTCATCAGGCGCCCCTCCTCGTCGAAAGGCAGCACGCGGATCTCGGCACCCTTGCGCTCGGCGGCAAGCTGCCAGGGAACGATATTGGAGTGGTGCTCCATCTCGCTGACCACGATATTGTCGCCCGCCCGAAGAAAGCGTTCGCACCACGCATAGGCCACCGTATTGAGCGACGCAGTAGCTCCGGCCGTGAAAACGACCTCCTCCCGGGCTTCCGCACCGATGTACTCGGCGATACGAGCCCGGGCAGCCTCGTACATCTCGGTAGCCTCCTCCGAAAGAAAATGAACCCCCCGGTGGATATTGGCATTCGACTCCCGGTGCAGGCGATCGACCGTTTCGATCACGCACTCGGGTTTCTGCGCCGTAGCACCGCTGTCCAGATAAACCAACGGCTTGTCATACACGCGCACCCCGAGAATCGGGAAGTCCCGCCGGACTTTTTCCACATCGAACATAACGCTATATTTTATCCAAATGCCGGACAACGGCATCGGTCAATATCTCTTTCACAGCTTCGATCCGGCAGCGGCCGACCACGTCCGCCGCGAAACCTTCGATCTGCAGGCGCCGTGCCTGTTCCTCTTTCAGACCGCGCTGACGCATATAGAGGATCGCTTCATCCTCCATCTGCCCCACCGTCGCCCCGTGACTACAACGCACGTCGTCGGCGTAAATTTCCAGTTGTGGACGCGCATCGATGCGCGAAGTACGGCTCAACAGAATATTACGGCACTGCTGCTGGGCATCGGTATGCTGGGCATCCGGCGCCACATAAACCAATCCGCAGAATTCACCGCGGCCGGTCCCCGAAGCGACGCCCTTGATGAGCGACCGGCTCGTGCAGTCCGGGACCAGATGGTTGGTACGCAGATCGACCACACAGTGATCCTGCTCCAACGCGAGAAACAGCACGTCCAGCTCATTGGAAGCCTCCCGTCCGTTCAGATCGAACCGGTAACGCACATTCGCACTGGTGAACTGGCACGCCGTCATGCGAAACTTGCTCCCGGCGGCCTGCTCGACCTGAAAATCGACGAATGCCTCGGCCGAGAAAAGCTGGACGAGCTCCGCATCCGCCCCTTCGAGCAGCTTGATACGAATCTCCGCCTGACAGGGCTTCGTATGCAGTACGACCAACCGGAGCGCGGCTCTGCCCGCGACCTCGACGGTCAGTTTATCAGTATCCCGCACCACCAACGGACGCGACAGGTCGCAATCCTTTCCGAGGTGCAGTTCGCGGCTCTTGACCGGCTCGAAAGCCGGGCCGCTGAAAATATCGGTCCACTCCATTACTCCTTATAATCGTTGATAAGCCAGTCGTACCCCTCTTTCTCCAATTTGAGCGCCAGCGAACGGTCGCCCGAATAGATGATGCGCCCCTTGTAGAGCACATGCACGAAGTCGGGCACGATATAATCCAGCAAGCGCTGGTAGTGCGTGATGACGATCGTCGCATTGTCCGATCGGTGCAATTTGGTGACGCCCGTACCGACGATGCGCAGCGCATCGATGTCCAAACCGCTGTCCGTTTCATCGAGAATCGCCAACTTCGGTTCGAGCATCGCCATCTGGAAGATCTCGTTCTTTTTCTTCTCTCCGCCCGAGAACCCTTCGTTCACCGAACGGGAAATCAATTTGGAGTCCAGTTCCACGATGGCGCTCTTCTCCCGCACCAGCTTCAGAAACTCGGCCGGCGCAAGCGGTTTCTCTCCCCGGAACTTGCGCTGTTCGTTCACGGCCATCTTCATAAAGTTGGCCATCGACACGCCCGGAATCTCCACCGGGTACTGAAATCCGAGAAACAGCCCCATGCAGGCACGCTCCTCGATGGGCAGCGACAGCAGATCCTGCCCCAGGAAGGTCGCCTCGCCGCCCGTGACCGTGAATTTCTCATTCCCGGCCAGCACCGAAGCCAGCGTGCTCTTTCCCGAGCCGTTCGGTCCCATGATGGCATGCACCTCGCCGGCCTTCACCTCGAGGTCGATGCCCTTCAATATCTCTTTTCCGGCGACTTGCGCCCGTAAATTCTTGACTGAAAGCATATTATTTTACTTTTTTTTACATTCATAAACACACCGCCGCCTCCATCTCTACCCGGAAACCGGCGGAAATTCTTCCGACAAACTACCCTACCGAACCTTCCAGACTGATGGCCAACAACTTCTGGGCTTCGACGGCGAACTCCATCGGCAGTTTGTTGAGCACCTCCCTGGCGTAACCATTAACGATCAGCCCTACGGCATCCTCGGTCGTAAGCCCCCGCTGGTTGCAGTAGAAAAGCTGCTCCTCGGAAATTTTCGAGGTCGTCGCCTCGTGCTCGACCACTGCCGTCGGATTGCCGCTTTCGATCACCGGAAAAGTATGTGCCCCGCACTTGTCGCCGATCAACAGCGAATCGCACTGCGAATAGTTACGGGCGTTCTCCGCCGCTTTCGCCACGCGCACCAGCCCCCGGTAGGAGTTCTCGCTGCGACCGGCCGAAATACCCTTCGATACGATGCGGCTGCGGGTGTTACGCCCCACGTGGATCATCTTGGTACCAGTATCGGCCTGCTGGAAATGGTTGGTCATCGCCACCGAATAAAACTCTCCGACCGAATTGTCGCCCGCCAGAATACAGCTCGGGTATTTCCAGGTGATAGCCGAACCGGTTTCGACCTGCGTCCACGACAGACGGGCGTTTTCGCGGCAAATTCCGCGTTTGGTCACGAAATTATAGACGCCTCCCTTTCCCTCCTTGTCGCCCGGATACCAGTTCTGGACGGTGGAATACTTCACCTCGGCATCCTTCTCGACGACGATTTCGACCACGGCGGCATGCAACTGGTTCTCGTCCCGGCGGGGCGCCGTGCACCCCTCCAGATAGCTGACATAAGCCCCTTCGTCGGCCACGATCAGCGTCCGCTCGAACTGGCCCGTACCCGCCGCATTGATGCGGAAATAGGTCGAAAGCTCCATCGGGCAACGCACGCCTTTGGGAATGTAACAAAACGAACCGTCGGAAAAGACCGCCGCGTTGAGCGCCGCATAAAAATTATCGGTATAGGGGACCACGCTTCCCAGATATTTCTGAATCAACTCCGGATAGTCCCGGATCGCTTCGGACATCGAACAAAAGATGATTCCCTTTTCGGCCAGCGTCTCCTTGAAGGTCGTCTTGACCGATACGGAGTCCATTACGGCATCGACGGCGACACCCGCCAGCGCCATCTGTTCCTCGAGCGGAATACCCAGCTTGTCGAACGTGCGTTTGAGTTCGGGATCGACCTCGTCCATCGACGCGAGTTTCTTGGAGGGCTTCGGCGCCGCATAATAGATGACGTCCTGAAAGTCGATCGGAGGGATCGTCAGATGCGCCCACGAAGGAGACACCATATTCAGCCAGTGACGATAAGCCTTCAGGCGGCGCTCGGTCATCCACTCCGGCTCGCCCTTCTTGGTCGAGATCAGGCGCACCACCTCCTCATTGAGGCCGCGCGGAATGGTTTCGGTTTCGATATCCGAAGTGAAACCGTACTTGTACTCCTGCTTCTCGATATTTTCTATAAGTTCTTTATCTTTCTCTGCCATTGTATGCGAAATAATTATGCAAAATTACAAAAAAAATGCAAATCCTTCCCGCCCGACCGTTTTTTTAGCCCCGCAGAAAGCCCCCGCGCATCAAAAGCGGTTAAAATATATATATTTGTGCCGACTTAACAAGCAAACTCCATGCAATCCGGCATCAAACTCATCTCGAGAATCTACCTCAAACTCGTTCTGCTGCAAGTAGCCGTCGGCACGCTGCTGCGCATCGTCCTGCTGTTCAACGAACAGACCTCCGACATCTCGTTCACTTTCGGCCAATGGCTGAAAATCTTCCTGTTGGGCGCCGTGAACGACTGGTGCGCCCTTACGATCGGATTCGCCGTACTGTGGCTCTTCGCCTTGAGTATCGCCCCGGGCAAATACGCCCGGCCGCTGGGCTACATCCTCTTCGGCATCCTTTCGGTCGCATGGATTTACGTCACGTTCTTCAATACGATCTTCGACGAATACGGCAGCGTGGTACCCCTGATCGCCTCGATCCTCTTCGGCTTCTGGGCCGTGAGTTTCGGACTCAGACTGTTCCTTCCCCAAATACGTCCGGGATGGAGACGTACCTGGCTCGCCGTTCTGACGGGACTTTACACGGGCGGCATTATCCTGAACGCCGTTTCCGAATGGTTTTTCTGGAGCGAATTCGGCGTACGGTACAACTTCATCGCCGTCGATTACCTGGTCTATACCAACGAAGTGGTCGGCAACATCATGGAGTCCTATCCGGTCGTTCCGCTCTTCGCCGGCGTGCTGCTGCTGACCGTAGGATGCACCTGGCTGCTGTTCAGACGGGAGATCCGCCGTGCCGGAGAGTTCGGCACCTGGCAATGGAAAGCGGCCGTATCGCCCGCCTACCTGCTGCTCACCCTGGGCTGCTGCCTGCTCCTGCAGTTCAACACCCGATTCCAGCAAAGCGCCAACACCTATGCCAACGAGCTGCAAGCCACCGGAGCCTACAAGTTCTACGACGCATTTATGAAGAACGAACTCAGCTATCCGCAGTTCTACCTGACCCTACCGCAGAAAGAGGCCGAAGCCAACGTACACGCGATCTACGGGAGTACCGGCGACAACCTGCGCCACATTCCCGGCAACCCGGATACGCTGCGCCGCAACATCGTGCTGATCACCATCGAGAGCATGAGCGCCTCGTTCATGCAGCATTTCGGCTATCCGGACGCGATCACGCCCCACCTGGACTCTCTCTACAAAATGGGGATCGCTTTCGAACAGTGTTTCGCCACAGGTAACCGCACGGTGCGGGGACTCGAAGCCGTTACCCTCTCGCTGCCGCCCTGCCCCGGACAGAGCATCATCAAACGTCCCCGCAACGACAACATGCACTCCACGGCGGCCGTACTCCGGGAGAAGGGTTACGATGCCTACTACTTCTACGGAGGCAACAGCTACTTCGACAACATGGAAACCTTCTTCGGCGGCAACGGCTACCGAATCATCGACCAAAAAAGCTACAAACCCGAAGAGATCACCTTCGCCAACATCTGGGGCGTCTGCGACGAAGACGCCTACCGGAAGGTCATCCGCACGCTCAACGAGGAGACCCGCAGCGGCAAGCCGTTCTTCGCCCACGTGATGACCGTCAGCAACCACCGCCCCTTCACCTACCCCGCCGGACGAATCCGCATTCCCAACGACTCGAAGAGCCGCGCCGGAGGCGTGCTTTACAGCGACTATTCGCTGGGACGGTTCTTCGCCGAAGCGGCCAGGCAGCCGTGGTTCGAAAACACGATCTTCCTCGTCACGGCCGATCACTGCGCTTCGAGCGCCGGCCGCACCGAGATTCCGTTGCAGAAATACCACATCCCGGCGCTGATCCTCGCCCCCGGGCTTATCGAACCCGGAGTGGTCGACGGCATCGTCTCGCAGATCGACCTGATGCCCACCCTGCTGTCGCTGCTCAACATGAGCTACGACTCGCATTTCTACGGCCGCAGCATCTTCGACCCGGCATATGTCAACCGCGCGTTCATCGCCACCTATCAGGACCTCGGCTACCTCGAAGGCGACACCTTCACGATTCTGTCGCCCGTGCGCCGCTTCGAGCAGTACCGCGTGGTTCCCACCGAGGAGAATCCCCACCACCTCGAAACGATGGAGCGGAAGGACGCCATGCAGGTCGACCGCGCGATCGGCTACTACCAGACCTCCTGCAAATGGAACAAGCGGTAGCGCTGCCGCCGCGGCACAAAAAAACTGCGACCCTTTTGGGTCGCAGTTTTTTATTGCTCAAACGCGGGATCAGTCACCTTCGTAATCATCGCCGCCGTTCTTCACGGGAGGCGTCAGCGACGAGGCGGGCGTATTGGCCCTGATCCACTCCTCGGAAAGCAGCGACTCGGGCGGGAAGCCGAGGTCCTCGATACGGCTCACCGAGATCTGGTACTGCGCCCAGTCCTCCGAACCTCCCGTGAAATCGCTCTTCTTCGCATAGATGCCGTAGATGCCCAGCACCGTACCCTCCGTGCCGTCCTTCGGGATGGGCTTCATGGCGAACTGGCTGTAACCGCTCGTACGGATGCCGTAAACGCCCGGGTCCGAAGTGTACTCCGCCGCATCGTTGTAGCTCATCAGCACCGAACCGTAGAGACGGATATTCTGCTCGCTGTTGTTGTAGGCCCAGCGATACCATGCGCCGAAGATGGGCGTTCCCCAGTCGGTCACGATCCAGCTCGGATAGGGATTCGCATTTCCGCCGTTTTTGAGGTTCGGAGGCGTCACGCCGTCCTGATTCTTCACACCCGCATAGCGGATCTTGATCTTGTTGAAACGCACCAGCCGGCCCAGATCAGCCTCGCCGAGCGACGTGTAGTTCGAACCGTCGACCTCCTTGATGTCCGAGTCGTCGAGCGTCGTGTATTCGCCGCGGAAGACGTTCAGGGCGGCAACCTTCGGGTTGTCGAGGTTCGAGTTGGCGTAGAACTTGTGGTTGCCGGCCGTGTTGATGCCGTCCGAGGGAGCGCCTCCGATCGAAAGCATCATGCGGTAGTTACCCAGATAGAGACCGTCGAGACGCACGTAGACCCACTGGCTCTTGATCGGCTTCGAAGCCAGGTCGAGCAGGAAGTCGAGATAAAGGCCGTTGTAGAGCTTCAGCTCGATACCGGCTTTTCCGGTCTGGTCATCCCCATCCCACTCACCATCATCATAAATATAGAGCGACTTGTAGATGTTGCCCTGACGGTCGCTGCTGATCACCTTGCCCTTGATGTAGTATTTCGAAGCCTCGGGCCACTCCATGAGGCCGTCGAACTTGGCCTCCTCGGACGTGCGGGTTCCGAACTTGAGGGTCTTGGTCGTGGAGAAATTGTCGTTGGTTCCCGTATTGGAGATCGGACCAAATTTTTCCTTCACTTCGGCAATGGTGATCCGAGTAAGCCCCATTGCGGCCATATCGTCGTCCACATAGAGTTTCTGCGGAGCCGGAGTGTCGAAATCGTTGTAGCAGCTCACGGCCACCAGACCGACGAGAGCCGCCAATGCTATTTTAAGACTTTTCATAAATTATGCTTTGCGCGATTAGAAACGGAAATAGACATTCAGGTAATAGGTCGTACCGAACAGGTAGAAATACTTCGAGGGGAAGCGGCCGTAAATCTGCTCGCCGCCCTCGCCGCGGACCTTGCTCATACGCATCTGCTCGTAACCGCCCGTGCGGATGTCCTGATCGTTGAGGATGTTCTTCACCTCGAGGCTGAAGCCCAGCATGTAGACCCGGTGGATATACCAGTTCTTGCCGATATTGGCGCTCAACGTATATGCGCTGTCAAACTTCTCCTGCTTGCGGAGGGTCTTGATCGACGAGAGGGCCGATGCCTTCTGCGCATTGGTGGCCGTATTGGAAGTCAGCACATTCGTATAATACTTAATGGCGGTAGCCGTACGGTACATCGGGTTCATCGAAAGATAGATGTTGTCGTAGTAGTTGAAGTTCACACCGGCGAACCAGTTGCGCGGTCCGCGGTAGTCGAGACCGATGTTGAAAGCCAGCTGCGGCGAGCTTTCCACATGATAACCATCCCAGTTGACCTTATCTTTCAGTACGATCTTGTCCACGTTGTCAACCGTCTGCACGAAGTTGGGATTCGACGTATAGGTATAGTCGCCCCAGCTCAAGGCACCCACGACCGAGAGGCCGTTCCATACGGGAACCGAAAGGCCCAACTCAACGCCGTAGTAGCGTTTGTCGATGCCGCTCATGGCGAAGTTGGTGAACGAACTGCGGGTATCGTCGTAGAACGAGATGACCTTCGACTGGTCCTCGATCGTCGTATAGTATCCCGAAAGACGCGCCTTGATGTAGGGCAGGTTGAGGTTGTAGGTGAGGTCTGCGCCGAACACCTTCTCGGCCTTCAGCCCCGGCGTGGTCGTGTTGCGCGTACGGGGCGACACGAATGCCGTCGCGAACTTGGGCGCCTGCTGCATGTAAGCCACATTGGCCTCGATCGAATGCGCTCCCGAGAACTTGTAGCCCAGCGAAAGTTTCGCATCGTAGGTCAGGTAGTCGAGTTTCTTCGAATCGCCTTTCGAATCGTTGGGGAACAATCCCTTGCGCCACATGCCCTCGCGGTACATGTTCGAGTAGCCGACCGATCCGGAGACGCCCAGCGAGAAACCGCCGATGCCCCACGTGTAGTTGGCCCAGGCATTGGTTTCGAGCAGGTGCGCCCGGTAGTAGTAACCGTACTTGTCGCCGGCACGGGCAATGCGGGCGTGCCCCGTAGCCCAGTAGTAATCCAGGTCGTTCTGGTAAGCCTCGGCGCTGGCCATGTCGCGCTCGGCGAACTTGTCGATGTCATACCAATAGTCGCCGCCCAGCAGGTCCTTGACCTCCGAGTAGTAATTCGTGCGGTTGACGCGCAGGTTGGCGCCGCCGACGATGCGCATGTTGTGGCGCATGTTATGCTGCACGTTGACCGCCAGGTTGTAGTCCAGCTGGTCGGTGTGACGCTCCTCGATCATGTAGTTCGAACGACTGTTATTACCCATCAGTTTGGACAGCACCGGATCGGTGTCGATATTCCGCATATTCGTCTGGAAGAATTTGTCGTAGTCGAGCATACCGTCCCACACGCCTTTCGCTATGGCGCCATCCATCGCGTAAAAATAGATCGTCTCGTCGGTGGTTATGCCCGGCACGATCTGCGTCTTATCCGAATTCGGCATATAGCGGTAGTAGTCGCCGCGGGGGTCCGCTCCGGCGTTCCACGTCAGGGCCGAATAGCCGTTCCTGCCGAAACGCAGCGACGTGGCGGCGTTCAGGCGCGTGTTCTCCGACATGTCCCACGTATAGTTCAACATCACGATCGGCTCGTGGGTGTTGCGCACGCGCGAGTTGCGGAGCTTGCCGGCCTGGTAACCCACATTGGGGTTGTAGTAGTTGTTGCCGAACAGAGCGTAAGCCTCGTCGGTCGAAGCCTGCTGCGCGCCGCGCTCCGAAGGCGAAGCCAGCAGCGTCAGCGCAAGGCGGTGGTTCTGTCCGAAAAGCTTCTCGGCCGAAGCGAAATAGGAATAGGAGTTGTAGTAAACGCCGTCCACATAGCCGTTGCCGCCCTGGCGGGTTCCCACCGAGAAGGCGTACGACCAGCCGTTGTCCAACTGTCCCGAGCCGTAGGAAACCATCGCACGGAAACGGTACATCTGGTTGCCGTTCGACACGCTCACGCGGAATCCCTTGCGCATCTGCGAGGCGCGGGCGTTGACGTTGGTCATGCCGCCGATGCCGCCGATGCCGAAATCCGACGCTTCGAGGCCCGTGTAGTTCTCCTGGTTACGCGTCGCGTCGTTCAGTCCGCTCCACAGCGACCAGGGACCGTAGCCCGTCATGGCGTCGTTGAAGCGGATGCCGTTCAGGTAGATGTCCGAGTACTGCGAATCGTAGCCGCGAACGTTGAAACGCATCTCGCTGAAACGGTACGATGCGATGTTGTTGAAGAGGTCCTTCGACGAAGAGAGCGACGAAGGCAGCGCCTGCGTGTCCGACGACGAGGAGTCGCTGTCGAATTCGGCGAAAACGGCGTCGTCCAGAACCGCACTCTGCCCCGACGGCACGATGATCACCGACTTGAGGTCCTGCACATGCTCATTGCCCACGCGGACCATCAGGTTGAGGTCCTCGAAGTCGGGCGTAGAGAAGAGCACCGTATAGCTGCCCGCAGGAAGATTCTCGAAGATGAAGTTGCCGTCCTTGTCGGTCGTAGCCGAGAGGCCCAGCGATTCGATCTTCACCTGTACATTGCTCAAGGCCACGCGACCGTTGCGCGAAACCACCTTACCGCGGATGCCTCCGTCCTGCGCATAGGATGTGAAGGTCACGGCGGCGAGCATCAGAATAAGTAGAACTTTGAGTTTCATACAAATATTTTAGAGTGTTTATTTGGCGATGTAGATATATACGGGGAAGTGGTCGCTGAAACCGCCCTGGAAATCGTTGCCCACGAACGTACGCAGCGGATAGCCCTTGTACTGGCCCTCCTTCTGGATCATGTAGGGACGGCGGAAGATGCCGCCGTAGAACTTCGAGTTGCCGGCGGGCTGGATTTTCAGACTGCCCGTGGAACCGGTGGCGAGGTTCTCCGAAACGATGATGTTGTCGAACAGGTTCCACTCGTCGCGGTAAGCCAGCGTGCCGTAACCCGCTTTCAGCAGGCCGATGAAGGGGTTGAACATGTCGCCCTTGCCGACCTCCTTGATCTTGCCCTTGGCGTTGAGGCCCTCGACGATGCTGTCATCCGTGGCATCGTCGTTCAGGTCGCCCATGACGACCACCTTCGTGGCCGGGTTGGCGGCGGTCACCGAGTCGACGATGTGCTTCACCTGCTTGGCGGCAGCCAGACGCTTGGGGGCCGAAGCCTCCTTGCCGCCCAGACGCGAAGGCCAGTGGCTCACGAGGAAGAAGAACGGCTCGCTGTCGATCGTGCCCCACATCGTGACGAAATCACGCGTCCTGAAGTTGGGCAGTTCCGGCATCTTGAACGGAATGGCGGCGCTTCCCTCCAGCTTGAAAACGTCGGGACGGTAGTAGAACGCCACGTCGACGCCGCGTGCGTCGGGCGAATCGTAATGCACGATGCGGTAGTTGCCGGGCGCGAGTTTCGGCTGCGCGATCACATCCTCCATCACCGAGCGGTTCTCGATCTCCGAAACGCCGATCACCACGGGATAATCCTTATCCTCGGCGGCGATGTCGAACAACACCCGTTCGAGGTTCCCGATTTTCCTGGTGTACTTGGCCGAGTTCCACTTCTTGGGTCCTTCGGGCGTGAACTCCTCATCGAGGACGCCGGGATCGTGAATGGTGTCGAACAGGTTCTCGAAGTTGTAGAAGACCACTTTGTAGGGCTTCTGCGCGAAGCATGCCACCGCGATCAGCGAGGCAAACAGTCCTGTCAAAAAGATTCTCTTCATAAACGATTTTTGTTGTTAAGGTTCAATTCATTGTATCATAATCCCTACCAGTCGGCGAGGTTCTTCTGGCTTTTCACCGCATCGGCCACGGCCGGGTCGAGGTTGCGGAAGAACTTGAAGCCCGTCAGCTCCTCGATCTCCTTCACCGAACGGACAGCCGATTCGATCGACGTGGCGGCTCCGGCGTCATCGTTGGTGAACACGAAGCCGATGGCTTTCAGTTCATCCGCCTTGAATTGAGAGATCTGCCGGTTCTGGTTGCCCCGCTGGCGCAGCAGCACTTTCCAGCAATGCGACGGCACGGCGATCGGTCCGTTGGCATTGTCGATGGTCTTCGTGCTCTTGAAAGCGGCTCCCGTCACCACATAGAGCGTATCGTAGGTCTGCAAGCCTCCCCAGCCACGGACTTTGCCCTCCAGCGAGGCCCAGATATTCTGATTCAGCGTGCTGTTCTGGGGCATCATGTTGGTGCCGTAGTAAGTCATCCGGTTCGGCTCGTAATTGTTGTAACGCGAAGCCTGCGGAAGCATGTGCCCGCGGTCGTAACCCCATGCACCGTAACCGCGGCCGTTGCCGCCTGTCCCGATGTATTGCTGGTCGCGGGTGGGAATCACGGGCAGCTGGTCATTGGGATCGTAATTGAAATCGTTGACCCGGCTCAAAACGGGCGTTTCGTAGACCTTCTTGAAGATCGGATAAGCCACCCAATGCGAAATATGCCGGTCGACATCGTAGCATACCGAATAGTTGCGCAGTTTTCCGCCCGGAAAGAACTGATTGCTCACAAACGTCGCATAATAGGTCTTA
>OHMD01000259.1_pt1 | contig 12426 bp, 8 predicted proteins | sample 1569161 | NCBI WGS metagenome assembly OHMD01 (sample SAMEA3879502, study PRJEB24766) | human gut metagenome | biome: human-associated habitat; feature: feces | place: USA | collected 1985/1987
GAAATATTACCCGGAATACACTACGTCGGCGTCAATGACCGCACCACGACCCGTTTCGAATCGCTGTGGTCGCTTCCTTACGGCGTTTCCTACAACTCATACCTGGTCATCGACGAAAAAGTCGCTCTGATCGACACGGTCGAAGTATCGTTCGGCGAACAGTTCATCGACAATATCCGCGCGATCCTGAAAGACCGGCCGATCGATTACCTGGTGGTCGATCACATGGAGCCGGACCACTCCTCTTCGATCAAAACCCTGCGCCTGCTCTACCCCGAGATGCAGATCGTGGGCAATGCCAAAACCCTTCAGATGCTCGACGGATATTACGGCATCCATACCCTCACCCGGGAAGTCAAAGAGGGCGAAAGCATTTCGCTCGGCCAAAAAAACCTCTCGTTCTATATGGCGCCGATGGTTCACTGGCCCGAAGTGATGGTCACCTATTGCCCCGAACACAAGGTACTCTTCTCGGCGGATGCGTTCGGCACGTTCGGTGCCCTGAACGGCGGTATCCTGGACAGCCAGCTTTCGCTGGACCATTTCTGGGACGAGATGCGCCGCTACTACGCCTGCATCGTGGGCAAATACGGCGCCCCCGTACAGAAAGCCCTCCAAAAACTGAGCGGCCTTCCCATCGAAACGATCTGCTCGACGCACGGCCCCGTATGGCAGCAGGAAATCGGGCGCGTAATAGGTATCTACGATCAGTTGAGTCGCTACGAAGGCGAACCGGGTGTGGTGATCGCCTATGGTTCGATGTATGGCAATACGGCCCAGATGGCCGAGAAAATCGCTCGGGAGCTGACCGTACAGGGTGTAAAAAACATCATCGTTTACAACCTTTCGTATGCCGACATTTCGAATGTCATCCGCGACATTTTCAAATACGACACGCTGATCGTGGGTTCTCCGACCTACAACGGCGAACTCTTCCCCGAAGTCGGGTCCCTGCTGCAAAAAATCAGCGAACGTTGCATTCCCTGCCGGAAATTCGCCTATTTCGGCTCCTATACCTGGGCTGGAGCAGCGGTACGCCTGCTGGGAGAATTCGCCCAGAAAATGAAATGGGAGGCCATCTGCCAGCCGACAGAAATGAAACAGGGATACGACGATCAGGGGGCACAATGCTGCACGGCACTTGCCAAAGCCATTGCCGAAAAAATCCGGTAGAAAATCCCGATTCGTCCGCAATAAACAGGGACGGTGCCGTCATTGGCACCGTCCCTGTTTAGTTTCTATCTCTTTCTGAGTCTTGCGACCGCGGCACAAGCCCCTATTTCATCACCTTTACGACCGCCTTTTTGATCCGTCCCCGACCGATCATCGGAGCATGGGCGTCCTCGGGACCGAAAACGACGAACTGTCCGGGCCTGATCCCGACGAAAAGCTGCGGCCGGTCTGCAAAAAACCGAATGTCTTCTTCCGCATCGAAAGGCCCCCGGGGGACACGGCACTCCCGACGCTCCCGCCAACCCATCGTTTCGACTTCGCCGGCAATCAATACCTGTACGTCGATATATTTATCGTGCACCTCCAGCGAAGCCTCCTCTTCCCGTTTGAGCTCCCCTTCTGTCACTTTCATAAAAATTTCAGCTCCTTCGATCTCGTACCGCCCCGGCTCAAGAGTATTCAAATCGGCCGCAGCGAGGTATTCCAACGCCCGCTTCAACCGGGAATCGGCCCCGCAATAAAAAGCCCAGTTTCTCAATGAATCCAAAATCATAACAACAACTATCTTTTGACCGGCCTCAACCGGACCACGACCGGATAGTGATCCGACAAATCCACATCGTACAAAACCTGGTAATCGAGACACTCCAAATCTTCGGAATAGAGGACGTAATCGATCCGCAAAACATCCATGAATCCGCGAAAGGTATAGGAATACCCCTTACCGCTCGCCCGGAAAGCATCGTCGAGGTCTTGTGCCATCACCCGATAGGTATAGGACATAGGCGTATCGTTAAAGTCACCGCAAACGATCTTACAGCCCGGAGTCGCAGCGATCGCCCGAGCGATCGTGTCCGCCTGTGCCGCCCGCAACATGCTGTTGTCGCGGAACCTGCGGAAGATATTCTTGATTTTCGCTCCGCCAGCGGTATCCGTAAGAAACTGATGCTCCGAAAGATACTTATCGTCATGCACGGTAATTGCGGTCGAATGCAAGTGGTTGTTAAAGATCCGAATCGTATCGTCCCCCACCAGCAGATCCACCCATACCGACTGCCCGTCCTGCTTCATAGGACCCAATATCGAATGAGATTTTCCGAGGATCCGGTATTTGGTATAAAGCGCCAGCGGAAATACAGGATCCCGTCTGTTCCCCTCCATAACCACCGTACGATCGTAATCGGATAACAGCGAATCCAACTCTTCGGCCTTGCTCGAGGTACGGTTGAACTCCTGTAAGCAGACAATATCGGGATTCACACGGCGGATCACCTCCGTCACCCCGTCGAAACTCCACTGTCCCCGGTCGTTATAAAAACTGCGAACATTGAAAGTCAGCAGGGTGATCGCCCCCCGGCCGAAGCTCGTCTCTTCACCGTAATGACGGCGCAACTCCGGCTTCAGGAAGAGCGGCACCTTGAAAAGGCCCGCCAGCAACAGTACGACAAGCGGAAGGGCAATGCGCCACCGCCACCGAATGATCCAGTACAACGTCACCAGCAGGGTGATTACATAAACCGCCGGAGCGACCAACCCCAGCACCGGAAAAATCCAGGTTCGCCCCGGGTGCACGAACGGTGCCAGCAGCGTTACGATCATGGCCGCACCCGTCGCGACCGAAAGGATCAGCATCACCCCGTTGAACACGCTGCCCGGCAAACTTTTCCGACGTTTCCGGGAAGCACCGTGTCTGTAATCGTCGTAATACTCCCTGCTCATCGATCAATAGCGGATCACCCCTTTGTGTTTCCAATAATAGAGCAGCAGGAATCCCCACAACATACCGCCGACATGGGCGAAGTGGGCGACACCGTCCATCCGGCCCGAAATGCCGAAGAAAAGTTCGATCACGCCATACACGACCACGAACCACTTGGCTTTCATCGGAATCGGCGGAATGAGCAGCATGATGACCGCATTGGGGTGCATTACGCCGAAAGCAAGCAGCAGACCGAACACGGCACCCGAAGCTCCGACCGTCGGCACCATCAGGGCCATCATACCGACATTGCCATAGCGGTATTCCAGCCAGCCGACCAACAGTTGCAACACCCCGGCACCGACGCCGCACACCATGTAGTAGGTCAGAAAGCGCTTCGACCCCAACTCGTATTCGAGCGTACGACCGAACATCCACAAGGCGAACATATTGAAAAACAAGTGGGAAAATCCACCGTGCAGAAACATATAAGTCACCAACTGGTAGGAATGGAACAACGGACTCTCGACGTTGAAAAGCGCCAGCGCCCCGACGATTCTGTTCCCGACAGGCAGCAGCTCGGTCGCAAGAAGCATCAACGCATTGATGATAATCAGGTTCAGCACTACGGGAGGCGTCGAAGAAAAATAGCGGCTATTATTCATAGACAAAGTAAGATTTAGATGCAAATGTAACGATTATATCCCTTCCGGCAACCTCTCAACCAAGTTTATTGCGGATTTCTTCCAGTGTGATTTTGGCCATGACCGCCTTGCCCGAAGGCGTGAAGCTGACATTCCCGCCTTCGCAGAGCTGCCCCAGCAGAGATTCGGCCTCCTCCGTCGAAATCGTACGGGACATGCTGCGGGCTCCGCTGCAAGCCATGACAGCGGCGATCTTCTCGCGCCGCAATGCCTGAACGTCCACAGGCACGGCGAACTCCTGCAGCAATTCGTAAATCAACCGGTCGATCGTATCGTGCGGAATGTCGGCCGGAACGCCCTTTACCTCGACGGCTCCGCCGCCGCAAAACTCCAGGTCGAAACCCAACGCCGCGAAATCGACCGCATTCTCCTCGAGCAACGCATATTCGTTTTCCGAAAACGCGAGACGCTCCGGGAAAAGGAGCTGCTGGCTGACCGACGATCCGTTGGTCAGGAGCAGCAGGTAATTGTCGTACAACACCCGTTCCCGCGCCCGGCGCAGGTCCACGACCACCCACTTGCCGCCGTACAGCGCCGAGGCATACCCGTTGCCGAGCACCGTCACACCGCTGAAACAAGCCGCAGGATCGTCCATCAGCCGTTGTTGCACCGGTTCCCCGGCAGAAGGAATGAACTCCATTTCGGTCGGAGCGAACCCGGCAGAAGGGATCATCTCGTCGTATCGATCCTCCGCCCCCACACCCTTTCCGGCAGGCATCTCCCCGTCGTAAGGAGCGTCGAAGCCCGAAAAATCCACGTCGGGCATCCGTTCCGACACATCGGAAGCGTAATCCGCACGAAAAGGGTTGTAACTCTCGTTCGACATCGCCTTGGGTTCACGGTAAACGGCCCCTTTGGTCAGCACCGGAATCTCGACGCTGTCCGTCTGATCGAAATCCATGAGCGGCACCGCTCCCGTCTTGGCGAGAGTTTCCCGCACGGCAGCGTTGATGATCTGCCACACGGCCTCTTCGTCAGCGAACTTGACTTCGGTCTTCTGGGGATGGACATTGACGTCGATCCGCGAAGGGTCGATCGTCAGGTAGAGAAAATAGGAGGGCGAACAGGCATCGGGAATCAGCTTCTCGTAAGCCTTCAGGATCGCCTTGAAAAAATAGGGGGAGCGGAAATAACGCCCGTTCACGAAAAGATACTGTTCCGAACTATTGCTCTTCTTGGCGGCAGCGGGACGGCCCACGAAGCCCGTCACCCGCACGATCGACGTGTCGGCATCGACTTCCAGCAGGTTCTGTTTGATATGACGCCCCACCACATCGACGATCCGCGAAGCCAGCGAAGCAGCGGGCAACCGATAGAGCGGCTGATCGTTCATCAGCAATTCGAACCCCACCTGCGGATTGCAGAGCGCGACCCGCTGAAACTCGGACTTGATCTGCCCCGTGGAAGTCGTACTCTTTTCGAGGAACTTACGGCGGGCAGGCACGTTGTAGAACAGATTGCGCACATAAAACTGCGACCCCACAGGACAAGCCGCGAGGGTCTGCGAAACGAACTCACCGCCATTGACCGTCGTGAGCGTACCCACTTCATCCTCCGCCTGGCGCGTACGCAGCTCCACCTGCGACACGGCGGCGATCGACGCGAGCGCCTCGCCCCGGAAGCCGAACGTCTTGAGCGCATAAATATCGTCCAGCGAAGAGATCTTGCTGGTAGCATGCCGGTCGAAAGCCATGCGGGCGTCGATGGGCGACATGCCGCAACCGTCGTCCACGATCTGAATCAGCTCCTTGCCGCCGTCTCGGAAATTGACCTTCACGCTGCGGGCTCCGGCATCGATCGCGTTCTCCATCATCTCCTTCACCACCGACGACGGACGGTTCACCACCTCACCGGCGGCAATCTGGTTCGCAACGACCTCGGGCAGTAATTTGATACGATCAGCCATTACTCCTCATAATCGTTAGGGACGACCGTAATCGGAGTGTAGGGATTGAACTCCTCGGTCTGCGGGGTTTTGGGTTTCTGCATGTCGGAAATGAACGCGACCACACGCGGATAGCCGAACACCAAGAACAAAAGCACCAGCACGACCAGTACGACCATCATCCACATACGGCCGGAGCCTCGCGACATCTCTTCGCGGCGGCGGGCTGCCCGGGCCTGGCTTTGCGTACGGATATACTGTCCCGGCTTATACTCTTTGCCCGCATCCTCGGCCCGTTCGCCGCGCAGCTCGGCACGACGCCGGTCGCGCTCCTCTTTCTCGGGATCGTAGTAGCGCGGCAGGTAGTTGAATTTATTGGCGTGTTTCTTAAACGGCGTAAAACCGGACATAAAATTCTGTTTTTTAAGGTGAAGACAGCAGCGGCCCGGGCGAGGCTCCGAACAGACGAATTGCATCGGCCCGCTTCATCGTCATCCGCAAAAAATACGGGGCCCGCAACACGTCGTGTTACGCCCGATCGGAATGCAGCCGTCCAAACCGGTTATTTCTTCGGTAAAGATACGAAAAACTCCCGGAATAACCAGCCATGTCACTCCGGGAGCTCTCACTTTTCGACCGGAAATTACCGGAAGAAACTCTTCATCCTGTCGAAAATGTTGTGTCCTTTGGACGCCTCGGCCCGCTGGAAGGAAGGCTGTGCGGCCAGTTGCTCCACCAACCGCTTCTCCTCGGCATTGAGCTTGGCGGGGACCGTAACATCCACCACGACCAGTATATCGCCGCGTCCGTAACCGTTCACGTCGGGCAAGCCCTTGCCGGCCAGCCGCAGCACCTTGCCCGCAGGCGTACCCGGTGCGATCTTGATCCGCGCCCGGCCATCGACCGTCGGAACCTCGACCGAACCGCCGAGCAAAGCCGTCGGAACCGTAATATTCAGATTATGGATCAGGTCGTTTCCGTCGCGCAGCAATTCCGGATTCCGCTCCTCCTCGATCACCACCTGCAAATCACCGTTCACACCGCCGTGACGAGCCGCATTTCCCTTGCCCGACACCGTCAATACCATTCCATCGCCCACACCGGCCGGAATCCGAATCTCCACCACCTCGGAGCCTTTGATCGTCCCTTCGCCCTTGCACTCGTCGCAGGGATTGGTAATCACCTTGCCCGTACCGCCGCACGTGGGACACACGCTCTGGGTCTGCATCCGACCGAAAAAGGTATTTTCGACACGATTCACATACCCCGCTCCGTTGCAGGTCGAACAAGTCGAATAGGAGTTGGCGTCCTTGGCTCCCGTACCTCCGCATTTAGGACAGGCGATCTGCTTGTTGATCTTGAGCTTCTTGACCGTTCCGGCAGCGATCTCCGCCAGGGAGAGCTTCACCCGCACACGGATATCCGTACCACGGCTTACGCGACGGCCGCCGCTCGAAGAGGTCCGATAACTTCCGCCGCTGAAATGACCCCCGAAAATATCGCCGAACTGCGAGAAGATGTCCTCCATCGAGAACCCGCCGCCGGCTCCGGCCGCACCGCTCATTCCGGCATGGCCGAACTGATCGTATCTGGCTCGCTTTTCGGGATTGGAGAGCACATCGTACGCCTCGGCCGCCTCCTTGAACTTCTCCTCGGCCTCCTTATCCCCCGGATTCTTGTCCGGGTGATACTTGATAGCCGCCTTTCGGTAAGCTTTCTTTATCTCATCCGCGTTGGCGTTCTTCGCCACGCCAAGCACTTCGTAGTAATCTCTCTTTTCTGCCATAGTATTCGAATGCCGGACTTCGATTCCGGCTCAATATTCTTTTTCAATAGTCGTATTTTCACACTCTACGCTCGGCACAATAGTGCGCGACGGAGCAACTCCGCGCCCGTTAAACGAAAACGCCCGTTACTCTCCGACGACCACTTTCGCAAAACGCAACACCTTGTCGCCCATCTTGTAACCGGGCTGTACCACATCGACGATCTTGCCCTTCTTCTCCTTCCCGGCATCGAAACGGGCAACCGCCTCGTGGTGATCGGTATCCAACTCCAGTCCGAGCGCCTCGATCTCCTTCACATTCTGTTTCTTGAGCGTTTCCCTGAACTTCTGTGCGATCAATTTCACACCCTCACGAAGCGCCTCCAGGTCATTGCTCTTCTCGATCGCTTCCAGCGCCCGCTGCAAATCGTCCATCAGAGGCAGGAAATTCTTCACGCACTCGGCGCTTCCGCTCTGCACCAGCTCCATCTTCTCCCGCAGCGTGCGCTTGCGGAAATTGTCGAACTCGGCCTGCAAACGCAGGTACTTGTCCTGCCACTCCGCAATCTCCGCCTCCCAGTCGCGCGAAGGCAACTCCTCCGAAGCCGCTTTCGGTGTATTCCTATCCCCTGCCATTGTGTCAGCATCGGCAGAGCTTTCATCTGTCACATTGGCACACGGCTCCCCGTCGCAGGAGGGATACCCATCGCCCGCCGCGAAGCCTTCGTCGCCGCCAACCGCTTCATTATAAACCTTTTCCTTGTCCATATCTGATGTATTATTTGATTTTCCACTCCTCTATTGTCCAAAATATATACCAACCGGCAGAAGCATCAGCCCAAAATGAAAATTGCAGGCCGTTTATCCATTTCCGGCAGCAGGGCCGAGCGCCACTCACGAACCGTCAGCGTGCGGATATACTCCTGCGGCGAGGTAATATCGACGGCCAGCGTAAGCCGCGTATCGGGGGCGCATACCTCGAGCAACTGCCCGAGCAGCTTCGCATTCCGGTAAGGAGCCTCGATAAAAACCTGCGACTGCCTCTCGCCGGTCGCACGCCGTTCCAGCGTCCGGATCGCCCGGGCCCGTTCGGGCGGTTTGACCGGCAGATAGCCGTTGAAGGCGAACGACTGTCCGTTCAACCCCGACGCCATCACTGCCAGGATGATCGACGAAGGACCGATCAAAGGCACCACGCGGATTCCGAGCCGGTGACACCGGGCCACCGCCAGGGCCCCGGGATCGGCCACTCCCGGCACACCCGCCTCGGAGATCACTCCGGCAGAACGCCCCGCAAGAATCGGACGCACCATCTCGTCCACAGCCCGGGCATCGGTCGTATGCTCGTTCAGCTCCCGGAACTCCAGGCTGTCGATCGGACGGCCGAAGCCCGCCTTCGACAGAAAACGCCGCGCCGAGCGGACATTCTCCACGATGAAATAATCCAGCGAGTCGATCACGGCCCGGTTCGCCGCCGGCAGCACGTCCCACACGGGCGTATCCTCGGCGATCGGACACGGAATCAGGTAAAGCGTACCCGGCTGTCCCGGTTTTCGTTCCTGCGACATATCTTCATTCCATTTATCGAAAACCCCGCCTCTGCCACCGCCCCGGCATCCGGCTCCGTCGGGATTCTCTTTTTTACTCTTTGCTGTAAATCCGTTTCACACGGCCCGACACGGAGGTCATCACCTCGTAAGGGATCGTATCGAGTACGCGGGCCATATCTTCGGGCGTATTGCCCGGCACCGCGGAGAAGATCACCACCTCGTCCCCCTCCTCCACGCCGGGAATGTCGGTCACGTCGATCATACAACTGTCCATGCAGACGCGGCCCACGATCGGCGCGGGCCGCCCCGCGACCAGCATCGACCACCGGCCGCACCCCAGATGACGGTCCAGTCCGTCGGCATACCCCATCGGCACGGTGGCCGTCACGCTGTCACGCGTCAGCTTCCCCGCCCGGCCGTAACCGACGGCTTCGCCCGCCGACAGGTGCTTGAGCTGCACGATACGGCTTTTGAGCGTCGAAACGGGTTTCAGCTCGTCGTTATGCTCGAAGCCGAAACCGTAAAGTCCCAACCCCAGACGGCACATGTCGAACTGCGCCTCGGGGAAACGCTCGATCGCCGCCGAATTGGCCGTATGGCGAAGCACCGGATAGGGAAGCGCCGCAGCCAGACGGCCGCTCATACGGTCGAAACGGGCGATCTGCTCCCGCGTATAACGATCCTCCTGGGGCATATCGGAACAGTTCAGGTGCGAAAAGATCGTAGCGACCTTCACCGACGGAGTTTCGCCCAGCGTTTCGGTCAGCATATCCAACTCCCCTTCCATAAAACCCAACCGGTGCATGCCCGTATCGAGCTTGATATGGATCGGGTAACTCTCCTCTCCGACCCGTTCGACGGCTTTCGAAAAAAACGCCAGCGAACGGAAATTGTATATTTCGGGCTCCAGCCGGTGAGCGACCATCAGATCGAAACTGCCCTCGTCGGCATTCAGAACGACGATCGGCATTCTAATTCCCCGCTCGCGGAGCAGCACCCCTTCGTCGGCGAAAGCTACGGCCAGGTAATTGACCCCCTGATGCTGGAGCATCTGGGCCACCTCGAAATCCCCGGCGCCGTAGCTGGCCGCCTTGACCATCGCCACGAGCCGCACCCCGGGACGGAGCCGCGCACGGAAATAATTCAGGTTGTGGATCATGGCATCGAGATCGACCTCCAATACCGTCGTATGGCTCTTGCGTTCGAGCGCATGACTCACCCGCTCGAAGTGGCTGTCACGGCTGCCCTTGATGAGCACCACGCGCCCGGCCACATCGTCGCGGCGCAGGTTGCGCAGCAGCTCGTCGGTCGTGCGGTAAAAGGCGCTGTCGCAGGCGAAATTCGCCCCGGCATTTCGAATACGGTCTCCCACGCCGATCAGACGGCTCACTCCGGCGGCGGCCACCAGACGGGCCACTTCGCCGTAAAGCACTCCGTCCTCGACGCCGCTCTGCTCGATATCCGAAAGAATAAGTGTCATGGGACGGCCGGCGGCCATATTATGCAGGTAGTCGAGCGCAATGGAGAGGGAGTTGATGTCCGAATTGTAAGCGTCGTCGATCAGCAGCGAACCGTTGATTCCCTCCTTCAACTCGAGGCGCATCGCCACGGGCCGAATCCGGCCGAAATCGGGGTCGGGAAAGCCCATCACCCGACAGAACGCCCCGACCAACTGGGCATCGACACGCCCGGCCCCGCTCTCCAGAACCCCTGCGGGCAACTGCTCCGGCAGCGGATATTCCGCAGCGTCCTGCAACTGCCGGCCGCCGTATAACGTGCGGATCATCCGTTCGAGCAGGGAGGAGCCACCATGATAAATAATGGTTCGCGCTCCCTTCGCCAACACCAACTTTTCGGCACTCTTCTCCTCGAGCGAGGTGAAATTTTCCTGGTGCGCCTCGCCGATCGAAGTGAAAATCACCGTATCGGGGCGGATCATCCGCTCCAGACGCACCATCTCCCCGGGACAGGAGATCCCCGCTTCGATCAACGCCAACTCCTCGTCCCCTTCGATCATCAGCAGCGAGAGCGCCACGCCCAACTGCGAATTATAACTTTTCGGCGACCGGAAATATTTGACGCCGGCAGGAATCTGCTGGGCGATCCATTCCTTGACCACGGTCTTCCCGTTCGAACCCGTGATACCGACCACGCGCCCCTTGAACCGAGTCCGGTGATGGGCCGCAAGCTGTTGGAGGGCAGCGATGGCGCTCGGAACCACCACGCAGCCGCAACCGGCCGGAAGTTGCGTCTTCCGCTCCGCAAGAAATGCCTTCACATCCCGGCGAACCATCTCGCCAATAAAGGCGTGGGAGTCGTGATTGGTACCTTTCATGGCCACGAACAGCGGCTCCTCGCCGAACGAACAGTTGCGGCTGTCGGTAAGCACCCGTGCCACCGGCAAATCCTCCCCGATGAGTTCGCCCCCGCAAATGCGGGCGATTTCCGATAACATGTATTTCATGTCGTATCTTTCCTTTACATAACTGCCGTCAATCCATACGCAGAGTCACCACCGTAATCCCCGCTCCGCCCCGGTCGGCGTGTTCGTCCGCAGCCCGTTCGACCTCCGGCACCGTGCGCAGATAACGGCGGATCTCCTCCTTGAGCGCCCCCGTCCCCTTGCCGTGCAGGATCGTGACCGTACCGACGCCAACCATGATCGCGTCGTCGATAAAATCCCGCACCTCCTCCAATGCTTCGGCGGCACGCAGGCCCCGCACATCGATATGATCCTTGAAATTGAGCTTGCGGGCCGACACATCGACCGATACCACCGTGCGCGGCTGCACGGGCCTGGTCGCCTGCTTGAATTCGGCGCCCGAGATCACGACGAGCGAACTTCTATCCACCGTCGTAAGAATCTGTCCGAATGCCACCTGCGCCTTCCGGCCCTTGATCGAAAGCACCACGCCGGGAATGTCCTGCCCGGCGATCTTCACCTTCGAGCCGACCTCCGCCTCGCGGGGTTTCTCCGGCACGGCAGGCTGTGCGACCTCCGGAGTCTCGCCGGCCTGCTGTCTGCGCTCGGCACGACGCTGGCGGCGGCGTTCGAGTTTCTCCATTTCGCGGGCCACCCGTTCGTCGTGCGCCGCATCCGCTGCATCCGTCCTCTCCACCCTGTCCCGAAAATCGTTCAACTCCTTACGGGCCAACTGGGTAAGCTCCTTCTCGGCCTGCGCTTCGCGGATCGTCCGAATCGTATTCTCAATCTGACGGTTGGCGTCGGCGATCATCCGCTGCGCCTCCTCCTTGGCCTTTTTCAAGATTTCCGAGCGCTCCTGCCGGATGCGCGAAAGCTGGTCGGCATAGGTCTGTTCCAGCTCCTCGACCTTGCGGTCGGCGATCCGGATGCGGTCGCGCTTCTGCTCCCAGTAATGTTTGTCACGGGCGATTTCACGCAACTGTTTCTCGAGGTTGATATGATCGCTGCCGGCCTTTTCGCCCGCATCGCGGATAATATCCTCCGGCAACCCGATCTTGCGGGCGATCTCCACCGCGAACGAACTGCCCGGCTTGCCGATCTCGAGCCGAAACAGCGGCCGGATATTCTGCACGTCGAACATCATCGCTCCGTTGGCGATTCCCTCGGTGTTCGACGCATAATACTTAATGTTGGCATAGTGGGTCGTAATCACCCCGTAACAGCC
>OHMD01000265.1_pt1 | contig 12304 bp, 9 predicted proteins | sample 1569161 | NCBI WGS metagenome assembly OHMD01 (sample SAMEA3879502, study PRJEB24766) | human gut metagenome | biome: human-associated habitat; feature: feces | place: USA | collected 1985/1987
GCTTTTCGGGGTTACAACAGGCGTTACAATCAGGGGTTACGTTTTTCCACTTTGTAACGGCACAGGTGTTACATAAATTCAGGGGTTACAGCCATAGTGCGCCTGACTGTAACCCCTGTAGTTCGGTTATTTCATCCGCGCAATGAGGGCTTCGCCTGCGCCGCGAATGATAGCAGAGATGTCCACACCGGCAGCGTTGAGCAGGTTTTTAGAGGTGTCGGACATCTTAGCCATAGCGCCGTCAATAAGCAGCTTGCCCAGCTCAGTAATTTCGTCTTTGGTCAGCTTGCCATCCTCATGGGCTTTCTTCATGCCCTCCACAGTGGTCTGCTGAAGCTCAAGGACGGTCTGCTGGGCGGCGTGAATGACCTCATTGGTAGCCGTAGAGATGTTCTTCAGCTCCTCGCGCTTGGCGAGCTTGGTAGACAGCCACGCGCCCAGAACACCGATCAGGGTAATGAGCAGGGTTGCCGCGATCTGCACAAGGTTTTCGATGATAACGTTAGTCATGGTGATATTCTCCTTTTCGATATGTATTTACACCTTTTTGGTGTAATCCAGACTGATCCAGCCTGCGCCGGATTTGAGCTTGCCCCATTTGGTCGCGCCGGTGCCCGTGCTCTCCGCGACGATGGTATAGACGCCGTGGTCACGGATGCAGCCGTTTGTGCCGTAGCCGGTGCCGGGGCCTTTGCGGATGTTCAGGGCATCGGTGGTAATCTTTACGCGGTACGCGCTGAAGCTGTGCGTCGGTGTAACCGCCTCGCCCACGACGGACAGGAACTTGACGTTGATAGGACTGCAAATGGCATTCTTGCCGTCCACGCTCTTGTCGATGACGGCGCGGTCGCCGCTGATCTCGCGGACGATCCACTGCTTGGCGGCTACCCAGTTCGGGACAGCCTTGCCGTTGTAGTAGGTCGCGCCGGACAGGATGCGCACGACGTCGCCCTTCTTGATGGTGCTGGGAGTGGTAGGGGTAGTGGGCTTCGCCGCAGCGCCCAGCGCCGCAGTGACCTTCACGGCGAGATCGCCCATGCGGGCGTACATCCAGTTGCCGGGGCAGCTCTTGTTGGCAAACCAGCGGTGGACGGTCAGGATCATTTCGTCGGCCTTGGGGGTGTAACTCAGGGTCTTGTCCTTGTCGCCCAGCCAAAGCAGCTTGGTTTTGCCGTTGCGCTGGCAGATGTCCACGCAGAGCTTGATGAGGGTCTGATAGACCACATCCTTGAACGCATACGGTTCTGTGCTGTCGCTGGCGCACTCGATAGTGACGGCCCGCTGGTCGTTGGCATTGGAGGAGGAACACCAGCTGCGGTTTTTCTCCTCGACGTACATACCGACACGACCGTCAAGGCCGATGCCGTAGTTGCTGCTGGCCTGCTTGGAGGTCGGCGTGAAGATGCGGCCCAGCGTCTCCACGCTGCACTGGCCGACCACGCAGTGCGGCGTGATGCGGTCGATGCTGTGGGTACGCTGCCCGCTGTGGTTCGGGCTGAGCTTCGTGTAGCTCACCATCGGTGAATTTGTGTAACTCATGTTTTAGTCCTCCCCTTTGTTGTTGGAAAGCTCGTCCAGAGCTTCGGCGGTCAGTTCCGCCTCGGTGGTTTCGATGGTGGTTTCGGTTTTGGGGTTCATAGTGATTTCCTCCTTATGCAAAGTCATTATTTTTCAGCCGGTCGTCGTAGCAGCGCTCAACATTGGCGATTGCATGGACGGCACGGTTGTTTTCGTAGTCTTTGTGACTATCACAGTATTTTTCATACTTGTCGATGACGTCCAAAATCTCGATGTAGTCCTCCCGTGTGTGCCGCGTATGCTCGACAAGCTCCATGTTGAAGCGGAGGATGTCTGCTCGCCAGCCGTTGGCCTCGCGCTTATCGGAAAGCGCCTTTTGGGCGGCCAGCTCCGATTTGATTTCCTTCTGTTCGACCTCCAAAGTGGTGAGCCGGTCCAGAACATCTTTGTTGAGCGCCCGGCCAATCGAGCGGGCCAGCGCAGACCACGGGTTGATCTTGATGGGGCTGATTTGCAGGATGGTCAGCAGCGCGAACAGACCGCCGCTACCGCCCAGAAGAAGATCCTTCAGGGTCATGCGGACACCTCCCTCCAACCGGCAGGATAAGCAGAAGGCGACCACACATTGTTATCTATAAGGCTCTCGTAAACCTTTCCATTAAATCGGACGCGATCCCCCTTCTTGTAAGGGTTGGTGCTGTCCGGCTGCTCCCATTCGGGGATAACGTCGGGATCAGGGATAAGCACCTTTGCGAAAAGGGACGGTGCCGCATCGGGCGTCCAGCTGTCTTGCGCGGTGTGATCCTGCAAAACGGTATAAAGAATCCCGCCATGTCGAACCCGTCGCCCCGTTGTGTACACGGTGCCGGTCTTCCATGCCGGGAAAAGTTCGACCGCCTCAAGGGCGGTCGTGTCATCAAGGCTTTGTGCTGCGGTTTCGATCAGGGGCCGCAGTTTTTGTGCGAGGGCTTTCAGCGTCATTCGTCCGTCACCCCCAGCAGGATTTTTGCCGCTGCCAGCTCGTCTTCAAGGGCCAGTACCTTTTCGGTGAGCTGCGCGCGGGTGAGGATTTCCGTTCCGGGGTCGTCGGGCGGATTGACCGGCGTATCGTCGTCGGGGTCCGTGGTGCCGACCTGTGCCGCAAGCTCCTCATATTCTGCAAGGGTAATAGAAACGGCGCTGAGAAGTTCGTCACTCTCAACGCCGCTTAGCTGCTTCCCCTGAAGCTGATAGATTGTGTTCCCGTCGCCGGACATGACGCCCTGCGCGTCCCGTTTGTCGCACCGGATAAGAATGCCGTTGCGGGTCTGCCAACAGACGTAGACGGGATCGGCAAGCGCTTCTACGCTTTTGACCGTGCCGTCAGCAGACAGGATTTTGAAGTAGACCATAGCAGTCCTCCTTGCTGTTTATAAAAAGGTTGGTGTACAGTGCGCCCATGTTTTGAACGGTGTGCCATGCGTTGAATCGCGCGGCATAGCTGCGCCAGCTTTGCCACGTCGCATAGATGTCCGCGAAGGTTATTTTACCGCACAGGTATTTCCTGTGTAGCTTTTTCATTTTCTGCCGCATCTTCGTGACGCTGCGCTTATAGATTTTCCGGACGACCTTGCCGGTTTTTGTGATGAAGAAACGCACCTTCAACCAAGAAAAGCCGTGGCTCAGCTTGACGATCTGCGTTTTCTTCTCATTCAGGGTAATGCCAAGCTCGGCGCATATCGCCCGGATATGTGCCACGCAGTTTTGAAGATAGGCTTTAGATGTGTGGATCAAGTAGCCATCGTCCATGTACCGGCCATAGCCGCGCACCTGCAAAACCTCCTTGACATAGTGGTCAAGACGGTTTGCAGAGGCGAGGGCCAGCACCTGACTGATCTGACTGCCCAGCCCCATACCCTTATCGCCGAAAGCGTCGATGAAATGCTCTGTGAGCGCAAGAAGCCGTTCGTCGGTGAATTCCTTATGCAGGATCGCTTTCACGACCTCATGGGAAACGTTGTCGAAGAATTTAGAGAAATCAAACAGCAGGATATAGCCCTCATTGCCGTATTTCCGGTAGTGCTCATGGAGATGCTGCGTGATCCGGCGCGTGGCAAAATCGTAGCCCTTGTTCTTCATGGACGCGCCGTTGTCGTAGACGAATGTGCGCTCAAGGACCGGCACAAGGGCATTGTCGCACAGGCAGCGCTGAACGACACGCTCGCTTATGACCGTGTTGCGGATATGACGATGCTTCCCGCGCTCATACAAATCAAACTCGTAAAAGCCGGGGCTTTTGAATTTTCCGGCTGCAAGCTGGTTGTATGTGTGCAGGATGTTCAGCGGCGCGTTGGCCGTGTATTTCTGGACGCTGGCCTTCCACGACACACCGCGACGGCAGCACTTGTACGATTGATAGAGGTGCTTATAGCTGAACACCTCGTCGTAGTTATCGTGCTCGGCGCAGGCGGCGTCCCGCTTTGCCCGCCGTGCGGCAGCGCGGCGTTGATACCTTGCTTCTCTACGTTCTTCGCTTGTCATAAGAAACCTCGCTTGCCCCGTATGCCTGTTGGCAGGTTGCAGTAGGCACATAGCGTCACCGGGCATGAAATACGGAATGACCTGCAATCCGTACCATGCAAGCAGCGTCCGCCCGGACGCATCAGGGCATATATTTACCTTTGCAGGAAGGTCAAGCACTCCTTCTCTCCACTCTGCACGGATTTCACTCCGAAAGCTACTCTGTCTGGCACGAGAGGAGCCGAACGCCACCCCGTAGGAGTTGGACGCGTTGTTGTTGTTGCTGTTACCGTTGTTGTTCACATTGGCGAAAGACGACGAGCCGGACGCCTCAGGCGACCGCAGCCACCAGTAAGAAGTCAACCTCGTCGAAGAACTGGCAATTTGTGCAGCGCTTAACCTATGATCTTATCAGGGCAGGTCTTTGTACCGCGCCCTGTCGCTTTTCAGTACGGCTTTCACGAGCCGAATTTCGGTGTCTACAATGTCCATCCAGTATTTCAGGGTGTCCATTTCGATACCGAACAGCTCCTGCGCCACCTCAAGCTGGGAAATCATGCTCTGAAGCTCAGCGTTGGCGTGTAGGAAGTAGTCGCGCCTGATCTGAACCTCATGCTGATTCAAGGGGTATATGCTGTTTGCTCTCTTGACGTCCTCATAAATGCGCGTCGCCGCAGCGGCCAAAGGTTGTGATACATAAAAGGTGTATCGCTTCGGGAAATTCACGCATTTTTGAATCGTGTAAATTTCTAACTTCCTCGCGGTCGCCAGAAACTCCATGTCGGACGTAGAGCGCTTGCTTTTGATTACAGACAAGGGCACCACCTCATTTTTGCTGAAAAGTTCGTAAATTATATTATATCACACGCCCCCCCAATTTCCAGACGAGAAGTGTGAATTTTCAAAATTTTCGCGCGCCGCTTACGCGGCGATATAGGGGCGTAGGCCGGGAGCCAGTGCGTCAGTATCTGGCCCCACAAAGGGGGCCAGATACCCAAGATGCACAGATTATATGCAGAAGCCGAACGCCACCCCGTAGGAGATGGACGCGATGTAGTAGTTGCTGCTGTTCACAAAGGCGAAAGACGACGAGCCGGACGCCTCAGGCGACCGCAGCCACCAGGTAGAAGCAGAACCGGTGCCGTTGTACGTTTTCTTGATACGACTGTTGTTATCGGTGAACAGTGCGAAGGTCACGTTTTCGGCGTCGGGGTCTACCTCGTCCTTATAGGGTACGTCGTTGACATTGAAGCCAACTTCGGCGCGGGACAGCAGGAACAGGCGGTCGTTGCTGGTGCTGATGTCTGCCTTCGTGTCACCGATGGAGGACCGCACCTGAACTATCTTAATCATGGACTGCCACTGACGCGGCAGCGCGGCAAAGATGGTTTCATTGAGCCACGTCCGCATACCGCAGGATGCCCAGCCGCCGACGTTGGTGCTCTGGCTGTTCATCTGGTGGGTAGCATTCATGATGCCCAGCATGGTAAAGACGACACCGGCGAAATCGTCGCTGTTCTTCTTCTTGAAGTGGTTGAAGCCCGCGACCTGCATGATGATAGAGGTGTCGGCAAAGACCGTGGTCGTCGGAACAATCTTGATCTTGTCACCGACCGCGAAGTAGTCCTTTGCCTTGCCCGTCTCCATGATGCCGTAGAACTCCGCCAGCGTGTAGCCGCTGTTGTCGTTCGCGTCGTCGCTGTACAGGTAGTCGAAGTTGGTTGCTACGGTGTCCGGCAGCGTGGGCGTAATGAACACTGCGTGAACGTCAATGTCGCTGGTGACATCGTTCGTCAGCGCGTCCCAGCCCATCCAGATAGAGCCGGTGGAGGACGTCAGCTCACCGCCACGGAAGGAAACGCCGTCATGCGCCGCCACGGTGTCGGTCTGCAAAAGCTGGGTACCATTGTACCACCGAACGGTGTAATACCGCGTTGCCTCGGAATACTGTGCCGTAACAACAAGGTCTTCGAGGATGTAGGTAAGCTGTTGATCCCAGCCGATGAAGGTAAACACCTTATCGACAGTGGAGGGCTTGACGGGCGTGTCGATCAGACCGGCAGTGATGGGGTTTTTTGCTGCGCCGTACTTGCGGACAGTCTGGGTGTTCAGGACCGTGCCGTCGTAGTTCTTGAACGTGACGGTGCAGGAGCTGACCATCTGATCGTAGGTCACGGACAGATTGAGGAACCGCGCCATGATGGTGGTCAACTCAGCCTGCGACACGACCGCGATATGTGCTGCGCCCTTGAGGACGAATTCCGTAGCGGGGTTGCCCGTCTCGTCCAGACCGGCAAGGTCTTTCAGGCGAAGCAGCACGTCGGCGTCGTTCATCGACCAGTCCACGTCCGGCAGGCGGCCACGACTGAGGCTTGCCGCCGCGCTCACGAGCGCGTAGGTGTCGATTGCTGCGGCGTCCTCGACCCAGATCGTGCGGAGATTGGAGCCGTCCATAGCAAACGCGGTCAGGTGCGAGAGCTGCCGGGCAATCAGGCTGTTCAGCGGGCAGAGCTTGGCCGTCTCGACAGGAGCGCCCAGCGCGAAGGTCACGCCGGTAATGCCGCTGCCGGTCAGCAGAAGCGTTTTCAGGGAGGTGAGGGCGGACAGGTCAAGTGCCTGCTTCAGCTCCGGCGTTCCGCGCAGGTCGAGGTATTCGAGCAGCGTGTTTGCGCCGACGCTGATAGACGTCAGGTTCTTGTTCGTGTAGCCGTCTGCCTCCGCGCCTGCGGTGAAGCTGCGCAGACGGCGTGCGCTCTGAAGGTCGATGAACTGGCAGTACAGACCGGCAATGGAACTGATCTCAACCACATTGGAAGCGAGGTAGACATAGATTTCCGTGTCGCTCAGCGCCTCCTGAACGGGGCAGATGATCTCATATGCCGTGCCTCTTTTCGCGCGCTTACGGACGCTGTAGGAGCCGTATTTGACGATGATATAACAGTCGGCATACGGGGTGATGGAGAAGTTGCCGGTCGGCGTGACACCCGCCCACTCGTTCGGGGTGTTGCCTCTGAACTGGATTTTGTCGTTCACGGCCACAGAACCGTAATACTTGGAGGACATATAGCCCTCTTGGTATGTCTCGAACTGGGTACGCTGGTCGGTCTTGTTGCCCTGCATCATGTCAATGTACGCGGTGTTGCCGTTGTTGATATAGGGCATGAAGTATTTGCCCCACATATCTTCGGCCACCAACGCTTCCGGGCGCGCCGCCTGATGCGCGGCAAATTTGGCAAGGATGCGTTCGGCGCTCCACGCACCCGCCGCCTCTCGGTCCTTGAACATGGCTTCCAGCTCTGCGCCAAGGCAGTCACGGACATTGCACCAGAGCACAGAGGACGAGGCGTTGAATACAGGCTTGGTGCCCACGCTGTCGGTGTCTTCAAGGCCGTAGCTGAAGGTCAGACCGCCTTCGTTGTCGTTGCCGTCTGCGGTGTCGTTATCGTAGTCCTTGCAGACGTTCCAGCGGTAGTCCTGCACGTCAGGATCATATTCATAAGAGATGAAAACGTTCTTGGCGCGGTTGTCGATCATGCAGTGGCGCTCGGTGAACAGGTAGTGGTAGAGCAGGCTGTCCACAGTAAAGTAGTTGCCGACTTCAGCCTTGAACTTCGCCGCCCGGTACTCCTTCGTGTCGTTCGTGTAGGTCGTCCCGCCGTAGGTCACGGGCGCACTGAGCGCATTTCCGGTCGGCGCGGTAGTATCGGTGGAAACCACCCACGACAGCATGGTCTGGAACGCCGCTTTCATCTCTGCGGTGGGATTCTTGGGATAGCGGAACTCAAAGGCCCCGTTGCCGTCCCATGTCTCCGAGGTGAGGTCAGCAGACTTGAACAGACACTGGCTGGCAATGTTGTTGGAAATCTCAACGCAGCACTGAAGCGGATGCTCGCCGGTCTGGCCGAACACTGCAAAGTTTTTCTTCGAGTTGTTCATGTCGCCATTGCCGTACAGGATCGTCGCGCCTGCGCCGACAGACCGTGCGCCAACGCTCACGGCGTTCGTGCCGGTGTTGGTGAAGAATACGGCGCAGGGGTAGCCCTTGACGGTATCACGGACGCGGGCGTCAGCACGGCGGCCTTCGGACAGGAAGGGCTGGAAGTTGTTGTAGTCGTCGGCCAGAACGGTGTTGTTCGCGTTCTCGCTGGACGCCACGTTCAGCTTGATATTGAAGTACGACACAGGGATGTCGTTTTCCGTCATGGCGAACGTCTCGATGCGCTCGCCCGCGCCGTTCTCCCAGATCGCCTTAGAAAAGTCGAGGTCGAGGTTGAGGGCGGCTTCGCCGTATGCGGCGGAGGACGTACCCTGACCCTTCATAATGACGCCGGTCGCATGGAAGTTGTAGGTGCTGCCGCCGTCCGTATAGACGAGATCGACCGTGCAGACCACTTCGTCGGACTTGCCAACGGTCATGCGGTCGGCACCGATCTTGAGAATACGCAGCGTCGGATTTGCCGCCGCCAGCTCAGTGACGTTGATAGAGCCGTCCGTGTTGAAGATGTGGTTGCGGAGGTAGCGGGCAACCATTTCCGTGGTGTTGCCGCAGTCCGCGACGAAGTTGTCAAGGATTTCATACCGTGTGAGGCTGTGGCTGTACATCTTCAGGCGATAAATCCAGATGTCGCAGTCGTCGGAGCCAATCTTCACGTTCTGCGGGTCGGACTGCATCCAGTTATCATTTGCGGTGTACGCAAACGCTCTGGACGGCACGCCCTCAAGCCAGACCATGGCCAGCTTGTTTTCGTTGCTGGCCTCAATGCTGACGTCCAGCTCGATTTTGCGGTCCTCACAGTACGGGATTTCGATATTGGTCAGCTCGGAACTGAAAACCGCCTGCTGCGCCTGAAGTTTCAGGCCGATGCCGCCAGATACACAGGTCAGGAACTCCGCGTCGTAATCTCGGACATTGGTAGCTCTGAACACGACCTTGATCTCCTTGCCGGAGGTCGCAGCATTGTCATTGAACAGGCTGCGGTCAAACTGAACATAGGTGCCGCGCTTGACCACAAAGCCAGTGACGCCTTCCGCGTCGATCTGAAATCCGCCGTTGATCCAATCGAAATTGGAGCTGAAGGTCAGCGGATGGTTTGTGCCGTCGCCGTCCTTGTAACCGAACTGCTTTGCGGTCGTCTCGCTGTTGCTGTGCCCCGTGGGGTCGAGGTCAACGGCAAGGCCGGTCGTGACAGGGTTGATGTCATAGCCGAGAGAGGTACAGGTGACGGTGATCGGCGCAACGACGCTCTCGCCGGTGCGGATGGAGAGGTTGATCGTGCCGACCGTAGTAGCACGGTACGCCCACGTCTGGATGGTGCGGTCAACGGTCAGCGTGGACAGGGTATTGTAGCCTTCCAGCAGACGGACAGTCGCCGTGGTGCTGGTGGGGTCATACACCATGTAATTGATGCTTCCGGTGGCGAACTGCTGGATTTCGATTGCGCTCTGATACACCGCGATAACCGGCGTATTGTTGTCCGCCTTCGTCCAGATGCCGACATGGCGCAGGTGCGTAGTCGTGACGACCTCGCCGCCTGCCGTGACCTCAAGCCACGCCTCGACGGTGTGCGCGCCGTGTGTCAGCTCAAGCGCTGTGGGGTCAATCGTCGCGGTGACGGAGCGCCCCGTAGTGGCGACCTCACGGGTGAAAACCTCCGTGCCATCTACGGTCATGTGAATGGTCTTTGTGCCCTCTCCGGTGGGCGTGAGGCGCACGGTAAGCACGCTGGACCCGTGGAAAGCGAGGGTGCCGAGATTCCATGCCAGATCGTAGGTGGACACGGTGACGGTCCATGTGAAGGACTTGTTATTGCCGTAGGCGTCCTCAATGGTGAGCTTGATCGTGTTTGCGCTTGCGGGGGTGAGATACTTCGTGGCGTCGAAGGTGCAATCGCCCTGCGACACCGCCTGTGTAGCTACCTTCGTCCCGTTGATGCGCCACGTTGCCGAGCCGTCGCCCGTGGGCTGCTCGTCGGAAGTATCGGTGGACGTCCAGTTGAATTTGATCTCGACGGTCGCGCCGTTCATCACGGAGAATGCCCGCGAGGTCAGCTTATTGACGATACGGATTAGGGAACCGACGTCCCCGCCGCCACCTCCGCCGCCACCGGAGAACGGCCCCAGAGGGCCGACAACGACCTCGTCGTCGGCGGTCATATACAGATAGCCGTCCTCAACGTAGGCGTCGTCAACCTTGCCCTTTACGGTGGTCTTCAGGTTGTTGAAATCTTTGGCGAATTCATTGACGGATGCGACGGCCTCCGTCGCGTCCAAAAGCGCCTGCTCAGAGCGTGCGGCGGATTCCTGCGCGGAGTTAGCGGACTGCGCCGCCGCCTGTGCGTTGGCTGCTGCCTGCGTCGCCTTCGTTTTGGCGTCCTGCGCCTTGGATTCAGCAGCTTCAGCGGCTTTCAGGGCCTCGTCAGATACACCGGTTGCGAGCTGGGCGGCGGCTTTTGCGGCCTCCGCTGCCGCAGCGGCGCGGTCTGCGTCGCCCTGCACGGCCTCCTTGAAGGTGCCGAATTTCATGTTATAGGTTTCGCCTTCGGACGAGACAAGCAGGAGATCGTCGTCCTGTGCTTCCTCAAGCGTCGCAAAATCAGCGATTCTTTTGTCAGCCATGTTCTTCCTCCTTATGGTTAAGTTCCGGTGCCGCCGCTGTCAAGCGCGTTCAGCCGGTTGTAGATGTCGATTAGGGCAGCCTCAATATTGGACACCTTTGTCTGAAGCTCCGAGATCGCGGTGCCATGCGCCGCAACGGTGCCCTCGGCGGTGGTCAGGCGCGTTTGCAGGTCGGTAACGGTGCCCTGCATTTTCGAAAGTGTTGTCGTATGCCCACCCACGGTGGATTGCAGCGCGTCGATGTCGCTCTCGGCCTTTTGCACACGCTCCGCAAGCTGCGAGATGTTCGATGCATGGTTGGAAATCGTCGTGTTCAGCGCGGAGATGGATTGCGTATGCCCCGAAACGGTGGTTTCCAGCGCGGAGACGCGCTGTGCAAGAGCACCGGGGGAAGAATCCTCAATGCTCTTGATGCGCTTAGATAGGCCGTCCTCAGCGCCTTTGGCACGGGTTTCCTCGTTGCCTATGCGTTCACTGAGAGCAACTTCCACGCCCTGCGCGCGCTCAATCTCAGCCGCCAGCGCGGTATCATCGACCTTGCCCGCCAGCTCCTTTGCGGCGTTCTGGATCGCACCGTTCAGTTCCTCCGTGGTCTGCTTCAGGTGCTGCACCTCAGACAGATACGGGTATTCCTCACTGAGTTCTTCACTGTTCGGGGCCTCGATGTCCGCCCGAAAATTGTGGTCAAGGGTGAGCTTGACGTTGAACATGACGCTGTGGACAAGCTCACCGATTTTTACTTGGTCGCCCAACTCCGTAGCCGGGTCGTACAGCGATTTTGTCGCCGTAAAGGGTAAATACACCAGCCCATTAAAAGCCGCGTACAGGTCGTTGCAAATGCCCTGTGTGGCGTATGGATTGCTGTCGATGGTGAGCATCGTTCCGTTGTCGTTTCCCGCCGTGTAGCTCTCCCCGCTGTCACTGTTGAGTGTCACGCCGGTCACAGTGATCTGTGTGCCGGTCGTGATCTCGCCGCAGACGACGGGGATGTTGATAACGCCCGCCTGCAAGGAAACCTTTTTCGCCATATTGGCGTCGGTGTCCCACACAAGGTAGTAGCCCTCCGGTGTGACAATTTTGTTTCCCTTCTCGTCGGTGATGAAGTAGGACCGCTGCACGTTGTCGCTGCTGCCGGGCAGCACACCGGACGGGACAGGGAGCACGGCGTTAAAGACGGTCTGCTCCTTGTAGGCCAGACGCACCGGCTGATTGCCTGCGCCGTTGGCAAGCGTGATCTTGTTGTAGTCCTCGTCGATGACGTGGAATGTCTCGTCGGGGGCAGTCGTGAGCGGGACCAGCCGCAGAAGGTTTTCTTCCGTGATGATCCAGTTTCCGCCGTGGCAAGCCCCGATATACCCCAGCACCTGCGACATGGTTTTTCCGCTGGGGTATGGCACAACGTAATCAGCGCCGGTCTTGATCCGCGTTCGCAGGTCAATTCCGACGCCGATTCGGTATGCGATTTCCTCTACGACGGACTTCATGCTTTTCGGCCAGTTGGCGGCGGTGTCGCTACCGTCCAGATAATTCTGGTTGGTCTTGAGCATGGCGTCGTAGCAGTCGATGGTAACAAGCCCCGCAAAGCTGGTGTCGCGCTGGTCGATGTAAAATGTGCCGAACTCCTTCCACTCGGTGGCGGTTTTGTCGTTCGTCAGACGGCCCATGATGACGA
>OHMD01000290.1_pt1 | contig 12009 bp, 4 predicted proteins | sample 1569161 | NCBI WGS metagenome assembly OHMD01 (sample SAMEA3879502, study PRJEB24766) | human gut metagenome | biome: human-associated habitat; feature: feces | place: USA | collected 1985/1987
CTCTGCGCCTCAAGCGGCTGCGACGACAAGAACAAAGAGGAGGTCGCGGATGTGATCGTCCTCTCGCGAAGTAGTGTCGCGTTCGCCCAGAAAGGCGGAACGACCACCGTCGCGGTAGCCACGCCCTCCGACTGGAAGGTGAGCTGTCCGGACGATTGGGTGACGCTGGCCTCCGAAGAGGGCCTGCTGACCATCTCCGCGGCAAGCAATACGACCGACAATGTCCGCAACTCGAAAATCACCGTGGAAACGGCCGGCGACAAACAGGAAATCGCCGTTCACCAGGCATTCTCGTGGGAAACGGTCCTGCTGTCCACCACCGCTTCGGAGGAAATTTCGCTGGATTCCGAAGGTGAGAGCGTCCTCTTCACCGTGGTCTCCAACGGCCAGTGGAGCGTCACGAGCGACGCCGACTGGGTTTCGGTCGAAAGCGACCCGGTCAGCGGAACGGTACGCGTCGGCGCCCCGCGCAATCCCGACGCCCACCGCAATGCGACGCTCACCGTCCGGGCGACCAAAGGCTCCGCTACGGAATCCTGCAAAGTGACCGTTTCGCAAATCTCACGCGAGGAAAACCCCTACTACCAAATGCTGGGATATTACGGACTTCATGCGGAAAACTGGTATTACGGCCGTGAACCGATCGGCGTGAGCGGCACGGGTACGTTCTGCACCGTCGAAGAGAAAGAGTACCGCAAGAGTTTCTACATCAAGAACCTGTTCCTGACGGGCACGGTCGTGGAAGCCACCTACGACAAAAACACCCAAACCATGTCGATCGAACTGGGCAGGCTCTGCTACACCCGCGAGATCTCCCCGACGGTCTCCCGCTTCCACTACCTGTACTCGATCAACATGCAGGGCGGAGGTTTCCACAACGGCATGCTGACCGGCAGACTGGGAGAGGGCTACAACGACGACGCGGACGAAACCCGCAAGGCGATCCTCCTGAACGGTTTCGAATCGCCGTACACCACGCTGGGCATCATCGGATACCAGGAGCAGCAGTGGCTGTCGTTCGGCGACCTCTACTACGCCACCGGCACGATGTATCTCGTGGACTGGGACATTCCGGCCGACACCGGCACGGCCCCGACCTCCGTCACCCGGGCCGCCGACGGCATCGCACCCTCGGGCAGCACCTTTCCCGTATCGAAACATTAAACCGCAGCACACATGAAAAAATTATATGCACTGACAGCTTTACTGCTCGGCATGATGGGGTGCTCCGAAGAGACGATCACCTACACCAACCCCGTCCCGGGCGATGAACCGTCCGGCATTGCGGCCGAACTGGGCATCTCGTCGAAAAACACATGGTTCGCCGCTGAAGACGAACGCAACGCCTCGATCGGCTTCAAGAGCCTGGGCGGAGAGGTCGTCGTGGACATCCAGACCAACACGACGTGGAAATACGACGCCGTCAACGCCGGCTGGCTGACCATCGAGAAAGACGACGTCGCCGACCAGCTCGTCCTGAACTGCGAGGGCAACAAGGTCGAGGAGCAGCAGCAGGCTACGATCACCATTACCGCCGGCGACAAGACCGCGACCATCTCCGCCACGCAGAACGCGTACGGCACGCTCGAAATCGCCGCATCGAAAAACAATTTCCAGATTCCCGCCGTCGGCGAACTGACCGCCGAATTCGAAGTGCAGTCGACCGACGAAGACTGGATCTTCGAAACCAAAGACTGCCCGTGGCTGCTTCTCGAACAGCAGGGCGACAAAGTCACGATGACGCTCGACCCCAACGAGGAGATCGAGGACCGCGAAACGACCTTCGTGCTGATTGCCGGCGAGGGGGGGGGAAATCCCGTCTCTGAAACGATCCGCGTCACGCAGGACCGCGCCGTCTACGTCAACGTTTCGCTAAAAACCATTCCACTCTCGCCCACTCCCACCGAATCCGACAAAAAAGAGTTGGGAATCAGATCCAACTACGACTGGGAGTACACGCTTTCCGAAAATTCCGACTGGCTCTCCGCCACGAAAACCGAGCAGGGACTTACAATCACCGCCGAGACCAATTCGAGCGGATCGTCCCGCACCGCAACCATCACCGTATCGGCCGGCGACGGCAAACAGAACCAGACCGAACAGGTCGTCACCGTCTCCCAGACCGGTCTGGACCTCGACGCCTTCATCCTCGGAATCGACATCACCTCGTCGAGCCTGAAAACCTATCTGCCGTTCGACAAGGCCATCGACGCCACCATCGACTGGGGCGACGGCAGCATCGAGGAGAACGTCACCTCGGCCTACCCCTCGCACACCTACACCGACCCGGGCTACTACATCGTCTCGGTCAAGGGCAGCGTGACGTCGCTCAACTCCTACGACATCCCCGACTACGGACTGGGCAACCAATTCAAGGAGGTTTACAACTGGGGCCGCACGGGGCTGACCTCGATGGCGCGCGCATTCCAGAACTGCCGCGAGCTGAAACGGATTCCCTCCGACAACACCGAAGCCTTCGCCAAGGTCACCACCTTCCACTATGCATTCACCGACTGCCGCGTCCTCGAAGCCGTTCCCGACGGGCTGTTCGACCATGCAACCGAGGCGGAAACCTTCGCCTACTGCTTCCAGAACTGCAACATGGTCACCGAAGTGCCCGCCGACCTGCTTTACAACTGCACGAAGATCACCTCGGTAGGTTCGCTCTTCTCCGGCACGGCGATCACCCAGATCGACGAGGATTTCTTCTCTCGCAACACGGAGCTGACCGACTGTTCGATCATTTTCTCGAACGGCAAACTGAAGACGGTTCCCGAAAAACTCTTCGCCAACAACAAGAAGGTGACGACCTTCAACTCGCTGTTCGCCAACACCGAGTCGTTCGAATCCGTCCCGGCCGGCCTGTTCGCCAACAACCCCGAGGTCGACTCGTTCCGCATGCTCTTCTCGGGAACAAGCCTGAAATCCGTCCCGGACGGCCTGTTCGCCAACAACCACAAGGTCACCAATTTCCAGAGCGCATTCAGCAAAACGGCCATCCAGAGCGTTCCCGCCGACCTGTTCGCAGGCTGCGGCAAGGTGACGACCTTCATGAGCTGCTTCACCGGATGCAGCGAACTGCAAAGCGTCCCGGCCGAGCTGTTCAAAAGCAGCGGAGCCTTCACGACCGTGACGAAGACCGCCTTCAACAACATCTTCAAGGACTGCACCTCGCTGACCGAAGTGCCCGCAGGGCTGTTCGACGGCTTTACCCTGATCACCGCCTTCAACGACGCCTTCAACGGCTGCGCGTCGCTCACGACGCTCCCCGCAGGGCTGTTCGCCACCAATACGGCGGTCACCTCGTTCACCAATGTCTTCAAAGGCTGCACCTCGCTCAAAAGCATCCCCGAAGGCGTCCTCGGCGGACTTTCCAAAGTCACCTCGTTCTCGGGCCTGTTCGCAGGCTGTACGGGGCTTGAAGAGATCGGCGCCAACATCATCTCCGGCTGCGCCGCCTGCAAGAATATCTCCTCGATGTTCAAGGACTGCGACAACCTGAAAACCGTTTCCGCGGAGGCGTTCGCCGGCGCACCCGCGATCACCAGCATCGGCAGCCTGTTCGAAAACTGCACGCTGCTCGAAAGCGTTCCGGAGGATATTTTCGCCGGGATGCCGAATCTGGCGACCGCCACCAGCGTATTCGCGGCGTCGGGACTGAAAACGGCTCCCGCCGGTCTGTTCAGCCGCAATCCCTCCGTCACGACCTTCGGCAAGGTGTTCCAGAACTGCGCCGCACTGACGACGCTGCCCGACGGACTGTTCGCCGGCAACCCGAAAGTGACGACCTATTCCAACGCCCTGGAGAACTGCACGGCCCTCGAATCGGTCGGCCTCCTCTTCGGGAAGAGCACGGCCTCGGCCAAATGCGACCGCCTCTTCGCAGGGGCCACGGCACTGAAGAGCGTGCCCGCCGGAATCTTCGACGGACTGACCGGGGCGACGGCCTTCAACAACACGTTCTCCGAATGCTCCGCCCTGGAGACGATTCCGGCAGGGCTCTTCGCCAAGAACGTCAACGCGACCACCGTGGCCCAGTGCTTCCTGAACTGCACCCGCCTCACGATGGTTCCCTCGCGCCTGTTCGAAGCCAACACCAAGACGAAGACCCTGACGGAGATGTTCTCCGGCTGCTCGGGAATCGAAAGCATCGCGCCGGACGCCTTCACGGGACTGAACGGCACGTCGCTCAATTTCCAGAAGGCATTCCTCAACTGTACCTCACTCCGGGAGATCCCCGACGGGCTGCTGAAAACCACGCAGATTTCAACCTACACCAGCCTGTTCGCCGACTGCACGGGACTGGTCCGCGTCGGGTCGGAGGTGTTCAACTGCGCTTCGGCCACCATGTTCAATTCGGTCTTCGACGGTTGTACGTCGCTCGAAGAGGTCGGCAAGAACATGCTGGTCAGCCCCGTCAAACTGACCAGCGTCGCGAATCTCTTCCGCGATTGCGGGATGCTCAGGAGCGTTCCGGTGAGCCTGTTCGACGAAGCCGTAAAGCTCAAGACGCTGACTTCGACCTTCCAGGGCTGCGCGTCGCTCGAAGGCGAATCGCCCTACACGGTCGTCGACGGTGTGAAATACCACCTGTACGACCGCACGGCGGAGAATGCCGCCGCCTCGGGACTCACCGCGATCACCGCCGCCAAGAGCAGTTTCGCGGGATGTACGAAACTCTCGGACTACGACAAGATCCCCACCACATGGAAGGAATAGACGAACACAAAACGATCCCGAACATGAAAAATACGATAATATGCAGCATCGCAGTGCTGTCGGCCGCACTGCTGGCAGCCTGCACCGAAACCACCCGGATATGGCCGGAGGAGGGCGAAAGCAAGGCCTACGTGGAGGTGTCGAGCCAAAAAGTGATCTTCGACGCCGACGGAGGCAACGCCGTGATCACCGTGGCGACGAACGCCGACGGCTGGGACTACGCCGCCGAAGGCGACTGGTTCACCGTCGCCCGGCAGGACGGCAACGCCCTGCTGGTCGAGACCCTGATCAACGCCGGAGCCGAAACCCTGACGGGCAAACTCACGGTCAGCGCCGAGAAGAACGGGGAGACCGTTTCGCAGGAGGTCGCGCTCGTACAGCGCGCCGAACGGAGCGTCAACCTGAGCGCCGAAGGCACGGCCAACTGCTACATCGCCCGGACCGGCGGCGTTTACAAATTCGACGCATCGGTCAAGGGCAACGGCGGCGGCGACGGAGTCAGCGACTACATCGCCAACTACGGACTCGCCATCGAGGACGGCGCCTTCGCCGAACTGCTCTGGGAATCGCGCCACGACGGCGACAAGACCATGTCGCGCGAAATCATCGACGGCGCGCCGATCTACCGGGGCGGCTACGTGACCTTCTCGACGGGGCGTTCGGAGGGCAACGCCGTGATCGCCGTGAAGGACATCAAAGGCAACATCGTCTGGAGCTGGCACATCTGGGTCTGCAACGACGAAATCACGGCGCACGACCACATCGACTCGGAAGGCAAAGTCGCCGCCGTGATCATGGACCGCAACCTCGGAGCGCTGAACAACACCCCGATGGACGTGGGCAACCGAGGCATGTTCTACGAGTGGGGCCGCAAGGACCCCTTCACGCCTTCGCGATCGCCCTACCACGCGGATACCGACGGCAACAACGTCCCGGCCTACAACGAACCGAACACCGCGATCGGCGACGGAACGGGAACATGGGTCTACAACGCGCAGGCCGCCGTGCTCGCCACGCCGCCGGCCAACATTCCCAATTCGATCCTGAACCCGATGACCTACCTGCAATCGCCGTACAACGGCCACGCCGACTGGTACTGCACGGGAACAGACCCGAAGGCCACGCATCCGGGGCTGTGGGGTCCCGAGAAGACCATTTTCGACCCCTGCCCTCCGGGCTACAAGGTCCCGGGACCCGATCTCTGGGGCATTCCCGCCGGAAACAACTCGATCACCAACGGCGGCGCAGCGGCGGATTACGACGAAACCGGCGTCAGCGCCAAATGGGACTGGAACGCCTACGAAGACTGCGGGCGCCGCTGGAAAAACACCGGCGACTACTACCCGATGGCCGGCAACATCTACTACACGGACTACATCTCGGTGAGCATCTGCAACTACACGGGCGGCATGGCATTCTACTGGACCGCCCAGGCGACTCCCGACGCGACGAAGTCATCGGCCTACTTCGTGAACTTCAACCCCAACTGGTGCAATTACAGGCTCGGCGAGCACGACTGTTCCGCACAGATACGCTGCATCCGGGAATAACACTAAAAACTGATCGTCTATGAAATATCCATTCAAATCGCTTCTCCTGGCGGCAACCGTCCTCGCGGCGGCATCGTGCGCCAAGGACGACACGCAGAGCGGCGGCGAAGAGACCGCGGGTCCCGTCATCGTCAACGCCTCCCCGGCGGCCATCGGCGGCGAGATCATCCTCAAACTGAAGACCGAGGCCTCCGGCATCGTGGAAAAGAGCCGCGCGCAGGGCGTTTCAAAAGGCAGCGGCATCGACGAGATCGACCGCATCCTCAACACGGTGAACACCGTACGTTTCGAACGGCTCTTCCCGGACGGCGGGCGTTTCGAAGAACGCACCCGCAGGGAAGGCCTGCACCTCTGGTATTACGCCAAATACGACCCGTCGGTCCCGACGAGCGAGATGGCCAGCCTGCTCTCTTCGTGCAAGGACATCGAAATCATCGAATACTCGCTGGCCGCCGAAACTTCGGACCACCGCCGCGCGGCATCTCCCGCCGCCGGGGCGCAGAGCGTCACCCGCGCCATCGCAGACGAGGTGCGCAACGTCCCCTTCCCGTTCAACGAGAGCGAACGCTCGCAGCAGATGCAATGGCACTACAACAACACGGGAAACATCTTCGCGCAGACGAGCCAGCTGGGCGCCGACGCCAACGTATACGCTGCCTGGCAGCTCTCGACGGGCAATCCCGACGTGATCGTCGCCGTCGTGGACCAGGGCGTCAAGTACGACCACGAAGACCTGGCCGCCAACATGTGGGTCAACGAGGCCGAACTGAACGGCACGCCGGGCGTCGACGACGACGGCAACGGCTATGTGGACGACATTTACGGCTACAACTTCACCAAGGAGACCGGCGAACTGGATTTCTCGGCCGAACTGATGCACGGCACGCACGTCGCCGGCACGATCGCCGCCGTGAACAACAACGGCGTGGGCGTCTGCGGCATCGCAGGCGGCTCGGGCAGGGGCGACGGCGTGAAGATCATGTCGTGCGAGATTCTCGGCAAGTCGGAGTCCGGATCGTCGGGCGCCGGACTGGCCGGACAGATCCGCGCCATCAAGTACGCCGCCGACAACGGCGCCGTGATCTGCCAGAACAGCTGGGGATACACCGCCGGAACCATCTCCGTGACCGACTGGACACGCGGTTCCTACTCGGCGCTCTCGCGTGCCATGGAGTACTTCAACAAATATGCGGGACTGGACGAAAACGGCAACCAGACAGGCCCGATGGCCGGCGGCATCGTCCTCTTCGCCGCGGGCAACGACGCTTCGAGCGAGGTCTGCTATCCCGCCGCCGACGCCAACGCGATCAGCGTGGGCGCAACCGCGTTCACGGGCGCCCCGGCCTACTACACCAACTACGGCACATGGGTCCAGATCTCGGCCCCGGGCGGCGACCAGATGCTGAGCAACGCCTACGGCGGCGTTTACAGCACGAGCGTGGCCGCCGACGGCTCTTCGGGCTACGAAGGCAGCCAGGGGACCTCGATGGCCTGCCCCCACGTGTCGGGAGCCTGCGCGCTGGCCGTCAGCTATTACTACGGCACTGAAAAACGCAAGGGCCTTACGGGCGAAATGCTCCGGCAGGCGCTGTTGAGCAGCACCCAGTCCGTCGACCGCTACTGCACCGGCAAATACCAGCAGTATCTGGGCAACATGGGCATCGGCAGCCTCGACACCTACAAGCTGCTGCGGAACATCGCCAAGATCGACGGCATCCCGGCGCAGCGGGTCGGCGTGGGCGACACCGTCAGCATCGACCTGGGCGACCACTTCACCGCCACCAATGTCCTGGGGTACACCGTTTCCGTTCCCGACCTCGTGAAGATCGAACTTCGGGGCGGAGTGATGAAGCTCACCGGCCTCAAGAAAGGCCGGACGACGATCATCGTCTCGGACGGCGCGGCCATTCGCAAACCGATCGAGGTAACCGTCGAATGACACATTCACTAACGCAAAAGAGAATCAAACCTATGAAAACCTTTTATAAATACGCGGCATTCGCGGCGGCGGCCCTCGCGGGACTGTGCGCCTGCTCGTCGGACGACGACGCGGCGGAGACCGGCTCCGGCCTGCAACCCGTCGCACAGCCGCAGATCATCGTCAGCGACCTGACGACCACCGGATTCACCCTCCGCTGGGAAGCCGTCGACGACGCGGGGTCCTACGTCTACACGTTCGACGGCGGGAGCGAGACCTCGACGACCGGCTGCCGGCTGGAATTCAACAGTCTGGAACGGCAGAAAGAGTATGTCGTGGCGGTCAAGGCCTGCCCCCGGGACCCGGCCGAATACACCGAATCCCCCTTCACCTACATCCACGTGCTGACCGACGATCTGGAGCAGCTTCCCCAGCCGAAGATCACGCTCGGCAGCGCCTATGCGTCGAAAACCGTCATCTCCTGGACCGAAGTGCCCGAAGCGGAACTCTACGAGTTCTCGGTCGACGGCGGGGAGGTGTCGACCACCCGAAACCGTACGGTCATCCTGTCGAAACTCGACAAGGGCCGCACCTACTCCTTCTCGGTGCGCGCCATGACGTCCGACGCCACGCGCTTCACCAACTCGGAAGCCGCACAGCTCTCGTTCGTCACCTCGGACGCCGACGTTCCGCCGCTGGTCATCGCCCCGACGACGATCATCTCCGACGCCGTGGCGTTCGACATCTACGCCTCCAGCGACGAAACCTACTATTATGAAATTCTCCCGGCCACGACCTTCGCCAAGTATTCGCCCGAAGAGCTGATGACCGCCTTCCAGACCTATATCGTCGAATACGCCCAAAAGCAGGGCATCAGCCTCCAGCTGGCCATGGCCTCGATGCTCAAGTCGGGAACCCAGAGCCTCCAGATGACGGGACTCACCCCCGAGTTGAGCTACGTGATCTTCGCCTTCGGCATGGACCTGCGGGGCAACATCACCTCGAACCTCTCCTCCACGCAGTTCAAGACCACGGCCGACGGCTACTCCGCCGGTCCGAACTACGGCGGCAGCGACTGGTTCACGCAGCGGTTCTACATCACCAACGCCTACCTCGCCCTGACGGGTTACGGCTGGACCAACTCCGTGTGGACCCACTGGAAGGGAGACGACGTGACGGACGTCCGTTACCGTACGCTGACGACCAAGCTCTTCAATCAGGTCTTCTCCGATCCCTACGACCAACAGGCCATCGCCGCATTCCTGAAAGACCCCAATTACGGAGTCCAGTTCAACCCCGAGCTGCTCTCGGCGACGGTAAACAGCGCCGACGGTTACAACGGACTTACGGAAGGAGTCAGCACCGGCACGTCCTACACGCTGCTCACGCTGGCCACCTCGTCGAGCGGCGCCGAAACGGTCTGCGTCAACTCCGTCACCACGAAGACCAGCACGGCCGCAGCCGCGTGGTTCGCAGCCGCAGCCTCGACCAACGCCAACTACGGCCCGACGCACAACACCGTGGCCGGCGTCATGAAGGGCATCGACATCGCAACGGTGCGTTACGCGATTTTCAAACAGAGCGCCCTGGCGAACGTCAGCACGGACAACTATCCGGCCGTGATCGAAGAGTTCGGACACGACCTCAAGGAGGAGTACCTCCCCTACATCAACGGAAACGGCTTTGCCATCCTCTTCACCGGGGAGAGCGGCGTAACGCCCGAAACCACGTACGTCTTCATGGCGACGGCGACCAACACGGTCGGCGACAAAGTCACCAAATGGGGTTCGGCGACCACCAGCGCGGCTCCGGACGCCGCCCGGGCGAAGGCGCAGGCCGCAACCCGAACGGACGAACCGCTCCGGTCGCCCGCCGGGAAACCCATCGCCAACCCCGAGAAGTTCATCTACCCGATGGAGAGCGTCCAGCTGCCCGCCGGAGCGAAACCCGAAGGCGACCTCTGGACCATCATTCACAACACGCACAACATCAAATAAGAGTACATCTATGAACAAGATAGCAGCAATTCTCTGGTGCATCCTGTCGCTGGCATGGACGACGGCCTCCTGGGCGCAGAACGTCGCCGTCAGCGGCAAAGTCACCGGAGCCAACGGCGAAGCCATCATCGGCGCGAACGTTCTCGTGGAGGGCACTACGCAGGGCATCACGACGAACGTCGACGGAGACTACACCCTGACGAACGTCCCGGCCAACGCCACGCTCGTCGTCTCCTACCTGGGCTACAAGACCGAGAAAATCCCTGTCGGCAACAAGACCCGCATCGACGTCACGCTCCGGGAGGACACCGCCGAGATCGAAGGCGTGATGGTCGTGGCCTACGGTACGGCCAAGAAGGAGTCGTTCACCGGTTCGGCCGCCGTCGTCAAGGGCGGCGAACTCCAGAAGCGCGTCGTGGGCAACGTCACCAAATCGTTCGAAGGAACCGTAGCCGGCGTGCAGGTCGCCTCCGGCGGCGGCCAGCCGGGCGAGGCGGCATCGGTCATCATCCGCGGCATCGGGTCGGTGAACGCCTCGGCGACACCGCTATACGTGGTCGACGGCATCCCCTTCGACGGGTCGCTCAGCGCGATCAACCCCGCGGACATCGAGACGATGACCGTGCTCAAGGACGCATCGGCAGGTGCGCTCTACGGCGCCCGCGGAGCCAACGGCGTCATCGTCATCACGACCAAGAAGGGCAAGAAGGACAAAATCCGCATTTCGTACAAGGGCAACGTCGGAATCGCCTCGCGCGCCATCCCCCGCTACGACCTGGTCGACATGAAAGATTACGTCGAAATGAGCTACGAAGCGCTGCGCAACAGCGCCCAATACGGCACGGGCATGGATTTCGAGGGCGCGAGCCGCTACGCCGCCGCCAACCTCGGCCAGCAGATCGGAGGACTGAAGAATCCCGAATACTACAACCCGTACAAGAACTACACGTGGGAGACGCTGATCGACCAGTCGACGGGCAAGATCCGTTCGGATGCCAAAGCTGCATGGAACGAGAACTGGCTGGACGAAATCAGCGACAATTCGGCCATACGCACCGAGCACATCGTCTCGGTGAACGGCGGTTCGGAACGCGCCAACTACGTCGCATCGCTGGGATACTACATGGAAGACGGCATTCTCCAGAACACCGACTTCTCCCGCTACACGGGCCGCGTGGGCGCCGATTCGCAGGCCAAGAGCTGGCTCAAGATCGGCATGAACGCCAACTTCGCCCACAGCGAATCGAGCTACCAGAGTTTCGAGGACGCAAGCACGGCGAACGTCTGGTACACGGCGCAGTTCATGGCCCCGGTCTATCCCGTCTACCTGAAGGACATGGCCGGCAACAACGTGCGCGACGCCGACGGGCGGCTGCAATACGAATACGGATCGGAGGATGACAACGGCTACGCCAACCGCCCCTCGGCCCAGGGCTTCAACTCGAAGGCCGAACTTTACAACAACAAGGCCTACTACACCCGCAACTCGCTTTCGGCGCGCAGCTACATCACCTTCGGGACGGTCAGGGAGGAGGCCCGGCTCTACGGACTGAAACTCACGATGAACTTCGGTACGGACTACACCGACTACCAGCGCACGCTGGTCTACGACAAGGAGCACGGCAATGCGGCCCAGCAGGGCGGACGCCTCAGCAAGACCAACACCCGCACGCTGAGCTACACGTTCAACCAGCTGCTGACCTACGACCGCACGTTCGGCGACCACTCCCTCAACCTGCTGGCCGGCCATGAGTACTACCGCTACAAGTACAACTACGCCCTCGGCGAAAAAACCGGCATCGTCGGCGGGATCGACGAGTTGGGA
>OHMD01000323.1_pt1 | contig 11483 bp, 9 predicted proteins | sample 1569161 | NCBI WGS metagenome assembly OHMD01 (sample SAMEA3879502, study PRJEB24766) | human gut metagenome | biome: human-associated habitat; feature: feces | place: USA | collected 1985/1987
AGCTGCAGCCGATAATCTGGCTCTTGCGCATCTCATGCTCGGACTTGATGGACAGGTAGCGCACGAGGATGTGCGGCATGCCGAAGTAGCCCAGGCCCCAGCCAAGACCAGAAATGATATCCGACATGCTCTTCCAGTTGAAGCCGCCGCCGGAGAGCACATTATAGTAGTTTTCCGGAACGGCCATGACCGGTGCGACAAAGTCTGCACCCTTCATGACGAACAGCGCGAGGATGGGCGTGAGCATGAGCGCGGCAAGCATGAGCATGCCCTGGAAGAAATCCGTCCAGCACACGGCGTTGAAGCCGCCGAGAAACACGTACACGAGGATGATGGCCGTGGCGATGATCATGGCCGTCTTGGCGCTCATGCCCGTGACGGTGTTGAACAGCGTGCCGCAGGCCGAGATGCTCGAGGCGCTGTAAACACAGTAGACCACGACGAACACGATCGCCGAGATGATCTGCAGGCCCTTGTTCTTCGACTGGAAGCGATTGGTGAGAAACTGCGGGATCGTGATCGAATCGTTCGCGCGGATGGAATACCGGCGCAGACGCGGCGCGACAAACACCCACGCGCAGACCGTGCCGATGAGCAGGCCGACGGAGATCCACACCTTGCCGATGCCGTACAGATAGATCGAGCCGGGCAGGCCCATGAGCACCCACGCGCTCATATCCGACGCGCCGGCAGACAGCGCCGCGACCCAGCCGCCCATGCTGCGGCCGCCGAGGAAATACTCTTTTTCGCCCTCCGCATGGCGGTCACGGATGAAGAAATACACACCAACGCCGATGACCAGCGCAAAATACAGTAATATGGCGATCCATTCACCGCTCGAAGCAGTGCCCATGATGTTTTGCCCCTTTCATTAGGAAACCTTATATAGTTCCCTCAAAAACAAGATGAGTGTATGATACGCCACTTTCTCCACCGTGTCAACAATTTCTTCATACTTTTCGGGCGAAAATCGGTGTTTTCCCTGCAATATCAGGGAAAAATTTCTGCGCTTGACTTTTCAGGAACCACGTGTATAATATAAGATAATCTTATTTTAACCGAAAAAATTCGGACAAGGAGCGGGTACGTGTGACACTGCGGCAATATGAGGCGTTTTTAAAAACGGTGGAGTGCGCGGGCGTGTCGGCCGCGGCGCAGGCGCTGGGCGTGTCCCAGTCGGCGCTGACGCAGCTGCTGGCGGGGCTCGAGCGCGACTGCGGCTTTCCCCTGCTGGTGCGCAACCGCGGCGGCGTGCATCTGACCCCGGCGGGCAAGGCGCTGCTGCCGGCCGTGCAGCAGGTGTGCGCGGCGGATGCGCACCTGCGCGGCCGCGTTCAGGAGGTGCGCGAGCGCGCCGGCGGCACGATCCGCATCGCAACGTTCAAGAGCGTGGCGGTCAACTGGCTGCCGCCGATGATCAAGCAGTTCCAGGTGCAGCACCCGGAAGCGCGCTTCCGCCTGTTCGACGGCGCCTACGCCGAGGTGGACGCCTACGTACGCAGCGGCACGGTGGACATGGGCTTTGTCTCGCTGCCGAGCGAGCTGCCGGGCGAGATCGTGCCCGTGTGCAGCGACCGGCTGCTGGCCGTGCTGCCGGCGGGGCACCCGCTGGCGGAGCTGGACGCCGTGCCGATCACGGCCTTCGGCACGGAGCCGGTCGTGAGCCTCGTCGACAGCACGAACCGCGACGCGCTGCGCGTGCTCGACGCCGCGCACGTGCACCCCGACATCCGTTTTCAGACGGCGGACGACTACGCCATGATCTCCATGGTCGAGAGCGGGCTGGGCATCTGCATCGCGCACGAGCTCGTGCTGCGCTCGGACCACCACAACGTCGTCGTGCGTCCGCTCGACCCCCCGGCGCACCGCACGATCGCCATGGCCATCCCGCCGGAGAGCGAGGGTAAGCCGCTCGTGCGCACGTTCGCCGCCTTTGTGCGCGCGTGGGCGCAGGCCAACCCGTGAAAAAGCGCAACGAAAATCAGGCAGCGGCTCAGCATTTGCGGTAAGATCGACGCATCGAACAGTCAGGAGGCACACAGCATGGCACAGTGGCACCGGAACATTCAGGACATCATCACCATCATCGATGCCTGCATCCGTGCGCAGCAGGACGAGGCGCTGACCCTGCGCGCGCTGGCAGACCGGCTTGGCTACTCCGAATACTACACGTCGCGCAAGTTCCGGGAACTGGCCGGCATGACGCTCCGGAACTATCTGCGGCTGCGGCGGCTGGCGTTTGCCCTGCGCGACGTGCGCGACACCGACGCGGGCATTCTCGACATCGCCGTGCAGTACGGCTTTTCCTCCAACGAGGCCTTCACGCACGCGTTCAAAAAAGCCTACGGCGTGAGCCCCAGCGCCTACCGGGCCGCGCCCGGCCCCGTCGTGCTCCAGACCATCCTGCGCCGTTTGACTGTTATCTGATGGAAGGAGCAAACCACATGAACGAGACGCAAAACGCGGGCGAGGTCCAAACCTATTTCGTACACATCCCGGCGCACAAATTCCTGCACATCCGCAATTATGAGAGCATCGGCTACTGGGACTTCTGGCAGCGGCAGGCGCAGATCCCCGGGCAGGACTGCGAGACCATCTGCGGCCTGCTCGCAAGCATCCCCGGCAAGCTCGACGACGCGGGCGGCACCGGCGAGGACGCGGGCAGCGGCCAGCTCATGGCCTGGATCAACGAGCCGACGGGGCGCATCTGCAGCTGGGGCATCCCGCTGGCGGAGGCCTACGGCGTGCGCCTGAGCGCGGACTACGCCGGGCCGGTGCCGGCGCAGATGCAGCTCATGGACGTGCCCGCCGGGGAGTACCTCGTGTTCGAGCACGGGCCGTTCGATTTCGAGACGCAGAACGCCGCCGTGGAGGCGAAGGTCGAGCAGGCCATGCGCGACTTTGACTATGCCGCCAGCGGCTACCGGCTCGACCTGACGCCGGGCAGGGTGTTTTACTTCTACCACGACTGCGCGCGGTTTTTCAAATACGTGCGCCCGGTGTGCAGGGCCTGAAACAACAAAAAACCGGGACGCTCCGATGGGAGCGTCCCGGTTTTGGCTTTCGGTGCTTATGCGTTCCAGGCCTTCGTCTGCGTGCGCAGCCAGTCGGCCCACGGCTCGATGCCCTCGCCCTTGAGCGCGGAGATCGGGAACACCTGAATGTTCGGGTTGAGCTTCTTGACGCGCTCGATGCACTTGTCGAGGTCGAAGTTGAAGTACGGCGCGACGTCGATCTTGTTGACGAGCAGCACGTCGCAGATCGAGAACATGAGCGGGTACTTCAGGGGCTTGTCGTCGCCCTCCGGCACGGAGAGGATCATGGCGTTTTTCACGGCGCCGGTGTCAAACTCCGCCGGGCAGACGAGGTTGCCGACGTTCTCGAGGATGGCGAGGTCGATGTTCTCGGTGCCGAGACCCTCGAGGCCCTGACGCGTCATGCCCGCGTCGAGGTGGCACATGCCGCCGGTGTGCAGCTGGATGACCTTCGCGCCGCTGGTGGAGATGGTCGCGGCATCGACGTCCGAGTCGATGTCGGCCTCCATGACGCCGATGCGCAGGTCGTCCTTCAGGGCGTTGATGGTCGCCATGAGGGTCGTGGTCTTGCCGCTGCCGGGCGAGGACATGAGGTTGAGCAGGAAGGTGTGATTGCGCTTGAGCTCTTCGCGCAGCAGATCTGCCTGACGGTCGTTGTTTTCAAAAACGCTCTTTTTGATTTCGAGCACGCGGAATGTATCCATGATCTTACCTCCAGAATTCCATCGGGGTTTTTGTATGCCAAAATTATAGCAGTCCCGCCCCGGTTTTGCAACCTTTTTGCACGGGGATTGCCAATGTTGGACAGTTCGGGTATAATGGTTTAATATCGTGCGAAACCCAAGGAGGCGAGGATATGCCCCACCATTCCGGCGCCGAGCTGCCGGGCGCGCAGGCGCTGCGGCAGATGGCCGCGCAGAGCGACAGCCGCGGCCTGTTTTCCGACCGGGCGCCCGACCCGGCCTATGCCGGCCTGTTTTTGAACCGCGAGCTGAGCTGGCTGCAATTCAACCGCCGCGTGCTGGCCGAGGCGGCCGACGAGACGCTGCCGGGCTACGAGCGGCTGAAGTTTCTGTCCATCTACTGCTCGAATCTCGATGAATTTTATATGGTGCGCGTCGGCGGGCTGCTCGACCGGGCGCTGCTGCAGCCGTGGCACACGGAGACCGTCACGGGCCTGACGCCGCGCGAGCAGCTGCGCGCGATCTATGACGAGACGGCGCGGCAGCAAAAAGACTTTGAGACGCTCTGGCGCAGGGTGACGGCGGCGCTGGCAAAGCAGCACGTGGAGATCCTGGACTTCGACCGGCTCGACGAGGCGGACGAGGTGCTGCTGCGGCGGCGGTTTGACGCGCTGCGCCCGCTGCTGAGCCCGCAGGTACTCGATGCCGAGCACCCGCTGCCGTTTCTGCGCAACCGCGAGCAGTACGTGCTCGTGCGCTTTGCGGGCAAGCGCGGCGGCGCGGGATTGGTGCCGACGACGCAGCTGCCGAAGTTTTTCCGTCTCACGGTCGACGGCGTGCAGAAGCTCGCGCTCACGGCGCCGCTGGTGGCGCACTTTGCCCCCCTGCTCTTCGGCGAGCGGCGCGTGCGCGAGGCGGCCATCGTGCGCGTGACGCGCAACGCCGACATCTCCGTGCGCGACATCATGGACGGGTGCGACGCGGACCTGCGCGCCGTGATGGAGCGGCTGCTGCGGCGGCGCCGCCGGCTCGAGCCGGTGCGCGCGCAGGTGCAGGGCCGCGTCTCGGACGAGATGCGCGCGCTCGCGCGCGACCTGCTCGGGCTGCCGAAGCGGCAGCTGTTCGTGACGAACGCGCCGGCGGACCTGTCGTTCGTGCTGGCGATGCCGGGGGAGTTCGACCTCGCGGGGCTGACATGTCCCGAGGTGCCGCCGGCCAAAAACGTGGCGCTGCAAAAGGGCGACTACTTTGCCTATCTCTCGCAGCACGACCTGCTGCTCGCGCTGCCGTATCAGAGCATCAACCCGTTTGTCGACCTGCTGTACGAGGCGGCGGACGACCCGGACGTCGTGTCGATCAAGATCACGCTCTACCGGCTCGCCGGCAGCAGCCGCATCGCGGCGGCGCTGGCCTACGCGGCCGAGCACGGCAAGCAGGTGCAGTGCCTGCTCGAGCTGCGCGCCCGCTTTGACGAGCAGAGCAACATCGACTACTCGCGCATGCTCGAGGATGCGGGGTGCGACATCCTCTACGGCCTGACCAAATACAAGGTGCACACGAAGCTGTGCCTCATCACGCGGCGCTGCCCCGGCGGCATCTGCTACTACACGCAGGTCGGCACCGGCAACTACAACGAAAAGACCGCCGAGCAGTACACCGACCTCATGCTCCTGACGAGCAACCCTGCCATCGGGCGCGACGCGGCGAAAACGTTCGACCGGCTCGCGCGCGGCGAGACCGCCGGCGAGACGGAGGCGCTCTGGGTCGCGCCGGAGGGCTACAAGCCGCAGCTGCTGGCGCACATCGACGCGCAGACGCGCCTCGGCAAAGACGGCTACATCGGCATCAAGGTCAACTCCATGAACGATGCGGACGTCATGGCGCGGCTCGTGCGCGCGAGCGAGGCGGGCGTGGAGGTGGAGCTGTTCGTGCGCGGCATCTGCTGCCTGCGGCCGGGCGTGCCCGGACGGACGGAGCACATCGCGGTGCGCAGCATCATCGGGCGGTATCTGGAGCACGAGCGCATTTTCGTCTTTGGCCGCGGGAACGCACAGGAGGTGTTCATCGGCTCGGGCGACCTGCTCGAGCGCAACACCATGCGCCGGATCGAGGCCTTCACCGCCGTGACCGACCCGAACGCGCGCGCCGAGGTGCTCGAGGTGCTCAGCGCCATGCGGCGCGACAACCGGCAGGCATGGATCATGCAGCCGGACGGCAGCTACCTCCGCCCCGACCCGACGGGCGAGCCGTTTGTGAGCCAGACCTACCTGCACACGTACTTCGCCGGGCGCACCGTCGCAAAATCCGCGCCCCCTGCCCCGCCCCAGCCAAAGAAAAAGCTGCCGTGGTGGCGGCGGCTGTGGATCTGGCTGCGCAACAACTGACGAAAAAGCCGAAATTTGGTCTTGACAAGCGCGCAAAAGCGCGTATAATGTGCTTTACAATTTAACAGCCTTATCAAGAGTGGCGGAGGGACCGGCCCTGTGAAGCCCGACAACCTGCAGTGACCTGCAAGGTGCCAAATCCGGCGGTGCAAATCGAGAGATGAGGATCTTCGCCTTTTCCAAGCGCTCCGTCGGCTGTCGGGGCGCTTGTTTCTTTGCCCCGGCTCAACAGAAAGCGAGGAATTTACCCAATGGCTCATCATCTCTTTACATCCGAATCCGTCACGGAGGGACATCCCGATAAGATCTGCGACCAGGTGTCCGACGCGATCCTCGACGCCATTCTGGCGCAGGACCCGAACGGCCGCGTCGCCTGCGAGTGCACGGTCACGACCGGCGTCGTGAACGTCATGGGCGAGATCACGACCGACTGCTATGTGGACATCCCGAAGGTCGTGCGCCAGACCGTGCGCGAGATCGGCTACGACCGCGCGAAGTACGGTTTTGACTGCGAGACCTGCGCCGTCATCACGAACATCGACGAGCAGAGCGCGGACATCGCCCTCGGCGTGGACCAGTCGCTCGAGAGCAAGGAGACCGGCGACAGCGCGCTCGACAACGGCGCGGGCGACCAGGGTATGATGTTCGGCTTCGCCTGCGACGAGACGCCGGAGCTCATGCCGCTGCCCATCTCGCTGGCCCACAAGCTGGCCAAGCGCCTGACCGCCGTGCGCAAGCAGGGTCTGGTCGACTATCTGCGGCCCGACGGCAAGACGCAGGTCACGGTCGAGTACGACGAGCAGAACCGCCCCGTGCGCGTGCACACCGTCGTGCTCAGCACGCAGCACGCCCCGGAAGTGGACATGGCAAAGCTGCGCGAGGACATGATCGAACTCGTCATCCGCCCGACCATCCCGGCCGAGCTGCTCGATAGCGACACCCGCTATCTCATCAACCCCACCGGCCGCTTCGTCGTCGGCGGCCCGCAGGCCGACTCCGGCCTGACCGGCCGCAAGATCATCGTCGACACCTACGGCGGCAGTGCCCCGCACGGCGGCGGCGCGTTCTCCGGCAAGGACCCGACGAAGGTCGACCGCAGCGCCGCCTACGCCGCGCGCTACGTGGCCAAGAACATCGTTGCCGCCGGACTCGCCAAGCGCTGCCTTGTGCAGCTGGCCTACGCCATCGGCGTGGCCGAACCTGTGAGTGTGTTCGTCGACACGCAGGGCACGGGCACTGTGCCGGACGCGCAGATCGCCGCGGCCGTGCAGCAGGTGTTTGACCTGCGCCCGACGGCCATCATCCGCGACCTCGACCTGCGCCGCCCGATCTACCGGCAGCTCGCCGCCTACGGCCACATGGGCCGCGAGGAGCTCGGCGTCCGCTGGGAGGACACCGACCGCACCGACGCCCTGCGCGCCGCCGTCGCCGGGACGAACGCGTAATTGGAACATCGTAAAAAAATCTCCGCAGCTTCGGCTGCGGAGATTTTTTTCTGTTTTCCGATTCATTCGAAAACCCGGCGAAGCGATTCTCGTCGGCTCAATAGTACGAGCGGCCCCAGGTGGCGGTCTCGTAATTTGCGAGGAAGTCGGCGTTCGCGCGCTCGGTCGGCGTGAGCGAATTGTTATCGAACGACGCGCCGGGCACCGTGCCGTGGTACCAGCTCTGGGCCTCGAAATAGGCCGCGATCTGCGGCGTCTGGAAGATGCGGCCGTGGCGCGCAAAAATTTCATTGCGGGCAAGGCAGCACTGCTCCCACGTGAGGTCCGCCACGTCCGAGCGCGTGAGCAGGCGCGCGGCGCTGTCCGGCAGGATGTAGCCGCCGGCGGAAGGCGTCGGCGCAGGGCTCGGCGTCGGGGTCGGGGTGGGACTCGGTGTCGGGGTCGGCGCTGCAGACGGCTCCACCGTCGCCGTCACGGCCGGGGTCACGGCCGCAGCCGGGTCCTTCGGCTTGGGCTTGACGTTGAGCGCGATGAGCAGCACGATCAGCGCCACGCCGAGCGCGGCAAAGATCGCGATGAGCAGCGTCTTGCTGCGCGGCGCGTCCTTATCCACCGGCGCGGGGTCATACGGCGCATCCTCCTCCCAGCCGGGCACCGGCGCATCGTCGGCCCAGGGATCGTCCTGCGGCTCGGCTTCATCGTCCCAGTCATCGGCAGGAGCGGAGTCCTGCCAGCCGGTGGCGGAGTCATCCTGCCAGCCGTCCGGCGGGATGTTTTCGTCCTGCCGCGCTTCCGGCGGCGCCTGCTCACCCCCGCAGTAGGGGCACCAGCGCGCATCATCCGGGATATCTCGTCCGCAGTAGGGACACTGCATTGGCTTCACCTGCCCTTTCACACACACAAATGATTTTCCTCAATGTACCATATTTCCGGCGATACCGCAAGGATAAAAAATGTCCCCCGGTTGTTCGCCGGGGGACAAAAGAAACACTGTTAACCCGCGATGCGCTTGGCGCCCACGTAGTTCCTCAGGTAGTAGCTCGAGCTCAGGTCGCTGATGACGACGCAGCCTGCGCCGGAGCTGCTGTGGATAAACTGGCCGTTGCCGATGTAGATACCGACGTGGCCGATGCTGGAGCTGTTGCTCGCAAAGAACACCAGGTCGCCGAGCTGGAGGTTGGCCTTCTCGACATAGGTGCCGTTGTTGTTGTAGATGCTGCTGGCCACACGGCTCATGGAATAGCCGCAGAGCTTGTACACGTAGTTGACAAAGCCGGAGCAGTCAAAGCCGGAGGGGCTCATGCCGCCGTAGACATACGGCGCACCCATGTACTGCTTGGCCGTGGCGACGATGGTCTCGCCGATGGAGCCGCTGGGCGTGCTGCCGCCGGTATTGCCGCCGTCCGACTTCGTGGTGGTGACGTAGGCGCTGTTGACATAGCCCTTGACGCCGTTGATGGTGACGGCCGTCCAGTTGCCGCTCGTGCCGGTGATGGTCAGCGGCGTGCCGTTGTTGTACGTGCCGAGGATGGAATAGTTCGTGCCGGCGCCGGAACGCAGACGCACGTCGTTGCCCTTGATGTAGCCGGTCTGGCTCGTGGAGCCGCCGCCGTTATTGGGCTTGGTCGTGGTCATGTAGTCCTTGCAGACATAGCCGTCCTTGCCGCTGTAGCTGACTTTGTACCAGTTGCCGCTCTCGCCGGTGATGGTCATCTGCGTGCCGGTGTTGTACACGCCGAGGATGGAGCTGGTCGTGCTCGCACCCGAGCGCATGCGCACGCCGGTGCCCTTGATGTAGCCGGCCTTGCTGTCGGCCCCGCCGCCGGAGACGTAGTCCGAGCGGATGTAGCCGCTCACGCCGCCGATGGTGACCTTCGACCAGCCGTTTTCCGTGCCGGTCACGGTCAGGGCCGTGCCGTTCTGGTAGGTACCGAGGATGGAATAGTTCGTGCCCGGGCCGGAGCGCATGCGCACATCGCTGCCCTTGACCGAACCGTTGGAGCCGGCCGTGCTGCCGCCGCTGCTCGTCACGCCCGAGAGCGAGACATAGTCCGAGTGGACGTAGCCGGCGGTGCCGTTGTAGCTGACCTTGTACCAGGCGCCGCTGACGCCGGTGACCGTCATGGTCGTGCCGGAGTTGTAGGTGCCGAGGATGGAGCTGCTCGTGCTCGCGCCGGAGCGCATGCGCACGTAGCTGCCGTCGATCGTGCCGGTGCCGAAGCTGGCATCCATTTCATTGGCGCGTTTGAGGTAATCGGAAGATATGTAGCCGACGGTGCCGTTATAGACCACCGTGGCCCAGCCGCCGCTCGACTGCGAGGACACCACGACGTGGGTGCCTGCCGGGAGCGTGGAGATAATGCCGTAATTCGTTCCGGCGCCCGTTCGGAAGTTGACGGCCGTCGTCGTCGTTGCGCCGCCGGCACTCGCCGCGGAAGCCGAAACGGCCAGCGTGAGCGCGAAGAGCGCGGAAACAACGGCTGTTTTCAGAAATCGTTTCGCCATAGAATCATCCTTTGCTTAGTTATTCGCGAGCGCGCGGTCCAGCCACACAGCCGCCACGTCCATGGCGTTGTAGAGGCCGTCCTTTTCTGTCTTTTTGACCACACGATCGCGGGATTTCAGATCCGGGTCGGTGAGCTGAAGCTGCACGGAGACCCGCGTCGCCACGTCGAGGTCCTTGACCTTTTTCGTGTCGAGGATCTGCATCATAATGATGTACTTGTCGGCCATGCTGCCGTAATAGAGCAGGTTGTCTTTCCGGCGCAGCGGATGGCCTTTGTAGCACAGTTCGGTCGATTTTGCTGCCAATGAGATACACCTCCGATACCACTGTTTTCGAATTGTAACACATTTCAATCTTTTTGTCAACACCGTGCGCCCCGCGCTGTCGTTTCGGCGCGGGGACACGCGATGTGGCAAAGCGTTTGCGCGCGGCTCAGCCGGCGTCGGCATCGCCGCCGGTGTCCTGCGACTGGCCGGAGAAATTGCCGAAAATGCCGGTCGGCGCGCCGATGGTCGGCGTCGGGAAGCTCTTGGTCGGCAGATCCTTATGGATCGGGTCCATGACGAGCTTCCAGATCTGGGCGGCGGGGTTGCCGGAGAAGTTCATATACTCGGGCATGTCGTAGCCGGTCCAGACGGCGGCCACGTAGTACGGCGTGAAGCCGACGAACCAGCGGTCGCAGTTATTGGTGGTCGTACCGGTCTTGCCGCCGACGGGCATGCCGGTCAGGCGGGCCTCGGTGCCGGTGCCGCTGTTGACGGCGTTGCAGAGCATGTCGGCCATGTTCCACGCGGCGTTGGCCTTGAAGGCCACGATCGTGCGCGCGGGATTCTCGAGCACGACCTCGCCGCTGGAATCCTTGACATACGAATACGTGCGGCCGTAGGTGAACACGCCGTCGTTGACGAAGGCGGAGTACGCCTGCGTCATCTCGCGGACGGTGATGCCGTTCGTGAGCTGGCCGAGGGCGAGCGGCGCATAGTCGCAGTCGGACTCGGCAAGGCTCGTGACGCCGAGCTTGTCCTTCAAAAACTCATACGACGCGCGCGGCGTGAGCTTGTCGAGGATCTGCGCGGAGACGGTGTTGAGCGAGCGCTGCAGCGCCTCGCGGATGGTGACGACGCCGTAGTTGCCGCCGCCGGAGTTCTTCGGATACCAGCTCGTGCCGGAGAGCTTGATGTCCGCCGCATCGTTGACCTGCGTGTACTGCGTGATGAGGCCGAGCTCCATGGCCGGGCCGTAGGTCGCGATCGGCTTGATGGACGATCCGGGCGGGCGCTTGGACTGCGTGGCCCGGTTCGTGCCGAAGTTGATGGTCTTTTTGCCGGTGCCGCCGGACATGCCCTTGATCTCGCCGGTGTAGGGGTCCATGATGACGATGGCGGACTCGAACTGCTGGCCGGAGGCCGACGGGCGCTGCGGCATGTTGT
>OHMD01000324.1_pt1 | contig 11462 bp, 8 predicted proteins | sample 1569161 | NCBI WGS metagenome assembly OHMD01 (sample SAMEA3879502, study PRJEB24766) | human gut metagenome | biome: human-associated habitat; feature: feces | place: USA | collected 1985/1987
CCGGAAAGCACCATGTGGAGATCGAGGTGCAGGATTACGGCACCATCGCCGTGGAGCTGGACGGCGACGCCGCCCCCATCACGGTTGATAACTTCCTGAAGCTGGCAAAAGAGGGCTTCTATGACGGCCTGACCTTCCACCGCATCATCGACGGCTTCATGATCCAGGGCGGCGACCCCGAGGGCACCGGCATGGGCGGCTCGGATGAGACGATCAAGGGCGAATTCTCTGCCAACGGTGTGGAAAATAACCTGTCGCATACGCGCGGCGCGATCTCCATGGCCCGCAACAGCGTCAGCATGGACAGCGCGAGCTCACAGTTCTTCATCGTGCAGAGCGATTCGACCTTTCTGGACGGCCAGTATGCCTGCTTCGGCTATGTGACGTCCGGCATGGACATCGTCGACCAGATCTGCAAGGACGCGCAGCCGACGGACGGCAACGGCACGATCCCCGCAGCGGAGCAGCCGGTCATCACGGCCGTCCGCGTCATCGACTGATGGGCAGACAGCTCGTTCTGGCGGAGAAGCCCTCCGTCGGCCGGGAGCTGGCGCGCGTGCTCGGCTGCAGGCGCGGCGGCGAGGGCTACCTGGAGGGCGACCGCTATGTTGTCACCTGGGCGCTCGGGCATCTGGTCACGCTGGCTGACCCGGACGTCTATGAGAAAAAGTGGGAGAAGTGGGACATGGCCGACCTGCCGATGCTCCCGCAGAATATGAAGCTCGTCGTCATCCCGCAGACGGCGCGGCAGTTCCGCGTGGTGCAGGGCCTGATGAAGCGCAGCGACATCACCGGCCTCATCATCGCCACGGATGCTGGGCGCGAGGGTGAGCTCGTTGCGCGCTGGATCATGGCCAAGGCGGGCTGGAACAAGCCTGCAAAGCGGCTTTGGATCTCGTCCCAGACAGACAAGGCCATCCGCGACGGCTTTGCAGATCTGCGCCCGGCGGCGGACTATGAAAATCTGTTCCGCTCCGCGCAGGCGCGCAGCGAGGCCGACTGGCTCGTCGGCCTGAACGTGACGCGCGCCCTGACGTGCAAATACAATGCGCAGCTCTCGGCCGGGCGCGTGCAGACGCCGACGCTGGCCCTTATCGCCGCGCGGGAGCGGGAAATCCGCAGCTTTGTGCCGAAGGAATTCTACGGCGTCCGGCTGAAGCTCGCGGGCTTCACGGCCGTCTGGCGCGATGCAAACGGAAACAGCCGTACCTTTGACCGCGCGCTGGCCGAGCGGATCGCCGAGGCCTGCCGCACGGGGACCTGCACCATCCGGCAGGTGCGCCGGATGCGCCGCATGACGCCGCCGCCTGCGGCCTATGACCTGACGGAGCTGCAGCGCGATGCGAATAAAAAATACGCCTATTCCGCAAAGGAAACGCTGAATCTTATGCAGGCCCTCTATGAGCAGCACAAGCTGCTGACCTATCCGCGCACGGACTCGCGCTATATCTCCGACGACGTCGTTCCGACGCTGCCGGACCGCCTGCGTGCCGTGATGACAGGGGACTACAAGCCCTTTGCGCAGGAGCTGATGCGCCGCCGCCCGCTTTCGACCAGATATCTGGTGAACAATGCCAAGGTCACGGATCATCACGCCATCATCCCCACGGAGGAGGCCCCGGACCTGTGGCAGCTTTCCGGGCCGGAGCGGAATATTTATGACCTCGTCGTGCGCCGCTTCCTTGCGGTGCTGATGCCGCCTTGTGCCTATGAGGAGGTCGAGCTGACGCTGCGCGCCGGGGACCATGACTTCACGGCCAAGGGCCGCATTGTCTCGGAGCCGGGCTGGCGCAGGGTCTATGACCGCAGCTTCCGGCTGGAGGACGAGGAAGAGGACGAGCCGCAGACGCTCCCGGCGCTGGAGCGGGGGCAGAGGCTGTCGATCCTCGGCGCGTCCGTTGCGGTGGGCAAGACGCCGCCTCCGCCGCGCTATACGGAGGCGACGCTGCTGACGGCCATGGAGCATCCGCAGGCGCAGGTCACAGACAAGGCCCTGCAGAAGATCCTGGCGGAGACAAGCGGCCTTGGCACGCCTGCCACGCGCGCGGACATCATCGAAAAGCTGTTCTCTGCATTTTATATCGAGCGGCGCGGTAAGGAGCTCGTCCCGACGTCCAAGGGCATGCAGCTTGTGGAGCTGGCCCCGGAGGACCTCCGCTCGGCTGCGCTCACGGCACAGTGGGAGGACCGCCTTGCCCGGATCGCAAAGGGACAGGAGCGCGACGCAAAATTCGTCGAGGAAATGCGCGCCTATGCGTCGCGTCTCGTTGCGGCCGTCAAGGCAAGCGATGCGAAATACACCCACGACAACCAGACGCGCAAGACCTGCCCGGACTGCGGCAAGTTCCTGCTGCTCGTCAAGGGAAAGCGCGGCGAGATGCTCGTCTGCCCGGACCGCGAGTGCGGCTATCGCAAAAGCGTCACGCAGGTGACGAACGCACGCTGCCCGAACTGCTTCAAGAAAATGGAGCTGCGCGGCGAGGGTGAGAATCAGATGTTCGCCTGCGTCTGCGGCTACCGGGAAAAGCTCTCCGCCTTCCAGGAGCGGCGCAAAAGTGCCGGGGCGGGCAAGCGCGATGTGGCAAAGTATCTGCAGCAGCAGAAGGATGACAAGCCCGTGAACAGCGGCATGGCCGACGCACTGGCCAAGTGGCTTGAGAAAAATCAAAAGTAGGGCATTCTTAACAAAAATCACGGAGCTGCACGGCGAAATTCGTGCGGCTCCGTTCTGCACCGGGAATTGACACCGGCGGGGATGTTTGCTACAATAATTCCCGTGAGAATATGGGACAGCAGGAGCGGTGGAGTCTGTCATAGGGTCGTGGGGCCCTATTCCTGCTGGATCGGCTGTGCCGTGCTTCTGTGCGGCACACGGATCGGACAGGACTGCCGTCCTGTCTTTTTTTATGCCGCGGTATGCGGCGAAAGGGGATTATCGCTATGAGGAAAACAAAGATCGTCTGTACCATCGGCCCGGCCAGCAGTGACCCGGCCGTGTTTGCCGATATGTGCCGCGCGGGCATGAATGTGGCCCGCCTGAATTTTTCGCACGGCACCCATGCCGAGCATCAGGCCAAGATCGACATGATCAAGCAGGTGCGCGAGGAGCTTGGCCTGCCGATCGCCATCATGCTCGATACGAAGGGCCCGGAGTACCGCATCGGCACGTTTGCCGCGGGGCATATCGAGCTGCATGACGGCGATGCCTTTACGTTCACAACGCGCCCGGTTGAGGGCGACGAGACGATCGTCAGCGTGAATTATGCCGGTCTGCCGCATGATCTGGCCGTAGGTGACCGCGTGCTCGTGAACAACGGCCTTGTGATCTTCGAGGTGCAGGACCTCACGGAGACGGACGTGCACTGCCGCGTCGTCGTGGGCGGCGAGCTTTCCAACCGCAAGAGCATGAGCTTCCCGAACAAGGTCCTGCATCAGCTCTATCTCAGCGAGCAGGACAAGGACGACCTTCTGTTCGGCATCCGCAACGGCGTGGATTTTGTCGCGGCCTCGTTTGTCTCGTGCAAGCAGGACCTGCTCGATCTGCGCGGCTTCCTGCACGCCAACGGCGGCGGGGACATCGACATCATCGCCAAGATCGAGAACCGCGCGGGCGTAGACAACATTGAGGAGATCAGCGAGGTCTGTGACGGCATCATGGTCGCACGCGGCGACCTCGGTGTGGAGGTCCCGTTCACGGAGCTGCCTGCCATTCAGAAATACCTCATCACGAAGTGCCGCCTGCTCGGCAAGCGCGTCATCACGGCCACGGAAATGCTTGAATCTATGATCCACAATCCGCGCCCGACGCGTGCGGAGATCTCCGATGTGGCCAACGCCGTCTATGACGGCACGAGCGCCGTCATGCTTTCCGGCGAGTCAGCCGCGGGCAAGTATCCGGTGGAGACCGTGCGGACCATGGCGGAGATCGCTGAGGAGACGGAGCGCCACATCGACTACGCCAAGCGCTTCCGCACGAACGAATTTGTCATCCACGACCGCGTGGACGCCATTTCCCACGCAACGTGCGGCATGGCCATCGACATCGGGGCCAAGGTCATCGTAGTGACGTCTATGTCCGGCATGACGGTCCGGATGGTCTCGCGCTTCCGTGCACCGACGGACATCGTCGGCATGGCGACGAACAAGCGCGTGTGGTATAAGCTCTCGCTGTCGTGGGGCGTGCTGCCGGTGCTGAGCGAGCAGTTCAACTCCACGGACGTGCTGTTCTATCATGCACTGCGCGCCGCCCGCGACACGATGCACCTGCAGCCGGGCGACAATGTTGTTATGACCGGCGGCATCACGAACGGTAAGTCCGGCAACACCAATCTTATCAAGATCGAGGCGGTCTGACGGCCGGAAGAGAGCATGGATGATCGAAATTCACGAAATTGATGCGGCACATCAGGCGGATATCCGCCTGCCGAACGAGCCGTTCCCGCATTTTCGTTTATCGTGGTGTTCAAAAAACGTGATGATTGCGAGGAGCGAAGCGACGCGGCAATCTCAGTTAGGGGACCGCAGTTCGCACTGACTGTCGTAAAAAAACGCACAAACCGATTGCGTCTGTAGCGGCGGTCAGTGACCGCCTTGTACAGGGTAATTGAACTGTGTAAGGGTGCTGATGTACCACGGCACTTGCCTGAATTGGCATTGCGAGGCCCCGGAGGGGCCGCGGCAATCTCGGAAAGGCGGCTACGATATCGCCGATGGTTTCCCTGTTATCCAAGCGGGCACTGCGAGATTGCCACGTCGGCTGCGCCTCCTCGCAATGACAATTCAGGGAAATGCGGCGGCGCACCTGTGCCCTTTTGCGATTGAATTGTCCTCTGCTGGGCGCTCAGGGAACACCGCTGCATGCTCTAGCTGCCCCAGATGAAAAAATTCGGACGCACCCGCGCGGGTGCGTCCGTTTTCGTCAATTATTCCGGTATAATCTGCGCCACTCGGACTCCGGCAGGAGCTCGAGCGCGGCATTGTGCAGACGGTAAACGCGGCTGCACAGCGACAGCACGCTCGGCCGGTGGGTGCTGAGGATGCACGTCTTGCCGGGCAGGGCGGCGATGTTCTCGAGCACGCGCTGCTCCGTCTCCAGATCAAGCGCCGACGTCACCTCGTCGAGCAGCAGGATAGGAGCATCGGCCAGAATGGCGCGCGCAATGGCCAGCCGCTGGTTCTGCCCCTCGGACAGCGAGCCGCCGCGTTCGCGCAGCGGGCAGTCCAGCCCGCCGGGCAGGCTGCGGACAAAATCCTCGGCGCAGGCGGCGCGCAGCGCAGCCCACAGGGCCTCCTCCGGGGCGTCCGGCCGCACAAGGCGGAGCGTCTCGGCCACGGTGCCGGAGAAGATCACGTTGTCCTGCGGCACATAGGCAAAGCAGCAGCGCGTGGAGGGGGAGACGTCCAGCGCCTCGCCGCCGCCGGTCAGCACGGCGCTGCCGCCCGTCGGGCGGAGCAGGCCGAGCAGCAGGCGGAACAGCGTCGTCTTGCCGCTGCCGGACGGGCCGACGATGGCGATCATCTCATGCGGCTGCACCTGCAGCTCCAGCTGCTTCAGAACGGGCGCGCGGCCCTGATAGGAAAACTCCAGCCCCTGCAGCGACAGCGCCAGAGGAACGCCCTCGCGGACGAGCCGCTGCGCGCGAGCCGCTCCCGCGGCAGCTCCAGCACGGACATGATGCGCCGCGCGGAGACGGAGGCCTCGATGGCGGAGGGGACCAGATGGATGAGCGCGCTGAGCGACGAGGAGAGATAGGACGCCAGCTGCAGGAACAGCACCATCGTGCCGAAGTCGATCCGGCCCTGCCACAGGCGGTAAGCACCCCAGCCGAGGCAGAGGTAGCTTACGAGCATGCCGCACGACGAGAGGAACGACGAGGTCAGAATGGAGAAGCGCTGAAACGCGATGCCGGTGTCATAATACCGCTCCTGCACGCGATCGAGCCTCTCGCGGAAGGCATCGACGAGATGGAAGGCCTTGATGGCGGGGATGTTCTGCAGCGTCTCCTCCTGAAAGGCCGTCATTTCGCTGCCGACGGCGCGCATATCGCGGTTGAAGCTGCGCATTTTTCCCACAAGCGGCCGCGACAGCAGCAGCGTCACGGGCGCGCTCAGCAGGGCCAGCACTGCCATGGTCGGGTCGTAGACCAGAATGACGGCCAGCGAGGCCAGAAACTGCGTCAGACGCAGGATAAGGGACGGGATCCAGCCAAGCACGCTGCCCGCCACATTTGAGACGTCCGTGTTGATGCGGCTGAGCAGATCGCCGGAGTGGAACTGCTGCAGGGATTCCCAGTCCGTGTTCAGGAACATGCCGAAGACCTCGGCGCGCAGCTCATTGCCGATGCGGAGGTTGATCTTTGCACTGAAACGGCTGACAAGAGCATTGAGCACGATGGTCGAGCCTGCCAGCAGCACGACGGTGACGCCGCAGAACAGCACGCGCCGTCCGCCGCCCTGCAGATAGACGATGGCGTTGATGAGCTCACGCGAGGAGAGACTCGACAGCAGGCTCAGCGCAATGGAGGCGATGCCGAGCAGTACATAGGCCGCGATAGAGCGGCGGTAGCGTTTGCTGTGGTGCAGGACCCAGCGCGTTTCGACCCAGAGGTCGTGCAGCGTTGCGCCCTGCAGGCGGTCGCGGAGCTTTCGAATCAGAGACATGCCCGCCCTCCTCAGCGCCGGTCGCCTGCGTCGGAGCTGTAGTGGCTATAGTGGCTGTAGTGGCTGCTGTAGCCGTACTGATAGCCGTAGCGGTAGCCATAGCGATAGCCCGAGCGCGTCGTTCCGGCCTGCGTGCAGTTCAGCACGCAGCCATACAGCGGCACGGCGCCGGAGAGCGACTGGACGGAGTTGACGATCTGGACGGAGTTTGCCATATCCTGCCGCACGACGTAAATAGCGCCGTCGGCATATTTGGCCAGCGCTGCAGCGTCGGACAGAACGCCTGCAGGCGGCGTATCGATGAGGATGTAGTCGAGCTTCTGCCGCAGCAGCTCCAAAATCTGGCCCATGCGCGGCGAGCCGAGCAGGCGCTGCGGCTGGGCGACAGTGCCGTCGCCGGAGAGCAGCAGCAGGCCGGAATCCGGAACGGGCAGCAGGCGGAAGTTCTTTGCCTTGCCGCTGAGCACCTCGACAAGGCCGTCGGAGTGCGCGCCAATGCCGAACAGCGGCTTGAGCGACTGCTTGCGCAGGTCGCCGTCGATGAGGATGACGCGCTTGCCCTCGGCGGCCAGCGCCAGTGCGAGGTTCGAGGCAACGGTCGTTTTGCCCTCGCCGGGGACGGTGCTCGTGATGAGAACGACCTTTGCGCCGTGCTTCGAGGTGATACGCTGCAGCTTCAGGCTGAGGTTGCGCATGGCCTCGGAGAAGTCGGAGCCTGTGCCCGCATGCGTCAGCAGAAGCGAGGGAGCCTCGCGGCGGGTGCGCTTTCCGCGGCGCACGGCGGGGATGGAGGAGAGGCAGGACAGACTGATGAGGCGGTGCAGGTCCTCGGCAGAGTGAACGGTGCGGCGCGTCAGGGAGAGCAGCGCCACAAGGACGAGGCCGAGGACCAGCCCGACGACGCCGCGGCGGATGCCGGCCTGCAGAGCCGTGTTGGCGTTGATGGGCGCAGCGGACGGCTCGACCGGCTGGTCAATGACCTGAATCTGCGTGTCGCCCAGAATGGTGGTCGCCGCAGCGGGGTAGACCTCGATGGCGGCCAGCAGCGTGTCATAGACGGCCTGCGGGTCGCTGCCCGTTGCCGTCAGCGTGAACAGGGCGGCATCCGCCACAGAGCTGGCCGACAGGCTGACGGGAGCACGCTGATCGCCCAGCTCCTGCTGGAGCAGCAGCTGCATGCGATCGCTCTGCAGGACATAGGGGAACGTGGCCGAGAGCTGCGCGGCGGCGTTGCTGTCGAGATAGGTGCTGTGGCTGAGGATATCCGTCGAGGACGAGAAGCCCGCGCTGACGGAGAACACGGCGGAGCTCTGATAGACCGGGGCATAGCTGCGCGCGGCGCGCAGCCAGCTCACGCCGCCGAGCAGCAGACCGAGCACGATCGGGACCCAGAAAAAGTGCTGCAGGGTGCGGCGGAAATTGTGCAGGAAAACGGAAAGGTCAATTCCTTGCGTCGTCTGTTCTTCCATGAGCGGCCTCCTTTCCTTGCTTGCTGCCGTAGCCGTAATAGCCGTATTTTCCGCCGTAGCTGCCATAGCCGTAGCCGTAGCCATAGCCGCCGAGACGGCTGCCGAAGTGGAACGACTGATAATTATTGAGCACGCAGCCAAGCAGCGCGGCGTGGGCGGCGTTCAGATCGTCGATGGTGTCGTTAATGACGGCGGCGGGGACGAGGTCCTGCCGGACGACGAGGATCGCGGCATCGGCTGCATCGGCCAGCACCTCGGCATCGGCGAAGAAGCTGAAGGGTGGCGTGTCGATGAGAATGTAGGAATAGCTCTCGCGCAGCGCGTCGAGCAGCGGACGGAATGAATCCGGGCTGAGCGCCTCGCTCTGGCTGCGGCGCAGCGGCGCGGCATAGAGATGGGACAGGCCGGTCGCTTCATCACGGACAATGGCCTTTTCCAGCGCCTCGCGGTCCGGGCGGTGCGTGATGAGATAGCCAAGGTCCGTGCCGGGGGCAGGCGAGGCCGAAAAGATCAGCGACTGCGCAGGCTTGCGCAGGTCGGCGTCCAGCAGCAGCACACGCTGATGCTTCTGCGCCAGTGACAGGGCAAGATTGGCTGCAACAGTGGATTTGCCCTCGTTCTCTGCGCAGCTCGTGATGAGGAAGACCTGCCGGCCATCCTTTTCATGTGCCCGCTCCACCTGCGCGCGGAGCTGATGGACCGTTTCGGTGTAATAGAAGCTGCAGGTCGGGTCCGAGATGAGCAGGGCGGATTTTTTATTTCGCAGCAGCGCGCCGCGCTTGCGCTCGTGGCGCAGGGTGGCGAGCAGCTTCGTGTCGAGCTGATCGCGCGCGCCGGGGACGGTCTGCACCGTCTCCTGCGAGACGGCGAGAAGCAGCAGGACTGCGATCATGGCCAACGCGCCGATGGGCCCAGCCAGCCTGAGCAGGCGATCGCGCGAGGCCTGCGCGCTGGGCTGCGACGGGAGCGTCGGGCCGTTGATGGGGTTCAGCACGGCCGAGGCGAGGATGAAGTCCGCATAGGATTCATAGCAGTCCATCACGGCCAGCGCCCCGCGGAAGGCAAGCTCCGGCGTCGGGGCAGTGACGGTCAGAATGAGGATGTTCGTGTTCTCCGGCACATCGACGCTGCACGTCCCCGGGAAGGCACTCAGGCCCATTTCGGCGGCAGCGGCGGTGCGGACGGGGTTGCTCTGCAGCAGCTCACCGAACTGGCTCGCCACGGAGTCCGTCACGGCGATGCTGCCGGAGGCTGTGGCGGAGGCGCTGCGGCTCGTCACGGCGAAGGTGACCTGGCTGTCATAGCTCGGCTTGGACACGAGCGTCTGCAGCAGATAGACCGCCATAACGCAGATGAGCCCGGCCAGAACGGTCATCCAGAGATTGCGCAGCACATGGCGCGCAAGGCACAGCGGATTGAAGTTGGACCATTTGGTCGTTTTCTGTTCTTTCATGGCTGCCCCCTTACTCCACGACGACGGTCAGAATGACGGAGCTCTCCAGACCGGCGTCGTTCGTATAGGAGAAGAGCACGTCATAGCTGCCCGGATGCTCGTGGTCGATCTTCCCGGAAATCTCGACCTTCGACGGATCGACGCTCGCCCCGTGCTCCGACTGCAGCACGGAGGTGATCAGGCTGCGGTAATCCTCCGGTGTCTCATCTCCCGTGGCATAGACGAGGTAATCCGAAAGCGTGATGACGGGATGCCGGGCCGTGCGGTTGCGGATCATCACGGTCAGGGAGAGCATGGACGTGTCGCCCGCACTGTTTGTGACCTGCACACGGATGCGGTAGTCGCCCTCGGTGCCGACGGACAGGTTCACGAGCGTCAGGCGCATCTTGTCCGTGAGATCGCCGTCAAGCACATCCTCGGCCTTCAGACGGTCGAGCAGGGTGACGGTGCTGCCGACGCCGTAGACGAGTGGCTGCGACAGGGAGAAGCGCGGCTTGTGATAATCCGTATAGTAGATCGGCCGCGTGAACGTGCAGAAGTTCGAGGCGCTGTCAAACACGGTGTAGGTCGCCTGCGCGCTGTTCGCGCCCGTGAGCTGCGAGACGCGGCGGACGATGATGCGGTCGGTGAGGTCGCCGTCGCGGTCGTCCGCTGCGGTCAGACCGGCGCAGAGCTCGGCGTCCGTTGCGTTGACGCTGACCTCCAGCGGAACGCCGTCCGAGACGATGCGGGGCGCGGTATGATCGGCCGTCAGGCGGTCGTGCAGGAACACGGCGCAGAATGCAATGGCAACGGCCAGAAACAGGGCGATCAGGGTGATCTGTAATTTCCTCATGAAAAGCCTCCTGCGGGTCAGTCGGATTGAAGCGGCGGAATGGGGATCGGTTCATCGCGCAGGATCCTGCGGGGATTGCCGTGCAGGAGCAGCGCGATATAATCGGGGTGGCATATGGGCTCGAGCACCGGCAGAAGCGACCGGAAGCCCGTTGTGCGGAAGCGGTCGTCGTGGGCGTCGCTCGCAATGAGATGCGCCAGACCGTGCGAGAGCAGGTGCAGGGCGGTGTCCTCTGCACGGCTGCCGAGCAGACCGAGCAGGCTGCCCTTGTTCAGCTGCAGCAGCATCCCGCGGGAAAAGCACCATGCGGCAAGGCCGGGGTCGCGCTGCACAGCGTCATAGCGCTCCGGATGGGCCACAACGGGCACAAGGCCGCGCTGCGCGATGGCCTCGAGCGTCCGCAGCAGCACGGAGCCGGGCAGTCCAAAGTCAAATTCTACGAGCAGATACCGTGAGCCGCCGAGCGTGATGAGCTCATGCTGCTCAATGAGTGTGCGGATGTTCGAGGGGTCCGCAAACACCTCCGCGCCGGAGTACAGCCGCAGCGGAATGTTTTCCTGCGTCAGCAGCTCGCGCAGGTCGTTCAGCCGCCTGCGGTAGTCCGGGCCGCGGTAATTGCGGCGGAAGCCGGGCAGGTTGCAGTGCGGCGTGACGGCAATGGCTGTGACGCCGCTCTCGGCGGCGTGGCGCGCCATGGAAAGCGAGGTCTCCGCGTCGGGAGAGCCGTCGTCCACGCCGGGGAGAATATGACAATGCAGGTCGATCATGGCCCGTCCTTTCCGCGTCGGGGCACAGCAGGCAGACTGTGGGACCGACAGATGATTTCTTAAATAGAATAGCATATTTCTCGGGAGAATTCAACTTTTTCGTTTGGATTCTGCGGAAAAAGCCTGCGATAAAGAAAAAATCATGCTTGACATCACGGAACTTCCGTGCTAAAATAGTTCCGCAAAACGAAGAAGGCCGGCAGCCCCGACCTCACCCCAAGCGAAGGCAAAGGGGTCTGATATCGAGTCTCGCTGCGCTTCGGGCGCGGTGTGTTCGG
>OHMD01000328.1_pt1 | contig 11391 bp, 8 predicted proteins | sample 1569161 | NCBI WGS metagenome assembly OHMD01 (sample SAMEA3879502, study PRJEB24766) | human gut metagenome | biome: human-associated habitat; feature: feces | place: USA | collected 1985/1987
TTCGGCGATTGTAGAATATGGATAATACGGCGATCTTTGTAACGTGAAAAGAGATAAGTGTTAATAGGGTTGATGAAAGGTTAGAGAAAAATTTTTGCCAAGAAATTTTATTTGTTAAAGATTGTGTGTGGAAAAGTCTGCTGGGAAGCAGACTTTTCTGTTTTTGGGTGCGAATATTTCGTATTGTCCATCGGGGGTATTGTTTTCGAAAGCCCGCGCAAGAGTACGAATACCGCAGAGTCGATATATTGGCCGGTCGCGGCCGAAAGTGAAAAAAGCCCCGGATGTTGCATCCGGGGCCTTTCTTTTGAAGGGCAGGTTTATTATTTGCCCATGTAGTTTTTCACGTAGTGGTGGTGCTGTCCGTAGCGCTCGAATGCTGCCCGGTCCAGGGATTCCTGGGCCGAAGGATCGGCGATCGAGATGATCAGCCGCGCACGCTCCTGCAGGCTTTTGCCGTAGAGATTGACGGCGCCGTTTTCGGTGACGAACCAGTGGATGTGGTTGCGGGTGGTTACCACGCCTGCGCCGCAGGTCAGTTCCGGAGCGATCTTCGAGATGCCTTTGTTGGTCACCGAAGGCATGGCGATAATCGCCTTGCCGCCTTTCGACAGCGAAGCGCCGTAGATGAAGTCTATCTGGCCGCCGACACCCGAATAGAATTTCGTACCCAGCGAATCGGCGCAAACCTGACCGGTGATATCCACCTGGAGTGCCGAGTTGATGGCCGTTACGCGGTCGTTCTTGGCGATGATGAACGGATCGTTGGTGTATCCCACGTCCATCATCAGTACGCCCGGGTTGTCGTCGATGAAGTCGTAAACCCGCTGCGAACCCATCAGGAAGGTGGAAACCATCTTGCCCTTGTCGATGTTCTTCGCTTCGCCGTTGATAACGCCCTTCTCCACCAGCGGGAGAACGCCGTCGGCGAACATTTCGGTATGGATACCCAGGTTCTTGTGGTTGCCGAGCTGTGCCAGAACCGCATTCGGAATAGCGCCGATACCCATCTGAAGCGTCGCACCGTCTTCGATCAGGGCCGCGCAGTGCTTGCCGATGCGGGTTTCGATCTCGTTGGGTTCGGTGAAATGTGCCTCTTCCAGCGGGGTATCGTCCTGTACGAAGAGGTCGATTTTCGACGAGTGGATCATTGCGTCGCCGAACGAACGGGGAACGTGCTTGTTCACCACTGCGATCACCGTACGAGCCGTTTCCACGGCTGCCAGGGTCGCATCGACCGAGGTGCCGAGCGAAACGTAGCCGTGTTTGTCGGGCGTCGATACCTGGATCATCGCTACGTCGCAAGGTACCGTGCCGCTGCGATAGAGCTTCTGGGTTTCGCTCAAAAAGATGGGAATGTAGTCCGCATAGCCGCTTTGCGTCACTTTGCGCACGTTCCCGCCCACGAAGAACGAGTCGAGCTGGAAGATGCCTTCGAACTGCGGATCGGCATAGGGAGCCGGCCCTTCCGTGTGCAGGTGGTGGATGTGCACATCCTTGAATTCGTGGTTGGCGCCGCGTTCGCACATGGCCTTAATCAGGCACTGGGGGGCCGAAGCGACCGAGCTGAGGTGAATATGGTCACCCGATTTGATGACTTTCACGGCTTCGGCTGCCGTTGTGAATTTAATCTGAGTGTTCATTTCTTTTTTCTTATTTTAGATAAGATTCCTTGCATTCGGTTAGTTGCGTTTTACCTCGACTTGCTCGTAACCTTCGATGACATCTCCTACGCGGATGTCGTTGAAGGATTCGATGTTCAGACCGCAGTCCTGGCCCGTGAGCACCTCCTTGACATCGTCCTTGAACCGTTTGAGCGAGCCGAGCTTGCCCGTGTAGATCACGATACCGTCGCGGATCACGCGGATCGGGGTGTGGCGGGTCAGCTTGCCTTCTCGGACGACGCATCCGGCGACGGTGCCGACTTTGGAAATTCGGAAGATCTCCATGACTTCCGCCGAGCAGACAATCTCTTCCTTCATCACCGGTTCGAGCATGCCTTCGATGGCATCCTTGATGTCGTTGATCGCATCGTAGATGATCGAATAGAGGCGGATTTCGATCTCCTCCTTTTCGGCGAGCTTGCGTGCCGATGCCGACGGACGGACCTGGAAGCCGACGATGATGGCATTCGAGGCCGCCGCCAACAGAACGTCCGATTCCGAAATCTGACCGACGGCCGAGTGGATCACATTCACCTGCACGGTCTCCTTCGAGAGCTTGATCAGCGAACCCGACATAGCCTCAACCGAACCATCGACATCGCCTTTTACGATGATATTCAGCTCCTTGAACGATCCGATGGCGATGCGGCGTCCGATTTCGTCGAGCGTCACGTGCTTCTGGGTCATGATGCCCTGGATACGCTGGAGTTGCTCGCGTTTGTTGGCGATTTCACGGGCCGAGCGGTCGTCCTCCATGACGTTGAACGTGTCGCCTGCCTGGGGAGCACCGTTCAGACCGAGCACCTGTACCGGCGTCGAAGGGCCAGCTTCGGTCACTTTTTGGCCGTTTTCGTTGAACATCGCTTTCACACGGCCCGTGTGTATGCCCGAAAGCATTACGTCGCCTATGTGCAGCGTACCGTTTTGTACGAGCACCGTAGCCACGTAACCGCGGCCCTTGTCGAGTGTCGATTCGATGACGGCTCCCGAAGCGCGGCGGTTCGGATTGGCCTTCAGGTCGAGCATTTCGGCTTCGAGCAGCACTTTTTCGAGCAGTTTGTCGAGATTCAGGCCCTTTTTGGCCGAAACTTCCTGATCCTGGTATTTGCCGCCCCACGACTCCACGAGGTAGTTCATCTGCGAAAGCTGCTCCTTGATGTGGTCGGGGTTGGCTGCGGGTTTGTCGATCTTGTTGATGGCGAAAACCATCGGGACGCCTGCTGCCTGGGCGTGGTTGATCGCCTCGACGGTCTGGGGCATCACGTTGTCGTCCGCCGCGACGATGATGATCGCTACGTCGGTGATTTTGGCACCACGGGCGCGCATGGCGGTGAAAGCCTCGTGGCCGGGGGTGTCGAGGAACGTGATTTTCTGGCCGTTCAGCTCTACACTGTAAGCACCGATGTGCTGGGTGATACCGCCCGCCTCACCTTCGATGACGTTGGTTTTGCGGATATTGTCCAGCAGCGAAGTCTTACCGTGATCGACGTGTCCCATGACGGTTACGATCGGCGGTCGCGGCACGAGGTCTTCCTCGCTGTCCTGTTCGTCGTCGCCGATGGCTTCCTGGATGTCCGCCGATACGAATTCGGTCTTGAAGCCGAACTCTTCGGCTACGACCACGAGCGCCTCGGCGTCGAGACGCTGGTTGATTGATACCATCAGGCCCAGGTTCATGCAGGCCGTGATGACCTCGGTCGCCGAAACGTTCATCATCGTAGCCAGCTCGGCTACGGTCACGAATTCGGTGACCTTCAGGATGGAGCGTTCCTGCTCTTCGCGCTGGAATTCTTCGTTCATGCGCTCGGCTACGGCTTCGCGTTTTTCCTTGCGGTATTTCGAACCTTTGCTCTTGGCGTTTTTCGACGTCAGGCGGGCCAGTGTATCTTTCACCTGCTTCGAAACCTCCTCGTCGCTGATTTCGGGCCGAACGACGGGCTTCGGAGCTTTGAGTTTGTCCTTGCGGGTCTTCTTGTTCTCTCCCGGACGGGGTTGGTTGGATTGCGGGCCTTGTCCGCGGCCGGGCTGTGCGGCGGATTTGCCGTTGCTGCCCGGCTTGGGGCTGCCTGCCGGCGTACGGGTCACGTCCACTTTCTCTTTACTCAGGCGTTTGCGTTTGTGGCGGTTGCCCGGTGTGAATCCCGATACGTCCATCGTGCCGAGTACCTGCGGGCCCGTGAGGGTCTGCACGGCGGGGCGGAAGATGTTGTCGCTCTTGGGCGCCGCTTCCGGTTCGGGTTTGGCTGCGGAAGCCGTTTCGGAGGCAGGTGCCGCTTCCGTTTTGGGGGCGGCCGGTTGCGGTGCCGGCTGCGGTTTCGGAGCCGCAGCCTCCGGTACGGGCTCTGCCGCCGGTTTGCTTACCGGTTTCGGAGCCGGTTTGGGCTTGGGCGAAAGATCTATTTTGCCCAGAATTTTGGGCTGGGGCAGTTCGTCCTTGACGCTGATGACGTTGCTTTTGATAATTACCTCCTGCTCCTCTTCGCGCGTCTGTTTCTGTGCCTCTTCGAGGGTGATCGTAGCCTGCTTCTGGGAGATTCGCTCCCGGATGCTTTCCCGTTCGTTGCCGGTAATTCGGCTCCCGCCGAATTCCTTCTCCAGAACGGCATAGACGTCCGGTTCCACCAGCGTATTGGGCGAACCGTCGGTTTTTATACCCTTCTTTTGCAGGAAGTCCGTGATGGTATTCAATCCCACCTTGAACTCCTTGGCAACCTGGATAAGTCTTAATTTTCTTTCGTTACTCATATATCGGTTTTAATTTTTGTGCGATGGGACGGATTACTCCTCGAATTCCGCTTTCAGTATCTCGACGACTTTCTGTGCCTGTTCCAGCTCCAGGTCGGCACGGGCGGCGATCTCTTCGACGGGCAGTTCCAGCACGCTCTTGGCCGTGTCGCAGCCGCAGGCTTTCAGGGCGTCGATCACCCAGCCGTCGATCTCGTCGGCAAATTCGGTGAGTGCAACGTCTTCCTCCTCGATTTCGCGGTAAACATCGATATCGTAGCCGGTCAGCATCTTCGAAAGCCGGATGTTCAGGCCGCCCTTGCCGATGGCCAGCGATACCTGGTCGGGCTTGAGATAGACCGAAGCTGTCTTCTTCTCCTCGTCGATGGTGATGCTCGAAATCTTCGCGGGGTTCAGGGCACGCTGGATCATTAACTGCGGGTTGGTCGTGTAGTTTACCACGTCGATATTTTCATTGCGCAGCTCCTTGACGATCGAGTAGATGCGCGATCCCTTCATGCCGACGCAGGCACCGACCGGATCGATGCGTTCGTCGTAGGATTCGACGGCTACCTTGGCACGCTCGCCGGGGATGCGGACGATCTTCTTGAGGGTGATCAGACCGTCGAAAATTTCGGGGACCTCCTGCTCGAAGAGCCGTTCGAGGAACTGGTTGGCCGTGCGCGAAAGGATGATGCGCGGCTGGTTGTTGTTCATCTCGACGCTCTTGACGATCGCCTTGATCGTGTCGCCCTTGCGGTAATAGTCGTTGGGAATCTGCTCGGTCTTGGGCAGGATCAGCTCGTTGCCCTCGTCGTCGAGGATCAGCACCTCTTTCTTCCATACCTGATATACCTCGCCGGTGATGATCTCGCCGACCTTCTCCGAATATTTTTCGTAAAGGTTGGCCTTCTCCAGATCGAGGATGCGCGAAGCGAGATTCTGACGCAGCGACAGCACGGCCCGACGTCCGAACGATTCAAGTTTGATCGGATCGACGTATTCGTCGCCCACTTCGTAGGTCGGATCGATGGCCTTAACCTCCGATACGGCGATTTGCATGTTCGGATTCTCCACCGCGCCGTCCTCCACGACCGTACGGTTTCGCCAGATCTCCAGGTCGCCCTTTTCCGGGTTGATGATCACGTCGAAATTCTCGTCCGTCTCGAACTGCTTCTGAAGCGCGTGGCGGAAAACGTCCTCGAGGACTCCGATCATCGTGGCCTTGTCGATGTTTTTAAGCTCCTTGAACTCTGCGAAATTGCTGATAAGATTAAGATTATCCATTGGTTTTTTATCTTGTTTATTTTTGAATTTCCACTATTTGAAATCGAGGTATTCCTTCGTGTATTTGATCTCTGAGAAAGGGTAGCGGCGCGTAACCCGCACCGTCTGTTTCCGCTTTTTACCCTCTACGGCCTGCTTCTCCTCGTAGGAGAGGGTGAGTCCCTCCTGGTCCGCCTCGTCGAGCGTCGCCAGAATCTTCACGCCGCTTTTGAGCAGCACTTCGACCGGCTTGCCGATCAGTTTGCGGTATTGGCGGAGGTGCTTGAGTTCCGAGCCGATGCCTGCCGAAGCTACCGTGAGGGAGAAATCCTCCGTGTCGCGGTCGAATTCGGCCTCGATCGCGCGGCTCAGCTCCACGCAGGTTTCGATACCTACCGAGGTGTCGCTGTCGATCAGCAGTTCCACTTCGTTGGCGGGCGAACAGGTGCAATCCACTACGAACAGGTCGGTGCCGACGAGTTTGGCATTGGCTATTTCGGTGATTTTCGTACAATCGATCATATTTGCTGATGTTATCAATAAAGTCGTTTTCCGGTGCGGGCAGTTCGTGCAAATCCGGACATCTGTCCTTCCCCGGCGAAAACTTGAAGTTCGTTCAGTCGTTTTTGCGGCCGGCCCGGAGGCGTTCGGCTTTTTGACGAAAATGTAGGAAATCGTCGCTTCCCGTTCGTTTTCATCGTCTTGCGTCCTGCGTTTTCTTCGAACATTGCATCGCAAGGAGCACTATTCGCGCCCGAATCTTGTCCCTGTTGTAGCAGGAGCTGTAATCGGGTACCCGCATGGCCCGCAACTGCCGGTTTCTCCCGACGGAATGGGCATGCGAGGGCATGCGGGTCGAGAAAATCGTGCGGATGATTCGCCGGTCGGGAGCGGTGAATATATCTACGAAATAAGGGGACTTGCTCGTCCCCTTACCTCTCTATACCCGTTTACGCTACAAATATAGCGAATGTTTTCCTATTTTCAAACCTTTGTGTCGAAAAATTATTCGTCTTTTTCGTTGCTCTGAGAGTAGGGCTTGATAATGCCGCGCTGCGATTCGCGGATGAACCGGATGAGTCGGTCGCGTTCGGGACTTTGCGGAATCTGTTTTTCGACCTCCTCACAGCCGTTCAGGTAGTTCAGGCCGCTCTGGAAGCGGCAGGCGTCGTGAATTTGTGAGATCGTTTCCGGCGTGAATCCGCGGCGGCTCAGACCGACGCGATTGACGCAGGCGAAACGTACCGGATCGTTGTTGCTGACGGTGATGAAGGGGGGAATGTCCTTGCCCACCAGCGCGCCGCCCTGAATCATCGTATGCTCTCCGATGCGGGTCCACTGATGTACGGCTACGTGGCCGCCGATAACGGCCCAATCGCCGACTTCGACCTCTCCGGCGAGCGATACGCGGTTGGCCATGACGCAGTGACTGCCTACCACGTCGTCGTGGGCGATATGCACGTAAGCCATAATCAGGTTGTGGCTGCCGACGACGGTCTTGCCCCGGGAGGCGGTGCCCCGGCTGATGGTGACGCATTCGCGGATTTCGTTGTAGTCGCCGATTTCTGCCGTCGTTTTTTCACCGACGAACTTCAGGTCCTGCGGGGTGCAGGCGATCGATGCGGCCGTATGGATCTTGCAGCCTTTGCCGATGCGGGCTCCGTCGTGGATCACGGCCCCGGGGCCGATCCAGCAGTCGTCGCCGATCACCACATCGCCGGCGATGTAGGCGAAAGGCTCCACCGTTACGTTCTTTCCGAGTTTCGCGTCGGGATGGATGTATGCCTGGTTGCTTATCATGTGCGGTTACTCTTTATTTTTAACGATCTGGGCCATCATCGTGGCTTCGCAGGCGAGCGTTTCGCCGACGAAGGCCTTGCCTTCGACTACGGCTACGCCTCGTCGGATGGGCTCCAGCAGTTGAACTTCGAAATGAAGGGTGTCGCCCGGAACCACCTTGCGCTTGAATTTTACGCCGTCGATCTTCATGAAATAAGTCGAGTAGTGCTCCGGATCAGGAATACTGCGTAATACCAGCATACCGCAACACTGCGCCATCGCTTCGACGATCAGCACACCCGGCATGACCGGCTCTTCGGGGAAATGTCCCACGAAGAATGGCTCGTTCATCGTGACGTTCTTGATGCCGGCTACCGTCGTGTCGTCGATGTAGAAGATGCGGTCCACCAGCAGGAACGGCGGACGGTGGGGCAGCATCCGCCGTATATCGTTGATGTCATAGACGGGCGGTTTGCGGCAGTCGTATTGGAAACGGGGCTTTTCGCCTTCGCGGCGGATGGTCCGTTTTACCTGTTTCATAAACTCCGTGTTGGCGAAATGGCCGGGACGAGTGGCCCATACGCGGCCCTTGATGCGTTTGCCCAGCAAGGCGAAGTCGCCCAGCAGGTCGAGGAGCTTGTGGCGGGCCAATTCGTTGTTGAAACGGAGCTCCAGGTTGTTCAGGTAGCCGCCCGTGATGCGGATATCCTGTTTGTTGAAAATTTTCTTGAGATGTTCGAGCTGATCGTCCGGGACGGGATTCTCCACGACGACGATCGCGTTGTCCAGGTCGCCGCCCTTGATCAGGTTCATCTTCATCAGAGGTTCCAGATCGTGCAGGAAGACAAAGGTGCGGCAGGGGGCGATCTTCGCGGCGTAATCGTCTTCGGGGTCGAATGTCGCATACTGGTTGCCGATCACCTTGGAGTTGTAGTCCACGTGCAGCGATACGGAAAATTCGTCGTCGGGGTAAAGGATGATGGCCACGCCTTTTTCCGGAATCGTATAGACCATTTTTTCGGTGACGTGGTAGTAGGTGCGTTCGGCTTCCTGAGGTTGCAGGCCGGTTTCGACGATCGTTTTCGCATATTCTTTGGCCGAACCGTCCATGATCGGAGTTTCACCGGCATCGACATCGATCGTGGCGTTGTCCACGCCCAGGGTCCAGAGGGCCGACATGATATGTTCGATGGTCGCAACGCGTGCGCCATCCTTTTCGATGGTCGTGCCCCGCGAGGTATCCGTGACATAGTCGCATAGGGCCGGAATTTCGGGTTTGCCTTCCAGGTCGATGCGGCGGAAAACGATGCCGCTGTTCTCCGGGGCGGGATGTACCGTCATCGTCACTTTGACGCCGGTGTGGAGGCCTGTACCTGAAAACGAGATCGGGGCTTTGAGGGTTTGTTGTTTGGCAGCCATAATCTGAATTTATTCAAATCGCAACATACATTCCCGCTGACTGCCGGGTCCCGACGTGTGTGGGGCCGACCGTCATTTTCGGAAATGTTTATCGCATTATTTGCGCGCAAATATAGGAAATATTATTCAAAAATCGTATTTTTGCCTAAATTATTGATAAACCGAAATTCCGTGGCATCACCCGACAGAACTCCTCGTCCTCCGAAATTGCAGCTTCCCTTCGAGCAGAAAAAAAACGATGCGGGAGAATGGGCTTACGACCATCGGATCGGATTGTGTGTCACGTTGATTGCCTATTTGGTGCTTGCGATCGCCTTTATGGTGGGAAAAATCGTCGTGGGGGCCAAACCTTCCGTGCAAGGCATAATCATTGATACGAAAACTTTAGCGGAGCTCGAGGCGGAGAAGATGCGTCTTGAACAGGAGGTACGGGCTCGCCAACAGGCGCAGGAAGGCGGCGATTGGCGGGATGTGCGCAACCAGTATTCCAACGAGAATGCGCTCGAGGAGCGGTCGCGTGACGACCGTGGCTCGATGTCCTCGTCGCTGAAAGAATCCGCCGAAGCGGTCGGCGAACGGATGCAGGCCAACCGGGACGCTTACGAGCAGGGATTGGCCGAGGAGCGTGCGATTCGGGAGCGTATGGGGCGCAGCGGCAAGGACGATCGGACACAGGACAGTCGGGCCAGGGGACGGGTCACGGTTTCCTTTTCGCTGACCGATCCCGTGCGGACGCGCCGTTATCTGGAGGTGCCGGCCTATCAGTGCGAGGGAGGCGGCGAAGTGGTCGTCGGTATTACGGTCAATCCTTCGGGAGAGGTCGTTGCTGCAAAAGTGGCCTCCGGAGGCGATGACTGTATGCGGGAGGCTGCGCTGGAAGCTGCACGTAACTCGCTTTTCAATATCGATGATTCGGCGCCTGCCCGACAGTCGGGAACGATTACTTACCTATTCATTCCTCAATAGGGTGCGGTGCCTGTCAGCGATTGTACGCGACAGGCATTTTTTGTAAATTTATATAAGGATTTCCTATGCATAATATCATTACGACCGAAAACATTCTGTTGATCGGAGCCTTGCTTCTTTTCGTCGCGGTAATGGCCGGCAAGGCGGCCTATCGTTTCGGCGCCCCGGCCTTGCTCTTTTTTCTGGGGGTCGGTATGCTGTTCGGTATCAATTTCATTTCGTTCCATTCTGTCGAAGCGACCCAGTTCGTAGGTATGATCGCTCTTTGTATCATCCTTTTCACGGGCGGTATGGATACCAAGTTTTCGGAAATACGACCGGTGATCGGACCGGGTATCGTACTGGCGACCGCCGGAGTCGTCATGACGGCGGTGATCGTAGCGGGTTTCGTCACGCTCATTGCCCCATGGGTCGGGCTGGCCGTATCGTTTCCTGCGGCGCTGCTGCTGGCCGCGACGATGTCTTCGACGGATTCGGCTTCGGTTTTCTCCATCCTGCGAAGCAAGAAACAGGGGCTGAACGAGAACCTGCGCCCTCTGCTGGAGCTGGAGAGCGGTTCGAATGACCCGATGGCGTACGTGCTGACCATTGTGCTGATTGGCGTATTGTCCGGCGGTGCGGAGGCCGTGAGCGTACCGATGAGTATCGTGAAATTCGTGATTCAGATGCTTCTCGGCGGTTTGATGGGGTATGCCATCGGTCGGATCGGCGTATGGACCATTAACCGCATTAACCTGAGCAACTATTCGCTTTACCCGGTGCTTTTGCTTGCCTTCGTTTTCTTTACCTTCTCGTTTACCGACCTGATCGGTGGCAACGGATATCTGGCCGTCTATCTGGCCGGTTTGGTCTTGGGGAATAATCAGCTGACGCAGAAGCGGTCGCTTACGATCTTCTTCGACGGCTTCACCTGGCTGGTGCAGATCGTGATGTTCCTTACGCTGGGTCTGCTCGTCAACCTCGACGAACTCTTGCAGCCCGACGTGCTGATGCTGGGATGCCTGGTCGGGGCTTTTATGATGTTCATTGCGCGTCCTATCACGGTGTTCGCCTGTATGATGCCTTTCCGCAAGTTTACGACCAAAGCCCGTCTTTATGTTTCCTGGGTCGGTCTGCGCGGTGCCGTGCCGATTATTTTTGCGACCTATCCTTTGCTGGCCGGTACGGAGGGGGCACGGCTGCTGTTCAACGTGGTTTTTCTGGTGACGATTCTCTCGCTGCTGGTACAGGGTACGACCGTGAGCTGGATGGCGAATCTGCTCGGACTCGGGTATGCCGAAAAGAGTCCTGCCTTCGGGGTCGATGTCCACGAAGATATTCCGTCGATATTTACCGAGGTCCTTGTCAATGAATCGATGCTTCAGGGGGGCGCTACGCTCAAGGAGATCAACCTGCCGGAGAATACGCTGGTGATGATGGTCTATCGTGACGGAGATTATTTCGTTCCACAGGGCAATACCGAACTGAAGGTCGGTGACAAGCTCTTGGTTATTTCAGACCGGGGCGAGGAGCTGGAGTCCACCTATAAGGATATGGGAGTCGATGAAGTGCTGAAACTTTGAGATATTTCCTG
>OHMD01000347.1_pt1 | contig 11140 bp, 10 predicted proteins | sample 1569161 | NCBI WGS metagenome assembly OHMD01 (sample SAMEA3879502, study PRJEB24766) | human gut metagenome | biome: human-associated habitat; feature: feces | place: USA | collected 1985/1987
CGGAATCAAGTCAGGTCACTGCAGCGCACGCAGCAATATTCGGCTGCCGCCGGTATCACGGGATTTACATCTCAATGTCTGCCGCTATCATATTTGATATTTGGAGGTTCTTATGGACCATCGTACAGATTCGCCCCAGCTGCTGCTGGATTTTCTCAGCTACCACGAAACCATCAAAGCGCATTCTCAGCGCACCGTGGATGAATACTATCTGGATATGCGAAATTTCTTTCGCTATCTGAAGCAGCAGCGTGACCCGGCGCTTGCCGGCAAAGCGTTGGACGAGATCGACATCCGTGACGTGGATATTGACTTCATTTCCCGCATCACATTGACGGACATTTACAGCTATCTGACCTATCTTAGCCGTGATCGTGTACAGCACCAAAATAGTGAAATTTCTAACAAAGGTCTGAACGCTGCTTCTCGCGCCCGTAAATTGGCTACTAAACGGCATCTTTTGGAAGACAACCCCTGCAAGGACGTGGATACGCCCAAGCAGATGAAGTCCCTCCCCCGCTATCTGACGCTGAATGAATCCCTTTCCCTGCTGGAGAGCGTAGATGGCGCCAACCGTGAGCGTGACTACTGCATTCTGACGCTGTTTTTGAACTGCGGTCTGCGGATATCTGAGCTGATCGGCCTGGACATCACGGATATTCATGACGATGCCCTGCGTGTGCTGGGCAAAGGCAATAAGGTCCGTGTGGTCTATTTCTCAACCCCGTGATGAAACTTACGGACTGCCAGTTCGATATTATCCGTCAGGATTTCGCCAATGTAGAGTACCGCCTGAACACCACCTGCTTCAACTTCTATGAAGAGGGGCTGCGTTGCGCCGTGCAGCTTATGATTCTTGATTTCTTCAACTTTCATTCACGTCAGGAGGGTATGGCATCGATTTCAGTACAGACCGCCAACATTCTAAGCGGCTTCTTCGACCTGCTTGAAAACGGCGAATATCTTACGGATCGCGAAGTAGCCCACTATGCTTCCAAGCTCTGTATCTCGCCGAAATACCTTTCGGAGGTCTGCAAGAGGGCAAGCGGCCAGACGGCCAACTTCTGGATTGTTCGCTACACATTGCGCGGCATCACACGTATGCTACGCGACAAAACTCTGACCATAGTGCAGATTGCCGATAAGTTTCATTTCTCCTCCGCCGCCTATCTGAGCCGCTACGTGCAGAAATATCTGGGAAAGACGCCCGGCGAGCTTCGAGACTAAACCCTGCAGGGCCCAACAAAAATATCTTGCGGTTGGTTATAATTTTGTAAATTTGCACCACCAAAAACCGACAGACAATGATTATCGCTTCGAAGAAAAGAAAGGAAAACGTGGCCGAATACCTCATCTACATGTGGCAGATTGAGGACGTAATCCGTGCCAACGACCTTGACATTGACAAAATCCGCACGAACGTAATCGACCGCTTCCCTGACCTGACCGACGCCCAACGTAAGGAAATGACCGAATGGTACGAGAGCCTTATCGAAATGATGCGCCTCGAGGGCGTCGCTGAGAAAGGACATCTGCAGATAAACCGCAATGTTATGGCCGACCTCGTACGCCTCCATCAGGCACTTCTGGCCGACCCTTCGTTTCCAGACTATACAGCCGAGTTCTACCGTACCCTCCCCTACATCGTGGAGCTACGCAGCAAGGCAGGCGACGAGGCCAAGGGTGAAATCGAAACCTGCTTCACAGCACTATACGGGATGCTCATGATGCGTTTGCAGGGTAAAGAGACATCCGAGGCAACCCGCGACGCCATGGCTCAGATAGCCCGTTTCATCGCCACGCTGGCACGCGACTATCATCTTGACGAACAGGATAAGCTCTTCAAGCACGACGACTGAATGACAACCGAACGAATGAAACTTCTCGGCCAGCTCACCGCCACCTTCGCCCGCATCGGGGCATTTACATTCGGCGGAGGGTGGGCAATGATTTCGCTGATCGAGAGAGAGGTGGTGACGTCGAAACGGTGGCTCAGCCGTGAGGAGTTTCTCGACCTCCTGGCCGTCACACAGGCTCTCCCGGGCATACTCGCAGTGAATTTCGCCGCCGCAATCGGCGACCGCATGGCTGGTCGCCGCGGCGCTGCCGCAGCCTCGCTGGGCGCAATCCTGCCCAGTTTCGCCATGATACTGGTGATTGCCATTTTCCTCACCCCGGACCTCATCGAAAACCAACCGGTGGTTGCCGCTATATTCCGCGGTATCCGTCCGGCCGTAGTCGCCCTGATAGTGGCACCAGTGATAACCACGGCCCGCTCGGCCGGTATAAACTGGCGAACAGTCTGGATTCCCGCAGCAGTAGCTCTGCTGATTTGGTCGAAACTCCCGTGGGTTAGCAATCCCATCCTATATATAGCACTCGGTGCACTCGGAGGATGGATATGGCTACGCCGCAGCGAACGCAAAGCCGCCGCAGAGAGGCTTAACTCCGAAAGAGCCAACGGCAGCAACATCCAGTCCGAACTTCAATCCGGAAGAAAGGAGGAAAACCGATGATATATCTTCGTCTTATCTGGAGCTATCTGAAAATCGGCCTCTTCGGTTTCGGCGGCGGCTACGCCATGCTCTCGCTAATAGAGCGCGAGATTGTGGGCAACGGCTGGATATCCGAAAAGATGTTCACCGACATCGTTGCGATATCGCAGATGACTCCTGGCCCCATCGGCATCAACTCTGCTACCTACATCGGCTACGCCGCTCCTCTGCGTGCCGGATTCACCGGCATATGGTGGGGAATCCTCGGTTCGGTGCTCTGCACGCTTGTAGTTGTTGCTCCCTCATTCCTTTTGGTGGTGTACACCAACCGGTATATGACGCGACACCGCGAGAGCCAGACCATCCGCGGCATTTTCAAGGGGCTGCGGCCTGTTGTCGTGGGACTCATCGCCTCGGCAGCGCTTCTGCTGATGAACGGCGAGAACTTCGGCCGCACAGAGTGCGACATCATTTTTTCCGTTGCAATCTCGGCGGCGGCACTTGCCACAGTTCTTTTTACCAAAATTCACCCTATCTGGGTAATCGTGGCAGCCGGTTGCGTCGGGCTGCTGACACTCGCATTCTGACGCATCCACTTTGATTCACAACTGATTAAATCCAATTGCAGGCAATGGAATTTGAAGCAGCAACGGCATGGCTCTATGCGCAGACACCACAGTTCGAACGCATCGGCGCAGCCGCCTACAAACCGGGGTTGCAGACTGTGATTCGTCTCGCCGAAGCCTTTGACAACCCACATCATAAATATAAGATAATTCATGTGGCAGGTACCAACGGAAAAGGGTCGACCAGCCACACGCTCGCAGCTGTGCTCCAGCAGGCAGGCTACCGGGTGGGGCTATATACGTCGCCCCATCTCGTGGACTTCCGCGAGCGCATGCGTATCGACGGCCGGATGATTTCCCGCGAGGCAGTCGGCGACTTCGTTGAGCGCTACTTAGCAATGAATCTCGGCCTGGAGCCGTCGTTCTTTGAACTCACAACCATAATGGCCTTCGAGTGGTTCGCCCGGGAAAATGTTGACTTAGCCATTATCGAAGTGGGACTCGGCGGCCGTCTGGACTCCACCAACATTATCAGCCCGGAGCTCGACGTAATCACAAATATTTCGAAGGATCACTGCGCACAGTTGGGCGATACCCTCCGCGAAATCGCCCATGAGAAAGCCGGCATAATGCGTGAGTCAATCGCATGTATCTGTGGCGAGCCTTCGGAGGAAATCCGCGGCTATCTCGCCGAAGAGGCCCGAGCCCACCACACCCCTCTCCGGTTCGCCCAAGAAGAAATTCCACAGGCTTCATTCCGCCACATTGGAAACGAGTTGATTATCGGCCACACGCCATTCGGGACACTCAACTATCAGTTGACCGCTGAATACCAGCATGAGAACGCCCTGACCGTGATGGCCGCAATACTTCAGCTGCGACGTCAAGGGTGGAATATCCCTGACAATGCCGTAAAGAGCGGATTCGCAGGCGTATGTACTCTCACCGGTCTGGCCGGACGATGGATGAAACTCGCCGACTCCCCGCTCACCATCGCCGACACCGGACACAACATAGGAGGATGGCTACATCTCGCCCCACTCATCGCTGCACTACCGAAACCCCTGACCGTGGTGCTCGGCTTCGCCGACGATAAAGACACCTTAGATATACTGCGCCTCTTACCCGCCGATGCCGATTATATAGCCACACAGGCTGATATTCCCCGCGCACGCAACGCGGAAAAGCTTGCATGCCAGTTGCGCGAAGCCGGACTGAAAGCACGCCCGGTGGCGGGGGTAAAACGTGCTTTCGACGAAGCCAGGGCACAGACACCCGCCGAGGGAGCCGTATTTGTAGGCGGGAGTACCTACGTTATTGCCGATTTGCTCAAATTGTTGTAACTTTGTTTGCAATAAAGCAACGCAAATGAAGAATATACGCAATTTCTGCATAATAGCACATATCGACCACGGAAAAAGTACTCTCGCAGACCGCCTGCTGGAATACACCAATACAGTGGAGGGTAAAGACCTCCAGGCGCAGGTGCTCGACGACATGGATCTGGAGCGCGAGCGTGGCATCACAATCAAGAGCCATGCCATCCAGATGAACTACAAGCTTGACGGTCAAGACTATACACTCAATCTCATTGACACTCCGGGACACGTGGACTTCTCCTATGAGGTTTCACGATCCATAGCCGCCTGCGAAGGCGCGCTTCTGATTGTCGACGCCACCCAGGGCATTCAGGCCCAGACCATCTCAAACCTCTATATGGCCATCGACTCCGACCTGGAGATTATCCCCGTTATCAACAAGGTTGATCTCGAGAGCGCCAACCCCGACGAAGTTGAGGACCAGATAGTCGATCTTCTCGGATGCCGGCGCGAGGAAATAATCCGCGCCAGCGGAAAGACCGGCGAGGGTGTACCGGCCATATTGCAAGCCATAGTAGAGCGTGTGCCTGCTCCTAAAGGCGACCCCGACGCTCCTCTCCAGGCGCTTATATTCGACTCCGTGTTCAATCCGTTCCGCGGCATCATCGCCTATTTCAAGATAGTGAACGGCACCATCCGCAAGGACGATTTCGTAAAGTTCGTGGCCACCGGCAAGGAATATCACGCCGACGAGATAGGAGTGCTCAAGCTGGACCTCGACCCGCGGCCCGAACTATCGGCCGGCAACGTAGGCTACATAATTTCCGGCATCAAGACATCGAAGGAGGTTAAAGTGGGCGATACCATCACCCACGTCGACCGTCCGGCCCCGGCAATAGCCGGATTCGAGGAAGTGAAACCGATGGTGTTCGCCGGAGTCTACCCCATCGAGGCTGAGGACTTCGAGAATCTCCGCTCGTCGCTCGAAAAGCTTCAGCTTAACGACGCATCGCTGACGTTCCAGCCCGAATCGTCGATGGCGCTGGGCTTCGGCTTCCGCTGCGGCTTCCTGGGCTTGCTCCATATGGAAATCGTGCAGGAACGCCTAAGCCGCGAGTTCGGCATGGAAGTGATAACTACTGTGCCCAACGTAAGCTACAAAGTCTACGACAAGAAAGGTAACGAATCTGAGGTGCACAACCCCTCCGGACTTCCTGAAATCACCCTCATCGATCATATCGACGAGCCATACATCCGCTCGCAGATAATAACCACCACTGACTTTATCGGCCCGATTATGACTCTCTGCCTGGGCAAACGCGGCGAGCTGCTCAAACAGGAATTCATTTCCGGCAACCGCGTGGAACTGACGTTCGACATTCCTCTGGGCGAGATCGTCATCGACTTTTACGACAAGCTCAAGAGCATCTCGAAAGGCTACGCATCGTTCGACTACCATCTGCATGACTTCCGTCCATCTCGGCTGGTGAAACTCGACGTGCTCCTCAACGGCGAAAGTGTCGACGCCCTGTCAACGCTAACCCATGCCGACAACGCCGTGGCCTTCGGACGCAAAATGTGCGAGAAGCTTAAGGAGCTGATTCCGCGCCACCAGTTCGACATCGCCATTCAGGCAGCCATCGGTGCTAAAATCATAGCCCGCGAGACCATCAAGGCCGTGCGCAAGGATGTGACAGCCAAATGCTACGGCGGCGATGTGAGTCGTAAGCGCAAACTTCTGGAAAAACAAAAGGCCGGTAAGAAGCGTATGAAGCAGATCGGATCGGTTCAGGTACCCCAGAAGGCATTCCTGGCCGTGCTTAAACTCGACTGATGGCGGCAGCCGGTTCCCCACTCTCCCATTTACGCCTCTTCTCCAATTGTTTTCATCTAATTCAGTGAAATCCAGTCCTTTCAATATAATCATCGCCCTCGCGGCAATTGCTATTGCGGCCATACTGGCTCCGACGAAAGTCTGCGCGCAGGTCAACGCCGAGCAGATGGTGCGCGTCGGTCAGAACGCCCTTTATTTTGACGATTATATGGTGGCCATCCAGTATTTCAACCAGGCCATCACCGCCAAGCCATACCTCGCCCAGCCCTATTTCCTGCGTGCGATAGCCAAGCTCAACCTTGAGGACTATCTCGGCGCCGAGGCGGACGCCTCGGAGGCTTTAGAGCGCAACCCTTTCATCGTCGACGCCTATGAGGTGCGCGGTGTGGCCCGCCAAAACCGCGGACGCCTCGAGGAGGCCGTGGCCGACTACAACCAGGCTCTCACCCTCTTCCCCAAAAGCCGTCAGCTGCTCTTTAACAAAGCTCTGGCCGAACAGGATCTCGGGCAGCCCGATTCGGCGGCCGTGACTTTCGACCGCCTTCTGCACGACTTCCCAGCCTACGAGAACGGCTATGTGGGCCGTGCCCGTCTGCGTCTGGAGCAGAAGGACACCATCGGCGCCCGCTCCGACATCGACCACGCCCTCGAACTAAACAAGAATCAGGCGAACGCCTACCTTCTGCGCGCCGATATAGCGATTCACGGCGACAAGGATTATCCCGCTGCACTCTCCGACCTCGACGAGGCGATACGCCTTATGCCACGCGAGGCCGGACTATACGTGAACCGAGCCTTCCTCCGCTATAATCTCGACGACTATTTCGGAGCGCTCGCCGATTACGACTACGCCGTACAACTCGACCCGGTCAATACCTCCGCCATCTACAATCGTGCCCTGCTGCGCATGGAGGTACGCGACTACGACAACGCCATACGCGACTTCACTACAGCCCTCGAACTCGACAACGACGACTACCGCTCGCTTTACAACCGCGCCTATCTCTACATGGAGAAACGCGACACAAAGCACGCCATGGCCGACGTGAACCGTCTCGTGGAGGCTTTTCCGGAATTACCGGAGGCGCTCTACATGCGTAGCAGCCTATACCGCATGCAAGGGCAGATGGGTCCGGCCGAACGCGACTACAATCGCGCCCTGGCTATGGCGCGCAGTCTGAAGTCGACATCGCCCAAGGAGGCCGCCGAGGCTGCGCGGCGCGAAGCCGACCGCGAGGCCGAGGAAGCGCTGAAACCCGACGCGGTGGCCAAACGTTTCGCCGCCCTGCGTACTGCGCCGGCCGATGTCGACCTCGAGGGGGACTACAACAACAAGAGCATCCGAGGAAAAGTGCAGAACCGCCGTCAGGCTATCGAACTTGAGCCCATGTTCGCCCTGAGCTACTATACCGCTCCCACCGAACTGAAGCCCTCGGCATACTTTATACGCGAAATCGACGAAATCAATGCCACCAAGGCCCTGCGCTTCGTGGTACAACTGACCAACAGCGACATCGCACTTGCCGACGAGGACGAAATCCGCCGCCATTTCGAAAGCGTTGACTATTACAACTCAGCACTGGCAACTGCCGAACCGCGCAGCATCGACTATTTCGGACGCGCCATGGATTTTATGGCCCTACGCAACTATGCCGCCGCCATAGCCGACCTCAACCGGGCGCTCGATCTGACCCCGGATTTTGCTCTGGGCTACTTCCAGCGTGCCATCGCACGATATAAGTCGCTTCAGGCAGGCAATGGCGAAGGCCCGGGACGCGTAGCCGAGCTCCGCGCAATCGTCTCCGACTTCGACCAGGCCATCCGGCTGAGTCCGCGCATGGCTTTCGCCTATTTCAACAAGGGGAATCTCCTTGCAGAGACAGGCGACTACACTTCAGCCCTGATGGCCTACAACAAGGCAATTGAGATTAAACCCGATTTCGGTGAGGCCTATTACAACCGTGGCTACGTGTATTTCCGTCTCGGCGACCACGACCGAGGCGTCGAGAACCTCTCGAAAGCGGGTGAGCTGGGGGTTGCCCCGAGCTACAACATTATAAAGCGCATGAAATAGTACAAGGGCGCGCCATAACGGCCCGTCTGGGTCGTCGCCGAAGGCATTCGGAAAACTTATTTATAAGAAATTACAACCAAAATATAAACTTACAATGAAACTTTCTGAATCCGATCTCCAGACGCTTGCTTCGCGGGGAATTACCCCCGAGCAGCTGGAGCAACAGCTGAAATGCTTTGCCACCGGCTTTCCATACCTGAAAATCTACGATTCGGCACGCGCCGGCGCAGGCATTACAGTGCTCACCGACGCCGAGCAGACCGATGCATCGAAACGCTGGGACGCCTATTTGGCTGAAGGCGGCCGCGTGGCCAAATTCGTGCCGGCTTCCGGGGCCGCATCGCGCATGTTCAAGGCGCTTTTCGCTTTCATCAATGGCGAGGAAGCTCAGCCCAAGAAAGGGAGCGACGTAGCCGCCCTACTTGAGGGGATTCACAAGTTTGCCTTTTATCCAGAACTTGAGACTACAGTAATACGCCGTTTCGGCAAAGGAGTGGATGCTCTTCTGGAGGATGGTCGCGCCAAGGATGTGGTCGGCTCAATAATCCTTCCGGAGGGGATGAACTACGGCCAGCTGCCCAAGGGGCTGCTAACCTTCCACCGCGCCGAAGGTGGCTCCGTTCGCACTCCGGTCGAGGAGCAGCTCGTGGAGGGGGCGCAGACCGCCCGTCAGGCCGACGGTTCTGTCGACCTTCATCTCACCGTATCGCCCGACCACCGCAAGGCATTCGAGGCCAAACTCGCGGAGGCTGTTCCTGCCATCGAGGAGCGCATGGGCGTGAAAATCAAGGTAGGGCTCTCAGAGCAGATGGCTTCGACCGACACTGTTGCCGCAAATGAGGACAATACACCCTTCCGCGATGCCGAGGGACGTATGGTGTTCCGGCCCGGAGGCCACGGCGCACTGATCCGCAACCTCAACGACATTGATTCGCAGGTAGTATTCGTGAAGAACATCGACAATGTAGTACCCGACTCAATGCGCGGCGCCACCATCCACTATAAGAAGGTGCTGGCCGGATACCTCATCGAACTCCACGATCAGGTGGCCCGCTACATCCACCTCATAGACGACCGCGCCTACACCGAGGCCGACCTGACCGAAGCCTGCGCCTTCCTGGCCGATCGCTTCAGCTTCGACTCACCCGAGATGCACACTCTCAAGGGAGAGGATCTGGCCACATATCTGCGGGTGGTACTCGACCGGCCGATGCGCATGTGTGGTATGGTGAAAAACGAAGGTGAACCCGGGGGAGGCCCATACATTGCCTACAATCCCACGGGATCACGCTCGCTCCAGATATTGGAGAGTGCCCAGATTGACACCTCCAATCCAGAGTTCGCCGCAATGATGGCAAAGGCCACGCATTTCAACCCGGTAGACCTCGTATGCTACGTGAAGGACGTCTACGGCCACCATTTCAACCTTCCCGAATACGTCGATCCCGCCACAGGCTTCATCTCATCGAAATCGCTCGGTGGCCGTCCGCTGAAGGCGTTGGAGCTCCCCGGCCTCTGGAACGGCGCGATGAGCAACTGGCTCACCGCTTTTGTTGAGGTTCCCGTCGAGACATTCAATCCGGTGAAAACCGTAAACGACCTTCTGCGCCCATCCCACCAGTGATAGCGCGATAAATTGTATTTTCCCGATTAATCCGGATTTTCCCGATTAATCGGGATTTTTTTAGGAAGGCATCAACGCGGGAGGGCTATATAGTCGCGCCAATAGATGCGGTTTACCGCATGCACTGCGGTGTCTCCGTGTTCAACCACTATGAGTTGCGGAGTCTCCGTATCGTCAGAAACGGTGGAGTCCATATCGAATTCAGCTGTGCGGCCATCACTGCCGGTGAAACTGAGAATGCGTGATCCTGCCGAGCCTTCCACAATCATAACTCCACGCAGAGAATCAGCCGGAAGTTCGTGGAGACTCATGTCACGCGGATAAACGAGCATGCGGAAACGCGGAGAATCTTCTTCCGGATCGGCCTCAGCCTGCGAAGTGAATTCAGTCTCGGAATCAGACTGGCCGTCGGCTCGGTCAGCGCGATGGCTTTCCACGTCGATGCGGTAGATAGTTCCGTTGTCCTCCCCTATCAGGCAGAAAAATGGTTCCCAGCCAGCCCGCAACGAGGGTGCAAGACTCTTTTTCTCCTCCTCGACAAGGCGACGGCGCAATGCGCGCTCGGCCTTTGAGATGTAGCTCACAGCATAAAGTTTACCATCCCACCAGAGATATTTTCCATTGTGGAGTGTCCATCCGCGCCACCCTTCGGGACGCCAACGCTCAAACTGGGCGTTGCGAACGGCGGTTTTCAGCGAGTCGTCGATCATCAAAGGAAAATATGTCTCCATCTCGGCCGAGTCGGCTATGTTTCGGAGGGGATAGGGACGCTCTATGGGATAGCTGCAGTCGGCGGCAAAAGCCTTGGCGTTACCCGACGACATATGGTGTTCAAGAGCGACGATACCCTTGAGCGCTTCTGCGCGCTCGGGCCATTCCAGCGGCGCGTCGGCGGCCGCCGAGTCCCGAAGCTCCTTCATATCGGCTGAATCTGTTTCATGTTTTTCCCGACGGCCACACGAACTAACGGCAACCGCCGCGAGCAATGTAACAGTAACAGGGAATATGCTGCGTTTAAAGAACATAGCCATAAATTTTAAAGCAATAGTTTTAGCCATTTTTGGTCACCATTTTGTAGAGCGTGTCAAATTCCTCAATTCTCCGCTGTCGAATCTGAGGATGAGATTTTCCCTTATATCGGCAGTGAGCCACATAAGCCTCACGTAGCGCCGCCACCGAAGTTCCCTTGATCAGGGTTGATACCTTTGACTTCTTTACGGCGTTGGGA
>OHMD01000348.1_pt1 | contig 11135 bp, 11 predicted proteins | sample 1569161 | NCBI WGS metagenome assembly OHMD01 (sample SAMEA3879502, study PRJEB24766) | human gut metagenome | biome: human-associated habitat; feature: feces | place: USA | collected 1985/1987
CTTTTTGTACAGAATACGGATAGAATTCAGTACACACAGCAGCGATACGCCGGTATCGGCAAAGACTGCCGCCCACATGGAAGCATAGCCCATGAGGCCTGCAATCATTATGATAACCTTAACAGTCAGAGCGAAAATTACATTCTGCCAGGCAATCGCACCGGTTGCACGCGCAATAGCAATCGCCTGCGGAATAGCCTTCACTTCGGAATTCATGAAGACAACGTCGGCAGCCTCAATCGCAGCATCCGCGCCGCTGCCCATAGCAGCGCCAGCATCCGCACCCGCCAGAACAGGCGCATCGTTAATACCATCACCAACGAACATAACCGGGCCGTACTTGTTGCGCAGCATGTTCAGCTCGCTGAGCTTATCCTGCGGCAGCAGCTGAGCGCGTACCTCGTCAATGCCTGCTTCCTTAGCCACGGCCTGCGCTTCCTTCTGCGCATCGCCGGTGAGCATAGCGGTTACCAGGCCTTGTGCCTTCAGAGAAGCAATTGCTTCCTTGGCATCTTCCTTCAGGGTATCGTTAATCAGCAGTTGGCCCATGTATAAGCCATTATCGGCAACAAGCACCTCGCTGCCGCTTTCGGTAGGAGTATAGCCGCCGTATTCAACGTTAAAGCGTTGCAGCAGCTTGGTATTGCCGCACAGAACCTTACGTGCACCAAAGTACGCAACCAGGCCTTCGCCGGCAATTTCTTCAAATTTATCGGGGCGCACAAGCTCCAGCTTTTCAGCCTTGGCAGCCTCTACGATGCTTACGGCAATCGGGTGGGTAGAAACAAGCTCTGCACTTGCACACAGGCGCAGCAGCTCGTCGGCATTGCGTCCGATGTTGTTGTCCTGTATCTCGGCAATCTTGATTTTACCCTCGGGATTTACGAGGAATGTGCCGCGATATGCCATGCCTTCCTCTTCAATCATCACGCCGAATGCGCGGCTCAGTACGCCTGTGGGGTCGGCAAGCATGGGGTACTTAATCTTGCGGATGCTTTCGGAAGCATCGTGCCATGCCTTGTGCACAAAGTGCGAGTCTGTGCTTACAGAATATACTTCTACGCCCATTGCTTGGAATTGGTCATATTTCTCTGCGATGTCTACCAGCTCGGTAGGGCATACGAAGGTAAAGTCTGCCGGATAGAAGAAGAAAATGGCCCATTTACCTTTTACGTCTTCGTGGGATACTGTTTTGAAACTTCCGTTTTGGAAAGCCTGAACTTTGAATTCAGGGAGTTGAGAGTTGATAATCGGTTCCATAATTATACTTTTTAAAAGGTTTGGTTTTTGTTTTACCGGTGCAAAGATTGTGCAGACCGAATGCAGAAGCAGGCTTGCCTGATTATGCCGAGGTGCAGCCGATCTTTGTTTTTCCTGTTTGCAAAAATATAGCATTTTTCTCCGGTAGAACAAAAAATCCGATTGAAAGGTTTTATGGGCCGATAGACAAAATCTATACGAGTACCTGAGTGGCTTTCAGGGAGAGCATTTCTTTGGGCACTGCCGCTGTTACCTCTTGGGCGATTGTATTTAAAAGCGTGTTGCGGATAAAACTCCGGTTGGTCAGCATGATGATTTGCCGGGTAGGACAGGGGATGGCAAAAGGATGTACCAGTTCTTTCTGCGTGCCGTTCAGTTGCAGGACAGCCAGTTCGGGAATGAAAGTAATGCCCTTGCCGCTTTCTACCATGCGCATAAAGGTTTCCATGCTGCCCAGATGATAGGCCAACTGGCTGGCACGGGCTGCCTTCAGTTGGCAGAAACGCTCCAGTTGGTCGCGAAAACAATGCCCTTCATCCAGCAGCCAAAGCTGTTCTCCCGTCAAGTCCGAAGTCCGTATGACTTCATTGTTGAAAAGACGGTTTTCCCGCGCAATATACGTGTAGAACTGTTCGTAGAATAACGGTATTTGCCGGAATTCTTCCATTCCTGCCAGACCGGCTACGATTCCGGCATCTATGTCTCCCGTTTGCAGGGCTTTCTTGATGTCGTTCGTCTTCATCTCTACCACCCGGATATCAAGCTGCGGATATTTCTTCATCAATTGCGGAAAGAAACGCGGCAGCAGATAGGGGGCTATGGTGGGAAGTATGCCCAGTTTGAAAATTCCGCTGAGCGAATGCTTTTCTTCTTCTATAATGTTTTTTATACGATGGGTCTGAACCAACACATTCCGGGCTTGTTCTATGATGTGAAGGCCGATGGGAGTAGGGCACACAGGCTGCTGGCTGCGGTCGAAAATCTTTGTGTCCAACTCTTCTTCCAACTTTTGAATCATGGCGCTCAAGGTGGGTTGTGTGACCCGGCAATATTCAGCGGCTTTGGCGAAATGACGGAACTGATTGACAGCAAGTATGTATTCCAATTGTTGTAAAGTCATAGAAACAGGGCTTTTGAATGTTATATATAGAATCGTTCTATGCAAAGATAGAAATTATCTGTTTGACAAGCACTTATTTGCCGCTTATCTTTGCAACAGGAACAAAGAAAAATAGTATGAACTTTTAAAATAGAAAGATTATGAAAACTTTAGATTACTTACATTTGAATGAAAAGAAAGTTGCTGACGTAGTATCGGCATTGCATCAGCTATTGGCAGACTTTCAGGTACATTATACCAATTTGCGCGGTTTCCATTGGGATATTAAAGGACACGGGTTCTTCGTGCTGCACGGCAAATTTGAAGATATGTACAACGATGCCGCAGAGAAAGTGGATGAAATCGCAGAACGTATCTTGATGTTGGGCGGTACGCCCGAAAACAAATTCAGCGAATATCTCAAGGTTGCCAAAGTGAAGGAAATCTCCGGTATTACTTGTGGCGGTGAGGCTGTTGAGCATATCCTCGAAACTTACAGTTATCTTATCGGTGAAGAAAGAAAAGTGATAGAACTGGCCAATGAAGCCGGTGATGATGCAACGGCCGACTTAATGACCGGTTACCTGAAAGAGCAGGAAAAAATGGTTTGGATGCTCGTTGCTTTCAGTACCAAGAGCTGTGCGAAATAGGAGATAAAAAGCAATAAGATAATAGGGTGATAAAGTGATGATGCATTGCTTTGTCACCCTATTGCTTTGTTACACTGTTATTTATCACCTTGTCACTCCATCATCTTTTTAGAATAATGACGGTTACGGCTGAAATGATGAGCAGGATGCCCAGTGCTATGCTTCGGGTAAACGGCTCTCCGAAGATGGCAATGCCTACGCATACCGCCGTTACAGGTTCCATAGCTCCCAATACGGATGTCAGTGTGGAGCCTATGTTTTTGATGGCGCGTACCAGTGCAAGGTTGGATATTACGGTAGGTACTAACGCAAGCATCACCAGATTGCCCAATGTGGTGCGGTCCGGAATGGCCTGTAACCCTATCCCGGAGATTTCCGTTCCGGTGAATAACAGGATACCGCCGAACAAAAAGACGTAAAACGTCATTTTAAGCCCTTTCATTTCGAGATTTTTCAGTTGGCTTACCGTTACCAGGTAAAGGGCATATCCCAATGCAGAAAGCAAAACAATGAATATGCCGGACCAGGTGACGCTTCCCGTACCGTCTCCGTTGGACAGGAAAAATACGCCGGCTACTGCCAGTGCAATGGCCGCCATGCGCCACAAAGATTTCTTCTCGTGGAAGAATATCATCATGATAAGCGTAGTCAGCACCGGATACATGAAATGAAGGGTGGTGGCCACACCGCTCGACATGAACTGATACCCCCAAAAGAGGAATACTGCGGAACTGTCGTAAAGGCATGCCAGCAGCAGAAGCGGCAATATCTCCTTACGGCGTATGCGGAAAGGCTGCTTGTCGAGCAGCAGTATGCCTGCCAATGCCAGCATGGCGAAAAGAAAACGATATAATAGAATAGACCAGAAACCCATTCCTTGCTGCATGGCCGGGATTGTAAATAGCGGAATCAATCCGAAGCTGGCAGAAGACAATAGTCCATATAAAAAACCGTTGACTTTGTTCACGTCGTTTGCTTATTTCTTTTTAGGTGTCCGTTTTGCCCAGCCTTCTTCGCTGAAGTCCGGTTCTGAATCTTTAAATTCGTTATTGCCTTGAAAGAACTGTTTCCAATCGTCTTTTTTGCCGCGTGCCTTGGTATAACCGCGTTCTTCGCGACTGGGCTTGTTCTTTTTCTTGTCGGTAGAGGCATATTCGGTCTTATCGCTGCGTTTGCCGGCAACCTCGCTGCGACGCTCATCCTTGTAGCTGCGTTTTTTGCCGTCAAATTCCTTTTTGCCGTAGTTGCCGCCTTCGTTCCTGCGTTTTCCTTTGGGAGCGTCTTTCCCTTCTTCTCCCGCAATCTCTACAGAAACCTTACGGCCGTTCCAGTTGGCCCGGTTTAAGGCTTTTATAACGTTGCCCGCTTCTTTGTCTTCCACTTCAAAGAAAGAGAACTTCTGCATCAGGTCGATACGGCCTAATTCAACACGCCCGCGGGTATTGTTGTTCAGGAGGCTGATCAGTTCGTTGGGGAAGAAGTTGTCCATTTTACCGAGATTGATAAACAGACGTTTAAAGCCCGGAGTTGCCTTGCGGGCATTGCTGCCGCGTTCGCCGCTTTTGGCGCTGCGTTCACTGCCGGTGGCAATTTCTATTTCCTCACGGTCGCGATAGTAGTCCAGGAAGCGGTTGAATTCGAGGGAAACCATGCGTTTAATCAGGTCTTCCTTACTCAACCAGTCCAGCTTGCGGTAAATGTCGGGCATGAAATCACGGATTTCATCCTCATTTACTTTTACTTTTTCGAGTTCGTCAATAACCTTCAGCAACTGCTTCTCGCAGATTTGCTTGCCGGTAGGCATTTCTCCCTGAATGAATTTCTTGCCGATGATGCGTTCGATTTCACGCATTTTGCCTTTTTCGCGCAGGTTGATGATGGCGATGGATGTGCCTGTTTTTCCGGCACGTCCCGTACGTCCGCTGCGGTGTGTGTAGCTTTCCGTATCATCGGGCAGGCCGTAGTTGATGACGTGGGTGAGGTCGTCGACGTCCAGACCGCGTGCGGCAACGTCGGTAGCCACCAGCAGTTGCAGGTTGCGTATGCGGAATTTCTGCATGACGGCATCGCGCTGCGCCTGGCTCAGTTCACCGTGCAAAGAGTCGGCATTGTAACCTTCCTGCATCAGTTTGTCGGCAATTTCCTGAGTTTCCTTGCGGGTACGGCAGAAGATGATGCCGTATATCTGCGGATAGTAATCTACGATGCGTTTCAGGGCGGCGTACTTATCTTTGGCATGAACGGTGAACACCACGTGTTTCACGTTGCTGGTTCCTTCATTTCTGCGTCCGATGGTGATTTCCTTTGCATTGTGCAGGTATTTTTTGGAAATACGTGCGATTTCGGGACTCATGGTCGCGGAGAACAGCAGTGTGTTACGCTCTTGGGGCACATCTGCAAGAATGGCATTAATGCTGTCCGTAAAACCCATGTTCAGCATTTCGTCCGCCTCGTCCATAACCACGTTCTGGATGGTGGAGAGTGAGACGGTCTTGCGTTCCATAAGGTCGAGCAGACGTCCGGGGGTAGCTACGATGATGTGTACCCCCCGCTTCAGGGCACGTATCTGGCTTTCGATGGACGAACCGCCGTACACGGGCAATACCCGCAGACCGTCGATGTACTTGGAGTAATCATTCAGGTCGCCCGCTATCTGTAAACAGAGTTCGCGGGTAGGGCAAAGAATAAGTGATTGGGGTATTCGGTTGTTAACGTTGATTTGCTGTATAAGCGGCAGACCGAACGCTGCGGTCTTTCCTGTTCCTGTTTGTGCCAGTGCTACTACATCATTATTTTCTCCCAAAAGGTAAGGGATTACTTCCTCTTGTACCGGCATGGGACACGCATATCCCATTTCTTCAATGGCGCGGCGTATCTCCGGCGACACACCGAGCTCTTCAAATGTCTTCATTAAATCTTTGTATATCTTTATATTTCAGGTGCAAAGATAATGCAAGCCGGGAGCATAATAAAATAAACTTGTCTGTTTTTTATGCCGAGGTGCGGTTTATCTTCGCATTTGGCGCAAAGATAAGAGTTTTTTGGCGATTAATCATTAATTACTGAGCAAAATACTCCGTAACCTTTTTATTTCGTTCTTGCTTAGTCCGATACCTTTCCGCAGGTAAGTATTCATGTCACCGTATCGGCGTTCCGCTTCGTCTTTGGCAGCGTTCAGGAAATCCTCGCGTGCGGAGAAAAGGGTAGTGATGGCTTCCTGCGAGCGTGCAGGCAACTGATAAGCGTATTTGGAGGCGCTTGGAATGTTGAAGTAATCATTGCTCAGCCGGTAATCTTCCATGATTATGTCCTCGTTTATTCCCAGTGCGGCAAGCACCAGTGCGGACACGATGCCGGTACGTCCTTTGCCGGAGGAACAGTGTATGACTACCGGATAACTGTTTTTATCCAACAGGATATCGAATATCTGCCGGTATTCTTTGGTATATTGGTCTATTAAAATGCGGTTCATACGCTCTACCATGCGGTAGACGGTGTCACTTTTGATTTTTTCTTCCCGTATGCCTTTCAGTATGCCTTCCATATCTCCTGTGGCAAGCGGGATATGCACGACGTTGAACCCTTTTTGCAGCGGCGACTGCCTGCCTATCTCCGAAGAAGCCCGCAAGTCGATAAGTGTCTTGATGCCGAGGTTTTTGAGCTCCCTGCGTGAGGAACATTCAAGGCTGTCTATCTCTGCCGAGCGGTAAATCATTCCCCAGCGCATCTGTTTCTTGGTGGAATAAGAAGGATAGCCGCCCAAATCACGGAAGTTCTGTACACCGGGAATGTTGATATTGCGCGTGGCAATCTTAACACGATATTTGTCGTCGAACAAAAGGGTGTAATAATAACGTTTGGTCGGATCGTTCGTGACGATGGTCATTTTCAAGTCCGAGATATCGGCCATGGCCACGGGAACATCTTCCGGAATGAAGTCAGGATCGGTCGAAGCATATACTTTTATGTTCCCTTTGATAAGCGGAGCCATTTCCCATTAGACTATCCACTTCCAAGAGATTTCTTTTATTTCCTGCATCGGCAAAACTAAATTTCTGTATTTTTTGCCAACTGTAAGCTTGTTTGTCTTGTAAGTAAGCGACTGACTGTCGAGGTACAGACCTCCTCCAACTATGCCATTGTGACACAAACTGCAAACAAAAGATTTCATAGAAACATCCCTCCATTAAATTCCAAGTTGTCGTTCTTAGTGTCCCATGGTTTCCGCACGCAAAAAAGCCCTTTGCGGCAAGGTGTGTGCTTACACCTCGCCCGCAAACTTCATGCCCCAGCTCATGCGGGTGTCGTACATCAGGCGGGTCAGGGCAAGGCTGTCCTGCGGGGTGTAGCGGTCGCTGCCGGTACGTCCCAGCTTGACGCAACGGCTTGCTTCCCGGATCTCATACTCAAAGCCGTTGATGTCCACCGGGCAGCGGATGACCTCCGGCTCTTTGCCCTCCACTTCCAGCGTCATGGTCTCGGCGTGCTGGAAATCCGGCAGGAAAATACTGCCCTTGGTACCAACGATACGGGCATTGCGCTCCAGCTCCTGCCCGATGGTCTGGACAGACTCCGCCTTGCAGCCGCCGGGGTAGGTCAGTGCAAGGCGGCTGTAATCGTCGGTGCCGTACTCGTTGATGTGCACCTCTTTGGTCTCCACCTTCTCCGGGTCCTGCCCGGTGAGAATGCGCAGAAAGCCCAGATTGTAGATACCGATATCCAGCAGCGCACCGCCGCCCAGACCGGAATCAAACTTGCGGTCCTTCCGGGCACCGGAGACCGCAAAGCCGTACTGACAGGTGATCTGCTTCAGCTCCCCGATGGTGCCAGCCGCAAGGATCTGGCGCAGGCGGTCGTACAGCGGCAGCAGCCAGATCCAGAATGCCTCCATGAGAAAAAGGTGCTTTTCCTCTGCCAGACGGTACAGCTGCTGCGCCTGTTCCGGGCTGATGGTAAAGGGCTTTTCGCACAAAACGTGCTTGCCCTGCTCCAGGCAGAGCTTGCAGTTTTCGTAATGCAGGGTGTTGGGGGTGGCGATATAGATGACCTCCACCTCCGGGTCGGCGGCAAGGGCTTCGTAGGAGTCATAGCAGCGAGGGATGCCGTACTGCTGTGCAAACGCCTGTGCGCTTTCCAGATGCCGTGAGCCCACGGCAACAAGCTGCTCTCCCTCTGCGCCCATCTGTTCCACCGTAGACGCAAATTTTTTGGCAATGGTGCCGGTCGCTAAAATTCCCCACTTCATAACGGTACCTCCCGGTTTATTACTTTGGATTCGTTGCGTTCAGTATACCATGATTTTCCCTTGCGGAAAAGATTCCCAAAAACAAAAATATCCCCGGAGGGCTTGTTCCAACTCTCCGGGGACAGATTCTATGCACCGGTATCTTTCATCTTGTTCCAAACATTCTCATCCATTATAATAGAGATAGAGAGAAGGTGCCAACATGAAACATCGCATTGTGACGGCTGCGCAGATGAAGGAAATCGAACGGGCCGGGGATGCCCACGGTCTGCCTTACCTGCAAATGATGGAAAACGCCGGGCTGGCTGCTTACGCCGAACTGCAAAAGCAGTTCCCGCATCCCGGCAGGCTGCTGGTGGTCTGCGGAAAGGGCAACAACGGCGGCGATGGGTTCGTGATTGCCCGCGCTGCGGCAAAAGATGGCTGGAACGTGACCGTTCTTCTGGCCGAGGGCGAGCCGAAAACTGCTGACGCCATCCGCAATTTTGAGCGTCTGCACTCCCTGCCGGTGCACATCTGCGCCGACGGTTCCGTACTGGAACCCCCGTGCTTTGATGCTGCTGTGGATGCCCTCTACGGCACCGGGTTCCATGGTGAACTGCAGCCTTCCGGTCTTGCTGCCTGCGGGCTGATACGCCGTCTGCACAAGGGCGGTGCCTTTGTGCTGGCCGTAGACCTGCCCAGCGGCATCAATACGGATACCGGCGAGGTTGCCGAGGGTGCTGCCCATGCAGACCTGACCGTAACCTTTGACAGCTATAAGCCGCTGCATTTCGCAGAAACTTCTGCGCCGCAGTGCGGAAAGATCGTCTGTGCCGACATTGGCATCCGGGATGAGTGGCACCCGGAGTTTTGACGAGGACTTGCCGCTGCGGTCAAGGATGAAAACAAGCTCGGTAAGATTCTTCTTCATAATAACGGTGTCATGCTTCCTTTCCACAGAAAAGCGTCTGCACGCAAAAAAGCTCCTGCTAGCATCAACCACTGGCAGGAGCCCGTTTATTTCTTAAAGTTTCGTCATCCACAGACCATGCAGATTGCAGTAGGCGTAGACCGCCACCGGCTTTTCGCTGCCCAGCTCAAACACCGCCTTGGGCGCCTGCCCGGGGGCGAGGTAGCGGAGCTGTCCGCCGTTTTCGGTCTCCACAAAGAGCCACTGGATGTGGTGCACATCCACCATGGGGTGCTCCACTGCACCCACCGTAACCGTGAGGGTGCTGCCGGAAAGCTCTGCCACCGGCAGATGCTTTTCGCCGCTGGCTTCCACCGTGTTGGGGAGCAGCTCCTTCATCTTTTCGCCGCAGCAGACCAGCGGAACGCCTGCGTTGTGGATGGTGGTGACCAGGTTGCCACAGTGCTCACAGATATAAAACTTTGCCTTCATATTAAAATCCTCCATCGGAATGTTGGTGGTGTTTTCTGTGTCTATATGATAACATTTCCTAGTTATATTTTCTGTGACCGGGTCACGCAAGACAGCCTTGTGCCGTGGGGATGCCCTCAGCTTCCCATGCCGAGAAGCACCAGCACGACCACCACCGCAATGGCAATGAGGCAGCCGCAGCCGCCGTCATCTCCACCGCCGCCGCCATTGTTGTGGTTTCCGCCGCTGGACGAGCCGCCGAAGTTGCGGTTGAAAGCCGTCATGTACTGGGCATAGCCCGTGTCGCCTTTGCCAAAGTAGCCATAATCACCGTTTGCCATTGTGTTTTCCTCCGTCCGAAGTGTGTTTTGCTTCTTCTGAGGTCATTTTACTGAAAGAGCTGTCCCATAAACCTCTCTTTCAATTTTTCTTGCCATCTCATTCTTCCCTGATGCCCAGATACGCATCAATGTCCATGATGCCCTCCCCGCTAATTTCCACCAGCTCTTCAAAGGGCACCACGGTGTCGCCCACTTGCAAGGTGCGGAACACCGGGTCGATGCGGTCTGCTTTTCCGGTCAGTGTGATGTAGTTACCCACTGCTGGAACCTCCGGGTGGGCGGTGTCCTCCTTGAAGTACCGCACCGTGATGGTCATGCCCTTGGTGACCTGCATCAGCCGATCGGACAGCGCCGACATTTCTTCCTCGGTCAGACTGCGCTTAGTCACCCGCTCAGTGCGCTGCTTTTCCGCGGCAAGCTGCTCGTCGTAGCCCCGCAGCGGAGAGAAGGGCGAGAAGATTTTGGCACGGTTCTGAAGGGTCATGCGGGGGTGCTTGCGGAGGGATTCTTCGGTCTGGGAGCGTTCCATCTCTATGATGTCCCCGTACTTTTGGGCGGTCTCCCGCCCGATTTTGCTATTTTTGTAGTTTTCCATCTGAACCTCCCGCCGAACCTCCTGCACTGTGCCCGCCGATTTGTGCATTGCGCTGGCGCATGGTGGCACCTTCTTCGTAGCTGCTGGCTTTCAGCACGGCGTTTTTGCCGTACTTGCTCTTGATGCCCAGCATGGCTTGCTGGAGTTTTTTCTCCTTTTCCAGCTTCTTGGTGTCGGTGAAAAAGTCCACCTGATAGATACCCTCGTCCGGGGTGACCTTGTTGGCATTGATGGTAATGCGCCGCACCGTCAGCGCCGGGTCGGTGATGTGCTCAAACAGCTTTGCGCTTTCGTTGATGAGGGTACTGCCCAAATTGGTGGGGGCATCAAACCGAACGGTGCCGTGGGCTGCTTTGGGGATGACTCTGCCGTAGCGGTCGGTCTGGGTCAAACCGCGGTAGCCGCCCTTGTCCACGTTCTCCCGGTCGTAGCCGATCTCCAAGGTGATGGATTCCGTCACCAGCTTCTTTTCGGTGAGCCGGAACATCAGAATTTCCGCCATCTCCCGGACGATGAGCTTGGCTTTGTCGTTGGGGTAAGGGCAGGTCAGCACCTGCCCCTCGCTGATGCTGTTGGTGCTGG
>OHMD01000351.1_pt1 | contig 11079 bp, 6 predicted proteins | sample 1569161 | NCBI WGS metagenome assembly OHMD01 (sample SAMEA3879502, study PRJEB24766) | human gut metagenome | biome: human-associated habitat; feature: feces | place: USA | collected 1985/1987
CTTCGGCATGCATCCGAATCACATCAACGAAATCTTTGGCAGTCAATGTTGCCAGATCTCTCTGATAGTGGATGACGCTGTCGTATACCGGAACCGTACCGATCATTGCCGGACATTCTGCAGTCAGTTTTCTGCGGAACGGAATCGTATTGCCGTGGGAAGATAAATCCATGATGGCATGTGCACCCATGTTGACAGCCGCCATCACTTTCTCCATCTCCACATCATAATCCTTGCAGTCTCTCGACACACCGAGATTGACATTGATCTTCGTGCGTAACATTGATCCTACACCTTCCGGATCAATGCAGGTGTGATGCTTGTTGGCGCAGATTGCTACTTTTCCCTCTGCTACAAGCGGCATCAGCTCTTCTACGGTCATGCGCTCTTTTTTCGCTACAATTTCTAATTCTTTGGTCACGATGCCTCTGCGTGCGGCATCCATCTGTGTGGTATACTGTTCCATACGTTTTTCTCCTTTTTCGCATGGGGGACTGCTTGAACCACTGTCTGGCAAACGAATTCTCCACGTCAAAAAATCTCCTGCCGCAAGCGCGACAGGAGATAGCATCTTCCCAATACGCTCCCTACGACAGTATTAACTGACAGGTTCAAAGAGTCAGGTTTTAACCTTCTCAACTACAAGGTAGTCCCCCTGCTTGAGTATTATTATAGTTAAGAAGTCCCCAAAAGTCAAGTCTACGCATTTAGGGCGGTAAAAGTCCACGGAAATCAAGGGTTTTTCCGCATGGTCGGCAGGCAGGTGGATAAAGTTATCCTGTTCCCCTCAAAACGGGGTTCTAAATGCGGGAAAATGGACAAAAAAGAAGCGCCGGACGCAGAGGCTTTGACAGCCCCCGCGCCCGGCGTTTTGCTTATTCGTCTGTGAAGTGGAACTGCTGCGCCGCAAAGTCGGCGTCGCTCATGGCGTCCAGCTTATCGGCGGTCTGGCAGGCCAGCGCCGCCATTTCCTTGTCCATGTCCGGCAAAGCTGCCCGGAGATTTGCCGCCGTCCTGCGGCGGTCAGCGTTGTGGTACAGACAGATCAGGTTTTCTTCTTCCACGGTGAAATACATTCCTCATACCTCCATTTCTTTTGATTTTTCCCGCGCCGGGGGCTTCTTTTTCTGTTCCTCCTTGGCGGCGGCAAGCTGCGCCCGGATGGACGGTTTCTTTTGTTTCTGCGTCGTCTTTCGGGTCTGCTTGGGCTTTTTGGCCTCCGCCTTGGCTGCCTCGGCCACATCCAAAAGGGAAATCTGTTCCCCGGCTTTTGCCCTTGCTTCCAGTTCCTCCATAGACGGGGCGTTGTTCATCATGCCGTCGATCATGTTGTAGTTCTGTTCGGTGGACATTTCCGCCGTCTTGATATGGCTTTCCTGCTGGGCGGGGATGGCAAAGGCCCTTGTGCCGTTTGCCATAATCAGATACCTGCCGTCCTCCGACTGGTGGTGGAATCCATACCCGGCGGCCTCCATCTGTTCCCGACTCCTGTCGGTCAGATAGAAACGGCCTCTCGGCGTCTGGATTTGTTCGCCGGTCATGCACTCGTCTGGCGTGAGCTGCTTTTCCGGCTGGGCGAAAAACTCCGGCACCTGCCGGTAGTCGGCCCCCTCGTCCACATAATAGGCGATCTGTTTCCCATCCTGCCGGAACACCACAATATCCCCCGTAGAGAGGGAATGTCCCTTGTAATCGGCGGGATGTTCTATGTTGAAGCGGCGGTAAATCTCGTCCAGTGTGGTGTCCTTGTCCAGCGGCGCGGTGTAGACAAGCTGGTAATTTTTCCTGTCCACCGAAAGCCCATCCGCCTGCAAGTCCTCATAGGAACGGTAGCGGAAGTCGCGCCCCTCCGGGCCGGGCGGCACTTGGTAGATGGAAAAGTTGGGCTGCGCTGGTGCTTCATAATCAGAGGCAACATATTCCTCCACCGTCAGCCCGGCAGCGGCGGCCTCCTGTTCCAGCTCTGCCTCGATCTGTTTTTTGTAGTCCTGCAAACTCTGGTCGAAGTCGGCAAGCTGCGGCGGCTCCGGCAAGTGGTACTGGCCCTGATTGAGAAGCGGGCGGCACTCATTTACATAGTCTAAAACCGCGTTGAAATAAGCGGTCTGTTCCGGCGTCAGGGTTTCCCCGGATCGCAGGGGACGCCGGGCCTCCTGCTCCATAGCGGCCAGATTGCAATGCAGCTCCATATACGGGACGAACTCATGCAGCAACATATCCCGCTGGGCCTTGTCCGCCTCCCATGCCTCCGGCCCCTCATGGTGCAGCACATGGTTTTTCCAGCTTTCATCCTGCGCGTAGTATTCGTGATAGCCCCGGATATGCTGGATCAGGGAACCGTCCCCGTCGCCAAAGTCCTGCCGCCCCTCGTAGCTGTCCGGCTGGCCCTGCATGGTAAAGTCAATGCGGAACTTGGTCTTGTCGTACCAATGGCCCGTATAGCCCGGCTGCTCCCGGTCATGGCGTCTGGCGCTGTCCAGCTCCTTGAAAACGGCCTCAGCTTCATGCAGCGGCATTTGCTGGCCGTCTTTCAAATGGGGGCTTTCACTCCAAAGGATCGTGACAACCGGCTCCGCTGCCGGATTCTGTGCGATCTGCCGCTGGGCGTTGGCGACGGCAATCTCACTTTCGATCTCGCTTTTCACAAAGGAATCCATCTGGCCCTTTTGCAGCTCATAGCCCTGTTCACACAGGCGGTTGATAAGCCCGATCACCTTGTCGTTATCGCCCACGGCCTCGGCATAGGCCACGATCAACTGCCGTTCCTCGCTGCCCAGACGCGGGGCGTTTTTCTCTGCCAGCTCGATCAGGGCGGCGGCCCGGTCAGCCGGGGACGCCTCCGGCATGAACGGCTTTCCATTCAAAAGGCCGTCGATCCCATTCCATGCCTGCGGCTGGGGAATGGCGTTGGCCTGTTCGGTTGCTTCCAGAAAATCATCCATCCTGTCGCCGGTCAGGGGTTCCATTGCCCCAGCCGGTAGCTCATGGATGGCAAGGATTTCTTTTCCGGCTTCCGCAAGGGACAGGCCGGGATTGTCAAGCTGGCCTCCGTCCAGTTCCTTGTAGTCGGGGCCGTACAGCGTGTAATCATAGCCGGTTTCCGATGTCTGGATATACAGGTAATCGCCGTTTTTCAGACGGTAGGCGGCCTCCTGCGGGGCTTCTGCCTGTTCCAGCGTTCCATCCCCGGCAATGGTAAAGCCCTGCGCCTGCGCCGCCTCCTTGGCTCCCTGCGACACTTCGCCGGTAGATTTCAAATCCGCTTCAATGAGGGTTTGCAGCATGGCTTTTACGCTGTCGGTCATTTCCTGCTGTTGCTCCGGGGGCAGCTTGGAAAATACGCTGTCCGGGTCTGGCTGCTCGGCGGCCTGTTCCAGCGGCGCGGCCTGCGGCTGTTCCTGCTGGGCCTGCCGTTCTTTCTGAAGCTGGGCAAGGTGGCCGTCAATGGTGGTAATCAGTTCATGGGCGGTGGCCCGGATGGTTTCAAGGGAGGCTTTCAGCTCTTTCAAGTCCTTGCCGGAACTCCAACCGGCCACATAGCCAAAGGAATAGTCGGAGGTGTCCAGCCCGTAGTGCTGGCAGACGGCATAGGCCACGCTTTCGGCCTGTACCTCGCGGGTGCGGCTGTCGGGGCGGTCGGCCTGCTCTATGGCCGGGGCTTCCGGGTCGATGGCGTGGAGCTTGGAATGGGCAATCTCGTGGATAGCCGTCTTTAGGGTCTGTAATTCGCTCATGCCCTCCTGAATGGCGATCCGCTTTTCCGTCAGGTGGTAGTAGCCGTGGGAACCGCCCGGAATGTCCTCAAAACCAATGGGAACCGGGGAGGTCTGTTCCAGCGCCTTGAAAAATTCCCCGTAGCGTTCCACGCTGCCGGTCAGTTCTTCCACGCCGATAGAGGGCAGCGGTTCCCCCTCGGTCTGGCTCACATCAAAGACGGAAACGATCTTAAAGGCCGGAACCTGTATTTCCTTTACTTCGGTAACAGGCTTTCCGTCCTTTCCCATCACCGGCCTGCCCTGTGCGTCCAGTTTTTGCACTTCCTTTTTTGCCTTGAACGGGGCTGGGGCCAGTATCTTGATGGCCTTTTCGCCTTTCCTCACATTGCGGTGAAAATCGTCCCGCCACTTGTTGTAGCCCGCCACAAGCTGTCCGCCCTGCATGGCGATCAGGAGGGTGTTGTTGAAGCTGTAACTGTGGAACTTGGACATGGTGGTGAGATAGGCTTTGTAGCGTTCACTCTCGAAAAGCTCCTGTATGCCGGTTTCCAGCCGGTCGGTGATCTCTTTCATGCGCTCGGCGCTGTTCTGGCCGTTTAAGAGAATGGGGGTAACAGGCTGCGGGGCCTTTGTAGGCGCTGCCGCCTCCGGCTGTACCTTGCTTTCCTCCCGCAGAATTTCCGGCGCAGGATAGGCCATCACCCGGTATTCCTCCGGCACTGGCCGTCCCTCATGGACGCGCTGCCATTTGTCGCTGGTTCGCAGAATATAGCCGTAATCGGTAAAGGTTCCCTGTTCCTCGTTGGCGATAAAACTTCCCAGCCGTTCCGTGTCAATGGCCGGTTTCCACGGGTCAGGAACGACAAACAGCCCGGAATCATTCAGATAATATTCCCCCAGACTGCGGTTGTCCTTGGCGTTGATTAAGACAAAACAATCGGTGTTTTCGGCGTAGTCCAAAAGCTGCCCGATGGTCTGCATTTTTGCCGGGGACTGCATGGCGGCGTTCAGCTCCGCAAGCTCCACGGCGTCCAGCCTTTGAAGCTGGACGGCAAGGAAGTTCAGTTCGTCCACGCTGGCGGCCTTGATTAAATCCTCCGGCAGTTCCAGCGGTTTTTCCTCCGGGGCGGAAAAGCCGCCAATGAACAAGTCCTGCTGGTTGTCGGCGGTGATGTGGATTTCCTTTAGGGCTTCCTGTACCTGTTCAGCGGAAGTCGGCAGGGAAAGCCAGTAGCCATGCGGCCCGCCGGTCTGCGCCTCGGCGCGGTTATCAAGAAAAATAGAAAATACTTCGTTCACGGGTTCCCTCCTTTCCGGGGTGGCTGCGGTCTGCTGCGGCTGCGCGGTTTCTTCCTGCGCGGGAAGCTCTGCGGCTTTTGCCGGTTCCTCTCCCTCAATGGTGTAGCCGGGGAGCAGGCAGCCGTTGACCTTGAAATAGTCGGCGTATTCCTTGGGGATGGCCGGGGAAATTTCGGTAAAGTAATGTTCATGGGCTTTAATCCGGCCATTCAGGTACTTGTCCAGTTCTTCCCGGCTGGAAAAGACTTTCCGATCCTGTCCGGCGATCTTGGCCTGCTGGTAGCTGCCCGGCGCGTTAGTGCGTAGGCTCCAGCGGAGCGTCCACGAGTAGGGAACGGATTTTGGGGCGGCGCTGTCATACCGGGTGTTCTCGGAAATGGAGTAATCCATCTGGTAAACCATGTTGCTGCGGATATGGCGGTATTCGTCCGGGGCCTCCCACTGGTTTGCGGTGTGGGTGACGGGAAGCGTCCGGGCATATTCAAGAGCTTTGTCCAGAAACAGGGTTCTTCCGGCCTGTTCCTCCCATGCGGTGGCCTGTTCTTTCAGGCGGTCAAACACTTCCTGTTCTGCGGCGGCGCTTTCCGCCCGCAGGGAAAGAAGCTCCGCAAGGGGCAGCTTTACCATTTCGGAAAGATCGGCCTTGCCGCTTTCAAAGTAAATCCGGCGCTCGATCCGCATAGTGCTGGCCGGTTCTAAATCGTCATGGTCGTAGGAGCTGTAAGACATTTTGGTTTCACATCCTTTCTATGGTGGTGATCTGATACAAGGGGGTTGGGGCTTCCCCAAAGAGAAAATCCCCGGCCCGGCAGGTGCGCCGGGTCAGGGATTTTGCCGGGAGTGTGGCTACACTCCCTATGCTTGCTGTTTTTAGTTTTTGCCCCTCTGTTCCACGCGGTAGTTCACATACTTGCCGCCGGTATCGGCCAAAAGCACCGTTCCGTCATAGGTCTTGCCGGTTTTTAGGGAGCGCAGGCCCTTTACCTTTGCCTTTCCGTCTTTAAGGAGCGCGGCGGCGATTTTCGGGGTGAACGCCTTGCCCCGTTCCTCAAAAAATCGGTCATTCTTCCACATGACAAACTGGCAGCTTCGGTTTCCGCAGTAGTAGTTCTTTTTGCCCTCGTAGACGCTTTCCCCGCAGCGCGGACATTCGCCGATAACCACACGCTCGGCTTGAAACAACTTCTGCGCGTCCTCGCTGATCTGAGAGTAGTTTGCGATCAGGCCCCTTGTCATTTCTGCAATGCCAGCCATGAAGCCCTCCGGGTCGGCCTGCCCCTTGGCAATGGCCGTCAGCTCCGTTTCCCACTGTGCCGTAAGCTGGGGAGAGGTCAGCACCTCCGGCAGCACACAGGCAAGGTTGTGGCCGTCCTTGGTGGGAAGTAGCTGTTTGCCCCTGCGCTCCACAAAGCCCATCTGCACCAGCTTTTCTAAGATGGAGGCGCGGGTGGCCGGGGTTCCCAATCCCTGCCGCTCGGCGTCCTCCGGCAGATCGTCCGCACCGGCGCGCTCCATAGCGGAAAGCAGGGTATCTTCCGTGTAGGATTTTGGCGGTGTTGTGAAATGTTCGGTGACGGCGGCAGTTACCTTGTCAAAGGTCTGTCCCTCGGTAATTTTGGGAAGTTCCTGCGCAGGCTCCGGGGCGGTGTCGTCGGCGTCTGTTTTGAACGACGCCTTAAAGCGGCGGTCAAGCTCTTTCCAGCCGGGGGTCAGGATGGTTTTTCCCTTGGCGGTAAAGGTGTTCCCGGCACAGGTGAATGTAGCGGTGACAGCTTCGTACACATGGGGCGCGGCCACGGCGCACAGCAGCTTGCAGCACACAAGGGACAACAGTTTCTTTTCCCCCTCGGCCAGCCCGTCAAAGCCTTTCTGCACAAATTCCATCGTCGGGACAATGGCGTGGTGGTCGCTCACCTTTTTGCTGTTCAGCACCCGGCCAAACTGCGGGGACAGATCAAGCCCCGCCGCAAAGGGCAGCAACGGCCACAGGCCGGACACAAGGCTTTCCGCCGTCGGCAGCATATCGTCGGTCAAATACTGGCTGTCGGTGCGGGGATAGGTCAGCAGCTTCTTTTCGTAAAGCTGCTGGGCATAGTCAAGGGTCTGCTTGGCGGTAAATCCAAACAGGCGGTTTGCCTCCCGCTGCAAGGTGGTGAGGTCATAGAGGCGGGGCGGCTGCTCCGTCTTTTTCTCCCGTGTCACTGACACACAAACGGCCTGCGCCGTTTCACAGGCGGCTTTCAGGGCCTTGGCGTCGGCAGCGTTTCCCATGCGTTCACTGGCCGCCTCCATGCCGCCCGCCGCGATCTGGACGATGTGGTATTTCTCTTTCTGAAAGCTGCTGATCTTGGCCTCCCGGTCAACCAGCATTTTCAGGGTCGGCGTCTGGACACGGCCCACGGTCAGGGTCTTGTGGTAGAGGATGGAGAAAAGTCTTGTCGCGTTGATCCCCACCAGCCAATCCGCCTGCGCCCGGCAAAGGGCCGACTGATACAGGTTATCATAATCGGCTCCCGGTTTCAGGTGGGCAAAGCCGTCTTTAATGGCCGCATCCTCCATGCTGGAAATCCAAAGGCGCTGAAACGGTTTCTTGCAGCCCGCCATCTGGTAGACGAAACGGAAAATCAATTCCCCCTCGCGCCCGGCGTCGGTGGCGCACACAAGGCCGGTGACATCGGGGCGCTCCATCAAAGAACGCAGGGTGTCAAACTGCTTTTTCTTATCGTCGGGAATGATGTACTGCCATTCCTGCGGCAGAATCGGCAGGTCGTCATAGCGCCATTTTTTGAAACGCTCGTCATAAGTCCCAGCGTCGGCAAGGGAAACAAGGTGGCCGATACACCAGCTCACCAGATAGCCGTTCCCCTCCATATAGCCGTCCTGTTTCTTGTCCGCGCCGATCACACCCGCAATGCTGCGGGCTACGCTTGGTTTCTCTGCAATTACTAACTGATAGCTCATACTTCGTCCTCCTTATTTCCATCTTCGTCTGTCATATCCTCGTCCGGCTCCGGGGCTTCGTCCTCGTCGTCCTCGTCCTCTCCAAAGTCATACTCGGCCAGATCGTCATTTCCTGTGGTGTCAGCTTTTTCCTTTTTGAATTTCAGGAAGTAGAGGGCTGCGCCGCCGCCCAGCAGCACTATCACAAAGAACACCACAAGGCCGCCCATGCCGCTTGGCTTTTCCTCCTGCGGCTTTTCTTCCTCCGGCTGGGGCTTCGGCTCCGGCCCGTTGCAGGCGGTCAGGTTGTTTTTACAGACCGGGCAGGCCGTATTGACGGCCCCGGCTTGACATTTGGCCGTACAGGTGCAGACCTCCGGCTCTTTTTTCCCGTCCTCCAACAAGGCTTGCAGGTCGGCGTCGTCCACTTGGTTGAGGAAATGCACCGCTGTTTCCTTGTCCTCGTTGGCCCGGTCGATCAGGATATAAAAATAATTCCCGGCCTTGGTGGTGACGGTGATAAGCTGCTTATCCCCGAAAAAATCATCCACCAGCGTAGCGTTGCCCTGCGGGGTGACGGGTACGCCCACCGGCTCCATGCCGCCGGTGGTAGGTTCTTCGGTTTCCTCCGGCACTTCTGCGGGGGCCTCGGTGGTTTCCGGCAGCGGCACAGGGTCAGGGTCAGCGCCTCCGGCGTAGGCGGTAACAGTCGTGGTCGCCATGCAGAGCGCAGCGGCCACAGCCAGCGTCAAAGTGCGGAACAGTTTAGATTTCTTCATGGGCGTTGTCCTCCTGTTCAAAGTCCGGGATCGGGGCCGGGGCCGCCTGCAACGCGCCGCCGCGCACAAAGGCGGCGAACTCCTGCGGGGTCATGTTGAGGCCGCGCACAAGCTGGACGATCTGCAAGTTTTCCTGTTCGGTCTTGGCCGCTTCCAGCTCCCGAAGCTGCTTTTGCAGCTCCGCGATCTTGCCCTTGGTTTTCTCAATATCCTTTTCAATGCGCTCCAATTTGTTCATTGCCATAGTCAAAAACTCCTTTCTGGCGTTTAAGGCAAACGCCCGTAACAATAAAAATGCTGCTGCCAGTAGCTTGAATTGAGGTTCGTGTAGGAAATGGGGTCGCCGCAGTGCAGCATGACCGAATTTCCTACATACAGCCCCACATGGGACATCCCGGCAGTGTCGTAAGTGCCGACGAAAAATACAAGGTCGCCGGGCTTGGCCTGCTCCGGGGAAACAGGGGTGCAGATGTTGTAAAGCCCCTGCGCCGTCTGGCGTCCCACATTCCAGCCGGAATGATTGATAACCCAGCTAATGAAGCCGGAACAATCAAAGCTGGTGCTTGGGGAGCTGCCGCCCCACACATAGGGATAGCCCACATACTTTTCCGCCTCCGCGATCATGGCGGCAAAGGCTTCGTCCTTTAGCGCCTCCGGGGGAATTTCATAGTAGGTCGGCTCTTTCGGGGTGGAGGCGTGGGGATAGCTGTCGTTGGGAAACAGGTCTGGCCGGTTGCCCAAAGTCTGCATATAGGCAGCATAAAAGCCCATCTGTTCCTCGGTGAGAATGTAGATGGGCAGGTGGGACAGGTCAAAGTTTTCCAGCTTCACATTACAGATATAGTAGGTGTAGGGGACTTCCACGGTGTAGGTGTTTCCCTCGCTGTCCGTCCTCGTTTCGGTGCGGTAGCGGGTTTCCGTTTCGATGGTCTGGGTCAGGATGTACTGCTTTTCAAAAAGCATGGCAAGGTCGCCCTGTACCTCCCCCAAAGTGAACACGCCGTTATGCAGCGCGGAGAGGATGGAGGTCAGCACATAGGGGTCATGCTTGATCTCGTCCAGATCGAAACGGTATTCGTCATAGCCGGGGTGCAGGCTTTCGTAGTTGTCAAGTTCATGCTGCAAGTCTGCTTCCAGCGCGGCATAGGCGGCTTCGGCCCCCAGCATATCGCTGTCCTCGGAGAGATAGGAGGTGGCGGCAAGGCCCGTCCCGGTGCTGCCAAACATGGCGGTGCAGGATTGCAGGCCGCCCATCACCAGCAGGAACATAAGGCCCACGCCGCCGACGATCAGCGCCCCTTTCCAGTGCCGGGCGGCAAAGGACGCGGCCTGTCTGCTTTTCTCTGCGGCTTTCTTGGCTGCGGCAGCCGTGGTCTTGGCGGTGCTTGCCGCCCCCTGTGCGGTCTGGCCCGCCGCCCTTGCTGCCTTGGCGTATTCCCGCTTGATGTGCTGTTTCTGCCAGAAGCGGGAAACGGGATTTTTGGCCGCCTGCGCCAGCTCCGGGTTGTCCCGCAGGGATTTTTGATACGCAAACTCGGCGTTGGCGGCGATGGACTTTCGCTCGGCCTTGGCGGCGGCCCGGTAGGGTTTGAGCTTATGGCGGTGGACGCCGCTGCGGATCATGCGGCCCGCCTGCCGTTCCGCCAGTTCCTCCCCCTTGTGGCCGCCCTCCACGCCCACATTTTCGTGTTCTACCTCATGGATTTTTCCGTGGAGGTAAAGCCCGGCTTCCTGTATGGGACGGCTGGCCGGGTTTGGTTTGAGCTGGGGAGGGGCTTTCTCCACCTTGTCAAAATACAGCCTGCTTTTGGCCTTGCCCTTGGCCTCGTCATAGACGGTTTCCTTGGTGACGACGCGCTTTTTCGGCAGGGTTTCTTTGGCCGCTTCCAGCTTATCCGCCCGTTTTTCCGCCTTTTTGATATACGGGGCCAGCTCCGGGGAGGCCCGTTCCTCGGCGGTAAACTGCAACCGGGAAACGGGGCCGGTGGCCTGCGCCACGGTTTCCCCGGCGTCCTTGGCCGCTTTCTTTGCCTTGTGGCGGTCGTGCAGTTCATCCGCCCGTTCCAGTATTTTTTCCGCCGCCCCCTCCGGCTGGGCGGTGTATTTCTGCTCGGCCTCCCGGCTGGACACATTGACGCTTTCGCCTGTGGTCTGGTTATCCAGCGTCAGGCCGTCGCGGGTCATGTGCTGCGTTACCTTGTCGCGGGGTTTTAAGGGTTCCATGACTTCACCTCCTTGTGCCTCATACCGTCGCCCCCTCGCCTAACCGGGTCGTCATGATCTGGTAGATCTGGGTGTTTTTCGGGATGGGGTTCTTAAAGGGCAGGATCACATTTTCGTAAATG
>OHMD01000356.1_pt1 | contig 11019 bp, 6 predicted proteins | sample 1569161 | NCBI WGS metagenome assembly OHMD01 (sample SAMEA3879502, study PRJEB24766) | human gut metagenome | biome: human-associated habitat; feature: feces | place: USA | collected 1985/1987
TGCTTCGGCATCGGCGCGCTGGTCGACCTGATCATGATCGCCTGCGGCACATTCACCGACAGCGACGGAAAACCGGTCACCGACTGGCAGACCTGAACACTGCACAAAAAAATTGCTCCCCGGCCATCCGGCCGGGGAGCTTTTGCGTTTTTACGGGTCGATCTCGATGATATAGCCGATCTTGCCGCTGTAGAACTGCGGGTAGCGGCCGGCGGGATCGCCGATGCAGTCGTTATAATACCAGCCGCTGGACGTTCTCGTGATGAGCACGTAATCCTCGGCGGCGCCGTTGGTATCGTGCACGGACGGCTCGCCGGACGCCCAGTTGTAGACCGGGTCGACGTTGTCCCTGACCCAGGCGAGCTCGCCGCTGTCGGTGCGGTGCAGGCCGATCCAGACATAGGTCAGGCCGGACTCGTCGGCCAGCTGGGCGACGCGCGTCCACTTCTCGGCACTGTCGATCACGACGAGGTGGCCGCCCTTGGCCTCGGCCGCCGCTTCAGCGTCCGCCCAGGAGACGTCCGCCGTGACGACTTCATACGTCGGCTCCGGCTTCGGCGTCGGGGTGGGCGTGGGCGTCTCGGTCGGCGCGGGTGTGGCAACGGAGACGGTCGGCGTCGGCGTGGTCTCCGCCGTGGTGGGCGTGCCGAACACGCCGAGCGAGCGCAGCAGCAGCACGGCCAGCACGGCCGCGCAGATGATGAGCACGGTCAGCAAAATGCCCGCCTTGTGCGACTGGCGCTGCTCGGCCGGCTCGCGCTTTTTCGGGGCGGGACGGTAGGCCTCCGGCTTTTTCACCGGCGGCTTTTCCGGTTTGCGCTCCGGCCGCGGCTGCGGCTTGGCCGGGGTCTCCGGCCGGGCAGGCTGCTTTTCGGGGCGGAATTTATTCGGCAGCGGCTGCGGTTCGGGCTTGCGCTCGGGCTGCGGTTCCGGCTCGGTGACCGGGGCTTCCACCGGCTTCGCTTCCGGTTCGGCAGCCGGGGTTTCCTCCGGCTTTGCTTCCGGTTCGTCGGCCGGGGTTTCCTCCGGCTTTGCTTCCGGTTCGTCGGCCGGGGCCTGCTCAGGCTCAGCGGTCGCTTCCGGCTCAGACCCGGCCTCCGGCTCAACGGCCGGGGCTTCCTCCGCCTCGGTCTTCAGCTCAAACTTCAGCTCAGACTCAGCTTCCGCTTCGGGCTCGGCCGCGATCTCCGGCTCAGCCTCCGGCACAGGCGCGGCGGCCTCCTCGGTGAGGATGGCGAGCATCATGCGCTCAACGTCGCTGAGCTCCTGCTCCGGCTTATGGAACATCTCCTGCGCGGTCGGCACGCTGCGGCGCCGCTCGGCGTCATACTGCTCGAGCGCGGCGCACAGCTCCGCCGGCGTGGCGTAGCGGTCGTCCGGCTTGCACTGCGCGGCGCGCGCGATGATCTCCGCAAGGCCGCGGCCGGCCTTGCGCGCCGGGGGCAGCGGCTCGCCGTTCATGCGGCGGCGCAGCGCCTCGGCATGGTCCTCGGGCAGCGGCGCACGGTCGTCCGGGTAAAACGGCAGACGGCCGCCCGACACGCCCGCATACAGCAGCAGGCCGAGCGAATACACATCGGCCGAGGCGTCGCGCGTTCCGCTCCAGAACACCTCGGGCGCCATAAACTCCAGCTCCTCAGTCGTCCAGTCCTTCGTGTCCGTGCGGGCGGGCGCACCGAGACCGACCGTGCCGTCTGCGGCGCGGCTGATGTTGTCCGGGCGGATGCCGCCGTGATATGTCCCACGCTCCGTCAGGATGCGGCACAGCGCCTCGGCCAGCGCGGTCAGCTCCGCGCGCGAGAGCGTCTGCAGCCGGTTACCGAGCAGGCAGGCAGGATCCAATGCGTGTTTGTCCATGTGATACGCACCTCTTTATGTCCGTGTTGGCATGTTTACATAACTTTATAAATAGTAACACACTTATGACTGCAAGTCAATTCAATCTGACGCGCCGGGCGCGGGTTTGTTCCGCCCGAGGCGGCCGAACCAGCCAAAGGTCATCGGCCAGATGCCGGCGGCAAAGACGACCATAATCGCATAGCGGATAAGGTTTGCGATGTTGTGCCCGCCGCACAGCGCGAGCAGCGGCGCCTTGAGCACGGCGCGCAGCCCGATCGTGATGGCGAGACCGAGCACGGCCTTGAGCACCTGCGCCCACCAGACGGCGCGCACGTCAAAGTGCACGTACCGCCGGTCGAGCCAGTACGAAAACGTCATGCCCAGCACCGCGCCGAGCAGCGTGTAGGCGTTCTTGCGGCCGGAGGCGAGGTTGGCGGCGTCCACGTCCGCGGGAAACGGCCAGAGCTCGGCAAAGAACAGATACGCAAGGCCCAGCGCGGCCATGGCGCCGAAGAGCCAGTAGAGCCGGTTGGGATGGCTGTCAATATCGCGAAAGAGCGGGTAGAGCGCGAACACCAGCACGAGCCCGATGCCAAACGACACGCCGACATCCAGCGGCGTGTGTACGCCGAGGTACATGCGCGAAAACGCCGTGAGCACGATCACGACCGCGCAGACCACGCGCAGCCACGTCCGCTTGGTCCAGCGGCCGAGGCAGCCGAAGGAGGCAAAGACGTTCTGCGTGTGCCCGCTCGGGAACGAGTAGCCGGTGGCCTCGGCCCGGGCGCTCTCGACGATGCGGAAATCCGGGTCCTTCACCCACGGGCGCGGGATGCGGAACACCAGCTTGAGAAACTGGTTGACGATCGTGCCGACGAAGCCGACCGTGAGCATATAGTACCCGCAGGACTTGCTCACACACCAGAACACGACGATGGCGACGGCCATGAACACGATCTCGCCGCCGCAGTTGGTGAGCGCGCCGAGCACCGTGTCCAAAAACGGTGTGCGCAGCTTTGCCAATGCATAAAGTAACTGCATGAAACGGTTCTCCCCTCTGTGTCTGTCTGCCGCCATTATAGCAAAGCGCGCCGCCGGATTCAACCGCAAAGGAAATTGACAGCGGTGGATGACGATGGTAGGATAAGGGCAGAATATATCAAAATGGAGGCATGTCCCATGGACATCGAAAAAACCATCCGCGCGCTGACCGGCCGCGGCTTCGCCGTGCAGCACTTCGCCACAGCGGGCGAGGCGGCGGACTATCTCGACAGCGCGATCGACGGCACCACCGTCGGCATCGGCGGCAGCAAGACCATCGACCAGATCGGCCTGTACGACCGGCTGGTAGAGCACAACACCGTCTGGTGGCACTGGCGCAAGCCGGGGTTTGACACGCTCGACCACGCGCTGACCGCGCCCGTGTACCTCAGCAGCGCCAACGCCATTACGGAAGACGGCCAGATCCTCAACATCGACGGCCGCGGCAACCGCCTCGCCGCCATGGTCTACGGCATCGGCAAGACGGTGTACATCGTCGCGGGCACGAACAAGATCTGCCCGGACTTCGACGGCGCGCTCTCGCGCGCACGCAACACCGCCGCCGTGCAGAACATGCAGCGCTTTGACGGCGACCAGCCGTGCCACACGGCCGGCCGCTGCCTCGACTGCCGCAGCAAGAGCCGCGGCTGCAACGCGCTGCTCGTGCTCTGGGGACAGATGATGGACATGGCCAAGGTCGAGGTCGTGCTCATCGACGAGCCGCTCGGCCTGTAAGGAGGAGATCCCATGAAAGTTTTCAAGCGCATCAAGTGGAGCTATGTCGTGCTCAGCGCGATGTTTTTGCTGCTCGGCATCTATCTCGTCGTGAATCCCGAGACGTCGCTCATCATGATCTGCCGCATCCTCGGCGCTGCCATGGCCGTGTTCGGCGTGATGAAGATCGTGCTCTATTTCATCCACGAAGTCGAGGGCGTGGCCATCCGGTTCGACTTTGCCGTCGGCCTGTTCTGCATCATCCTCGGCGCGCTCATGCTCTGGCGCGCGCCGGCGCTGACGGACATCCTCTCGGTCGTGATCGGCCTGCTCGTGCTCGTCGACAGCGTGTTCAAGCTGCAGGTCGCCGTCGATTCGCGGCGCATGGGCGCGCACTCGTGGTGGGTCACGCTCGTGTGCACGGTCGTGTGCCTGGTGCTCGGCATCCTGCTGGTGTTCAATCCCTTTGACGGCAAGCAGATGCTCACGATCATGATGGGCGTGTCGCTCATCGTCGACGGCGTGCAGAACCTGTGCACCGTCGTGTATGCCGCCGTCTTTGTCAAGGACGTGAAGGCCGCCGTGCACGACTTTGTGGACGAAGCCACCGCCGTCGAGACGACCGGCGAGGTCATCGGCGAGAACAACGCCGGGGCCAGGCCCGACGAAGGGCCGAAGGCACCGTGAAACGTTAATTTCTGCTCAATTTTGCCGGACGTGGGAATTTCTCCGCGCCCGGCTCTTTACTTTTTTGTCACTTTGGTGTAAAAAAGAAAGGAAAATGTATGCGAATCGAAGAAGTAAGGGGGGAGCTTCCGATGCTGGAGCAGAATTTTCAGAGCGTGTACGAGAAGTTTAAGCTGCAATTTTTTCGCCGCCTGTTTTCGCAGGTGCGCGAGCGCGAGGGCTCACTGAGCGCGATGGAGGCGTTCTCCGTCGAGGTCATCCACGAGCTCGACGCGCCGACCATCGGTCAGTTTGCGGATTTTCTCGGCATCTCGCAGTCCAATGCGACCTACAAGGTCAACAGTCTCATCCGCAAGGGCTACATCGTCAAGGAGAACTCCGACACCGACCGGCGCGAATACCACCTGAAGCTGTCGGACAAGTTCTACTGCTACAACGGCCTCATGCAGAGCTACATCGACACGGTGATGGCGCGCATCCACGAGCGGTTCACGCCCGAGGAGCTGGCGACGTTCGAACACGTGCTGGCCGTCATGAGCGACGAGCTGATGCCCGAGTGCGACGTGCCGAAAAAGTGACCACACGCCCGAAAAACCGGCGGCAGCCAAATTGGCTGCCGCCGGTTTTTGCTTGCGGGGGGCAGCCCATCCCAAAGTGCCCGAGGGGAAAAGCCCGCCTCGTATGAGATACAGCCATCGCCCTCTGGCGATGCCTCCCCTGTGTAAGGGGAGGTGGCGCGGCGGTACGCCGCGACGGATGAGGTGTCGTTGGACGTGCAGTGCAAGATCGGTGCCGCTGGAGGAACCCATGACCTTTCCACCTCATCCGCCTCGCTGTGCGCTGCCTTCTCCTCAAGGAGAAGGCAGCGCACGCTCCAACCACTCCAGGAAGAGGAAGGCCTGGTGCATATCCGGCACGCAGGGCATGTCACTCCCCCTCCGTTTTCTTGTATTTGCGGGCAAAATGTGATTTAATAAGGAAAGAAACGATAGAAACGGAGCATCGCCATGACGATCGCAGTCATCGGCGCGGGCGCATCCGGCATGATGGCCGCGCTGACCGCCGCCGAGCAACCCGAAAATGAAATTCTGCTCTTCGAGCGGCAGGCGCGCGTGGGGCGCAAGCTCGCCGTGACCGGCAACGGCCGCTGCAACCTGACGAACACCGGCGCCGCGCCCGAAAACTACCACGGCGCGCAACCGGACTTTGCCGCGCCGGCGCTCGCGGCCTTTCCGCCCGCGGCGGCGCTGGACTGGTTCGCCGCGCACGGGCTCATGACCGTGACGGAGCCGGGCGGGCGCGTGTACCCGCTCTCGAACGCGGCCAACAGCGTCGTGGACGTGCTGCGCTTCGCGCTCGCGCGGCCGAACATCACCCTGCGCGCGGGCGACGCCGTGACGGCCGTGCGCCGGCAGGGGCGCGGCTTTGTCATCGAGACGGAAACGGAGACCATCTCCGCCGACCGCGTTGTCATCGCGTGCGGCGGCGCGGCCGGGGCGAAGGCCGGCGGCGTGCGCGACGGGTATGTGCTGCTGCAGAGTCTGGGCCACCGGCGCACGGCGCTGCACCCCGCGCTCGTGCAGCTGACGACCGACCCGACTTATCCCCACGCGCTCAAGGGCGTGCGCGCCGACGCGCGCGTGACGCTCACGCGCGGCCGCGACATCCGCGCGCGCAGCGCAGGCGAGGTGCAGTTCACGGAAAAGGGCGTGTCCGGCCCGGCGATCTTTGAAATTTCCCGCGCGGCGAGCTGCGGCGGCGAGGGCCAGACCGTGACGCTCGACCTGCTGCGCGAGCACAGCGCGCAGGCGTGTCTCGCGTTTTTGCAGGCGCGGCGAGAGGCCGCGCCCGACCTCCCCTGCGAGGAGGTGCTGACCGGCACGGTACACAACCGCGTGGGCAAGATGCTGCTGCGCTACGCCGCCGTCCCCGGCGGGCGGCCGCTCGGCGGCGTGACAGACAGCGAGCTCAAGGCGCTCGTGCGCGCGGCGAAGGGCTTCGCGCTGCCGGTGCGCGGCACGGAAGGCTTCGAGAGCGCGCAGGTCACGGCCGGCGGCATGCGCACGGACGAATTTGACCCTGCGACGATGGAAAGCCTTCTCGTGCCGGGGCTGTACGCCTGCGGCGAGGTGCTGGACATTGACGGCGACTGCGGCGGCTACAACCTGCAGTGGGCGTGGGCCAGCGGCCGCGCGGCCGGGAGGGCGTGCCGATGATCGCGATTTCGAACCTGAAGCTCGCCCCCGGCGCGGACGAGGCGCAGCTGCTCCAGCTGGCCGCCGGGGCGCTGAAAGTGCCGCCGCAGGACATCACCGCCCTGCGCATCCGCAAAAAGTCGCTCGACGCGCGGCGAAAGGACGACATTCACTATGTGTACACCGTGGGCGTGACCGTGCGCGGGGACGAGCGAAAGCTCGTCCGCCGCTGCCGCGGCGCCGCGCTCGTGCAGGACAAGACCTATCCCATCCCCCGCATCGCGCCGCCGCAGACGCGCCCCGTGATCGTGGGCTTCGGCCCGGCGGGGATGTTCGCGGCGCTGCTGCTCGCGCGCGCGGGCGCACGGCCCATCGTGCTCGAGCGCGGGCCGGACGCGCAGACGCGCAGTGCGCAGATCGCGGCGTTTCGCGCGGGCGGGCCGTTCGACCCGGAGTGCAACGTGCAGTTCGGCGAGGGCGGCGCGGGCACGTTTTCCGACGGGAAGCTCAACACCGGCACGCACGACGCGCGCATCGGCTTCGTGCTCGCGGAGTTTGCGGCGCACGGCGCGCCGGAGCACATCACCTACGACGCCAAGCCCCACATCGGCACGGACGTGCTCGTCGAGGTCGTGCAGAACCTCCGGCGCGAGATCATCGACCGCGGCGGCGAGGTGCGCTTCGGCCACCGCGTGACAAGGCTGTCCACGGAGGATGGACACATCGCAGCACTGACCGTGGCCGGGCCGGCCGGCGGCTACACGCTCCCGGCGCGGCAGGTCATCCTTGCGATCGGCCACAGCGCGCGCGACACATTCGAAATGCTGCACGCGCAGGGCGTGCCGATGGAGCCGAAGCCGTTCAGCATGGGCGTGCGCATCGAGCACCGGCAAAGAGACATCAATGCCGCGCAGTACGGCGCGGCGGCGGAGCGTCTGCCGGCGGCGGACTATTCCCTCTCCTGCCACCTGCCAGACGGGTCGAGCGCGTACACGTTCTGCATGTGCCCGGGCGGCGAGGTGTTCGCCGCCGCGTCGGAGGCGGGCGGCGTGTGCACTAACGGCATGAGCAATTCCCGCCGCGACGGGGAAAACGCCAACGCCGCCGTGCTCGTGACGCTGCGGCCGGAAGATTTTCCGGACCAGAGCACCCTCGGCGGCATGTACTGGCAGCGCAGCATCGAGCAGCGCGCCTTCCTGTGCGGCGGCGGCAATTACCACGCCCCGGCGCAGCTGGCGGGCGACTTTCTCGCCGGGCGCGCGAGCACCGGCCCCGGCCGCGTGCAGCCGACGTACCGCCCCGGCGTGACGTGGTGCGACCTGCACGACGTGCTGCCCGCGCGCATCACGGACACCCTTGCGCAGGCGCTGCCCGCCTTCGGCAGGAAGCTGCGCGGCTTTGACGACCCGGACGCCGTGCTCACAGCGCCGGAGACCCGCTCGAGCAGCCCCGTGCGCATCGTGCGCGGGCCCGACCGGTGCAGCACCGGCGTGCCCGGACTCTACCCCTGCGGCGAGGGCGCGGGCTACGCCGGCGGCATCACGAGCGCCGCCGTGGACGGGCTGCGCTGCGCCGAGTGCGTGATTCAGGCGCTGCAAAACGAGGCATGACCTGTGCCGAACGGCACACCTATCATATAAGGAGGTTTCCACGATGAAAAACGAAGCGTTTGCACCCACGCCGGAGCTGCTGGCCAAGATGGACGCCTGGTGGCGCGCGGCGAATTATCTGTCCGCCTGCCAGCTCTACCTGCTCGACGACCCGCTGCTGCGCCGGCGGCTGACCGAGCGCGACATCAAGAAGAAGATCGTCGGCCACTGGGGCACCGTGCCCGGCCAGAACTTCATCTACACGCACCTCAACCGCGTCATCAACGAATACGACCTCGACATGATCTATCTCTCCGGCCCGGGCCACGGCGGCAACGCCATGGTCGCGCAGGACTATCTCGACGGCTCGTACACCGACGTGTACCCGAACATCACGCGCGACGCGGCCGGCATGCAGCGCCTGTTCAAGCAGTTTTCGTTCCCCGGCGGCATCCCGAGCCATGTCGCGCCCGAGACGCCGGGCTCCATCCACGAGGGCGGCGAGCTGGGCTACTCGCTCGCGCACGCCTTCGGCGCCGTGATGGACAACCCCGACCTCATCGCCGCCTGCGTCGTCGGTGACGGCGAGGCCGAGACCGGCCCGCTCGCCACCGCGTGGCACGGCAACAAGTTCGTCAACCCCATCACGGACGGCGCGGTGCTGCCGATCCTGCACCTCAACGGCTTCAAGATCGCCAACCCCACGCTTTTTTCCCGCATCAGCCACGAGGAACTCGAGATGTTCTTCCGCGGCTGCGGGTGGGAGCCGCGCTTCGTCGAGGGCGACGACCCCGCCGAAATGCACGCCAAAATGGCCGAGACGATGGACTGGGCCATCGAGGAGATCCACGCCATCCAGCAGCACGCGCGCACCGCGCACGACACCACGCGCCCCTACTGGCCGATGATCGTGTTCCGCGCGCCGAAGGGCTGGACCGGCCCGAAGGAAGTGGACGGCAGGCAGGTGGAGGGGTCGTTCCGCGCGCACCAGGTGCCGATCGCGATGGACAAGCCAGAGCACCTCGTGCAGCTCGAGGAGTGGCTGCGCAGCTACCACCCCGAGGAGCTCTTTGACGACAACGGCACGCTCATCCCCGAGCTGCAGGCCCTCGCGCCGAAGGGGCAGCGCCGCATGGGCGCGAATCCCCACGCCAACGGCGGCCTGCTGCTGCGCGAGCTGCGCATGCCGGACTTCCGCACGTATGAGCAGCCCGTGCCGGCGCCCGGCGCCGTCGAGGCGCAGGACATGACCGTGCTCGGCGCGTTCGTGCGCGACATCATGCGCGAGAACATGGACGCGCGCAACTTCCGCATCTTCGCCCCCGACGAGACGGCCTCCAACCGCCTGAGCCCGGTGTTCGAGGTCACGGGCCGCCGCTGGGTCGCCGAGGCGACGGACAACGACGAGTTTCTCGACCCGGACGGCCGCGTCATGGACTCCATGCTCTCGGAGCATATGTGCGAGGGCTGGCTCGAGGGCTACCTGCTCACCGGCCGCCACGGCTTTTTCAACAGCTACGAGGCCTTCATCCGCATCGTGGACTCCATGGTCGCGCAGCACGCCAAGTGGCTGAAGGTCTGCAACCAACTGCCCTGGCGGCAGGACATTGCCTCGCTCAACTACGTGCTCGCCTCGAACGTGTGGCAGCAGGACCACAACGGCTTCACGCACCAGGACCCCGGCTTCCTCGACCACGTGTCGAATAAGAAGGCCGACGTCGTGCGCATCTATCTGCCGCCGGACGCAAACTGCCTCCTGAGCTGCTTTGACCACTGCATCCGCAGCCGGAACTATATCAACGTCATCGTGGCCTCCAAGCATCCGCGGCCGCAGTGGCTGACCATGGAGCAGGCCGTGCGCCACTGCACGCAGGGCGTGAGCATCTGGGAGTGGGCCAGCAGCGACCAGGGCGCGGAGCCCGACGTCGTCATGGCCTGCTGCGGCGACACGCCGACGCTCGAGACCCTCGCCGCCGTGACCATCCTGCGCGAGAAGCTGCCGGAGGTGCGCGTGCGCGTCGTGAACGTGGTCGACCTCATGAAGCTGCAGCCGCATTCCGACCACCCGCACGGCCTCACGGACGAGGACTACGACCTCATCTTCACGAAGGACAAGCCCGTCATCTTCGCCTTCCACGGCTATCCGAAGCTCATCCACGAGCTGACGTACACCCGCCGCAACCAGAACATGTTCGTCTGCGGCTACGTCGAGGAGGGCACGATCACGACGCCGTTTGACATGCGCGTGCTCAACGAGCTCGACCGCTTCCACCTCGTCATCGACGTCATCAAGCGCCTGCCCCAGCTCGGCAACCGCGGCGCCTACGCCGTGCAGCAGATGCGCGACAAGCTCGTCGAGCACCGGCAGTACATCGCCGCGCACGGCGTCGACCTGCCCGAGATCGCCAACTGGCAGTGGACCGGCAGCACCAGCGCCGCCACAAGCTCCAAGCGCTGAGCGCAAACCCGCCCGCGCCGGACAGCCGCACACAAACGCGCGCAGCGGCCGTTTCCGACCCCGGCGGCCGCATATCCGCCGCCCGCCCCGTTTGGGGCGGGCGGCTTCCTTTCTTTTGCAGTTTCTTGCTTTTCTTCCCTTTTTTACGGCGGCACAGTTTGTGCACTTTGGCGCGGTTTTGCATGACGGCCCTGCAGGGTACGGTACTTTCGTTGAAAAAAGTTCCGCAATTTTTGTGCAAAGTGACAGTTTTTGGCCATTTCCTATGTTAAAATTTAGATTTTTCGTTTCTCCCTTGTGGAAAATATGCAGTTCCGCTATAATAGTGCCTTGAGGTGATTTTCATGTTCAAAATCGTCAATAACGAAAGATTATCTGACAATATGTTCCGCGTCACGTTCGAGGCCCCGCTCGTCGCCCGCAAGGCGCAGCCGGGTCAGTTCCTGATGTTCCGCGTCGACGAGTTCGGCGAGCGCATGCCCATCACGATCTCTTC
>OHMD01000358.1_pt1 | contig 10983 bp, 9 predicted proteins | sample 1569161 | NCBI WGS metagenome assembly OHMD01 (sample SAMEA3879502, study PRJEB24766) | human gut metagenome | biome: human-associated habitat; feature: feces | place: USA | collected 1985/1987
GGGAAGGTCATCGCCGACACGGTGCACATCTACCGGCTGATGAACCTGCCCAAGGCCGAGACACTGCCGCCGGAGTGCCCCGATGGGCTGGAGGCCTGCGTCAGGGAGTACGGCGCAGCGCTGGTGACCGGCGCACTGACGGATACGATGGTGGTGCCGCTGCTGCGAAGCGGCGTGCTGCGGAAGTGCCGCCTGGTGGTCAAGGACCCCAGCAAGGTGCTGCTCAGCGCCGATACGCTGGACAAGCTGGCGGTGCGTGAGGTGGCGCTGGAGACGGAGGACGCGGCGAAGACGCTGTGCGTCACCGTGAACCCGGTGTCCGCCTACGGATGGAAATTCGACAAGGATGAATTCCTGTTCCGCATGAAAGAGGCGGTGGACGTACCGGTCATCAATGTGAAGGAGGAACTGGCATGATCGCGGTCAAGTTTGAGGAAAAAGAGAAGATCGGTCTGCAATACGCGCTGGAAACGCTGCACGGCTGCTCGCCCTTCGGGCAGGAACGCATCCGGCGGCTGCGGTTTTATGCGCCGGAGGAAGGTGAAATCCGGATCAACGGCATTCCGCTGGAACAGATCAGCTTTGCGGAACTGCATCAGAGGATTGCGTTTCTGGAGCAGGACACCTATCTGTTTGATGCAACGATTGCCGAGAATATTGCCATTGCAAAACCGGATGCTTCCATTGAAGAAATCCGAACAGCGGCAGAGCGCGCCGGTATCGCGGAGTTTATCGAGACACTGCCGGAGGGCTATCAGACCGATATGGGTCAGATGAGTGCACGCCTTTCCGGCGGAGAGCGCCAGAGAATCGGCATCGCACGGATTTTCCTGCGCGATCCCGATCTCTGCCTGATGGATGAGCCGTCCAGTACACTGGATGCGCAGCATGAGAAGGAGCTGCTGCATACGCTGAAAACAGAGTACGGCAAAAAGATAAGTTGTTTTAATGTGTCAGGTTTCATTCCACATTTTTAAAAAATCCCGAAGCTCGGATGGAAGGCGCCCTTTGCGCCAGGCGAGCAGGATTTCCGTTGTAAGGTCTGCGTCCGTGATGGCGCAGGCCTTTAATTGATGGGAAAGCGGCAGCATGGAGGCGGGCAGAAGAGCAATGCCAAGCCCTTTTTCCGCCATCGTCATTGCCGTGCGGGCATCCTCGCAGGTCAGATAGATGTCGCAGAACAGACCGGCCTGTTCGAAAGCGGAGAGCATATATTTTCGGTAGCGGTTGGAAAGAATCAGCGGCTGTTCGGCAAGTTCGGTAAGAGAAAGCGTGTCGCGCTCCGCAAAAAGCGGGTGGTCCGGGAGTGCCATGGCGGTGATGCTTTCTTTTAGGAGTGTTTTTGTTTCACAGCCGTTTAAAACGATCGGTGTGCGCAGCGTAGTAAGATCGATCACATGATTTTCCAGCTGATCCTTGAGGGCAAAGGTGGAACCCTCGTGTACATCGAAGTGGACCTGCGGATGCTGTTTTGAAAACCGGAGCAGGTAGTCGGAAAGAAGGGACACGGTGGAAGGCGTCATTCCGATGTGCAGAGTTGCCGCCTGGCTGGATTTTACGACTTCGCGTTTCGTAAGATCCGCGAGCATCAGAAGTGTACCCGCCTGCTCGTACAGTGTTTTTCCCGCCTCAGTCAGTGTGATTTTCTTTGTACCGCGCACGAGAAGCGGCACCTGAAGCTCTTCCTCGAGCATTTTAAGCTGATAGCTTAACGGCGGCTGTGTCATATGCAGCATGCGTGCCGCCCCGCTGATAGTTCCGGCGTCCACGATGGCGCGGAAGTATTCGAGCTGTCGAAGTTCCATGGGAATCCTCCTTTGTAAGATAAATAATTTACATATAGTATATGACATGATATACTGAAAAGCAAGTGAAAAGAAAAGGAATGATAGAACAATGAAACGAATTGATTTCGAGCATGGAACCGTAACCGGAAACATTTTAGGGGCAGCGCTCCCCATGCTGGTTGCCCAGATTTTGAGTCTTTTGTACAACATCGTAGACCGCGTTTACATCGCGCGGATCCCAGATGTGGGAACGGCGGCGCTCGGCGCGGTCGGCCTGTCCGACGTGCGCGGCAAGACGATCCGCAGCCTCTCCGGCGGCATGAAGCAGCGCCTGCTGCTGGCGCAGGCCATTCTGGACGAGCCGGACATTCTCATCCTCGATGAGCCGACGGCCGGGCTGGACCCGCGGCAGCGCATCGCGGTGCGCAATCTCATCGCGGAGATCGCCCTGCAGAAGATCGTGATCGTCTCGACGCACGTCGTGCCGGACGTGGAGTATGTGGCAAGCGAGCTGCTGCTCCTGTCCGAGGGACGGCTGCTGCGCAAGGCCTCTCCGGCCGAGCTGACGCACGAGCTGGCCGGGCAGGTCTGGGAGGCGGAGCTTGCCGAGTCCGAGCTGCCCGCCGCGCAGGCCGCCGGGACGGTCTGCGGCATCGCCCGCGTCGACGCGGGGCATATCCGCGTGCGCCTGCTGGCGGAAAAGCAGCCGCCCTTTGCCTGCAGGCCGCTTGCGCCGGAGCTGGAGGATGTGTATCTGCACTACTTCGGCGCGGAGGACGGGCTATGAGCTATGAGCTGCGGAAAATTCTGGGCAACCGCTATGTGATGCTCCTGCTCGCGCTGGCGGTCGCGGTGAATGCGGCGCTGTTCTACCGCCGCTGCACCAAGGACCTCGGCGGCTTCACCCGCGCGGACATCCGGGCGGAGTATGCCCATCTGGACACGCTGGAGCAGGAGTATGACGCCCTGCTCAACGGAATTTACGGCGAGAACGTCGATATCATGCAGGTGCCGGACGAGGACCTCCGGCGCTACGCCCTGCTGAGCACGGTTCGCGACGAGGTCGAGACGACGAATAATTACCCCGAATACCTCCGCGGCCTCTGCGCTGAGACCGAGGCCAAGCTGCGCCTTGGCCTGTTCTCTGCCGATCCCTTTGCCGAGCGCACGCTGGAAAAGGGCCTTGCGGCCTACAGCGCCCTGCTCGGCGTGCGGCTGGAGCCGTCCTTCCCGGACGGCGTGGAGGTGCTGCTGGACTGGCGGCTGACGGACCTGCTGCTCCTGCTGTTTGCGGCGGTCTCGGGGCTGGTCCTGCTGACGGGCGAACGAAGCGCGGGCCTGATGGTGCTGCTGCGCCCGACGCGGCGCGGCCACGGCGCGCTCTACTGGCGCAAGGCTGCCGCCATGCTGGCAACGGTGCTTGCGGGCGTCGTGCTGCTCTATGGCGCGAATCTGGCCGTTTCTGCCGCCGTCCTCGGGCTGGGCGACCCGGCGCGCCCCATCCAGACGATCCCCAGCATGCAGAGCTGCCCGGTCCCGCTGACGGTGTTTGGCTGGCTTTTGTGCTTTTTGGGCGAAAAGCTCCTATGGGGCTGGGCCGTGGGGGCGCTGTTCTTCCTGCTGTGCACCACGACGGGCCGTGCGTGGGCCGCGTTCCTGCTTGCGGGCGGCGGCGCGGGGCTTGCCCTGCTGCTCGGCAGCCGCGGCTCACTTTGGCCCCGGCTGCTCAGCCTCAGTCGTGCGGCCGAGGTCGAGGAGAGCTGGCGTGGGTGCATTTATCTGAATTTCTTTGGCCTTCCGCTCCGGCAGACGGCGCTGCTTCCCGCCATGCTCCTGCTGCTGACGGTGGGTGGCTGCCTCGGCGGCGCGGTGGTGTTCTGCCGCACGCAGGCGGTCCAGCCGGTGCGCCAGCGCCGGGGCCTGCCGCTGCCGCGCCTGCGGCACACGGTGCTGCTGGCCTATGAGGCGCGGAAGCTTCTGCTCACGGGCGGGGCGCTGCTGGTGCTTGCGGTGTTCGTGCTGGTGCAGATCGGGAGCTATCGCGATTTCCGGGCCTATTTCAATGCGGACGAATGGTTCTACCGCGCGTATTCCGAAAAGCTGGCGGGCGAGCCGACGCCGGAAAAGAACGCTTATCTTGCCTCGGAGACGGCCCGCTTTGCGGAGCTGCAGAACGAGCTTGCGGACTATGCCCGCATCACGGAGGGCAACGAGGATGCGCTGCAGTTCATGGCGCGCGACGTTCTCTCGGCCCTGCGGGCGCAGGACGGCTTTGAGAAGGCAAAGCAGCAGTATGAGCAGCTGCAGCCAGGGCAGTCCTATGTCTATGAGACGGGCTATAACGTCCTGCTAGGCTACTTTGGTGTGCAGAAGGACCTGCTGGACCTTGCGAAGCTGTTCTTCTTCCTGACGGTCGCGCTGTCCGCCGTGTTTGCCATGGAGCAGGAGACGGGCGTTGCCGTTCTGCAGACGGCGGCCGGGGCGAACGGGCGCGTGCTGCGGCGCAAGCTGCTGCTCACGGCGGTGCTGGTGCTCCTGATGGTGACGGCGGCCTTCCTGCCGCGCCTGCTTGCCGTCCGCGGGGCCTACGGACTGCCGGAGTGGGGCGCACAGGCAAACAGCCTGCCCCAGCTGAGCGGCGTGCCAGCGGGCTGGCGCATCCGGACCGTTCTGGGACTGCGCGCGCTCGTGCATGTGCTGCTCGGCGCAGGCGGTGCGGCGGTCATCCTGCTGCTGTCGCGCAAAACACGCAGCACCATCCAGACGATGCTCATCGCGGCGGGCGTCCTCGTGGTCCCGACGGTCGCGGCCGCACTACTCTGGTAGAACGAAAAAAACAGACTGCCGGCGGGCCATTGCGGCTCGGTCCGGCAGTCTGCCTTTGTGCAGTTTTTCTGGTGGTTATGCATCGTCCTCTGCGGCGCGCAGCGGGCGGCGGCGGAACAGCAGCGAGATGCACCACAGTCCCGCGAGGCCGACGATCGTGTAGATGATGCGGCTGACGACGGCCGTCTGGCCGCCGAAGATCCAGGCGACCAGATCGAATTTGAAAATGCCGACCAGCCCCCAGTTGATTGAGCCGATGATGCTCAGAATCAGCGCAAGCATGTCCATCTTGATTTCCCTCCTGTTGTCATATGCTGTGGATAGTATGCACACCCGGTGCGCAGATTATACGGAAAATCGCGGGTCTGCCGAAAACGGCCCCGTTTTTTTTGTGCACTATTTCAGCCGGGCCGTGCTTGACAGACACCGGAACTTGCAGTACGATATATGCGTTTTGTGCCTGCGCGGTACTACCATATCTTGTGTGCGAGAGGAGACAGTCATGACGCAGAAAATGATCCGCAAGCGGGACGGGCGTCTCGTAGAATTTCATACAGAAAAGATCCGGAACGCGATCTGGCGTTCATTCCTCGGTGTCGGGCAGACCGGCATGGAGGACGTCTCCGACGCGCTTGCCCGCAAGGTGGAGACCATGCTCGAGCTCGAGGGCTGCGAGCCGGAGGTCGAGCATGTGCAGGACCTTGTGGAGCAGGTGCTGATGCAGGAGGGCTACGGCCGCACGGCCAAGGCCTACATCCTCTACCGCGAGGAGCGCAGCCGCGCGCGGCAGGTGAATTCCAGCCTCATGCGCAAGTTTGAGGAAATCACGTTCAAGGACGCCGCCGATTCGGACATCAAGCGCGAAAACGCCAACATCGACGGCGACACCGCCATGGGTACCATGCTGCGCTACGGCTCCGAGGCCGCCAAGCAGTTCTCCGAGTCCTTCCTGATGAAGCCGGAGTATGCCACGGCGCATGAACGCGGCGATATCCACATCCACGATCTTGATTTTTACGCGCTGACGACAACGTGCTGCCAGATCGACCTGCTCTCGCTGTTCCACGGCGGCTTTTCCACCGGCCTCGGCCATATCCGCGAGCCGCAGAGCATCGCGTCGTATGCGTCGCTGGCCTGCATCGCCATTCAGTCGAACCAGAATGACCAGCACGGCGGCCAGAGCATCGTGAACTTTGATTATGCCATGGCCGAGGGCGTCGCCAAGACGTATCGCGCCTGCTACCGCCAGAACCTCAGCCGTGCGCTGGAGCTGCTGTGCGGCGTGACGCCGACGGATGCCCAGCTCCGGGGCTTTGCGGCTTCACTGGCCGAAAAGGGCCTGACTCCGGCGCTTGCCGGGCAGAAGGCCTATGACGATGCCGAGGCGGCGCAGCTCAAGGCTGCCTTCGGCTGCGTGGAGGGCGATATCCGCCGCGCGCAGGAATTTGCCGCCCGCCGCGCTGCGGAGGAGACGGACCGCGCGACGTATCAGGCCATGGAATCGCTTATCCACAATCTGAACACCATGGAGTCCCGCTCCGGCTCGCAGACGCCGTTTTCCTCCATTAACTACGGCGTGGATACCTCGCCGGAGGGCCGTCTTGTGATGAAAAACCTGCTGCTCGCCACGGAGGCCGGGCTTGGCAGCGGCGAGACGCCGATCTTCCCCATTCAGATCTTCCGTGTGAAAAACGGCGTGAATCTCAACGAGGGCGAACCGAACTACGACCTGTTCCGCCTGGCCTGCCGCTGCAGCGCCAAGCGCCTGTTCCCGAATTTCTCATTCCAGGATGCCCCGTTCAACCTGCAATATTACAAGGAGGGCCATCCCGAAACGGAGATCGCCTATATGGGCTGCCGCACGCGTGTGGTGGCGAATGCCTACGATCCCTCCCGCGAGGTCACGGCGCGGCGCGGCAACCTTTCCTTCACGTCCATCAATCTGCCGCGGCTCGCCATTCTGGCGCGCGGCGACCGCGAGGCCTTTTTCCGCAGCCTTGATGAGATGCTCGACCTTGTCGTCGGCCAGCTGCTCGAGCGGCTCGAGATCCAGAGCCGCCGCCGCGTGCGCAATTTCCCCTTCCTGATGGGGCAGGGCGTCTGGCTGGACTCCGAAAAGCTCGGCCCGGACGATGAGGTGCGCGAGGTGCTCAAGCACGGCACGCTCTCCATCGGCTTCATCGGCCTTGCCGAGTGCCTGAAGGCGCTGACCGGCGCACACCACGGCGAAAGCGCCGAGGCGCAGGCACTCGGACTTGAAATCATCGGCCGCATCCGCGACCGTGCCGACCGAGAGTCGGCGGCCCGCGGCCTGAATTTCTCCTGCCTTGCCACCCCGGCGGAGGGCCTCTCCGGCCGCTTCGTCCGGATGGATGCCAAGCGCTTCGGCGTGATCCCCGGCGTGACGGACCGTGAGTATTACACGAACAGCTTCCATGTGCCGGTGTATTATCCGATCTCGGCCTTTGACAAGCTCCGCATCGAGGCACCCTATCATGCGCTGACGAACGGCGGCCATATCTCCTACATTGAAATGGACGGCGATCCGCTGCAGAATCTGCCCGCATTCGAGAAGGTCGTGCGCTTTATGGGCCAGTGCGGCATCGGCTACGGCTCCATCAACCACCCGGTCGACCGCGACCCGGTCTGCGGCTTTAACGGCATCATCGGCGATACCTGCCCGCGCTGCGGCCGCCGCGAGACGCCGGACCAGCCGTTTGAGCGTATCCGCCGCATCACGGGCTATCTTGTGGGCACGCTCGACCGCTTCAACAACGGCAAGCGCGCCGAGGAGCGCGACCGTGTCAAGCACGGGGTGACGGACTGATGCGCATTGCCGGAACGGTCTCCGAGTCTATCGTGGACGGACCGGGCCTGCGGCTGACCGTGTTCACGCAGGGCTGTCCGCACCGCTGCCCCGGCTGCCACAATCCGCAGACGCACGACCCGGCAGGCGGCCGCGAGGAAACAACAACGGCGCTGCTGGCTCGCTATACTGCAGACCCGCTGCTCGACGGCCTGACGATCTCCGGCGGGGAGCCGATGGAGCAGGCAGCGGAGTGCGCTGCGCTGGCAGAGGCCGTGCACGCGCTGGGCGGCAATGTCTGGGTCTACACGGGCTGGCGCTATGAGGCGCTCGTGCAGGAGTCAGACCCGGCGCGCCTGCGGCTGCTGGCGGCTGCCGATGTGCTCGTGGACGGACCGTATGTCGAGGCGGAGCGCTCTCTGGAGCTCCGCTGGCGCGGCAGCCGGAACCAGCGCCTCATCGACCTGAACGCGACCCGCAGGACCGGGAAGCTCACCCTGCTAACGGAATAAAAAAGCTGCTGCAGCACAATCGCTGCAGCAGCTTTTATGTCCGGGACTCAGAAAAGCTCTGATATATTCAGAGATCCCCATTAAAATGCCCAGTTGCCGTCGCGGAAGATCGGCACGGTGCGGCCGTCGCGCGTGTGCGCGTCGATGGACAGGTCGGCGGAGCCGATCATGAAGTCCTCATGCACCATGGAATCGTTGATGCCCTTGGCACGGCACTCGTCGAGCGTGTAGTTCTCAAAATTCTTGATCGTGTCGGCAAAGCCCATGCCGAGCGCCAGATGGCAGGCGGCGTTCTCGTCGAACAGCGTGTTGTAGAACAGCAGGCCGGAATTCTGGATCGGGGAGTTATAGGGAACGAGCGCGCACTCGCCGAGGTAGGAAGCGCCCTCATCCATGGAGATGAGCTTCTGCAGAAGGGCCTCGTTCTTTTCGGCATGGACCTCGACGGCCTTGCCGCCCTCAAAGCGGATGGAGAAGTTCTCGATAAGCTGGCCCTGATAGGACAGCGGCTTCGTGGAATAGACGATGCCCTCTGCCACGCCGCGCTTCGGGGAGATGAAGACCTCCTCCGTCGGGATGTTCGGGTTGAAGAAGTGGCCGAGCAGAGAGTTCTCGCCGCCGCCCTTGAATTCGGCGTCTTCGATCATGCCGACCTTGAAATTCGTGCCGTTCGAGCTGTGATATTCCAGCTCCGTGATGCCAAGGTCGTTCAGATAAGCACAGCGGCGGGCGAGGTCCTCGTTATGGGCCTTCCATGCGGCGACGGGGTCGTCGTCCACGCGGGAGGCGGCCAGAATGGCTTCCCACAGCTTCTCGACGGCCTGTGCCTTCGACAGGTTCGGGAAGAGCTTCTTGGCCCACGCAACACCGGGGACGGCTGCGATACACCACTGATACTTGTTCTCGATCTGGTCGCGGTACGGACGGATGACCTTGTACTTAGCCTGACCGGCCTTGGCCATCTTTTCCTGATTGACGCCACGCAGACCGTCCGGATCCTCGGAGATCAGGTAGATGCGGCAGGGGATCTCGTCAACATAGTGCTGCCAGCGGGCCTCCTCCCAGTTTTCCAGCGTGGAGAGGTTCTTCTGGCTGCGCCAGCGGACATGGAGCTTCGTCAGCGGCTGATAGTCCCAGTCCACCACAACGCGCTTTGCACCGGCGCGGTAGCATTCCTCAACGACCATCTTTACGAATTCGGGCTGATCGAGCTCGGCGGCGATGAAGACCTCCTGACCCTTCTGGACATTGACGCCGACCGTGGCGATCAGCGTGGCATATTTGCGCAGTACGGACTTTTTCATATTGTCCTCCTTGTAATAATGAATGGAATCTATCGCTATTCTAGCAGAAACCCCACCGGAATGCAACCGAAAATGCATGCGGAAGTTTCTCATTGCAAATTCCCGCCGAAACGGGTAGAATAGAAGAGAAAACCATACCACGGAGGAACCTATGACAAACGAAGCTTTTCAGGCGCTGCTTGCGCGCGGCCCCGTGCTGCTCGATGGCGCGACCGGCTCGAACCTGATGCGCGCGGGCATGCCGCGCGGCATCTGCACGGAGGTCTGGGTCACAGAGCATCCGGAGCCTCTGCTGGCTCTGCAGCGGGACTATATCGCGGCCGGGTCGCAGATCATCTATGCGCCGACGTTCTGCGCCAACCGGCGCGGGCTTGCACGCTGCGGCCGCGAAAACGATGTTGCGCTTCTGAACCGGCAGCTCGTTGCGCTGTCGCGCGAGGCGGCAGGCGGCCGCGCGCTCGTGGCGGGCGACCTCACAACGACCGGCGTGCCGCTCGAGCCTGCCGGGACAATGACATATCACGAGCTGTTTGAAATTTACACGGAGCAAATTACGGCATTGGCCGAGGCCGGGGCTGATCTGCTCGTCGTGGAGACCATGCTCGGCATCGACGAGATGACCGTCGCCCTCGAGGCGGCGCAGAGCGTCTGCGCCCTGCCGGTCCTGTGCAGTATGACGGTGCAGGCCGACGGCAGCGGCTATTTCGGCGGGACCTGCGTCGAGGCTGTGGAGACGCTGCAGGAGCTCGGCGCGGCCGCAGTCGGCATCAACTGCTCCACCGGCCCGGACCAGCTCGAGAGCCTTGTGCGCAACATGAGGCAGGCTGCAAAGGTGCCGCTCCTTGTCAAGCCGAATGCGGGTATGCCGGAGATCTCGCCGGAGGGCGAGGCCATCTATTCCATGGGCCCGGCGGCATTCGCGCAGCATATGCGCACGCTGATCGATGCCGGAGCTGCACTCGTCGGCGGCTGCTGCGGCACGGATCCGCGCTATATTTCCGCCCTGCGGGACGTTTTGCCCAGATAATGCTCCGCCTGCTGCGCCGCCGCCGCGCCGTCCGAGACGGCCGTAACGATCTGGCGCAGCTGCTTTTCCCGCACGTCGCCTGCGGCAAAAACGCCCGGCAGGCCGGTCCGCGTCGTCTCGTCCGCGCAGTAATAGCCGTCCGGCGTCCGGCGGAGCTGCTCGCCCCCGAGGGCGGAGACAGGCGTGCGGCCGATGCAGACAAACAGGCCGCTGATCTCCAGCTCCCGGCCGTTCTGCAGGCGGATGCCGGTCAGGCACTCACGGCCCAGCAGCTCCGTTACGATGCTGTTCCGGCAGAATGTCACATTGTCCTGCTTTTCCAGCGCCGCCAGCTCTGCGGCAGATGCCCGGAACGTGCTGCGGCGGTGCACGAGCGTTACATGGCGGCACAACCGCGACAGCAGCAGCGCCTCACTGACGGCGGAATTGCCGCCGCCGACCACGGCGACGTCCTTCCCACGGAAAAACGCCCCGTCGCAGGCGGCGCAGTAGCTCACGCCGGGCAGCTCGTCCTCCTGCGGCAGCCCGAGTCTCCGCGGGCCCGCTCCCGTGGCGAGCACAACGGTCCGGGCAAGGATCGGCCCGCCGTCCGTCTGCAGCTCCTTTACGCGGCCGGTGAGCTGCGCGCTGCGGACATCGGCCAGCAGAAAAATGGCCCCCGCGCGCTCCGCACCCGCTTTCATGCCGTCTGCCAGCGCGGCTCCGTCTGCGCCGTCCGGAA
>OHMD01000373.1_pt1 | contig 10739 bp, 8 predicted proteins | sample 1569161 | NCBI WGS metagenome assembly OHMD01 (sample SAMEA3879502, study PRJEB24766) | human gut metagenome | biome: human-associated habitat; feature: feces | place: USA | collected 1985/1987
GTTCATTGCGACTGTTGTAAGTTTTTTGACTGGCTGTATTATTTGCAGATTATTTTCGCGCGGTCCAGATTTCCCACGATTCGAATGCCTGAAGCAGAAGCATTTCCAGACCGTTTTTCACCACGGCGCCATGCTCGGCGGCACGTTTCATGAAGAGCGTCACGTCAGGGTTGTAGAGAAGGTCGTAGCAGAGATGCTCGGGAGTGAGACAATCATAGGGAATGTCGGGACATTCGTCGACATGAGGATACATACCCAGTGGTGTGGTGTTGACTATCACCTTGTGGCTCTCCATCACCTCGGGGTTAAGATCGGAATAGCCTATAATACCCTCGCGCGGCGTGCGCGACACGAGCTGGGGCTTTATGCCGAGGTCTTCAAGGCCGCAGCAGATGGCCTTGGAGGCTCCTCCGGTGCCGAGTACGAGAGCGGCCTTATGATACGGGCGCAGAAACGGACGGATTGAGTTGGTGAAGCCGGCGATATCGCTGTTGAAGCCGACAAGGCGCAAATCGCTGTCGGACTTGCCGCGCAAAATCTGAATCACATTTACGGCTCCGATACGTTGGGCCACAGGGTCGATGTCGTCGAGATAAGCCATCACCTGCTCCTTATATGGGATTGTCACATTGAGGCCGTCGAGGTTCGTATGTTCAGACAGCACCTCCATCAGGTCGCCGATGTCGGGCAGTTCGAAATTCATGTAGCGTGCGTTGATGCCTTCCGCCTCGAATTTGCTGTTGAAATAATTCTGTGAGAACGAATGGCCCAACGGATACCCTATGAGTCCGTAAAGTTTTTCTTTTACCTTTTTCATCAATTGCACGTGTTTAAAAACGCTATCGTTGCGTCAACCCTTAAAAATACCTGTCCAATGGCCTCACGGCCGCGGAGGGACAGCTCGCCACGAGCACCCCGCCGGCCGCTACGGCATCATGCCGTCTGGACGACATGCAAAATTACATATTTTTCACCTAATTTTTTTACAAAACGGGGAAACTTTTATGTTGTGCGGGAGCACCATCTGAAATTCTTTTGCTAAATTTGCATCTCACAAGCTATCCGCCTAAATTATTGCAGGCTGTTGCTTAACTTCTTACCTCACACTCATCCATCCTCTGAATGAAATATATAGGTGCTCATGTGCCCGTAGAGGGCAGTATCGCCAACGCTCCGCTTCTTGCAAGTGAAATCGGGATGAAGGCTTTCGCATTGTTCACGCGCAACCCTTCGCGATGGAAATCAGCTGAAATCACTCCGTCAGATGCCGAATTGTTTCGTGAGCGCTGTCAGGCGCTCGGCTACGACCCGCGCTTCATCCTGCCTCACGACAGTTTTCTTATAAATCTCGGATCGCCTGATTCGGCCAAGCTCGCCATGTCGCGTCAGGCGTTTCTCGACGAGATGAACCGCTGCCACCAGCTGGGGCTTACGCTGATTAATTTCCATCCCGGCTCACATCTGAATCAAATCTCAGAGGAAGAATGCATCGCCCGCATCGTCGACTCGCTCAACATGGCGCTCGACAAGACCGAAGGAGTCAGCGCAGTGATTGAATCCACCGCCGGTCAAGGCTCCAATCTGGGATATGCTTTCGAACATCTTGCAGCTATAATCGACGGAGTGGAAGATAAAAGCCGCGTCGGCGTGTGTATCGACACCTGCCATACGTTTGCTGCCGGCTATGATATGACAACTCCCGAAGCCTATGAACAGACTTGGGCGGATTTCGACCGCATAGTCGGGTTCAACTATCTGCGGGGGATGCACCTCAACGACTCGAAAAAAGGCGTGGGATCGCGCGTCGACCGACACGCTCCCATCGGGAAAGGCGAACTCGGCGAGGATTTCTTCGTAATGCTGATGGCCGACCCCCGAATGGACAATATCCCCCTGATTCTTGAAACTCCCGACGAGCTGATCTGGGGCGAAGAAATACGCTGGCTATATTCGCTCGAAGGCGCCCGCTGACGGGGCATATCGCTCCCGATGAGGAGGTATTTACCGCCAACACGATTATTTTACTTACATCCATCCCGATATCTACATGAAAACTAAACCCGACCTTAGTTTCTGGAAACTTTGGAACCTCAGCTTCGGATTCTTCGGCGTTCAGATTGCATATGCATTGCAGAGCGCTAACGTCAGCCGTATTTTTGCGACACTCGGGGCCGACCCCCACGATCTCAGTTACTTCTGGATTCTGCCTCCTCTGATGGGGCTGGTAGTACAGCCGATTGTGGGTACTGCTTCCGACCACACCTGGAACCGCTTCGGCCGGCGTCTGCCTTATCTCATCGCCGGCGCTCTCGTGGCCGTGGCCGTGATGTGCCTTCTGCCCAATGCCGGAAGCTTCGGCCTGGCCGTATCTTCAGCAATTCTCATCGGCCTTTTCGCCCTGATGCTTCTCGACACTTCAATCAATATGGCCATGCAGCCTTTCAAAATGCTGGTGGGCGATATGGTCAATGAGCGCCAGAAAGGGCTTGCATACTCCATACAGAGCTTCCTCTGCAACGCCGGTTCGATCGTAGGCTACGTTTTCCCCTTCCTGCTCACCTGGATAGGCTTTCAGAATACTGCGGCAGCCGGTGTGATTCCGCAGACGGTGGTATTCTCCTTCTATTTCGGAGCCGCCATCCTGCTGCTGTGCGTAGTCTACTCCCTCATGAAAATCAAGGAGTGGCCTCCGCAGCTCTACGCCGAATACAACGGCGGCGGCAACGCAGCCGCATCCGACAAAAAGGAGAAAACTAACCTTATAAAACTGCTTGTCAACGCTCCGAAAACATTCTGGACCGTAGGTCTGGTGCAGTTCTTCTGCTGGTTTGCATTCCTTTTCATGTGGACATACACCAACGGCACCATAGCCAAGCAGGCATTCAACTGTCCCGAGACAACTACCATCCACGGAATCACCGAGACTCTCGCCGACGGCTCCTCGGCGACATACAACGCCAAATACATCCTCACTGCCGACTCCATGCTGATTGTCGACAACGGCAAAGCCGCTGTAGCAGGCATTGTCGACGCCGATGGCGTATTCCACGCAGCCACCGAAGTGCAGCTCACCACAACATCGCAGCCGGAGCAGAAGATTGACTTCGGCGGACTCGACATCACGGCTCCCACCATGGGAATAGAGCGGGTAACTCCGGTCGTAACCGCCGACATGCTCGCTTCGACCAACGGCATCAGCCGGTTTGCATTCAACACTCCGGTTGAAACCGAAGGACGCACGCTTATCATCAACGGCAACGAGGGGATTGATACTCCGAGCTTCACCATCGTGGACCGCCTCTCGCAGATGAAGGGCGGCAGCGGCATCATCATGGCCGACATTTATACACACGACCCCAACTCGGGAGCCCTGTTCCTCGACGGCACCTCGACGGCGACGCTCGCCGACCCTGCCAAATGCGCCTTCGATACCTCGATTGTACTCAACACCGAATCCGACGAATACAACGACGCTGGCAACTGGGTAGGTATCCTCTTCGCCGTGCAGGCCATCGGATCGGTGCTGTGGGCCGTCTGCCTCCCGCTGTTCCGCAGCCGCAAGTTCTCCTATTCGCTCAGCCTTATGCTCGGTGCGGCAGGTTTTATCTCTGCCGGCCTGATTACCAACCAATATCTGCTCTTCGTGTCATTCCTTCTCATAGGCTGCGCGTGGGCCGCTATGCTCGCATGGCCCTTCACCATACTGACCAACTCGCTGAAGTCAGGCAATATCGGCGCATACCTCGGCCTGTTCAACTGCTCGATATGCATTCCGCAGATTGTGGGCGCTCTTGCAGGCGGATGGATTCTCTCTGCCATCGGTTCGCCCAGTGAACTTGCGCCGCAGTATATGATGATGATTATCGCAGGCATATCGCTCGTGTTGGGCTCGCTTGCCGTGGTCTTCATCAAGGAAGGTCCCGATACCGCCGCTCCGGCGGAAACTCCGGTGGTATCCGAAGGTATCTGATACTCCCCGAGCCGACTATTCTGAATATTTACAATACATTCATCCTCAAATCACCTTATCACACCGTTTCACCAAATGAAGAGACTCATATATCTAGCCGCGGCGGCCGCCCTGCTCGCCTCCTGTTCAGGCACAAAAGACTACGACGCCTACGAAGCCACACTTACGGAAATGCAGGCGCAGATCGACACCATCTCGTCGGCCGCATCCTATGGTGCATTCCTTGACGAACTCAGCACGCTTGCCGCCGACTTCGCCTCCAAGGACGTAAAACTCAACGAAACCCAGCGCGACCGCCTCAGCACGCTCAGCCTGGAAATCGGCGAGAAACTCGCTGCCCGCTACGACGCAATCGCCGCCACCCAGACCGAAATGCCCGACTCCATCGGCGCTCCCGCCGACGAGCAGCCCGACTCCATCGGCTGACGGCGACGGCTCCACCATATTTCGAAAGGTTGTTTTTCAACAGCATTTCATCAACAATGTAGAGACATCGCTTTGCGATGTATGATTGGCAATCCACCACTTATACATCGCAAAGCGATGTCCCTACATAGTATGGGGAAGTTTTGCAAATTTCTATCTTATATTACAACTTTTTACTATCTTTGGGAATCATTCCGTTGTCCAATCAATAAAATCATAATTTCATATGGAACTCTGGCTTATCTGGATTATCATAGCCGTTGTACTTATTATAGTCGAAGTGCTCACGCAGATGCTTTGGGCATTATGTCTGGGCGCGGGCGCCATACTTGCCATGGCGGCCTCTCTGCTCGGGGTAGACCTCGTATGGCAGATTGTCATAATGGCCGTCGCCGCGCTTGGGTTCTATCTTGTCGCCTTCCCGTGGTTCCGCAAAATTCATAACGCGCGCACCGCCCACACTGCACGCACAGGCATGGATGCCCTTCTCGGGCGCCGCGCCATCGTCACCGAAACCGTGCGCCCCGGTTCGCTGGGTCGCGCCCGCATCGACGGCGACAACTGGCAGGTGCAGGCGCCATCCGAACCGATGGCTATCCCCGTAGGCGCCGAAGTAATCGTAACAGGCTACGACAGCATCATCCTTACGGTGGTTCTTCCACAGATATAAACTCTCCGACAAAAACTACCTATACCGACTACGCATCTCAGATCGCGGAGAAGCAGGAGACTATTGCGTCTCTGAATACGGAAATCGCATCCATCCAGAAAGCGATTGAGGAGCAGAAGAATACACTGAAAGAGAAGAAGACTGCTCTGAAGAAGGCCGAAAAAGAAGTGGCATCCCTGGAATCGAAGAAGGCAAAGGCAGATGCTAAGGCCGCTGAAGAAGCGAAGAAGACCGAAGTAGAGGCTGTGCTGAAGAAGCTGCTGGCCAGCGGCATGAGTGCGGATGAAATCCTCGAAAAACTGAAATAAGATCGGCCGTGTGGACAAACTGAACTCCAGCAGTTCACACGGTATTTTTAAAGTGCATGGTATAGTTTGTGACGTAAATAAGAAAAGGGAAAACTTATGGGAGAAATACGCAAGCCCGGCGGAGGCCGAAAAAAGTTAAAACCAAAATACGATGCCGGGAAAAATCTAAAGGAACAGATGGATGCTGCGGTGTCCCTCTATAAAAATAAATCCCTCCAAGCCATCGCAGACACTCTGTCCCTCAACCCTATCAAGGTTCGCAAGCTGCTCATCACAGCCGAGGTGTATGAGTCAGATATAGCGGAGACAGTGCATCACACATTTCATAAGTATAGAGAAACCCAAAGCTATAAAGACGCAATCCTCTCCACCGCATCAGAGTTCAAGCTGTCCAAAGCCTCCGTCACCTCGTACCTGCCATATAAAAAGGGTGTGTATTACCGAAGCACAACTTCAACAGAGAAGATCAGCATCGGAGCAGAGCGGCAGCGGAGATACCGGGCAATGAAAAAGCTGCGAGCAGCGCCGACAGAGGAAAATCTATGGGAAGTGATTCTGATGTATCAAAAAGTGCGTTTTAAAACCTATTCCGGCTTGCCATTCTCTTATGAAATACGAAAAGGCAGGAATGGAGCGTACACGAAAGAGCTGTGGATCGACCGCCGGGAAAACAGCAAAAGTCTGGCATGGAGCTCGGTGGAGCTGGCGCTGGACAATGTAAAAGAGGTCGGAGCAGTGGTAGACCGTCCAAAAGCGCTGGGCGATATCCGGGGCGTGACCTACATCTATGGGATGTTCTATCGGTTCGGACTGATCAATGTGCCTGACAATGTAAAGCAGAAAATGAATAAGAGCGGGTGTGCTTCCAAGGGCTGATATACAGGTGCTTATATGTGGAACTGTCGGGTCGTAAGGCATATATGCTTCATGTCGAACAAAAATGGCCCTGTTTCTCACTCCATCCCTCAAAATCACTTCCGGTGAAATTTCAGCATAAGAGGCAGTGGAGGAGCGCATCTGGGCAGGGCGGACGCCCCCGGCGGAAGCCCCGGGCCCCGGACGCTCCGAGGAGTGGCACACTAAGTCACATGAAAATATATGTGCATAGAAAGAAATAGAGTGAATATAATAATTCTAAAACACAAAATCGCGAAAGAACTTGAAAATAACGCTGAAACGTGGTATAATTTTGGTACGAACAAGCTGGTTTTGGTACGACAACGGTATGCTGTGGTACTGTAACTGTTGTTTCGAAATTATGAACGATCACAAAAAAATCGTGAAAATTTAGCGTAGCTACGACGACACCTATCAGGTTCAGGTCGTGTCTTGGTACGACAACGAGAACTCCTACACCTCTCAGATGGTCCGTACCATTAAGTACTTCGCTGAGAACTGCTAATCACAGCTCTACGCTCAAAAGTGCTTGAAGTGCCGTGCTGAGTAACAGCTGGTACCGGCTTTGCTGGTACGAACATGCGATGATTGGTACGACAACAGGATAACGAGTTCAACACCCTTCCTTTTGCGGGTTTCCGTGAGAGGAAGGGTGTTTTTGTGTATCTGCAGGGAGAAAATCTGCAGAAAGGGTGATTTGCTTCAAGAATTGTGCTATACTAAATTTACAGTGTCCCTGATTCGATGCACTATGCGGATGACAATGCTTTTTTGCAGGTAGCATCGTGCGATGGGGAAAAGCATATACACTATTAAAAGTTCACTTTTGGGAACGAGGTAATCAAGAAATGGGAAAGTACTTTGGAACTGATGGCTTCCGTGGTGAAGCTGGTATTGATCTGACTGCCGACCACGCCTACAAGGTTGGCCGCTTCCTTGGCTGGTATTATAATATGCTCCGCAAGCGCAACGGCAACAGCGAGCCTGCCCGTATTGTTATCGGCAAGGACACCCGCCGCAGCTCCTATATGTTTGAATATAGTCTTGTCGCTGGCCTGACCGCTTCCGGTGCAGACGCCTACCTGCTGCACGTCACTACTACGCCGTCTGTGGCTTACATTGCCCGCGTGGACGATTTCGATTGCGGCATCATGATCTCTGCCAGCCACAACCCCTACTACGATAACGGTATCAAGCTGATCGACTGCTACGGCGAGAAAATGCCCGAAGAGACTCTGCTGCTGGTGGAGGACTACATCGACGGCAAGCTTCATGTGTTTGATAAGGACTGGCCGGAGCTGCCCTTTGCCCATCGCGAGCACATCGGCTGCACGGTGGACTATGTGGCAGGCCGCAACCGTTACATGGGCTACCTGATCTCGCTGGGCATCTATTCCTTCAAGGGGGTCAAGGTCGGTCTGGACTGTGCCAACGGTGCAAGCTGGAATATTGCTAAGAGCGTTTTCGATGCTCTGGGTGCAGATACCTATGTTATCAACAATAAGCCCAACGGCCTGAATATCAACAACAATGCTGGCTCTACCCATATTGAGGGTCTGCAGAAGTTTGTGGTGGAGAACGGTCTGGATGTCGGCTTTGCCTTCGACGGCGATGCTGACCGCTGCCTGTGCGTGGACGAGAAAGGCAATGTCATCACCGGCGACCACATTCTGTACATCTACGGCTGCTACATGAAGGAGCACGGCGAGCTGATGAACAACACCGTGGTCACGACTGTTATGTCCAACTTTGGCTTGTACAAGGCGTTCGATGAGCAGGGCATTGGCTACGCCAAGACTGCTGTGGGCGACAAGTACGTCTACGAGTACATGGCTAAGAACGGCTGCCGTATCGGCGGCGAGCAGAGCGGTCATATCATCTTCTCTAAGTACGCCAGCACCGGTGACGGCATCCTGACCAGTCTCAAGATGATGGAAGTTATGCTGGCCAAGAAGCTGCCTATGAGCAAGCTGGCTGAGCCCCTGAAGATTTACCCGCAGGTTCTGGAGAATGTCCGTGTGACTGACAAGAAAGCCGCACAGAACGACCCGGCGGTGCAGGAGGCCGTCAAGGCCGTTGCAGAAGCACTGGGCGATACCGGCCGTATCCTCGTCCGTGAGTCCGGCACCGAGCCGCTTGTGCGCGTGATGGTGGAAGCCCCCGACCACGACACCTGCCAGAAGTACGTCTCTCAGGTCGTGGAGGTCATCAAGAACAAGGGTTACGCTGTTTAAGACTTATGCCTGTGCGTAAAAATGCACAATGCTATAAAATAAACCTATAAAAGATCAAACCGCGAGGAAGCGCTTTTATGAACGCATCCTCGCGGTTTTTTAATGGCGAAGCATTTTGCGTCAGACGGGATGCCTGCCCCTGCACGATGGGACGCCATTACCCGCAGAGCATGACCTTGGCGGAGAAAACGCCATCCTGATAGGTGAACGTACTTGCGCCGCCGGTCTTTTCTGCAATATGCTGGACAGACTGGATGCCGATCCCGTTTTCTTTTCGCTTGGACGAGCGGAAAACTCCGCTTTTTTCGTTGACTTCACCGTCAAATGCGTTTTCCACCTCGACCAGAAGCAGCCGCTCGGCATGGACATACGCGGTGATCCTGATCTGCCGCCGGGCGGGTGCGGTGCGCAGGCTGGCTTCGAATGCATTCTCCAGAAGATTGGACAGTACCAGACACGTATCGATCTCGTCCACAGGAAGCGCCTGCGGCAAGTCAAGCTTGGCGCGGAAGGGGATACCCTCGCGTTTTGCAAGGGTGCAGTAATAGCCAACGACGCTGTCTGCCGCACGGTTCTCGCAGAAACTCATATCCAGATTCGGGATCCGGGAGACGGTTTTTGCAAGGTAAGCTTTCAGGCCATCCAGATCGCCTGCTTCGGCCAGCGCAGAGATCTGATTCAGCTGGTGGCGCATATCGTGCCGCGCCTGCCGGACTTCTTCAATAGCGGCTTTCAGGCTTTCATAGCGCTGCTGCTGCATGGATAGAAACTGGTTCTCCTGCTGCAATCTCGCATTCCTGTTAAGGCTGTTTGCCATCAGCAGAAAGATCGCGTTGAACAGGAACATCAGGAACAAAAGGGCAATGCTCATAACAATGTAGACCTGCAGCACCCGCCCTGTCCGAAGCGTTATCTGGTAGCGCGGGATCATAAAAAGATTCAGCAGGATGAACACCAGCGGCAGCACCCAGAACACGTACCACGTCTGCGCAAAGTTTTCATCCTCGACCATGGTGCGCACTGCGTGGGTGGCGGGATAATACGCTGCTGCTGCGGTCAGCCAGCAGACCATATTATAAAAAATGCAGGCACTAAAGCAGAACCACGGCTTGTCCGACGGCAGCTGCAGCAGGATCGTGATCGCCGCGCCGACGGCACGGGACAGACTGTTCAGGCACGCAAACACCGCGCAGACCGCCAGCGCGATCGTCCCGGATTTCCAGAGAGAGATCCGCAGCGTTTTGAGATACAGAAAAATTGCCGCAAGCGTGATGAGCAGCAGGGGGAACGCGGTGGAGAGACAGAAATGATAGCAGAGCAGTCCGCCGCCAAGGCAAAGCCCGAGCAGCAGCGGCACCGCCCATGCGGCAAGCCTTGCGGGAGACTGCTTCAGATAGGAGCGCACCGGAAAATACGCGAGCAGCAGGCCGGGAAACACAACGGTAAGCTCCAGGAGCGGGCGCAGAATGTCCTTCAACCCACACGCCCCCTTTGCAGCAGAAATTCCATAAACGCCTGCCGGGCTGCTTTCAAAAGCTCCTGACTGACATAGACACGGCTGCCGTCCGTCATGCAGAAGGCGGCATCCTGAAAATCGGCAGCATTCTCCATATTGATGATCGCGCCGCGGCCGCAGACGAAAAAGCGCGGGTCTTTTTTGAGCGGCTCTGTGAATGCCTTGAAGCTTTGGCGTGTGGCAAGCGTTTTGCCGGCAGTGGTGCGGATGTTGATCATGTGGGCGAAATGCTCGGCAGATATGATGTCCCGATAGCGCAAACGGATGTCGCTGCCATCCACCTTCACCGTCAGGATCGGATCCGGGCGCGGGAGCTTTGAGAGCATTTCATCCAGCAGACCGGAAAGCTCGGTTTCGGAAAAAGGTTTGACCAGATAATGAAATGCCCGCACCTGAAAGCCCTCAAGCGCATGGTCTGTCGAGGTGGTGGTAAAAACCAGAAGGCAGTCCGTATCTGTTTTCCGAAGCTCCCTTGCCGCGTCCATGCCGCTTAAGCCTTCCATGTAAATATCCAGAAATGCGGCGGTAAAGCGCCGCTCTTTTTCTGCCGCCAGAAAAGCTTCGCCGCTGTCAAATTCTAAAAGCTCTGCTTCTGTGCCGCGCTGGCGCAGCTGCCGCGCTAAGCGCTCCTTCAGCAGCGTGCGCTCGGTATCAAGGTCGTCAACGATCGCAAATCTCATGCTGTACCAAGAAGCCATTGTTATAGCTTCCAACCTCC
>OHMD01000378.1_pt1 | contig 10668 bp, 10 predicted proteins | sample 1569161 | NCBI WGS metagenome assembly OHMD01 (sample SAMEA3879502, study PRJEB24766) | human gut metagenome | biome: human-associated habitat; feature: feces | place: USA | collected 1985/1987
TATCGGTCGCGGCGAGCACCGCCTCGAGCTTCTGGCGCAGGCGCGCCTCATAGGCCGCGGCCGTTTCGGGGGCGACCGTCTCCACGTTTGTCACCAGCGACTCGATGCGCGCGAGCTTTTCCTCCACGTCGGTGCGGAGCTTCGCGCCCTCGCGCTCGCGCATCTGGTCATAGTCAGCGAGCGCCTGCTGCGTCAGCGCGACCAGACCGGCGCGGATCTTGTCCTGATCCGCCTCCGCCTTCTCCACGGACAGAATGTCCGGGAAACGCATGAGCGACATGAGCGACATGTCGTTTTTCAGGTCATAGCGCACGGCGAGCGTATTGAGCGTGTCGATATAGGCGCGCAGCAGCGGCTCGTTCACGCGCAGGACGGTGTCGGCCGCCTGCGAGGAGTCAATCGTGACGAACACATCCAGCTTGCCGCGGCTGACGTGCTGCTGGATGGTGGATTTGACCGCGTCCTCCGCGAAGAGGAAGTTGCGCGGCATGCGCACGGCGATGTCCAGATAGCGGTTGTTGACGCTCTTGAGCTCCACCGTGACGTTCAGGCCCTCGACGACGCCCTTTGCGCCGCCGTAGCCGGTCATACTTCTTATCATTGGCTTACCCTTCTTATCTTAGGATTCCCGAATCTGAATGATCTCAAAAGTAATGGGGCTGGCTTTCTTCCTGCGCTGGTAAATAACATTAAACGCCACGCCGAGCGCGAAGAAACCAAAGCCGATCAAAACACAGCCGCCCTCAGCCCAGCCGAGCGCATTGCCGATGGCATAGCCCAGAAACAGCAGCACGAACGGCACCAGATACAACAGCGCCGCTGCACCGAGCACGTCCGACGTTTTGCTCTCGATGACGACCTTCTGACCCGGAAGCGCCGAGACTTTGTTGACCGCTTCGGCGCGGATGCGGTTCTGGAACACGCACGCCTCGCACGACTCACACGTACCGCCGCACGCCGTGCCGCGCTCCACTTCCACCTCCGCCACGTGGCGGCTGACCAGCTTGGTCACCACTGCGTCCTGCGTCATGGTATCATCCTCCCGTAAAATGCACATTCACGACGTATTCTCCGATCGCTCCGGCGTCGGAGAAGCCGTCCACATAGACCTTGGCCGGCACGGCGACCGTACCGCTCGTGGCCTTATAGTTTGTCAGATCCGCGACCACGCGCACATTGTCCGCCGTGATCTGCGAGATCGCGCCTGCCGGCGCGCGCACGGTCACGTCCAGCGACGTCGTTGTGATCTCCACATGCCGGTTCGTCCCGGTCGCGGTGATATTCGTCGCGGTGATCTTTGCCGTCTCCAGCCCGCGGACGGAGATCCGGACCGTGGCCTCCGTGACGCCGCTGAGGTTTTTCAGATCATTCCCCAGGGGGATCGTGACCGTCGTCTCATACGACGTGGCAAAGCTCGACAGGTCGACCGTTGCCACGACGATTTGATTGAGCTTTTGCAGCACCGTCGTGTCGCCCGCGACCTGGATGCTCTTCGGCTCGATCTCGACGACGCAGTTGTCCTCCGTCGCTCCGGCGCCGCCGACCAATGAGACCGTCAGCGGCAGGTCTTTGTTCATCAGCACCGGCATCGACACGCTGACCGTGTCATAATTGCCGGAGATCTCCTTGGGCTTGAGCTTATTGCCGTCCTTATCCAGCAGGACATACGGGCAGTTGGTCGGCTCAATGGACTTGTCCAGATCCGTGCGCGTGACATAGACGCAGATGCTGTCCACTGCGTCGAGCTCCTCCTGCGGGCCGTAGAGCGTGATGGACGACGGCTCCACCTGGATCGGTTCGGCCGTGTAACCGTCTTTGACGCTGCCGGTGAACACACCCTTGACCTCAAGCGTCTTGTTGGCCTCCTGCACGACGGAGAAGCTGATGGTCTCCGGCGATTTGCTCAGAACGGTGATGCTGCTCTTATCGACATTGGTCGGGTATTGCAGCGAATAGCTCACCTGCATTTCCCGTGCCTGCGAGATGCCGGACACGTCAATGACCGCCGACAGATCCGCCGAGCTGAGGTTGCCGAGCACGCGCCGTGTGCCCTTCAGGCGCACGGAAACCGTGTCCGCGTCGGCCCCAGTTACGATCAGGCCGCGCGTGGCGCGCAGATCATCCGCGCCCTGATACACGACCTTGACATTGGAAAACGTCATCTCGATCGTCGTCTCCTCCGTGGACATGATATACGTCCACAGCAGGAACGAGGCCAGCAGCGAAATGATGATCCAGAAAGCCTTACTGCCGACTATTTTGTTGATCGTCGTCTTTTTTGTCATGTTGTTTCTCCCGACGAAGCGGATTGAGTTTCTTCACGAAATCGACCAAGATATCCCAGCGTCTGCGCTGCTGCTCTTCCGCCGGCACCAGTTCGCTGCGGAGGATCGCCTCAAACGTGTCCGGAGACAGGCGGCGCTTGAGCATGCCGTCCACGGCGATGGAAATACCACCGGTCTCCTCGGACACGATCACGATCACGGCGTCCGAGTGCTCACTCATGCCGATGCCCGCGCGGTGGCGCGTGCCGAGATCCGGGCTGAGGTTCGTGTTGCTCGTCAGCGGCAGAACACAGCCGGCCGCCGCGATGCGGCCGTCACGGATCACGACCGCGCCGTCATGCAGCGGGGCCTTGGGATAGAAAATGTTCTTGAGCAGCTCCGCCGTCACGTCCGAGTTGATCGTGGTGCCGCTGCGCATCTGTTCATCGAGCGTCACACCGCGCTCAAAAACGATGAGCGCGCCGGTCTTGGTCGCAGACAGCTGCGTGCAGGCAGCGATGGTCTGCGAAATAACGTTGTCCATGCCCAGCGTTTCCAGCGGCTTGGCGCCGAAGCGCGGGAGCGCCTTGCTGCCCATGCGCTCGAGCAGGCGGCGCAGCTCCGGCTGAAAGATGATGACAAGCGCGATCAGGCCGAGCTCGACCGTCTTTTGCAGGATGCGGTTGAACATCGTCAGCTTCAGCACACCCGACAGCCACAGTGCGATCAGGATCAGCAGGACGCCCTGTGCCAGACGATACGAATTCGTCTTGCGGATGAGCATGATGACATTGTAAATCAGATAAGCGACGATCAGGATATCCACGATGTCCGAAAACCGGATCGTAGATACCAGCATCGTCAGCTTTGCCCAGAAGGCTGCAAGTTGTGCCATAAGCATTTCCTCGGCTGTTGGTTTCCGTTTTGCAGATGCAAAACGCCAATCTTATGAATTATAATATTATACCCTACAACCCGGCGGATTTCAATACATAAATCTGTGTCAACCCGCACGCAGGATCTCGTGAAATACGCGCGCCGTGCGGGCGATCTCCGCATCCGTGTTAAAGGGCGACAGGCTCAGGCGCACGGTGCCGGTCTCCAGGGTTCCGGCCGAGCGGTGCGCCACCGGCGCGCAGTGCAGCCCCGCACGCACGGCGATGCCGTACTGTGCGAGCTTCTGCGCCAGCAGCTCGCTGTCCATATCCCGGCAGCGGACGGACAGCACCGCCGTCTGGCACGCCGGGTCCGGTGCCGCGAACACCTCCAACCGCGGCTCCGCGCGCATCTGCGCCGTCAGGCGCTGCGCGAGCCGCCGCTCCCGCCACTCGATATTCTCGACGCCCTGCGCCGACAAATACCGGATCGCGGCGAGCAGGCCCGCGATGCCGGGGACATTGTGCGTCCCGGCCTCGAGCCGGTCGGGCAGTTCCTCGGGCATATCCTGCAGCACGCTCTGCGAACCAGTGCCGCCGCACAGCAGGGGCTCCGGCTGCGCAAAGCACAGCAGGATGCCCGTGCCCTGCGGGCCGAGCAGCCCCTTATGCCCCGGCATGGCCACAAACGCCGCGCCAAGTGCCGCCGCGTCGAATGCGATACAGCCGGCCGCCTGTGAGGCATCCACGATCAATGGGACGCCCGCAGCGGCGCAAAGTTCCGCGATCTCCCGCACGGGCAGCAGATAACCAAACACGTTCGACACCATCGTACACACGGCCGCCTTCGCGCCCGGCAGCGCGCGCCGGAAGGCGCTGACCGCTGCCTCCGGCTCGAAGAACGGGCTCTCCGCCACGCGCACCTGCGCGCCCAGCGCATGGAGCGGGCGCGTGACGGAATTGTGCTCGTAGCCCGAGATCACGACCGGATCACCGGGCGATACAAGCGAGTGGATCGAGATATTGAGCGCGTGCGTCGCATTCATGGTGAACACGACGCGCTCCGGCTCCGGAACGTGAAACAGTCTCGCCGCCGCTTCCCTGCAGGCAAACACCGTATCGGCCGCGCGCATGGCGGCGCTGTGGCCGCCGCGGCCGGGACTCGCCATCGTGCGCATGGCCATGGCCGTCGCGCGCACCACCGACGGCGGCTTGAGCAGACTCGTAGCCGCCGAGTCCAGATAGATCATACCGTCACCTCCTGGTAAGTGCCATCTTCCAGCAGGCGATACACCTTCCCCCGCTGGATCGCTGCGCGGTCCAGGAGCGCCAGCGCACGAACCAGACGGGATTCATACAGTTTGACGCAATACGTGCATCCGGTCTTTGAAACGCTTTGCGGCGCTTTGAGCACAGTGGCGGTAATGCCCGCGCGCTCGAGCACCTGCGATGACCGCTGTGCATAGGTCAACGACCTGCACATGATCAGACAGTAGCGCTGCATCATGAGCTCCCTCCCACATCGTTATGCCTCATTCTATGCGGGAGTGGTGCAGGCGTTTACGAAATCCGTTCGATCAGGACGACCGCATGGGCGGCAATGCCCGCACCGGAGCCAGTGAAGCCGAGTCCTTCCTCCGTCGTCGCCTTGACACTGATGCAGTCGGCGCCCACATCCATGCACAAGGCCAAATTCCGGCGCATCTGCGCGATATACGGCGCGAGTTTCGGCGCCTGTGCAAGCACGGTGCAGTCCAAATTACTGACCGTATACCCTTCCGCGCGCAGGCACGCCATGACTTCACGCAGCAGCTCCATGCTGCTGATGCCGGCAAAAGCCGGGTTATTGTCCGGGAAAAGCTGGCCGATATCCCCCATGGCCGCCGCGCCGAGCAGCGCATCCATGACCGCATGGGTAAGCACATCCGCATCCGAGTGGCCGAGCAAGCCCTTTTCGTACGGGATCTCTACGCCGCCGAGGATGAGCCTGCGGCCGATGAAGAGCCGGTGCACATCATAACCATGACCAATCCGCATCATGCCTGACCGCGCCTCCTCAGGATGGATTCCGCGAGCTCGATATCGATCGGCGTCGTGATCTTGAGATTCTCATCCGAGCCCTGCGTCACGACCGGCTTGACGCGCAGCTGCTCCACGGCCGAGCAGTCGTCCGTGATGGCCAGATGCTTGCGCATGGCATTCGTGAGCGCGGCCTTGATAAGCTCCGCCTGGAACACCTGCGGCGTCTGAATGGCGGTGAGCGTCGCGCGCTCTGGCGTACTGGTGATGACACCGCCGGCCGTGATCTTGACCGTATCGCGCACCGGGATACCGGGCGCGGCCGCGCGGCTCTTTTTCGCCGCCTGGATCGTCTCGGTGATGATGGCATCCGTCACGAGCGGGCGCGCCGCATCGTGGATGCCGATGAGCGTCGCCTTGCTGCTCGCCGCCAGCACACCGGCAAGCGAGGACTCCGCACGCGTCATGCCGCCGACGACGACCTTGGTCATCTTCGTCAGGCCGTACCGGTCGCGCAGCGCCGCGATCTCCTCAAGGCGGGACGTGCGCGTGACGACAATGAGCTCGTCCACGGCGGCACAGTCCTGCATCGCCTGCAGCGAGCGCACGAGCACCGGCACGCCGCCGACCTCCATCATCAGCTTATCGCGGCCCATCCGCTTGGAAGAACCGGCCGCCAGAACGACCATCGTGCAAAACGGTTTGCCGATGAGCTTCGCTTTGATTTTTCCGTAAAGTGCCATGGGATCGCTCCTTTCTCGAATATCGTGCAATGATCCAAAATTCTATAGCTTCATTATAATCAGAAATCCGGACCGGCGCAAGGTGCGGACAATAAAAAACATCCCTGCACGGTGTGTGCAGGGATGTTTCATGGCTGGAAATTACTCGTCGATCTCGTCGTCGTCGATCTCGGGGATGTTGCCGGTGGCCTCGCCGGTGGCGGACACTTCGTACACGAGTGCATCAGCTTCCGGAGCATGCGGCTTCTTCGCCGGGCGCTCACGCACCGGTGCCGGCTCGGGAGCGGTCAGCGCACGGATGGACAGGGAGATCTTGTGCTTCTCCTCGTCGATCGCGGTGATCTTCGCATCGACAATGTCGCCGACGGTCAGGACCTCATCGGGCTTGCCGATGCGGCGGTTGGCGATCTGGGAGATATGGATCAGGCCGTCCACACCGGGCAGCACCTCGGCGAACGCGCCGAAGGGCATGAGCTTGACGATGGTGACCTTCGCCACATCGCCGACCTGGAAGGTGGACACGAACTTGGTCCAGGGGTTGCCGTTGGGATCCTTGTAGCCAAGGGAGATCTTGTGGTTCTCGGTGTCGAAGCTGATGACATAGACATCGACCTCGTCGCCGACGGACAGCACGTCGGACGGCTGCTTGATGCGGCTCCAGCTCAGTTCGGAGACGTGGACCATGCCGTCAATGCCGCCGATATCGACGAACGCGCCGTAGGACGTCAGGGACTTGACAACACCGTGATAGTGCTTGCCGACCTCGATCTCGCTCCAGATCTTCTCGGCGCGCTCGCGGCGCTCCTTCTGGGCGACGGCACGGATGGAACCGACGACGCGCTTGCGGCCGCGGTTGACCTCGGTGATCTTCAGGCGCACGGTCTGGCCAACGAGCTCGGACATGGCAGCGTCCTTCGGCAGGCCGGACTGGGAAGCGGGCACGAACACGCGGATGCCCTTGACGGACACAACGATGCCGCCCTTGTTGTCCTCGGTGACTTTGCCCTCGACGATCTCGCCGCTCTCCTGAGCCTCTTCGATGGAAGCCCAGTTCTTCACGGCGTCAAGACGCTTCTTGGAGAGCATCGCAGTGCCTTCCACGTCGTTGACGCGGACAACGCTCGCCTCAATGGTGTCGCCGACATGCAGGACGTCTTCGACCTTGATGCCGTCGTCGGTGAACTCGCTGGTCGGGATGAAGCCGGAATACTTGGTGCCGATATCGACACTGATCTCGGTGCCAGAAATGGCCACGACCGTACCGGTTACCTTTTCTCCATTATATATAGGCTTGAGAGATGCCTCCAGCATTTCATCAAAATTTTCAGTCTCCATGGGATTTTCTTGAGTCAGGATCTCGTCGCTCATCTTTTGTTTTACCTCCTTAATGATCCATGCAGGCACGGAGGCCCCGGCTGTCAGGCCGACCGTATCCGCATGTACGAACGCGCTTGTATCAAGCTGCGCTGCGTTTTCAATAAATTGCACGTTTGCACACGCACTGCGGCAGATCTCGTAGAGATGGCGGCTGTTGGCGCTGTGGCCGCCGCCGACGACGACCATTGCGCCGCAGGTGCGGGCCATCTGCGCGGCCTCTGTCTGACGTGTAAACGTAGCACCACATATTGTATCAAACAATTTTGCGTTTGTACACTGTTTTTTTATGATTTTCTGACATTCCAGCAGTTTCTCTTGCGTTTGGGTCGTCTGGATGACGACAGTCAGCGGTTTTGCACAGTCAATGGTGCCGTCAGCGATGCACGCTGCGAGTTCCGCAGCGTCATTGACCACGATTGGGGCCTTGCACCAGCCGCAGATGGCGCGCACTTCCGGGTGGTCGGCTGCGCCGATGATGACCGGCTGCCGCCCCTCGGCGGATGCCTCGGCCACGATCTCATGGATGCGCTTGACCTTCGGGCACGTCGCGTCATACACCGTCGCGCCCGTGCGCTGCACCGCCTCAAACTCCGCACGGCTGACACCGTGGGAGCGGATGATGACGGACGCGCCCGGCGGGATCTGCTCCGGCCCGTCCACGACCGTGAGGCCCTCGGACTGCAGGTGCCGCACCACATCGTCATTGTGGATGAGTTCGCCGAGGCTATAGCAGTTTTGCTCGGCGGCGAGCATTTCCTCGGCCATCTTCACCGACCGGCTGACGCCGAAGCAGAAGCCGGCCGACTTGGCAACGATGAGATCCTTCACGTCTCCGCCTCCAGTCCGAAGCGCGCGCGGATGGCCGCGCACACGGCGTCGATGCTCTCGTCCAGCGTCAGGTCGCTCGTGTCGATATGCACGGCGTCCGTCGCTGCCTTGAGCGGCGCGACCGCGCGGTGCGTATCGTCATAATCGCGCTGCTCGAGCTCGCGCAGCACGTCGGCATAGGGCTCCCGGATGCCCTTTTCCAGCAGCTGGCGGTAGCGGCGCTGCGCACGGCATTCCGCCGAGGCGGACAGGAAGATCTTCAGCCCGGCATCCGGCAGCACGACCGTGCCGATGTCGCGCCCGTCCATGACGACGCTGTGCGTGCGGGCAAGGCTGCGCTGCATGTCCAGCAAAAATGCGCGCACGACCGGCAGCGCCGACACGCGCGAGGCGAGGATCGACACCTCCGGCAGGCGGATCGTCTCCGAGACGTCCTCGCCGTTGAGCAGCATCCGCTGCTCCCCTGCGGCGTCATAGACCAGCTCGATCTTCAGCCCCGGCAGCAGCGCCTGCACGGCGGCGGTGTCCGCGCAGTCGATACCGGCCCGCTCGCCGGCAAGACCGACCGTGCGGTAGATCGCGCCGGTGTCCACGTAGATAAGGCCGAAGCGGCGCGCGGCCGCGCGGGCGATCGTGCTCTTGCCGGCGCCGGACGGGCCGTCGATGGCAACGGTGATGTGTGTATCCAAAACGTTCATTTCCTTTCGTGCGTTATGTGCAGACCGCGTTTCCGGCCACATAGCCGGTGCTCCAGGCGATCTGCAGGTTGAAGCCGCCGGTATAGGCGTCCAGATCGAGCACCTCGCCGGCAAAGTACAGCCCAGGCACGAGCTTGGAGCCCATGGTGCGCGGGTTGACCTCCTTGAGCGACACGCCGCCGGAGGTAACGATGGCCTCATCAATGCGCCGCGTGCCGGTGACCGACACCGGAAAATGCTTGAACAGCTCCACGAGCCGGTGCCGCTGCTCGCGCGTGATGGCGTTGACCTTCGTATCCTCCGGGATGCCGGACAGGTGCACAAGCACCGGGATCATGGCATGGCCCGCGAGGTCATAGAGCGCGTTCTTAAAGTCGCGATTGGCGTATTTTTGAAAATCGCGCAGGATGCGCGCATCGAGCTTTTTTTCGTCCAGCGCCGGCTTCAGGTCGATGGACAGACGGTACTTATGCTGCGAAAAGTCGCGCATGTGCGCGCTCGCCGACAGCACCAGCGGGCCCGACACGCCAAAGTGCGTAAAGAGCATCTCGCCCAGATCGGAGTAGATGACCTTATTCTGCTCGTCGTAGGCCGTGAGCGTTACGTTGCGCAGGGAAAAGCCCTGCATCTCAGCGCACCAGGGATCATCGGATTCCAGCGGCACGAGCGAGGCGCGCGTGGGCGTGACCGTGTGGCCCAGCCGCCGCGCGAGGCGATACCCGTCGCCGGTCGAGCCGGTGAGCGGATAGGACAGACCGCCCGTGCAGATGACGGCGGCATCGCAGTCGATGGCGCCCTCTGTGGCCACGACGGCGGAAACCGCGCCGTCCTGCGTCAGAATGTCTGTCGCCGCGGCGTGCACGACCCGCCCGCCCGCGTGCGCATAGGCGCGCTCAAGGGCGTTGGCAATGTCGTGCGACCGGTCGGAGACCGGGAACACGCGGTTGCCGCGCTCGGTCTTGAGCGGCACGCCGAGCGATTCAAACAGCGTCATCGTGTCCTGAGGGCCCAGGCGGTTGAGCGCGCTGTAGAGAAAGCGCCCGTCACCCGGAATATTGGCAAGAATGGTCTTGATATCGCAGTTATTCGTCACGTTGCAGCGGCCCTTGCCGGTGATGCGCAGCTTCTTGCCGAGCATCTTGTTCGGCTCGAGCAGCACGACATTCAGCCCCCGCTGCGCCGCCGTGAGCGCACACATGGACCCGGCCGCACCGCCGCCGATCACAACTACATCAGCTTTCAACGGTCCCATACACCTCGTATTCTTTCCAGACGGTCTCCAGCTCGCGGAACGTCTCAAACGTGCGCTCCCGGTCGCGCGCACCGACGGCCATGATGAGCGCGTTAATCAGACTCATGGGTGCGACGAGCGAGTCGAGGAAAGACACCATCTCACTCTTGGCGTACAGGCACACGTCGGAGATCTCGTTGAGCGGCGAGACCTTGCTGTCCGTCATGCCGAGGCAGCGCGCGCCGTGATCGCGCGCAAACTTCATGGCGCTGATCGTGCGCTTGGAATAGCGCGGGTAGCTGATGCCGATGATAAGGTCGCCCTCGCCGATGCGCAGCATCTGCTCGTACACCTCGCGCGCGGCGATCTCCTTGACGACCGTGACATTATCCAGCAGCAGCTTGAGATAGATGCCGAGAAAATCCGCCAGCGTCGTGGACGTGCGCATGCCGATGATGTAAATGTGCTTTGCCGAGAGGATCATATCGACCGCCTGGTCAAAGTTGTCCTGATCGACCTCGTCGAGCGTGGCCTGCAGATTGTTGATGTCCGCGCGCAGCACCGCCTTGAGCACGTCGTGCCCGTCCATGGTGCTCTCAGCCGCCTCGATGCGCTCGACCGAGGTCAGGCGGT
>OHMD01000387.1_pt1 | contig 10578 bp, 8 predicted proteins | sample 1569161 | NCBI WGS metagenome assembly OHMD01 (sample SAMEA3879502, study PRJEB24766) | human gut metagenome | biome: human-associated habitat; feature: feces | place: USA | collected 1985/1987
GGCCGCCTATACCCGCGGCCGCGGGCGGCTGAGCTGTGAGGTCGCAGGCTATTTTCCCTGCCATAACACCGAGGCCGTCGTGGCTGCGCTGGCCTATGATCCGGCGGCCGACCTTGAAAATACGCCGGATTCCGTTTTCTGCTCCCACGGCGCGGGCATCACCATCCCGTGGGATCAGGTCGAGGAGAACATGCACCTTGAATCTGTCCTGCGGCCGAAGCCCGCAGCCGCGCCCGCCGCTGCGCCGCGCGTCCGCACACAGAACCTCGATCTGGACGAAAAGGAGCTGCAGCGCATCATCGAGCGGGAATTCGGCCCGCAGAAGACGCCGCTGTACCGGCCGCCCGCCGCCAAGGCCGAGGCAGCCGTCACCCTGCCGCCCCGCCGGAAAGAATACCTCATCGTAGACGGCTACAACATGATCTTTGCGTGGGACGGGCTGCGTGAGCAGGCGGGATATGATCTCAGCGGCGCTCGCGAGCGCCTGCTGGACCTTCTGAGCAATTACTGCGGCTTCCACCCCTGCGAACTCATCGTCGTGTTCGACAGCTACCGCGTCAGGGGCGGCACCGGCTCCCGCAGCAGCCACAATAATCTGCGCGTCGTCTACACGCAGGAGGATGAGAGCGCCGACCTCTATATCGAAACGCTCGTCGGCAAGATCGGCAAAAACTACGCCGTCCGCGTGGCGACGTCCGACGCGCTCATCCAGCTCTCCGCCCTGCGCAGCGGCGTGCTGCGCGTCTCCGCCGCAGAGCTGGAGCGCGAGCTCGAGCGGACGAACGGCGAGATCGCCGCCGTTCTGCGCCGTCTGCGCGAGGAGGCCCGCCACGCGGCCGGGCAGGAAAGCCCGCTGCGCGCCCTCGATCCAAAATCAAATCCCGACAAGGAGGAACCGATATGAAACAGATCACACTCGGCGCAACCGGCATCACCGTTCCGCAGAACGCCTTTGGCGCACTTCCCATCCAGCGCGTGAGCGCGGACGAGGCCGTCCGCCTGCTCCGCCGCGCCCGCGAGGGCGGCATGCGCTTCTTCGACACGGCCCGCGCCTATACGGACAGCGAGGAAAAGCTCGGTCTTGCCTTCGGCGGGCACTGGGACGGCCTGTATGTCGCCACAAAGACCGCCGCCAAGACGCCCGAGGCCCTCCGGGCCGATCTGGAAACGTCCCTGCGCCTGCTGCAGCGCGACTACATCGATATCTACCAATTCCACATGGCCGGGCAGTGCTACCGCCCCGGCGACGGTACCGGCATGTACGAGGCCATGCTCGAGGCAAAGGCGCAGGGCAAGATCCGCCATATCGGCATCACGGCGCACAAGATCGGCGTTGCAGAGGACATCATCGCCTCCGGTCTCTATGAAACGCTGCAATATCCCTTCAGCTATCTCTCTACGCCGCGCGAGGCCGCGCTGGCCGAGAGCTGCCGCAAAGCGAACATGGGCCTGATCGCCATGAAGGCGCTGGCAGGCGGCCTCGTCACGAACGCCGGCGCCGCCTTTGCCTACATCGCGCAGTATGACAACGTGCTTCCCATCTGGGGCATCCAGCGCCCGGAGGAGCTGGAGCAGTGGCTCGGCTTCTTCCGGACTCCCGCCTCGCTGACGCCGGAGCTGCGCAGCTTTATCGAGAAGGAGCGCGGCGAGCTGACCGGCGAATTCTGCCGCGGCTGCGGCTACTGCCTGCCCTGCCCGGCCGGGATCCAGATCAACCAGTGCGCGCGCATCTCCCTGATGATCCGCCGCGCGCCGTCCGAGAGCTGGCTGGCCCCCGCCATGCAGGCCGAAATGGAGAAGATCGAGCACTGCCTCGGCTGTGGCCAGTGCAAGAGCCGCTGTCCCTATGAGCTGGACACGCCCAATCTGCTCAAGCGCAATCTGGCAGACTACCGCCGCATTCTGGCGGGAGAGGTCAGCACGGAGTCCTATCTCCGCCCCGCACAGAAATAAACCGGCAGCCCCGAAAATTTGGTGGCGGCATGCCGAACATTTCGGCCGTTTTCCCGTCAAATCGTTGTACATCGGCACGGAGGCATCGAAAAATTCACAAAACCGCAAAACTTCTCATATTTACTCCGCATGCCGGATGTGCTAGAATGTAGGAAAAATGTCTAAAGGAGGAATGCGCCATCAAACGCAACGAGGCCGATCCCCGCGATCGGCAATATGAACCGGATCCTTCCGAGCAGGCGCAGAAACGCCGGAAAAAGGCAAAAAAACCGAACCGTGGTCTGCGTGTGGCCGCCGTGCTGCTGACGATCGTCCTGGCACTGGAGGGGCTGTACTGCTTTGTGGTCTTCACGGATATCCCAGCGATCAAATCGCTCCGTGAGGCCTATATTGAAACCGCCATGAACACGCTCTCCCACCAGTGGCTTGCCAAATGGTTCCTGCCTTCCTATATGATCGACGAGGTCGTGGCCCGTCAGGATCAGGCCCGCAAGGATCAGGAGGGCAAGATCAGTACCTGGGACAAGATCTCCGCCTCCGACGCAACGGACAAAAACGGCGAAACGACCGCCCCGACGGAGCCGACGTCCCAGACGGACGAGGAGCGCTTCTATGAGCTGTTCTGGGAGCTGGACCGCATTTCGTTTGAGGACTACGTCAGCGCCCATCCCGATGTGACTGCCAACGGCTGGGACAACATCTATATCAATGAAGCCGGTCTGAATGACGACGGCACCGATATCTACACCGCCATGGGCGAGCGGGTGCTCGCCGTCGACGCAAAGAACAAGATTCTGCTCGTCCGCGTGGAGGGCAGCGGCTATCAGGGCGTGCTCGCCATCGCCAAGGACCCTTCGCAGCTGTATAACGCGCCTTCCGCCTATATCGGCAGCTGGGGCCAGCAGCTCGAGGCCATCGCCTCAGCGCACGACGCCGTGCTCGGCATGACGGGCAGCGGCTTCATCGATCCGGACGGCAACGGCTCCGGCGGTGAGCTCGCGGGCTATGCCATGTCGCAGGGTGAGAGCTACGGCGAGCACTATGTCGTCACCGGCTACAAGCGCATCGAACTGCGCGAGAGCAACCTGCTCTACGTCACGGATGCCTCCGCACCGGTCGCAGCCGACACGACGGACGCCGTGGAATTCTGGCCCGCCCTCGTTGTGGACGGTGAGCCCGCCGTGGAGAACTACGAGGCCTTCAACGGCATCCAGCCGCGCGCCTGCATCGGTCAGTCCGAGAAGAAGGAGATCCTCATGCTTGTCATCGAGGGGCGTATGCCGACCCGCTCCTACGGCACAACGATCGAGACCTGCACCGACATCCTCATGCGCCACAAGGCCTATCAGGCCCTGAATCTGGACGGCGGCACGAGCGCCGTTCTGTGGTACGACGGCGAGTATGTGACGAAGTGCTCCAACACCAGCATCACGTCCCGCATGCTGCCGAACGCCTGGCTCTACGGCGGCGATGGCGCAGGCCAATAATATTTCGGGTCCCATTCTGCTGCATGCCCCGCGCATGCAGCAGTTTTTTCGGCTTTTGTGGAATTTGTCCGGGGAAACCGTGCCGCACGGCGGCATTTTGTCCGGAAGCCTGTCGAAATCCACGTTGACATTCCGCAAGAATATCGGTATAATACGGTTAGAATCCGCGAGTTGCGTTTTGCTGCGGACTTCCCGCTGCCCGGCGGGAAAATCGTCATTTTTTTGCGCCTGCCCGCAGACGCAAGCAAACAATGGAAAGGATTTTTGCAATGATTTACACGACTGAAGTACAGCATATGTGCCCGGTTGCAAAGGGTGCATACCATGGCCCGGCGCCCATTCCCGAGGAAGGCAAGTGGGTCCAGGCGAAGGAGATCAGCGACATTTCCGGCTTTACGCATGGTGTCGGCTGGTGCGCGCCGCAGCAGGGCGCCTGCAAGCTCACCCTCAACGTGAAGAACGGCGTCATCGAGGAAGCTCTCGTCGAGACCATCGGCTGCTCCGGCATGACGCATTCCGCCGCCATGGCTTCTGAGATCCTCATCGGCAAGACCATCCTCGAAGCTCTGAACACCGACCTCGTCTGCGACGCCATCAACACCGCCATGCGTGAGCTGTTCCTGCAGATCGTCTACGGCCGCACCCAGAGCGCGTTCTCCGAGAACGGCCTGTCCGTCGGCGCTTCCATGGAAGACCTCGGCAAGGGCCTGCGCAGCCAGGTCGGCACGATGTTCGCCACGAAGGCGAAGGGCCCGCGCTATCTGGAGATGGCCGAGGGCTATGTCACCCGCGTCGCGCTCAACAAGCTCGACGAGATCGTCGGCTACGAATTCATCAACCTCGGCAAGATGATGGACTTCATCAAGAAGGGTGATGAGCCCGCCACGGCAATGGAGAAGGCCAAGGGTCACTACGGCCAGTTCGACAACGCCGCGAAGTACATCGACCCGCGTCAGGAATAAGAGGAGGAGCGCACCATGGCTTTGTTTGAAAGTTACGAAAGAAGAATCGACAAGATCAACGGCGTTCTTGCGCAGTATGGCATCGGCTCCGTCGAGGAGTGCCGCGAGCTGTGCAAGGCGAAGGGCTTCGATCCGTATGAGATCGTCAAGGGCATCCAGCCCATCTGCTTCGAGAACGCCTGCTGGGCTTACACCGTCGGCGCAGCCATCGCGCTGAAGTCCGGTGTCACCACCGCCGCCGAAGCCGCCAAGAAGATCGGCGAAGGCCTGCAGTCCTTCTGCATCGACGGCTCCGTCGCCGAAGACCGCAAGGTCGGCCTTGGCCACGGCAACCTCGGCGCCATGCTGCTGAGCGAGGAGTCCAAGTGCTTCGCGTTCCTGGCCGGCCACGAGTCCTTCGCCGCCGCCGAAGGCGCCATCGGCATCGTCCGCAACGCCAACAAGGCACGCAAGACCCCGCTGCGCGTCATCCTGAACGGCCTCGGCAAGGATGCCGCTCAGATCATCTCCCGCATCAACGGCTTCACCTACGTGCAGACAAAGTTCGACTACTACACCGGCGAGCTGAAGATCGTCAACGAGATCCGCTACTCCGAGGGTGAGCGCGCCGATGTCCGCTGCTACGGTGCTGACGATGTCCGCGAGGGCGTTGCCATCATGCATCACGAGGGTGTCGATGTCTCCATCACCGGCAATTCCACGAACCCGACCCGCTTCCAGCACCCGGTCGCAGGCACCTACAAGAAGGAGTGCATCGAGCAGGGCAAGAAGTACTTCTCCGTCGCTTCCGGCGGCGGCACGGGCCGTACGCTGCATCCGGATAACATGGCCGCCGGTCCTGCTTCCTACGGCATGACCGATACCATGGGCCGCATGCATTCCGATGCACAGTTTGCAGGCTCCTCCTCCGTCCCGGCTCACGTCGAGATGATGGGCTTCCTGGGCATGGGCAACAACCCCATGGTCGGCGCTACCGTCGCCGTCGCGGTTGCTGTCGAAGAGGCGCTCAAGAAGTAAGATCGTCAAAACAGCATTTATCGTCGCTCCTGATCCGTGCGGTCAGGAGCGATTTTTTTCGCAAAGCGCAAAATTCGGCGCAGGTCCGCAGCGTCTCTTCCGTCATAACGTATGACAATGATACGGTTTTTCTGAATTTCTGCATAACGCTTGATTTTCGTTCTTTTCACTGATATACTGGGAGCAGAGATATCCCCCAGAAAACGACAACGGAGCCGCGGCTCCCACACCACGACACAAGGAGGTCCCGACATGAAACGCACGTTCCGCATTTTTCTGTTTGCCGCCATCCTTGCGGCATTTCTGATGGGCTGTTCGCCCCTACTGCCGGTCTCCCCGAGCGGTGAGACGGCCGTTCCCTCCGAGCCGTCCGCCCCGCCTGCAACGACCGCGCCGACGGAGGAGCCCGCGCCGACGGAGGAGCCCGCGCCGACGTTCGACGACAGCGTGCTCGGCGAGGCTTACACGAACGAAGGCACGTTCACCGACGTCTGGGGCTCCGAATGGAGCTATTCCCTGCATTTGCCCCGCCTGCTGCTGGATACGCCTGCGGCTGAGGAGCTGAACTCAAAAATTCACCGTGATCTGTTTGGCTTCGTCACCGCCATGGAGACGGCCATCGCGCAGAATACGCCCGCCGAGCTGTGCGCCGTCCGCTGGGAGCGGGTCTGGACGGACAGCATCGTTTCGCTGGCCGTCATCGTCGAATACGCCGAGGGGACCTCGCACTACTACATCTACCACTTCGACTGTGCCAACAGCATCGAGCTTGATTCCGCGCATATGCTGCGGCGCCTCGGCATCTCCATAGACGACTATACCACAGCCGTCCGCCGTGCGGCCGCGCAGGCATTCGACCGCCAGTATGCCGGGTTCGATCCTGCGATCGGCGGCGGGGCAGCCTATCTGCTGCAGCTGCGCGCCATGACGGTCGCGGCCGCCGGGAAGAGCGATCCCGTCCCCTTTCTGCCGAATGAGGACGGCTCGCTGCGCATCTTCCCTTCCATCGGCTCCATCGCCGGGGCAGGATGGTATATGACGCCCCTGACGGTCTCGTTCGGCTCCAAAGAGGCCGGGACCGGAGCGCCCATCCAGTCCAATTCCAGTGATGTCTGGGCTGCCATTACGCTCGACGGAACCGGGCTGCAGGTCTCCTTCGAAAGCTCCGGGAAAAACTATCCTGTTTCCGGCTGCTATGCCGACTACACCGCCCTGCTGGCTGCCAACATTGGGCCGGACGCCTATGTGTTTGCCCTCACGGCAGGCGGCTTCGTCGAGGCCGTGAATATTGCGGTCTGTTCCCGCTTTGAGACATTCTGCAGTATGGGTCCGCTCTACGGTCTTTCCGGCATCACATCGCTGGAGGCGGGAAACGGCACAGCCTATGCCGTGGACGCAGACGGCGCAAAACATGACCTCCTGCCGCTGGTGCAGAGCGTGGAGAGCGGTTTTTCCACCATCCTCTCCGGCGCTTGGGAGGCGAACCGGGACGGCGATGCATTCCGCCTCCGCTTCGGCGAGGACGGGGCCTGCACGCTGGAGGAAGCGCGGCAGGGCAGCCGCGTTACCTCGACCGGCGCGCTTACCGTGCTCGGCATGGGAGACGGCGGCCTCCTCTGCGCCTGCTCTCTGACGCAGCCGGATGGCAATGAGCTCACGGCCGTCTGGTCGATCGAGCCATCCTTCGGCTCTTTACAGCTCTGTGCCTTCTCCGGCGAGGATGTGCTGGACATCGGTGCGGATGTGCTCCGGTTTGAACCGGCGCAGGAATAATTTTGTTGAAAGCGGTCCCCTTTCCTGCTATAGCGAGAGCATTGGGAGGGATCGTTATGGAGGAAAACCGCTGGCTCGACTGGGCCATCGAGCCGCAGAGTCTGGCGCAGGCCGGGCTGACCTACGGCAAAGGCGCCTTCGATCTGGAGCGCTATACCCGCATCCGCGAGATCGCAGCGGAAATGCTCCCACAGTCGTCCGGCCTGCCGTTCGAGACCGTCAAGGGCTTTTCTGCAATGAGACCGGCTATCAGACGCCGAAGCTCGGCACGCGCGCTGCATAGTGGCAGACGTTGCTGAAATGAGTCAAAAATATGCGCCGCAGTGCCAAAAAGCACCGCGGCGCATCTTGATCTATGCCCTTTATTTGTGTCCCGCCACGCTTTGGATCTCCTGCAGCGCAAAACGCTCATCCTGCTGCGCGTCGGGGTACTTTTCCCGGTCTACCGGGCTGAGAAACATGGCAAGCGGCCGGAGCCACAGGCCACCGTCGCCGTAGAGCTTGCGATAGATGACATAGGGCTCGCCGGTCTCCGAATGCTGCGCGACGCCCTCCACAAGGTAGTAGTCTCCCTTAAAATGGCGGTATACCCGCCCGATCTGAATGTCCTGCATGGTCTTCCCTCCCGTTTTACAGTTCCACAAACAAAATGCCGCTCTCCCCTGCCGGGGCTTCGCAGACGATCCTGCCGCCTGAGAAACAGGCCGCGCCGCCCGTTGCCGCGTCCGGTGCATCCGGATCGACGCAGAACGGATTCACATACAGCACCGGGCAGCCGCAGCGCGAGGCCTGCGCGGCATATTCGAGCTTGACCTGTTCGTTCCACTCCGCCGCCGGGTAATCGCACCAGACCGGCCAGAGCACGGCATCCGCGCCGAGCGCTGCCAACTCCTCCGGTTTGCCAGGCGTCCAGAGGTCGCCGCACAGCGCCGTGGCGAAGCGTATGCCGCCGTAGGAAAACAGGTGGAAGCCATCGCCCTCGCGGTAATGCCCGTCCGTACGGCGCACATCCTTCCAGCCGACGCTCACGCGGCGGAACACGTCGATGAGCCGCCCGTCCGCGCCGAGGAAGACCTGACTGCTGTAAAGCCCATCTGCCGCGCGCTCGATCATGCCGAACGACACCGCCGCGCCGTTTTCCCGCGCCGCGGCCTGCAGATGCCGCACCGGCTCGTCCGTCCATGCGGCCGCCACGGTGCAGTCGCGCGCATAGTCCCAGCGCAGGCAGTCAAAGCCCTGCAGGACCGATTCGCCGAATACGACCGTATCTGCTCTCCCGCTGCAGGCGCGGAGTACATCCTCCATGCACCGCACGTTCCATGCCACGTCGCCGTTTCTTACCGGCTGCGAGGCCAGCGCCAGTCTCATGCTCCCACCTCCTGCCCCCAGCATACCAGAATTCAGGCGCTTGTGCAAGCCCCCAAAAACAAAAAGGAGCAAGCCGGCTGGCTTGCTCCGAACTGGAGCAGGGTACGGGAGTCGAACCCGCCTCAGCGGCTTGGGAAGCCGCTGAATTGCAATCCTCATTTTGAAATGTTTTCCCGGGAAGATGAAAAAGGATTTGCAATACCGGGCAAAATCTGTTATAATATTCCGGTACATGAGAGAAACGAGGTTGAGAATGTGGCGCAGAAAATTTCCAATTCCGTGTTAAAACGTCTGCCGGTCTATCTGTCCTACCTGAAATCGCTGCCGGAAGACGCGCCGGAAAATATCTCCGCCACAACGCTGGCAGCCGCACTGAACATGGGCGAGGTGCAGGTCCGCAAGGACCTCGCGCTGGTCTCGGACGGCGGCCGCCCCAAGATCGGCTATCAGCGCCTTGGTCTGGTCGAGGATATCGAGCAGTTCCTCGGGTATGATAATACGAACGACGCCGTGCTCATTGGCGCGGGTAAGCTCGGCCGCGCGCTTCTGGGCTACAGCGGCTTTTCGGAATACGGCCTGAATATCGTCGCAGCCTTTGACTCCGACGCCTCCGTCGCCGGGACGGACGCCAGCGGCAAGCCTGTCCTTCCGCTCTCCGCGCTGGAGGATCTGTGCAGCCGCCGGAAGATCCTCATCGGTATTCTGACGGTCCCGGCCGCCGCCGCGCAGGGCGTGTGCGACCTGCTGATCCGCAACGGCATCAAGGCCATCTGGAACTTCGCGCCGACGCACCTCGATGTCCCGCCGCAGATCCTCGTCCAGAACGAAAACATGGCGACCTCGCTCGCCGTTCTCTCCAAGCATCTTTCCGCGCAGATGAAGGGATACTGATCCCTGCGCGGTCAGACTATATCGGCCGGTGTGTTGGAATTGGCAGACGAGGCGGACTCAAAATCCGTTGGGCTAATAACCCGTGCGGGTTCGACCCCCGCCACCGGCACCACCCCTTAAAGGCTCGCAAACCCTTGATATGACTGGGTTTGTGAGCTTTTTCTTTTGCGTTGTCGGCTTTATGTATCGATCCCTCTCACAGCCGAAACCGGCCATTTCGGGTCAGTTTTCGGCTGTTTTTCGGAGGGACATTGGAGGGACATCACGCATTAAGCGGAGGGATATACGCCTAAAATCGCATTGGCTGACGCAACCTTCGAGGTGAAATTCAGGTGCGTGTAAATGTTTGAGGTGGTCGAAATGTCGCTGTGACCCAACCACTCCTGAATTTCTTTCAGGCTGACCCCATTGGCATACAAAAGGCTCGCACAGCTATGCCGGAGATCGTGATAGCGTATCTTCCGTAGTCCGTTTTTCTCCAGAATATAGGGAAAGTGCTGTGTGAGGTAGCCCGGTTTGACCAGTTCCCCGATCTCATTGACATAGATATAGTCGGTGTACTTGGTGCAGTACGCCCGTCCGCACAGCTTGCGGTTTTGCTCCTGCTTTGCTTTCAGGCGGTGCAGCAGTTCCTCAAACGGCGGGACAAGGGGCAGGCTGCGGTAGCTGGATTTCGTCTTTGTCCGATCCTTTTGGATGATTTTGCTTTTGCCATCTATGGTCGCCTGCGTGACGGTATGCCGGATAGTAATGGTTTTCTTTTTGAAGTCGATCGCGTCCCACTTCAAGCCAACCGCTTCACTTCGGCGCAGTCCGTAAAATGCGCCGAGGATAACGCCAAGCTCTATGGGGTCGCCTTTGACGATCTCAAAAAGGCGGTTTAGTTCATCTTCTTCGTAAACGCTGCCGACAAACTTTTCTTTTTTCGGCCGTTCAATGCGATCAGCCGGATTCGTGTCAATCAAACCGAGTTTGAAAGCGTGCTGCAACGCCTTTCGGATATTTGCGTGGCGGTGTATCACCGTGTTTGCGGAAACGCCCCGCACCGTCAGTTCATAGGTGTAATAGTCCTGAATGTGCTTTGGCTTTATCTCCCGTAAGAGCAGACCGGGGTGGTGTTCCTCAAA
>OHMD01000390.1_pt1 | contig 10567 bp, 9 predicted proteins | sample 1569161 | NCBI WGS metagenome assembly OHMD01 (sample SAMEA3879502, study PRJEB24766) | human gut metagenome | biome: human-associated habitat; feature: feces | place: USA | collected 1985/1987
CGAGGACCGTGGTGCCGAGCTCGTTGATCTTCTCCAGCAGCAGCATCAGCTCCAGGCTGCGCACCGGGTCGAGGTTGCCGGTCGGCTCGTCCGCGATGATCATGCGCGGATTGTTCACGAGCGCGCGGGCGATGGCCACGCGCTGCTGCTCGCCGCCGGAAAGCTCCGCCGGGAAGCGCTTTTCCCGGTCGGCCAGGCCGACCAGCTCGAGCACCTGCGGCACGCGGCGGCGGATCTCCTTATTGGACGCCCCCACCACGCGCATGGCAAACGCAACGTTTTCATACACCGTCATTTTGTCGATCAGGCGGAAATCCTGAAAAATGACGCCCAGTGTCCGGCGCAGCTTCGGCAGCTTGCGGCGCTTGATGCCCTGCATGTCAAAGCCGTTGACCGTGATCTGTCCGGATGTGGGGCTCAGCTCGCCGGTGATCAGCTTGATGATCGTCGTCTTGCCGGAGCCGGACGGTCCGACCAGAAACACAAACTCGCCCTCATTGATCGTAAACGAGATACCGTTGAGGGCCGCAGCCTCCGTGTTTCCGTAGACCATCTTCACATCGTTCATTTGAACCATAAGATGTCCTCCAATATGTTGGGCTTACGCCCGCCCGGGTAAGTGCTCAGAACTTGGCAGTGTTCTGAGAGTCGAGGTATTTCTTTACCATGACCGCGACCTTGAAGAGGATCGCATCCTCAAACTCGCGCAGATCCAGGCCCGTGATCTTCTTGACTTTCTCCAACCGGTATACCAAAGTGTTTCGATGGACGTAGAGCTTGCGCGCCGTCTCCGAAACGTTGAGGTTGTTCTCAAAGAAGCGATTGATCGTGTCGAGCGTGTCCTCATCGAGCGCCTCGATGGGGTTTTTCTTGAACGCTTCGGACAGGAACATCTCGCACAGCGTCGTCGGCAGCTGATAAATGATGCGGCCGATGCCGAGGTTATCGTAATGAATGACCGGCTTCTCGTTTTCAAACACCTTGCCGACCTCGATGGCGACCTGCGCCTCCTTGTAGCGGTCAGCCAGCTCACGCAGGTGGTTGGCCGTCGTGCCGATGCCGATGACCGTCTGCACGTGCAGCTCGGTGTGCACGGCGCGCTCGATGCTCTCGGCCAGCGCGCAGATATCCTCCGAGGTCTCGTCCGGTGTCATTTCCTTGATGACGACGATGTCCGACTCGCTCACGCTGAGCACAAAATCATGCTGCCGGTCCGGGAACATGTTCTGGATCAGCTCGAGCACGGCGATATCCGTCACGTTCACCTGACGCACCAGCAGCACGGCGCGCGGCACGTCGGTGGTAAAATGCAGCTCCTTGGCGCGCACATACACGTCGCCGGGGAGAATGTTGTCCGAAATGATGTTTTTGACGAAAGCAGCCTTGTTGTGCTTTTCCTCAAAGTTTGTGCTGGCCTCCGTCATGCCGACGGCTGCGAGAATGCAGATGCTGCGCGCCGTCTGGTCATTGCCCTCGACGAACACGGCATACTCAAAGCGCGCCGTGCTGGCAGACAGGATCTTATACGTGCGCGTGTCCGTTGCAAACAGCTGCTCCTGCACTTCGCCCACTGCGGCCTGAAAGTCATCCAGACGCGAGCCGATCATCGAAAGCTCACTGCAGGCAATGACAAACCCCTGCTCGTCCACGACACCGATGCAGCGCGTGGTGGCGTCTTTCATCTGAACGATCACGCCCTGAAAAATTCTGCTCGACATATCTTTTCCTCCTACGAACGGCCGCCGCAGTCTCCCACAGCACCTACCAATTTCCTACTTTACATAATAGCCGATTTATGTGCATTTTTCAATAGAAAAATGGTCGTTTTTTGTGAATAATTTTCGAAATTTCGTGAGTTAGTCGGATAATTTCCCGAACTTTTGTAAATTTTCACGAAGTTGGCAGCAAAAAAACGAGCATTGCCTCTTCCGGGCTCAGTTCCCGGTAAGCGCCCGGGGACAGCGCGGGATCGAGCGTCAGCGCCCCGATCGACAGGCGGTGCAGCTGCAAAACGGGCGTCCCGCAGCCGGCGAGCATCCGCTTGACCATGTGGTATTTTCCCTCATAAACCGTGACGCGGCAGCCCCCCTGCTCCGGCAGGAGCTCCAGCCGGGCAGGCAGGCACTGTGTCCCGTCGCCGAGGACAACGCCCTGCGCGAAGCGCTCTGCATCCGCATCCGTCGGCTGCCCGTCCGTGCGCGCGAAATAGACCTTTGGCACATGCTTTTTCGGCGTGATGACGCGGTGAACATAGTCCCCATCGTCCGTGACGAGCAGCAGACCGGTCGTGCCCTTATCGAGCCGCCCGGCGGGCACGAGACCGAAGCGCCGCAGTTCCGGCGGGAACAGGTCAAGCACCGTCGGCTGGCTGCGGTCGGCCGTCGCGGTGAGGACGCCGGCAGGTTTGTGGAGCATGTAGTAATGATATGTCTGATAACGCAGGGGCTGGCCGCGCAGACAGACGACCGCCGTTTCCGCGATCTTCTGCTCCGGTGCGCGGGCAGGCACACCGTCGACCGTGACCTCGCCGCGGCGGATATACGCCTTGGCCTCGCGCCGGGAAGCGGCGCCGGTATCGGCCAGATATTTGTCCAGACGGATCACGCGCGCCCCTCCTTTGCGGACATTTGGCTTCATTATAACATATCCGGCGGCAAATTTGAATAGGCTTGTTCCGAGGTGTGGTTATGAAGCTCAAATCCTTTCACTGGACAAGACGGACCGTCGTGTTCGCGCTCATCGGTCTGGCCATGCTGTTGGCGCTGGCCGTTATCTGGCGCAGCAATGACGGCGTGCTCTCGGCGCACTACAACGTCACGACGACCGACGGGCGCATCGCCTATCTGCAGGCGCTCGGCTGGGAGGCGGACCCCGCGACCGAAACGATGCAGGAGATCGTGATTCCGCGCGTGTTCAGCAGCGTGTTCGGCGATTACAACGCCCTGCAAAAGCAGCAGGGCTTTGACCTGTCCACCTACGCCGGCGAGACGTGCACGGCCTATACCTACCGTGTGACGAACTACGAGGGCTCGACGGACACCGTGCTCGCGCAGCTGTTTGTCTACCGCAACCGCGTCATCGGCGGCGACATCCACGCGACGGCCATGGACGGCTTCATGCACGGTCTGCGGTAAAGGGGCGAAAAAACTCCCGGCACGGATGTGCCGGGAGTTTGCTGTTTTTGGGGGTCAGGCGAGCGCCGTCCAGCGCTCGATGCCGGCCAGCTCCGTATAGGTGTGGCCCACATCGGAAAACGGCATGCCTTTGGATGTGTTCTCACCATAGATCCCGGTGAGGATGGTCACGAATTCTGCGCGGGTGATGGCCTTGCCCGGCTGGAAGGTGCCGTTGCCGCAGCCGGTAATGGCACCGACGTTGGCCAGTGTGCTGACTGCGACCGTGTACCAATGGCCGGCCGGAACGTCACTGAAATCGTTGTCGCTGCAGTCATACTGCTTGTGCGCCTGCTCGGTCATTAACTCGTAGAGCAGCTGCGCCGCCGTGCTGACATCGAGCAGGCCGCTGTCCGTCAGGCTGCCAAGCAGGGTCGCGATGTCCGTCAGGCTGATCTTTCCAGTCGCAGCGAGCTGATCGACCATGGCGGACGCCTGATCCTCGCTGAGCGTACCGGCACGATGTCGCTGACGATGCCGTGGATAAAGTTATCGTCGTTCGCGATGCCGATCTGGCTCACGATCTCGCTGAGCAGACCGTTGTACAGCTGGCCATAGGCCGTGTCGGATGTGCTGCTCTCCGCTTCCGTGTCTGCCGCGAAAGCCGGGACCGCAGCGAGACTGAATACCAGCACGAGGGCCAGCATCAGACTCAACGTCTTGCGCATTTGTTTCATAGGATTTTGCCTCCTTTGAGTTCCAAGCAAGCATACATGGAAAAGGTGCCGGCATAATGTCGGACACGGGCGCCCGCATCCCATCGATGCGGTGCCCGGAGTCTTTTTTCACCACGAAATATAGGAAGCAATTATTAAAAACGCATTTTTATCGAAAAACAAAAAATTCCTCCCCGGCCGAAGCCGGAGAGGAATTCAGAAAGCTGGAATTACTCGTTGATGGCGATGACAACACCGGAACCAACGGTACGGCCGCCTTCACGGATAGCGAAGCGCAGGCCGACCTCGATCGCGATCGGGGTGATCAGCTCGACGTCCATGTCGACGTTATCGCCGGGCATGCACATCTCAACACCCTCGGGGAGGCTGATGACGCCGGTCACGTCGGTGGTACGGAAGTAGAACTGGGGACGGTAGTTGTTGAAGAACGGGGTGTGACGGCCGCCCTCTTCCTTGGACAGGACGTAAACCTGGCCCTTGAACTTGGTGTGGGGGTGGATGGACTTCGGAGCAGCGAGGACCTGGCCACGCTCGACGCCCTTCTTGTCGATGCCGCGGAGCAGGCAACCGACGTTGTCGCCAGCCTCGGCGAACTCGAGGGTCTTGTGGAACATCTCGGTGCCGGTGACGGTGGTCTCCTGAGTCTCCTTGATGCCGACGATCTCAACCTTATCGCCAACCTTGACGGTGCCACGCTCGACACGGCCGGTAACGACGGTGCCGCGGCCGGAGATGGTGAACACGTCCTCGATGGGCATCAGGAACGGCTTGTCAGCAGCGCGGTCCGGAGTCTTGATCCAGGTGTCAACAGCGTCCATGAGCTCCCAGATGCAGGCATACTCGGGGGCCTTCGGATCGGTGGACTCGGAGATCAGAGCGTTCAGAGCGGAGCCCTTGATGATCGGGGTGTCGTCGCCCGGGAAGTCATACTTGTCGAGCAGCTCACGGACTTCCATCTCGACGAGCTCAAGCAGCTCGGGATCGTCGACCTGGTCGACCTTGTTCAGGAACACCAGCACGTACGGAACGTTAACCTGACGGGCGAGCAGCAGGTGCTCACGGGTCTGAGCCATCGGGCCATCGGAAGCAGCGATAACGAGGATCGCGCCGTCCATCTGAGCAGCGCCGGTGATCATGTTCTTGATATAGTCGGCGTGGCCCGGGCAGTCAACGTGCGCATAGTGGCGGCCCTTGATCTCGGTGCCGTCGGCGCCGATGCGGTCGTCGGTCTGGTACTCAACGTGAGCGGTGTTGATCGTGATGCCACGAGCCTTTTCTTCCGGAGCCTTATCGATCTGGTCGTAGGCGGCGAACTCGGCGCTGTTCGGGTCAGCCAGGGACAGAACCTTGGTGATCGCAGCGGTCAGGGTGGTCTTGCCGTGGTCAATATGGCCGATGGTGCCGATATTGACATGGGGCTTGGTTCTATTGTACATCTGCTTTGCCATTAGAATATCCTCCTAATTCTAAAATAATGTCGTGACTTACTCTCTTATAAGGCACATTGTGCCGGTTGCGCAGGTCAGTTGCTGCCGTGGATGATCTTCTCCTGAAGAGATTTCGGCAGCTCTACGAAGTGGCTGGGCTCCATGCTGTAGGTCGCGCGGCCCTGCGTTTTGCTGCGCAGGTCGGTCGCATAGCCGAACATGGATGCCAGCGGCACGTTTGCAGTGACGATCGCCGCACCGTTGCGGATGTCCGTGCCGGCGATCTGACCGCGGCGGGCATTGATATCGCCCATGACGTCGCCCATATAGCTTTCCGGCGCCGTAACGACGACCTTCATGATGGGCTCGAGGAGCGTCGGGCCCGCCTTCTGGCAGGCTTCCTTGAATGCCATGCTGCCGCAGATCTTAAACGCCATCTCGGACGAGTCGACCTCGTGATACGAGCCGTCGAGCAGCGTGACTTTCACGTCCACGACCTCGTAGCCCGCAAGCACGCCGGCCTGCATCGCGCCCTGGATGCCCTGATCCACACAGGGGATAAACTCTTTCGGGATCGCACCGCCGGTGATCTGGTTGATGAACTCGTAGCCCTTGCCGGGTTCGTTGGGTTCCACCATGAGCTTGACGTGTGCAAACTGGCCTTTGCCGCCGGTCTGGCGCGCGTAGCGCGTGTCCACCGTAGCGGCCTTGGTGATGGTCTCTTTATAGGAGACCTGAGGTCTGCCGACATTCGCCTCGACGCGGAACTCGCGCAGAAGGCGATCGACGATGATCTCCAGATGGAGCTCGCCCATGCCGGCGATGATGGTCTGGCCCGTTTCCTCGTCCGTGTAGGCCTTGAAGGTGGGGTCTTCCTCGGCAAGCTTGCCGAGGGCGATGTCCATCTTCTCCTGCCCGGCCTTGGTCTTGGGCTCGATTGCTACGCGGATGACCGGTTCCGGGAACTCCATCGACTCGAGCACGATCGGGTACTTTTCGTCGCAGAGCGTGTCGCCGGTCGTCGTATTCTTGAGGCCGACCGCCGCCGCGATGTCACCGGAATAGACCTGCGTGATATCCTCGCGGTGGTTGGCATGCATCAAAAGGATGCGGCCCAGACGCTCACGCTGGCCCTTGGTGGAGTTCAGGACGGATTTGCCGGCTTCGATCGTGCCGGAATAGACACGGAAGAACGCCAGACGGCCGACGTACGGGTCGGTCATGATCTTGAAGGCCAGAGCAGAGAACGGCGCGGAATCGTCCGCGGCGCGGTGCTCGACCTCATCCGTCTTGGGCACCGTGCCGGTGATCGGCGGGATATCCAGCGGGGACGGCATATAATCGACGATGGCGTCCAGCAGCTTCTGCACGCCCTTGTTCTTGTAGGACGTGCCGCACACGATCGGGACGAACTTGACCTGCGTCGTGGCCTTGCGGATGACCGCCTTGATCTTTTCGGTGGGGACTTCCTCACCTTCCAGATACATCTCCATGACCTCGTCATCGAAATCGGCGACGGCCTCAAGGAGCTGCGTGCGGTACTCTTCAGCCTCGGCGCGCATGTCCTCGGGGATCTCCTCGACGCGCATATCCTTGCCAAGATCGTCGTAGTAGACGTCCGCCTTCATCTCGATCAGGTCGATGATGCCGCGGAAGTCCGCCTCGGAACCGATCGGCAGCTGGATCGGAACAGCGTTGCAGCGCAGGCGCTCGTGCACCATGTCGACAACGTTGTAGAAGTTCGCGCCCATGATGTCCATCTTGTTGATGTAGATCATGCGGGGAACATTGTAGTGGTCAGCCTGTCTCCAGACCGTCTCGGACTGCGGCTCCACGCCGCCCTTGGCACAAAGGACCGTCACGCAGCCATCAAGCACGCGCAGGCTGCGCTCGACCTCAACGGTGAAGTCGACGTGGCCCGGGGTGTCGATGATGTTGATGCGGTTGCCCTTCCAGAAGCAAGTGGTCGCAGCGCTCGTGATCGTGATGCCGCGCTCCTGCTCCTGCGCCATCCAGTCCATGGTGGCGGTGCCTTCATGGGTCTCACCGAGCTTGTGGTTGACGCCCGTGTAGAACAGAATACGTTCCGTCGTGGTCGTCTTACCGGCGTCGATGTGCGCCATGATGCCAATGTTTCTTGTGTTTTCAAGGGAATATTGTCTGGGCATAATTGATAGCTCCTAGTCGGAAGATTACCAGCGGAAGTGTGCGAACGCCTTGTTGGACTCGGCCATCTTGTGCGTGTCTTCGCGCTTCTTCACAGCAGCGCCGGTGTTGTTGCAGGCATCCATGATCTCGCCTGCGAGGCGCTCCTTCATGGTCTTTTCACTGCGCTTGCGGGCATAGCCGGTCAGCCAGCGCAGGCCGAGCGTCTGGCGTCTCTCAGGACGCACTTCCATAGGAACCTGGTAGGTCGCGCCGCCGACGCGGCGGGCCTTGACTTCGAGGCTCGGCATGATGTTGTTCATGGCTTCGGTAAACGCATCGAGCGGTTCCTTGCCGGTCTTTTCCTTGATGATGTCAAAAGCATCGTACACGACCTTCTGAGCAACACCCTTTTTGCCGTCGAGCATCACGCTGTTGATGAGCTTGGTCACCAGAACGCTGTTGTACATCGGATCCGGCAAAATTTCTCTTTTGGGAACGTTACCTCTTCTGGGCACTATACTTCCCTCCTTCATTAAAAAATGACTTCACAGGTACTCGAAGATGCGGTGCATCTCCGTCTGCGCCCCGGGGTTAACGAATACATATATATCAGTTAACAACAGGGCAAAATTTGCTGTTGGAACTTACTTCTTTCCTGCCTTCGGCCGCTTGGCACCGTACTTGGAACGGGCCTGCATACGTCCGGAAACGCCCTGCGTATCGAGCGTGCCGCGGATGATGTGGTAACGAACGCCAGGAAGGTCCTTGACACGGCCGCCGCGGATCATAACGACGCTATGCTCCTGCAGGTTGTGACCGATGCCCGGGATGTAGGCGGTTACCTCGTAGCCGTTGGTCAGACGCACACGGGCGATCTTACGAAGCGCGGAGTTCGGCTTCTTGGGGGTAGAGGTACGCACGGCAGTGCAGACGCCTCTCTTCTGAGGAGCACTCAGATTGGTCTCGCGGTTCTTCAGGGTGTTGAGGCCCTTCTGCATGGCGGGAGAATTGGACTTGTAGGTGCTCTTCTTCCGGCCCTGCTTGACCAGCTGGTTAAAAGTAGGCATTTGGTTTCTCCTTTCGTAAGATTTGTGGGACGTATGTCCCTTTATTTTTCCACGGAACAGAGGGTATCTATTCCGGATGGAACGTTATTCAGCCGTTCAGGACGGCCACAGCGGCGGCAGGCACGGCGATACCGCAGGCAGTACCCAGCTGCCGCAGCGTCATGCTGCTGTCACAGGGGATGGCCTTTTCCGCGCACAGGGCGCGCAGGGGATCGGTGAGCCGGGGATCGGCGTCACAGGCCAGATAGACGTGGGCGGCAGCACCCTGGACAAGGGCACGACGGGTCTGCTTCAAGCCCACGACTTTTCCCTTGGCGGTCAGTTCTCCGGGCACAGGCGCTCTCCTCCTGTCGTCGCATAACAAATCCCGCGGGCAATTCCCGCGCAATTTGAAATTATAGCATAGCTGCGCGGAAGCGTCAAGTGTGTTTCGCGGGAAAGTTTGTGAATTCCACTGAAATTCCACGGATAATTTCAGAAGATATCACGAAAAGCTACCCCGGATGCGCTTCCGGCGTCCGGTGAAAAGAGGAGGCCGGAGGGCCTCCTCTTTCGGATGTTCGGTTTCGGCTTACAGCGCGTCGCCGGTGTCCGTCTCGGGACCGTCGCTCTCAGGGAGCTCCGCCTCGTCCATGTCCGCCGGTGCCTCCACAGGTGCGGGGACCTCCGTGTGCATGGCCTCGGCCTCGTCCTTCTTCTCGGCCTCGGTCTCGGGGACCATCTCCTCCGCCAGCTGGCGATAGGCGGTCAGACCGGCGCCGGCGGGAATGAGCTTGCCGATGATGACGTTCTCCTTCAGGCCCACCAAGTGGTCCACCTTGCCCTTGATGGCGGCCTCGGTCAGGACCTTGGTGGTCTCCTGGAACGAGGCGGCGGACAGGAAGGAGTCTGTTGCCAGAGAGGCCTTGGTGATACCCATCAGCAGCTGGGTGTAGGTGGCCTCCTGCAGCTCCTCGCCGTCCTCACGCTTCTCGCCGGCGGCGATACGGGCGCGGACCGCTGCGTTGGCGTCCTCCACCTCCATCACGTCGGCCATAGCGCCGGAGAGCAGCCCCTCGGCGTCGTTGGCATCCTCCACGCGGACCTTACGCATCATCTGGCGCACGATGACCTCGATGTGCTTATCGTTGATATCCACGCCCTGCTGACGGTAGACCTTCAGGACCTCCTGGATCAGGTAGTTGTGGACCGCGGAGGCGCCGCGGATACGCAGCACATCGTGGGGGTTCAGTGCGCCGTCCTGCAGCTGACGGCCCTTCTCGATGACCTCGCCATCCTGCACCAGCAGGCCGGTGTGGGGCACCGCGTAGGTGCGGGTATCGCCGTCATCGGCGGTGATGATAATATTCAGCAGGCTGCCCTTGGTAGCCTCCTCGAAGCGGACCTTGCCGCCGATCTCGGCGATGGTGGCCATCTTCTTGGGCTTGCGGGCCTCGAACAGCTCCTCCACTCGGGGAAGACCCTGGGTGATGTCGCCGCCGGCCACGCCGCCGGTGTGGAAGGTACGCATGGTCAGCTGGGTACCGGGCTCGCCGATGGACTGGGCGGCAATGATGCCGACCGCCTCGCCGGGGCCGACGGGCTTGCTGGTGGCCAGGTTCATACCGTAGCACTTGGCGCAGATACCGCTGTGGGCACGGCAGGTGAGCACGGTGCGGATCTCGGCGGAGTGGATATCGAAGGACTCCATCAGCGCGGCGTCGTCCTCGGTCATCATGTGATCCTTGGAGATGAGTACCTCGTCGGTGCCGGGCTTGAGGATATCGCGGACCGGGAAGCGGCCCTTGATGCGCTCGGAGAACTTCTCGATGACCTGACCGCCCTCGCTGATCTCAGACACCACGATGCCCTTTTCCACACCGCAGTCGGCCTCGCGGATGATGACATCCTGGCAGACATCCACCATGCGGCGGGTCAGATAGCCGGAGTCGGCGGTACGGAGGGCCGTATCGGCCAGGCCCTTACGGGCACCTCGGCTGGAGGTGAAGTACTCCAGCACGGACAGGCCCTCACGGAAGTTGGCCTTGATGGGGATCTCGATGGTCTTACCGGCGGTGTTGGCCATCAGGCCGCGC
>OHMD01000396.1_pt1 | contig 10547 bp, 10 predicted proteins | sample 1569161 | NCBI WGS metagenome assembly OHMD01 (sample SAMEA3879502, study PRJEB24766) | human gut metagenome | biome: human-associated habitat; feature: feces | place: USA | collected 1985/1987
CACCACCGTCTTTGTGGGCAACGCCGCCACCCGCGCGCTGAGCGGGCGGATGGTCACGCCGCGGGGGTACCGCCGATGAACGTCGTCGTTTTCAGCGGCACCACCGAGGGGCGGGAGCTTTCCCGCCAGCTGGCGGCACTGGGCATCGAAGTCACCGTCAGCGTGGCCACCCCGCTGGGACAGGAAGAGCAGGGGAGCACCCCCGGCGTCACCGTCCGGTGCGGGCGGCTCCTGCCCGATGAGATGGCCGCGCTCTTGGGGGATGCCGCCCTCTGCATCGACGCCACCCACCCCTACGCGGTGGAGGCGACCAAAAACATCAAAGCAGCGGCAGAGAAGGCCGGGGTAGGATACCTCCGCCTGCTGCGCCCGGCCAGTCCGTTGCCGGAAAACTGTCTCGTCTTTGAGAGCGCAAAGCAGGCAGCCGAGGCGCTGGCCGCAAAAGAGGGCAACCTTCTATTGGCCACCGGGGCCAAGGAGCTGGCGCAGTTTGCGGCCATCCCGCCCGAGCGGCTCTACCCCCGTGTCCTGCCCACGCTGGAAAGCATCACAGCCTGTGAGGCGGCGAACATCCCCCATCGCAACATCATCGCCATGCAGGGCCCCTTCAGCTTTGCCCTCAATCAGGCCATGATGGAGCAGTTCCATATCCGCTGGCTCGTCACAAAGGACGGCGGCGCAGCCGGAGGCTTCGACGAAAAAGCCGCCGCCGCCTCTGCCGCCGGGGCGCAGCTGGTGGTCATCCGCCGCCCGCCCGAGCAGGGCGAGACGGCTTCCGAGGTGTTGAAACGCTGCAAGGAGATGATAAGATGAACGTGACACTCATCGGCATGGGCTCCGGCCAGCCGGAGAACCTGACCCTTCAGGGCCTGGCCGCACTGCGGCAGGCCGACCTCATCCTGGGCGCACGGCGTCTGCTGGCAGTTCTGCCTGCTGGCTGCACCGAGAACCGCGCCGCCGCCTACCGCCCCGACGAGGTGGCAGAGCTGCTGCAGACTTCCGGCGCAGAGAACGCCGTGCTGGTCTACAGCGGCGACACAGGCTTTTACTCCGGCGCGTCCTCCATGATGGAAAAGTTGGAGGCCCTTGGCGTCCGCGCCCGGGTGCTGCCCGGCCTTTCCAGCATCCAGCTGCTGGCGGCGGCGCTGGGCCGTCCGTGGCAGGGGTGGAACCTTGTTTCGGCCCATGGCCGCACCTGTGACCCGGTGGCCGAGTGTATGCAGGGCAGAACCACCTTCTTCCTCACCGGCGGCAGCGAAGACCCCGCCACCCTCTGCGCCCAGCTGGCGGCAGAGGGCTTCGGGGACGTGCAGGCTGTTGTGGGCCAGTGCCTCGGCACGCCGGAAGAGAAGATCTTCCGCGGCAGCGTCAAAGAGCTGGCCGCAGGCCGCTTCAACAGCCTGAGCGTCCTTCTCGTGGAGGCGGCGGAGGTGCTGCCCCGCCGCGCTCCGGGCCTGCCGGACGAAGCCTTCGAGCGGGGCGACGTTCCCATGACCAAGCAGGAAGTCCGGGCCGCTGTGCTGGCGAAGCTGGCCGTCCGCCCGGAAGACATCCTGTGGGACGTGGGGGCCGGGACGGGCAGCGTCAGCGTGGAGCTGGCATTGGCCGCGCCCCGGGGCCGGGTCTACGCAGTGGAGTGCAGGCCGGAGGGATGTGCGCTCATCAAAGCCAACCGCGAAAAATTCAGGACCCGGAACCTCGTCCTCGTGGAGGGGCTTGCCCCCGCCGCGCTTTCGGACCTGCCCGCGCCGGACGCTGTTTTCATCGGCGGCAGCAAGGGCAGCCTTGCCGCCATCGTGGACGCCGTGCTGGATAAGAACCCCGACGCCCGCATCTGCGTGTCGGCCATCGCCCTTGAGAGCCTTTCGGCGGCGGTGGCCGCGCTGACGGCCAAAGGCCGGACCGTGCAGGTGAGCCAGATCGCCGTCAGTCGGGCCAGGGCCGTGGGCGGACTGCACCTCATGATGGCCCAGAACCCCATCTACCTCATCACAGGAGAATGACATGATACAGTTTCTGCTGGCGGCGCCCCGCTCGGGCAGCGGCAAGACCACCATGACCTGCGCCCTGCTCATGGCGCTGAAGCGGCGGGGCTGTGCGCCCTGCGCCTTCAAGAGCGGGCCGGACTACATCGACCCCATGTTCCACCGGGCCGTGCTGGGGGTGGAGAGCCGCAACCTCGACCTCTTTTTTTCTGAGCCCGAGACGGTGCGCACCCTCTACGCGAAGGGTGCCGCCGGACACGGTGCGGCGGTGTGCGAGGGAGCCATGGGCTTTTACGACGGCCTCGGGGGCGTCAGCGACAGGGCCAGTGCGTGGCATCTGGCCGACACGCTGGGTCTGCCGGTACTGCTGGTGGCAGAGCCGAAAGGTCAGAGCCTGACGCTGGCCGCAGAGTTGAACGGGCTCGTAAACTTCCGCACTCCCAGTCACATCGCAGGCATCCTGCTGAACAACTGCACGGCACGGATGCACGCTCTGCTGGCCCCGATGCTGGAAGAAGAGACGGGTCTGCCGGTGCTGGGCTTTCTGCCGAAACTCCCGGAGGCCGTCATCGGTTCCCGCCATCTGGGCCTCTACACGGCGGCGGAAGTGGAAAATTTACAGCAGAAGCTGGCCCTTCTGGCCGACGCGGTGGAGGAGCACATCGACTGGCCCCGCCTGCTGGCCCTCTGCGAAAAGGAGTCGCCCGTCCTGCCGGTGCAGCCGGAGACGCCTCCGGCCCGCGTCCGCATCGCCGTGGCGCAGGACGAGGCGTTCTGCTTCGCCTACGCCGAGACGCTGGAAGCCTTCCGGGACGCCGGGGCAGAGGTGGTCTTTTTCAGCCCCCTCCGCGACACGGCTCTGCCGGAAAACATCGGCGGGCTGTATCTGCCCGGCGGCTACCCGGAACTTCACGCAAGAGAATTGAGTGAAAATACCTCGCTTCTGCGCGAGATAAAGCGAAAAATCGAGTCCGGCCTGCCCACAGCGGCCGAGTGCGGGGGCTTCCTCTATCTGGGGCAGAGCCTCACGGACGCCGAGGGGCAGAGCTGGCCGATGGTGGGCGTTCTGCCGGGCGAAGCAAAAGATGCTGGACGTCTCGTCCGCTTCGGCTACGCCGCGCTGAGCGCAGACTCGGACAGTATGCTCTTCCGGGCCGGGGAGAGCTTTCCCATCCACGAATTCCACCACTGGGATTCCACCGCCAACGGCGTGGCTCTCGCGGCAAAAAAGCCGGTGGGCGGCGCAGAGTGGCGGTGCGGATCTGTAAACGAGCATTTCTATGCGGGCTTCCCGCATTTGTACTGGGCGGGTACGCCCCTGCCGCAGCGCTTTGCCGCCGCGGCTGAAAATTACAGGAGAGACCATGACTGAGATAGAACTCGCCGCCCTCTGTGCGGCCATCACGCCGCCGGACGAAGCCGCCCGGGCGGCGGCGCACGCCCACTGGGCCAGCCTTGCAAAGCCGCTGGGCGGGCTGGGCGGATTGGAAACGACCATCGAGGACGCCGCCGCCCTCACCGGCAGCGCAAAGCTGGATATTTCCCGCCGGGCGGTGCTGGTGCTCTGCGCCGATAACGGTGTGGTGGCCCAGGGCGTCAGCCAGACCGACAGCAGCGTGACCCGCGCCGTGGCTGAGAACCTCGCCGCCTGCCGCACCAGCGTCTGCCGGATGGCACAGACCGCCCGGTGCGAGGTGGTGCCGGTGGATATGGGCATCGCGGGCGACCCGGTCCCGGGCGTCCTCGACTGCCGCATCGCCCCCGGCACAGCGGACTTCACCCTCGGCCCGGCCATGAGCCGGGAGCAGGCCGTGGAGGCCATCGGCAGGGGCATCCGGCTGGTGCAGGAGCAGAAGAAAGCGGGCGTCGGCCTGCTGGCTACCGGTGAGATGGGCATCGGCAACACCACGACATCCAGCGCCGTGGCCGCTGTGCTGCTGGGCCAGCCCGTCGAAGTGATGACGGGCCGGGGCGCGGGCCTTTCGGACGAGGGACTTGCCCGGAAGATTGATGCTATCCATCGTGGCATCGCAAAAAATCAGACAGACTCTGCCGATGCACTGGACGTGCTGGCGAAGCTGGGCGGTTTCGATATTGCCGGGCTCTGCGGCATCTTCCTCGGCGGTGCGCTGGAAGGTGTGCCGGTGCTGGCCGACGGTTTCATCAGCTGTGTGGCGGCGCTCTGCGCTGTCCGGTTCTGCCCGGCAGCGGCCAAGGCTGTTTTTGCAAGCCATTGCTCCACCGAGCCGGCCGCAAAGCTGGTGCTGGACGCTCTGAACAAAAAAGCCCTCATCACGGCGGGCCTGCATCTGGGCGAAGGCACCGGCGCGGTGGCCGCCATCCCGCTGTGGGATATGGCGCTGGCCGTCTACGATGGCTGTTATTCCTTTGAAGAGGGCGGCATCGAAGCCTACACGCCGCAGGAGGGCGAAGGATGCTGACGCTGGTGCTCGGCGGCGCGGCCAGCGGCAAAAGCGCCTACGCCGAGAGCCTTGTGCTTAAGACCGGCCTGCCCCGCTATTACCTCGCCACCATGCAGGTCTGGGATGCCGAGTGCGCCGCCCGGGTGGAAAAGCACCGGAAAATGCGGGCGCAAAAGCAGTTCGAAACGCTGGAATGCCCGCTCCACCTCGACCGTCTGGCTCTGCCCGGCCGGGGGACCGTCCTACTGGAAGACCTCGGTAACCTCGTCGCCAACGAGCTTTACAGCCCCGGCGGGGCAGGAAAGCACACCGCCGAGGCCGTTTTGGCCGGGCTGGAACGCCTCGCCGCCGGGTGTGATAACCTTATCGTCGTATCGAACGAGGTGTTCAGCGGCGGTGCCGATTACGCGGGAGACACCGACCAATATCTGCTGGCGCTGGCGCAGGTGAACAACGCTTTCGCCGCCCGGGCGGACAACGTCTGCCGGGTGGTCTGCGGCCTGCCGGTGTACTACAAAGGGGGAGAAAAGCTGTGACTGTTTTGCAGACCATCGCGGTGGCCCTTGCGATGTTTTCGGCCCTGCCGGTGCCGCAGTTCGAGTGGAACGAAAAAAATATGCGGTACGCCATGTGTGCCTTCCCCCTCATCGGGCTGGTGTGCGGCGGGCTGTGGTGTCTCTGCGGCGTCCTGCCCCTGCCGGGGCTGGCCCGGGCGGCGGCGTTCTGCCTCGTGCCGGTGGCCGTCACCGGCGGCATCCATCTCGACGGCTACGCCGACACTTCGGACGCCCTCTCGAGCTACGGCAACCGCGAAAAAAAGCTTGAAATCCTGAAAGACTCCCACTGTGGGGCCTTCGCTGTCATCCGGCTGTGCTGCTACTTTGTGGCCTACTTCGGCCTCTGCGGCAGTGTGCGGTTCACACCCCGGGCGGGCCTGTGCTGGACGCTGGCGTTGGTGCTGGAGCGGGCGCTGTCGGGCTTTGCCGTGGCGGCGTTCCCGCTGGCGAAAGACACCGGCCTCGCCCATACTTTTGCCACAGCGGCCGACAAGCAGGCCGTCTGCCGCTTCCTCTGCGGCCTGTCGGCTCTGCTCGTCCTGGCGCTGACGGCACTGGGCGGCGGCGGGCTGGCGGCAGCAGCGCTTCTGGCGCTGTGGCGCTATTATTTCGTGGCAAAAAAGCAGTTTGGCGGCATCACCGGCGACCTGGCCGGGTGGTTTTTACAGCGGGCCGAGCTGTGGATGCTGGCGGCGCTGGCCGTCAGTCAGTGGGGAGGAGTGCTGTAAATGATGTTCATCACAGGGCCGCTTTACAGCGGCAAGCGCACCTTTGCGCGGAACTTCCGGGGCAGCGTCATCGCCGATGTGCAGGACGCCGCCGCCGAGACTCAGACCCCGGAGCAGCTCGAAACGCTGGCCCGGGAGCTGGCGGAATATGATATTGTCATCGCCACCGAGGTCGGCGGCGGTGTTGTCCCGATGGATGCTGAGGAGCGCGCCGGGCGGGAGGCCGCCGGACGGCTGGCCTGCCTGCTGGCAGAGCGCGCCGACTGCGTGGTGCAGATGTTCTGCGGCATCCCGACGGTATTGAAAGGAGAATTACCCAAATGTTGATCTATCTGCTGCGTCACGGCCTGACCGAATACAACGCCCAGAAGCGCTATCAGGGCCAGCGCGACATCCCGCTCTCGGCGGAGGGCCTGAGCCAGCTGCGCCGGGCCGACATCGACCCGAAGGTGGTCTATATCACCCCGCTGCAGCGGACGGCCCAGACGGCCCGGGTGCTCTTCCCGGAGGCAGAGCTCGTGGTCGGGAAGGACCTGCAGGAGATGTGCTTCGGCAGCTTCGAGGGCAAAAACTACGTCGAGATGGAGCACGACGCCGATTATCAGGCGTGGGTGCAGGCCAACTGCGAGAGCAAATGCCCCGACGGTGAGCGGAAGGACGACTTCTCGAACCGCATCTGCAATGCCTTCTCTGCTCTGGTGGACAAGGCGCTGGCCGACGGCGAAGAGCTGCTGGTCATCCTGGCCCACGGCGGCACCCAGATGGCGGCCATGGAGCGGTACGCCCTGCCCAGGCGCGGTTATTATGCGTGGTGCGGCCCCAACGCGGGCGGCTATGTGCTGGATGCCGCCGACTGGGCCGAGAAGCGCCAGCTCCGCCTCGTGAAGACTGTGCAGTACACGAAAGACGCGGAGGCCGGCGTATGATGACCGCCTGGGCTGTGCTGGGAGGCTTCGTGCTGGATGCCATTTTCGGCGACCCGGCGTGGCTGCCCCACCCGGTGGTGTACATGGGAAAAGCCATCTCCCGGCTGGAAAAATTCCTCCGCTCCCGCCTGCCCAAAACGCCTCAGGGCGAGCTGCTGGGCGGTGCGGTGGTGGCGTTCTGCCTGCCGGTGGGGACGCTGCTGTTCACGGGCCTTGTCTGCTGGGGCGCGGCGATGCTTCACCCGCTGCTGGGGCTGGCCGTCCAGATGTTCTGGTGCGGGCAGGCACTGGCCGCAAAGGGGCTGATGCAGGAGAGCATGAATGTCTATGCCGAGCTGAAAAAAGGCAGCCTGCCCGCCGCCCGGAAGGCTGTGAGCCGCATCGTGGGCCGCGACACGGAAGCCTTGACCGCCGAGGGCGTGACCAAAGCGGCGGTGGAGACGGTGGCCGAAAACGCCAGCGACGGCGTCATCGCGCCGCTGCTCTATATGCTGCTGGGCGGTGCGCCGCTGGCCCTGACCTACAAGGCCATCAACACCATGGACAGTATGCTGGGCTACAAAAACGAAAAATATCTCTACTTTGGCCGTGCCGCCGCAAAACTGGACGATGTGGCGAACTATATCCCGAGCCGTCTGGCGGCGCTGCTCTGGATCATGGCGGCGGCGTTCACCCGCAATGACGCCAAGGGCGCGTGGCGTATCTGGCGGCGGGACCGCCGCAATCACGCAAGCCCCAACAGCGCCCAGACTGAGAGCGCCTGCGCGGGCGCGCTGGGAGTTCAGCTGGCCGGGCCGGCCTACTATTTCGGGGAATATTATCCGAAGCCCACCATCGGCGATCCGCTGCGGCCCATCGAGCCGGAGGATATTCTGCGGGCAGATCGGATGATGTATGTAGCCAGCGGGTTTGCGCTGGCGTTTGGATGTGCGATACGGGGGTTCTTGGGATGAAACAACTGGTCCACGGCGGTGACTGGATGGGCTACCGCGAACGCTTTGGCCGCGACGCGCTGGATTTTTCGGCGAACGTCAGCCCCCTCGGCCTGCCCGAGGGGGTGGCGCAGGCCATCCGGGACGCTCTGCCTCTGGCCGACCGCTACCCCGACCCCCTCTGCCGTACCCTGCGGGCGGCGCTGAGCAGGGCCGAGGGTGTGCCGCAGGAGCATATCCTCTGCGGCAACGGTGCGGCGGACCTCATCTTCCGGCTGGTCTGGGCCGTAAAGCCCCATAAGGCGCTGGTGACAGCCCCGACTTTTGCCGAGTACGCCTCTGCATTGGATACGGTGGGGTGCGAAGTGAAACGCTTCTTCCTCGATGAAACGAATGATTTCGCCCCGACGGACGCCCTCGTGGACGCCGTGGACGAGAGCATCGACATGGTGTTCCTCTGCCAGCCGAACAACCCGACGGGGCAGCTGGCCTCACCCAAACTGGTGAAAAAGCTGCTGCGCCGGTGCGAGGAGTGCCACACGATTTTTGCCGTAGATGAGTGCTTTCTGGACTTTCTGCCCGACGCCGACGGGTGGACCGCGAAGCCTCTGCTGGAAAGTGGGAACCTCGTCATCCTGAAAGCTTTCACCAAGCTCTACGGCATGGCCGGCGTCCGGCTGGGTTACTGCCTCTGCGGCGACGAAACGCTTCTGGAAAAAATGCAGACAGCGGGCCAGCCGTGGGCCGTGTCCAGTCTGGCGCAGGCGGCAGGCGTCGCGGCCCTGAAAGAAACCGCTTATGTGGACGAGGTGCGCGCGCTCATCGCCCGGCAGCGGCCCGTTCTGACGGCGGGCCTGCGGGCGCTGGGCCTGCGGGTCATCGATGGAAAGGCGAACTATCTGCTCTTCCGCGCGCCCGCCGACCTGAATGAGAGGCTTCGCCCTCTGGGAACACAGGTGCGCAGCTGCGCGAATTATCCGGGCCTCGGGCCGGAGTGGTACCGCACGGCGGTGCGCACGGCCCCCGAGAACGCCCGGCTGCTGGAACTTATGAAAGAGGTGCTGGGATGAGCAGGGCAAAATGCATCATGGTGCAGGGTACGATGAGCGGTGCAGGCAAAAGTCTGCTCTGCGCGGCGCTCTGCCGCATTTTTGCGCAGGACGGCCTGCGCGCCGTGCCGTTCAAGAGCCAGAACATGGCTCTGAACAGCTTCGTCACCAAAGACGGCCTCGAGATGGGCCGGGCGCAGGTGGTGCAGGCGCAGGCCGCCGGCGTCGAGCCGGACGTGCGGATGAACCCCATCCTCCTGAAGCCCAGCAGTGACGTGGGCAGTCAGGTCATCGTCAACGGCGAGGTGCGGGGCCAGATGAAAGCGTCGGAGTATTTCCGCACGAAACGGCAGCTGGTGCCGGACATCCTGAAGGCATATGACAGCCTCGCCGAGGAGGCTGACGTCATTGTCATCGAGGGCGCGGGCAGCCCGGCGGAAATCAACCTCAAGAGCGAGGACATCGTGAACATGGGCCTTGCCGAGATGGTGGACGCGCCGGTGCTTCTGGTGGGTGACATCGACCGGGGTGGCGTGTTCGCCCAGCTATACGGCACGGTGGAGCTGCTGGAAGAAAAAGAACGCCGGCGCATCAAGGGACTCGTAATCAATAAATTCCGTGGAGACGTAGAAATTCTGCGTCCCGGCCTTTCGATGCTGGAAGAAAAGACCCATCTGCCCGTGGTGGGCGTCGTACCGTACCTGAAGGTGGACATCGAGGACGAGGACTCCCTGAGCCAGCGCCTCGAGATGCGGGACGGCAAAAAGCCGCTGGATGCGGCTATCATCCGTCTGCCGCATCTGTCCAATTTTACGGACTTCATGCCGCTGGAACAGCACCCGTTGCTGGGTGTGCGGTATGTTTCGAACGCTCATGAGCTGGGCGCACCCGACCTCATCCTGCTGCCGGGCACGAAAAACACGGTGGACGACCTGCTCTGGCTGCGGCAGTGCGGGCTGGAAACGGCTCTGCTCAAGCTGGCCGCGAAAGGCACGCCGGTGCTGGGCGTCTGCGGCGGCTACCAGATGCTGGGCCAGACCCTCGACGACCCCACCGGCAGCGAGAGCGGCCGGACGCAGACTCTGCGGGGGCTGGGTCTGCTGCCCACCCGGACCGTGTTCAGCGAGCATAAGCGCCGTGTACAGGTCAAAGCGACCGTCGCCGCCGCCCCCTTTGCGGGTGCAGAGCTGGAAGGCTACGAGATACACACCGGCGTGACCGAGGCTGAGGGCGAACCCTTCGCCCACTACCCCGACGGAGTCCGGGAAGGCTGTGTGCAGGGCAATGTGTTCGGCACCTACCTCCACGGTCTGTTCGACACTGGCACGCTGACCGAGGCGCTGGCGGGCTGGCTCTGCCGCCGGAAGGGCATCGACCCCTCCGACGCGGCCCTCATCCCGATGGAAGAGTACCGCCGCCAGCAGTTCGACATCCTGGCCGACGGCGTGCGCGGGGCGCTGGATATGGACGCGGTGTATGCCGCGATGGGAATGGAGAAGCGCTGAATGGAACAGGGACTTTTGCATCTGTACTGGGGCGACGGAAAGGGGAAGACCACCGCCGCTATGGGTCTTGCGCTCCGTGCGCTGGGGTCCGGGAAGCGGGTGGTCATCGTCCAGTTTTTGAAGGGCGGGAACAGCGGCGAGATCCCGCTTCTGGCCCAGCTTGGCGCGGAGATCTACCGGGGCAAGGCCGGGCAGAAATTCGTCTTTCAGATGACGCCGGAGGAAAAGGCCACAACCCGGGAACTACAAAACCAGAACCTCGCCGCCGCCATGGCACAGCCTGCCGACCTGCTGATACTGGACGAAGCCGGGAGCGCAGAAGAGCTGGATATGGTGGACGTCGATCTATTAAAAAAGGCCGTTCTGGAGCGGCCTGCTGGATGTGAGTGCGTCCTGACGGCCCACACGCCGCCCCAGTGGATGCTGGACGCCGCCGACTACT
>OHMD01000417.1_pt1 | contig 10408 bp, 7 predicted proteins | sample 1569161 | NCBI WGS metagenome assembly OHMD01 (sample SAMEA3879502, study PRJEB24766) | human gut metagenome | biome: human-associated habitat; feature: feces | place: USA | collected 1985/1987
CATTCCTGCTGTATGATGATACACGCGAGGCCGTACTGATCGATTGTGGTTGCTGTCGCAAGGAAGAGGAAAAGGAGTTAACCGACTTTATCCTCGAAAACAAGTTGACATTAAAGCATTTGCTCTGTACTCATCTGCACGTGGATCACGTATTTGGAAACGGTTTTATATATAAGACATACGGTTTGAAACCCGAAGCGAACAAGCAGGATGTCGAGAAACTGCCCTCTCCGGACGAACAGGCCAAGTTGTTCGGACTCCGTCAGCATGTCGAGAATGTCCCGGTTGAAAAATATATCGTAGGAGGCGAGATCATTAAGTTCGGCACATCCGAACTTCAAGTGCTGACAGTTCCCGGACATTCACCCGGCAGCATCGCTTTCTATAACAAAAAGAACGGCTTTGCGATCGTCGGCGATGCACTGTTTGCCGGAAGTATCGGCCGTACCGACCTTTGGGGTGGAAACCAGGAGGTATTGGTTGCCGCCATCCACGACAAACTCCTTTCACTTCCCGACGAGACAGTAATCTATCCGGGGCATGGACCGGAAACAAGAGTCATCGATGAGAAGTTCAACAATCCCTATTTGTAATTGACAATTAAGAATTAATTCATAAATCATAAATCACAATATTATGGACACAAATAAATTTGTAAACCGCCACGTTGGTATCTCGGCAGAAGACATTCCTTCCATGCTGCAAGCCATCGGCGTCAAGTCGGTTGACGAACTGATCGATCAGACCATCCCGTCCGACATCCGTTTGAAAGAACCGCTTAACCTTCCCGAACCCATGACGGAACGTGAGTTCGCAGAACACATCTCGGAGTTGGCATCCAAAAACGAAGTCTTCACTTCTTATATCGGAATGGGTTGGTATGACACAGTATGTCCGGCTCCTACACTCCGTACCAGGCAGAAGTTTCACAAGGACGTCTGGAAGCTTTGTTGAATTTCCAGACTGTTATCGCTGAACTGACCGGCCTGCCGCTAGCCAACTGTTCCCTGCTGGACGAAGCGACAGCAGCAGCCGAAGCGGCAACCATGTTCTACGGTAGCCGTAGCCGTGCACAGGTGAAAGCAGAAGCCAATACGTTGTTTGTCGACGAAAACGTATTCGCCTCTACACTGGCCGTTATCAACACTCGCATGATCCCGCAAGGCATCAAGGTCGTTGTGGGTGATTACAAAACATTTGAATTCACACCGGATGTATTCGGGGCTATCGTCCAGTATCCGAATGCCGACGGTTCGATCGAAGATTATAAAGAATTCATCGTACGTGCCAATGCCGGTGGAGCACGTGTCGCCGTTGCTGCCGACCTGATGAGTCTTGTCCTGCTGACTCCTCCGGGAGAATGGGGTGCAGATGTCGTGTTCGGAAGCAGCCAACGTTTCGGTATCCCGATGTTCTACGGTGGTCCGTCCGCTGCATTCTTCGCCACGAAAGACGAATACAAGCGTTCCATCCCCGGACGTATCATCGGCATTTCCAAAGATGCCTATGGACACACGGCTTACCGCTTGGCTTTGCAAACACGCGAACAACATATCAAACGTGAAAAGGCAACCTCCAATATCTGTACCGCCCAAGCCTTGCTAGCCACGATGGCTGGTTTCTACGCCGTTTACCACGGTGCCGAAGGCTTGAAGAACATCGCAGGTCGTATCCACGCTTCTGCAGGTTTCCTAACAGGCGAGTTGGAAAAACTAGGCTACAAACAATTGAACAAAAACTATTTCGACACACTGAAAATCCAGTTGCCGGAACATGTATCCATCAATGCACTCCGCGAGATCGCATTGGAATGTAAGGTGAACTTGCGTTACTTCGATGCCGGACAGATCGGCATCAGCTTGGACGAAACGACCGGACCGACCGATATCGGCGTATTGCTGTATATCTTCGCAGGGGCAGCCGGAAAGGACTACATGCTGAAAGAAGCCGTTCCTGAGAAAACTTATTTCGATCCGAAATTCGCCCGTACTTCCGAATTCCTGCAAGAAGACGTATTCAAAAAATATCATACCGAAACGGAACTGATGCGTTATATCACCCGCCTGGGACGAAAGGATGTTTCATTGGCCCAATCCATGATCTCTTTAGGTTCTTGTACGATGAAACTGAATCCGGCATCGACCATGCTTCCACTCAGCCGTCCGGAATTCATGAATATACATCCGTATGCACCGGAAGACCAGGTCGAAGGCTACACGGAACTGATTGAAAACCTATCGGCTTACTTGTGTGAGATCACCGGATTCAAAGGCTGTACGCTGCAACCTAATTCCGGAGCAGCCGGCGAATATACAGGTCTGCGCGTAATCCGGGCTTATCTGGAAAGCATCGGGCAGGGACATCGCAACATCGTCCTGCTTCCTGCCTCTGCCCACGGTACGAACCCGGCAAGTGCGGTTCAATGCGGTTTTACGACCGTTACGGTGAAATGTGACGACAAAGGAAATATCGACTTGGAAGATTTCCGGGCTAAAGCCGAAGCCAACAAGGACAACTTAGCAGCCAGCATGATCACCTATCCGTCTACTCACGGTATCTTCGAGGTGGACATCAAGGAAATGTGCGACATTGTTCACGCTTGCGGTGGTCAGCTGTATATGGACGGCGCCAACATGAATGCACAAGTCGGTCTGACCAATCCGGGTACTATCGGTGCAGACGTCTGCCACCTAAACCTGCATAAGACCTTTTCTTCTCCTCACGGAGGAGGCGGTCCCGGTGTCGGTCCGATCTGCGTTGCCGCACATCTCGTCCCGTTCCTGCCACAGCATCCGATATTATGGGGCAGCGACCTGAACACAGTCTCCGCCGCACCTTACGGTAGCGCGGGCATTCTGCCGATCACATATGCTTATATCCGCATGTTGGGAACAGAAGGGTTGGAAACGGTCACCAAGACCGCGATCTTGAATGCGAATTATCTGGCAGCCAAATTCAAAGACACTTACGGAATCGTTTACACAGGTGCTACAGGTCGCGTCGGTCACGAACTGATCCTGGAATGCCGCACGGTAAAAGAACGTTCGGGCATCGATGAAGGCGATATCGCCAAGCGCCTGATGGACTTCGGCTACCACGCTCCAACTCTTTCCTTCCCTGTTCACGGCACTCTGATGGTCGAACCGACCGAAAGCGAAAGCAAAGCCGAACTGGATCGTTTCGTCGAGGTGCTGGAATGTATCTGGAACGAAATCAAGGAAGTGGAAGAAGGCAAGGCTTCAAAGGAAGACAACGTATTAAAGAACGCTCCTCATCCCGAATATGAAGTAACGGCCGACGAATGGAAACACGAGTATCCGCGCAGCAAGGCCGCCTTCCCGCTGGAATGGTTGCACGACAGCAAATTCTGGGTGAATGTAGCCCGCGTAGACAATGCGTATGGCGACCGCAACCTGATTCCAACACTTTGTGCATGCGAAATTTAATATAAACCGGCGCAAACCTATTACTCGATTTCGACTTGACAAAACGGTGCCAAAGCACCTTTATCACGATCTTTCAGGCACGGATTTCACGGATTTTCACGATAAAAAAGAATAAAGAAAACCTGTGTTTTCCGTGAAATCCGTACCTAATAGAAATCAGCAAGTGTATTTTGACACCTCATAAAAACAGCAAAGCAAACTCTTAATTATCGGCAGGAAAAAGTAATCCGTCGGCACAATCCCGGCAATGGTCTATTGTTTTTGCCGTTTCAAGAGGCTGCGCATACTTTTGCAATGGTAAAACCATAGAAACAAGGTAATATGATAAATGTAAAAAGATTGACCGTAATATCGCTCTGTGCGGCAAGCACCTGTGTCGGCAACGCAATGCCGCAAACGCAGGAAACCGCTATCGGTACGCAACAGCAGGACAGCACGCAGACGCTTCCCGCACAATGGAACCTGCAAGCCTGCATCGACTATGCTTTGCAGCAAAACATCACGATACGCAAGAACCGTCTCAACGCCAAGAGCGCCGAAGTGGACGTAAAGACCGCCAGGGCAGCCCTCTTCCCCAGCCTCACGGCATCCGTAAGCCAACGTATCGTAAACCGGCCCAACAGCCAGACCAATACGATAATAGACGGCGACAACATCACCAGCAGCCAAAGCAAGACCAGCTACAACGGCAGCTATGGTATCGATGCCAACTGGACGCTTTACAACGGCAGCAAACGGCTGAATACCTTGAAACAGCAGCGGATGAACAACCGCATTGCCGAACTGGGCGTGGCGGAAAGCGAGAACACCATCGAAGAGAGCATTACGCAGATTTACGTACAGATTCTCTATGCAGCCGAAGCCGTCAAGGTAAATGAAGCAACCCTCGACGTCAGCCGGGCGGAATGCGAACGGGCACGCGCCCTGCTTGCAGCGGGAAGCATCGCCAGGAGCGACCTCGCCCAACTGGAAGCGCAGGTCAGCACCGACAAATATCAATTGGTAACGGCACAAGCTACCCTGCAAGATTACAAACTGCAACTGAAACAACTCCTCGAACTGGACGGCGAAAAGGAGATGACGCTTTACATCCCCACACTCGGCGATGAGAATGTGTTGTCGCCGCTGCCCTCAAAGACCGATGTCTACCGCTCCGCCCTCACCCTGCGCCCGGAAATCGAAGCAGGCCGGCTGAATGTCAAAGCCTCGGAACTCGACATCGACATCGCCCGCTCCGGTTACATCCCCACCATCAGCCTCAGTGCAGGCATAGGGAGCACGAACACCAACGGCAACGACTTCACCTTCGGCGAACAAATCAAGCAGAACTGGAACAACTCCTTGGGAGTAACCGTAAGCGTACCCATCTTCAACAACCGGCAGACCAAGAGCGCCGTACAGAAAGCCAAGATACAGAAGCAGAACAGCGAACTGGACTTGCTGGACAATCAGAAAAACCTGTACAAGACCATCGAAGGGTTATGGCTGGATGCCAACAGCGCACAGCAACGCTACGTTGCCGCCATAGAGAAGCTGCGAAGCACACAGACCAGCTACGACCTCATCCAAGAGCAATTCAACCTCGGCATGAAGAATACCGTGGAACTGCTGACCGAGAAAAACAACCTGCTCAACGCGCAACAGGAAACCCTGCAAGCCAAATACATGGCAATACTGAACACGCAACTGCTGAAATTCTACCAGGGAGAACAGATTACGCTTTGACCTATTCAATATAATAACCCCCATACGCAACTATCTCTTGCGGTATAGACCAACGCTACTTAAAACCCAATAATGATATACAGAATATGAACAAGAAAAAGATTATCCTTATCGCCGTAGCCGTTGTGGCGGTAGCCGGCATAAGCATCCGGCTTTTCGGCGGCTCCACGGCCAAACATAAAGTGACCTACGAGACAGCCACCGTAATCAAAGGCGAGATATCGGAATCCATAACCGCCACCGGCACCATCGAACCGGTGACGGAAGTGGAAGTCGGCACGCAGGTAAGCGGCATCATCGACAAGATATATGCCGACTACAATTCCGTAGTTACCAAAGGCCAGCTCATAGCCGAAATGGACCGTGTGACCCTGCAAAGCGAAGTGGCATCCCAACGCGCCGCCTACAACGGTGCGAAAGCCGAATACGAATATCAGCGGAAGAACTACGAACGCAACCGGGGACTGCACGAAAAGCAGCTTATCAGCGATACCGACTACGAGCAGTCCGTCTACAATTACGAGAAAGCGAAAAGCAGCTACGAAAGCAGTCAGGCATCGCTGGCAAAAGCGGAGCGCAACCTGTCGTACGCCACCATCACTTCGCCCATCGACGGCGTGGTCATCAACCGTGCGGTAGAGGAAGGGCAAACGGTGGCATCCGGTTTCGAGACTCCTACCCTGTTCACCATCGCTGCCGACCTGACGCAGATGCAGGTTGTGGCCGACGTGGATGAAGCCGACATAGGCGGCGTGAAAGACGGGCAACGCGTGACGTTTAGCGTAGACGCCTATCCCAATGACACGTTTGAGGGCGTAGTAACACAAATCCGCTTGGGAGAGGACAGCTCTACAAGTTCCGGCAGCAGCGGCACATCCGGTACGGTCGTCACCTACGAAGTTGTCATATCCGCTCCCAACCCCGACCTGAAACTGAAACCGCGCCTGACGGCCAACGTCACGATTTACACACTCGACCGCAAGAATGTGCTTTCCGTTCCGGCACGTGCGCTCCGTTTCACACCCGAAAAGCCGCTTATCGGCGAGAATGACATTGTGAAAGATTGCGAAAGCGAACACAAACTCTGGACACGCGAGGGCAATACATTCATCGCGCATCCGGTAACGGTAGGTATCTCCAACGGTGTGAATACGGAGATTGTAAGCGGCATCGATGAAGGTGCGACAGTAGTGACCGAAGCCACCATAGGGCGCCTGCCGGGCGAAGGCCCAACGGCGGACATGCCGCAGGAACCAAGCGGTGAGAAAAGCCCGTTCATGCCGGGCCCTCCGGGAAGCAAGAAGAAAAACAACGGCCGATGAAACAGCGTACAGAGACTGAGTATAAAAGTACAGTACAAAGTAAACCATACATCATTAATCATGAGCAAAACCGTAATTGAACTTCAAAACATAAAGCGGAACTTCCAGGTGGGAGACGAAACGGTGCATGCACTGCGCGGCGTATCATTCTCTATCGGCGAGGGAGAGTTCGTCACCATCATGGGTACGTCCGGTTCGGGCAAATCAACGCTGTTGAACATACTCGGCTGCCTGGATACGCCCACCGTAGGAGAGTATCTGCTGGACGGCATCTCCGTACGCACCATGAGCAAGTCCCAGCGTGCCGTACTCCGCAACCATAAAATCGGCTTCGTGTTCCAGAACTATAACCTGCTGGCAAAAACCACAGCCGTGGAAAATGTGGAACTGCCGCTGATGTACAACTCGTCCGTATCGGCAGCCGAACGCCGGAAACGCGCCATTGAAGCGCTGAAAGCCGTAGGGCTGGGCGACCGGCTGGAGCACAAGTCCAACCAGATGTCCGGCGGACAGATGCAACGCGTAGCCATCGCCCGTGCATTGGTAAACAACCCTGCCGTAATCCTGGCGGACGAAGCCACCGGTAATCTGGATACCCGTACCTCATTCGAAATCCTGGTGCTCTTCCAGAAACTGCATGCCGAAGGACGCACCATCATTTTCGTAACGCACAATCCGGAAATAGCCCAATACAGCAGCCGCAACATCGTATTGCGCGACGGACAAGTGAAGGACGACAAGCCCAACCGAAACATTCTGAATGCCGCCGAAACACTGGCAGCACTGCCCAAGCAGGAGGATGACTGACGCAGTACGTAAATTACTTTATTGCAGGATGAAAAAAGAAAAACAATATCATAAAACTACAAATCAATGAATGGAACCAACCTTTTCAAAATAGCCTTTCGGGCACTTGCCAACAATAAACTGCGTGCCTTCCTCACGATGTTGGGCATCATCATCGGCGTGGCGTCCGTCATCACGATGCTCGCTATCGGACAGGGTTCAAAAAAAAGCATTCAGGCGCAAATCTCCGAAATGGGCTCGAATATGATAATGATTCATCCGGGAGCGGATATGCGCGGCGGCGTCCGCCAAGACCCCAGCGCCATGCAGACGCTGAAGCTCACCGACTACGAGGCATTGCGCAACGAAACGAACTTCCTGGCTGCCGTCAGCCCCAACGTATCCTCATCGGGACAGCTCATTGCAGGCAATAACAACTACCCCTCATCCGTAAGCGGCGTAGGCACGGACTACCTTGAAATCCGCCAGCTTACGGTGGAGAACGGCACGATGTTTACGGAAACCGACATACAGACTTCCGCCAAAGTATGTGTCATCGGCAAGACAATACAGGATAATCTTTTCCCCAACGGAGAAGACCCCGTAGGACGCATTATCCGCTTCAATCAAGTGCCTTTCCGCGTGACGGGCGTACTGAAAGCCAAAGGATACAACAGCATGGGCATGGACCAGGACGACGTTGTACTTGCCCCCTACACCACCGTAATGAAACGCCTGCTTGCACAGACCTATCTGCAAGGTATCTTCGCATCCGCACTCACCGAGGACATGACGGACAACGCCACCGAAGAAATCACCGGAATTCTGCGCCGGAACCATAAACTGAAGGACAGCGACGACGATGATTTCACCATACGCAGCCAGCAGGAGCTCAGCTCGATGCTGAACACCACCACCGACCTGATGACCACTCTCCTCGCCTGCATCGCCGGCATATCGCTGGTGGTAGGCGGCATCGGCATCATGAACATCATGTATGTATCCGTAACGGAGCGCACCCGCGAAATCGGTCTGCGCATGAGTGTGGGTGCCAGAGGAGTGGACATCCTGTCGCAATTCCTCATCGAGGCCATCCTCATCAGCATTACCGGCGGTCTCATCGGTGTCATCATCGGCTGCGGCGCAAGCTGGATTGTGAAGAGCGCAGCCCATTGGCCTATTTATATACAGGCATGGAGCGTATTCCTCAGCTTTGCCGTCTGTACGGTGACAGGAGTGTTCTTCGGATGGTATCCTGCAAAGAAAGCAGCAGACTTAGACCCGATAGAAGCAATACGATACGAGTGATAATCGCTTATCGCTAAAAAAAACTATCTTTGCATTTGTATGAAACAAATTCTCTACTCACGGTCGCGCATCATCGAAGCCCTGATTCATATCATCGGCTGGGGAATTGTATTTGCTTTTCCTTTCGTGATGATGACACGCAGCGGTTTCACCATTACATGGATGGAATACCTGCGTCATGGCAGCATTGTTCCGCTATCTTTTCTTATCGTATTCTACTGCAATTACTGCTTCCTCATTCCCCGTTATCTGTTCGAGGGGCGCATACGGCAGTATCTCCTGCTGAACATACTGCTGATAGCTTGCGTTACAGCCGGTGTACACTTTTGGCAGGAGTACGCATTCCACACCTACGCAAAAGCCGACGGTGAGGGCCAAAGACACATCGGTCCGCCGAAGTGGATATTCATCATGCGCGATTTCTTTTCCATGATACTTACTGTAGGGTTGAGTGCGGCCATTCGCCTCAGCGGACGTTGGGTGCAGGTGGAAGCCGCCCGCCGCGAAGCCGAAAAAAGTCGCACGGAAGCCGAATTAAAGAATCTCCGCAACCAGCTCAACCCGCATTTCCTGCTCAACACGCTGAACAATATCTACGCACTCATTGCCTTTGATACGGATAAGGCACAAACAGCCGTGCAGGAACTGAGCCGTTTATTGCGCCATGTCCTTTATGACAATCAGCAGAACTTCGTAACTTTAGGCAAGGAAATGGATTTCATCAAGAACTACATCGCCTTGATGCGCATCCGCCTCTCGTCCAACGTCACTGTTGAAACGCGTTTCGACATTCGTCCCGACAGCCCTACGGAGATTGCCCCGCTGATATTCATCTCCCTCATAGAGAATGCTTTCAAACATGGCATCTCTCCCACCGAGCCCAGCCATATCCGTATATATTTCAGCGAAAGCGTGCATGAAGTGCGTTGCGAAATCATCAACAGCTACCACCCCAAGAGCGAAGCCGACAAAAGCGGCAGCGGCATCGGACTGGAGCAAGTGAGCAAACGTCTGGAGCTAACCTATCCCGACCGGTACGAATGGAAGCACGGCATAAGCGAGAACGGAAAAGAATATAAATCGGTTTTAACAATCAATTACTGACAACATGAATCTGAAGTGTGCAATCGTAGATGACGAACCGCTGGCCCTGAACCTCTTGGAGAGCTACGTCAACAAAACCCCGTTTCTGGAACTTGCCGGCAAATACCCCAATGCAGTGCAAGCCATGAACGACTTACCGGAGAAGCGTGTCGACCTTCTTTTTCTTGATATCCAAATGCCCGAACTCAACGGCCTGGAATTCTCCAGAATGGTAGATACACATACCCGTATCGTTTTCACCACCGCCTTCGACCAATATGCCATAGACGGGTATAGGGTCAACGCCCTCGATTATCTGCTGAAACCCATCTCGTATGCAGACTTTCTGCAAGCCGCCAATAAAGCAGTGAAGTGGTTCGAACTGCTGCAACAGCCCCAAGAGGAAATTGAAAGCATCTTCGTAAAAAGTGATTACAAACTGATACAAGTGGAGCTCAAAAATATTCTTTACATCGAAGGCTTGAAAGATTATATCAAAATCTATGAGGAGAACTCTCCCAAACCCATTCTCTCGCTCATGAGCATGAAGTCCATGGAAGAACTTCTGCCTGCTTCACGCTTCATACGCGTGCATCGTTCCTATATCGTCCAAAAAGACAAAATACGTATCATCGACCGCGGACGTATTGTCTTTGGCAAGAACTATATCCCCGTCAGTGACAGTTATAAACAAATATTCCAAGATTTTCTTTCCGTTCAAGGCATGCAAGCTGATAC
>OHMD01000425.1_pt1 | contig 10316 bp, 6 predicted proteins | sample 1569161 | NCBI WGS metagenome assembly OHMD01 (sample SAMEA3879502, study PRJEB24766) | human gut metagenome | biome: human-associated habitat; feature: feces | place: USA | collected 1985/1987
GAGCCGGTCGAGCGATTGCATCTTGTCGATAATCGTCTGGGTAACCATGTCACCCTGAATGCCTTGGAAATCGAGGTAATAGTCGATGTATTGCATCAGGTTGCGAGCATAGCTCATCAGCAGGCTGTCACCCTTGTCCGGGGCACCGGCCATGTAGTAGCCTTCGATGAAGGGGAACGTGTTGGCGTCGGTGTAGCGGATCTGTTGGGGCGGCAGTTTTTCGAGTCCCATGTCGAGCAGCCGGATCGCCTGTATCGAATCCCCACGGAAAACATACTCCTTGGCTGCACGGGCGAAGGATTCACGGGCTTTCGAGGCGCTGAGATTGTATTGGATGAAATAGTCCGCATAAGTACGGGGATCGGCGATGTTGCCGTAGCGGAATGTTTCGGTCAGCAGCGGCGTTATGTAATCCGGATCGATGCGGCCGATCTCGTGCACCGACCGATTGGGGGTGTAGATCGGCACCAGGCGGTAGGAGTAGCCGTCGAACTGGAGGTAGTTGAGCAGTCCGAGCGACTGCAGAATGTAAACCTGTGTGAAGTGGATCGGACGCTTCCAGTCGAAATGGGCCAGCATGTCGAGCAGCATCATCTCGCTCTTGTCGATCGTCCGTTTGGGCAGTTCCAGGTAGATCGTATCGACCATCAGGTCGCGGTCGGACTCCTTGACAATGCCCGAAGCGATCGCGTTGTCCTTGTTTACTGGCAGCGCGAAGCGGTTGTTCGGCAGGTAATCGACCAAGTGTCCATCGCCCAGATCGTATTTGGTACGCGGATCTTCGCTGCGGATGAAGTCGATGGCCTCTTTCAGTTCCAGCGGACGGTCCACGACGTTGAATATGGGAATTATGTCGTTGGTATAAGTGTATTTGCTGCGCGGCAACGTGAAGGGGACGCCGGGCGCATCGTTGGCTTTGGTTTTCATCTCGTCGATGTACCATTCGGCGCCCAGGTAACTCGTGTTCATGATCCGCACGTCCGGGCGCACGCCGTCCACCTCCTGATTGAACCACAGGGGAAAGGTGTCGTTGTCGCCGTAGTTGATGATGATGGCATTGGGCAGTACCGATTGCAAGTAGTTCCAGCCGATGTCGCGGGCCATCGTGCGGTGCGAACGGTCGTGATCGTCCCAGTTCTGGGCCGCGAGAATGCCCGGTACGACCATGCAGACGACCGTAGCGGCTATGGGAGCCATGAGGCCCTTGCGTCGGGTGGCCCAGACGATCAGGTCGCACACGGCGAGTACGCCCAGGCCGATCCAGATGCAGAAGGCGTAGAACGAACCCGCATAAACATAGTCGCGTTCGCGCGGTTCGTTGGGCGAGGTGTTGAAATAAACCACCAGCGCGATGCCCATCATCACGAAGAGCCACATGACGATCGAGAAGTTGCGCGGATCGCGGTTGAGCTGATAGATCAGGCCGATAAGTCCCAGGATGAAGGGGAGGAAATAGTAGGTGTTGCGCCCCTTGTTATTCGCTATTTCGTCCGGCAGGTTGTCCTGCGGTCCGAGGTAAAGCTCGTCGATCCACTTGATGCCCGAGAGCCAGTTGCCATCGGTGATGATCGCGTCGGTAGGCTGGATATCGCTCTGGCGTCCCACGAAATTCCAGAGGAAATAGCGCCAGTACATGTGGTTGAGCTGGTAGGTGAAGAAATAGTTGAGGTTCTCGCGGAACGTCGGCTCCACGATTACCAGCGGTTCGTAGCCCGAACCGTCGTCCCAAAGCGTCCGGCGTCCGAAATCGAGCACTTCGATCTTGTTCGGGCGTCCCTGCGCGTCGCGGACGATTTCGCCGTTTTCATCCCGTTCGTAATCGGTCCGGGTGCGGTAGGCGCTCCATGATTTGTAACTCTCCTTGCTGGCAGCGTAGTTCCACATACGGGGGAACAGATGCATGAACTCGTCGGGGTGTTCGTACCCGGAGATGATCGAAACCGTTTTGTACTTGCCGTCATCGTCCAGGTAGCGGACATCCTTGTATTTGTAACCGGAGGTCGGGGCCGAGAACTGGGGACCGTAGAGCAGCGGTTTGTCGCCGTACTGGTCGCGGTTGAGCAGCGAATAGAGGGCGAACGGATTGCTTGGGTTGTTGCTGTTCATCGGGGGATTGGCCGCCGCGCGGATCGTAACCGATGCGTAGGACGAGTAGCCGATGAGGATCATCAGCGTCGAGAGCAGCACGAGATTGAGCACCGTGCGCCCTTTTTTATGGGTGAAATATACGCCCATGCCGAGCGCTCCCAACAGGGCTACTACGAAGAACACGAGGCCGGAATTGACGGGCAATCCCAGCGAGTTGACGAAGAAGAGGTCGAACAGGGCGCCGATATAGACCGTATGGGGAATGATGATGCTGTTGATGAAAATAAGAATCGCGCCCGAAATGAGGGTGCTGACCGCAATACCTTTGAACGTGATGCGCTGCGTTTTGCGGAAATAGTAGATGAATACCAGCGCGGGAACGGTCAGCAGGTTGAGGATGTGCACGCCGATCGAAAGCCCCATCAGGTAGGCGATCAGCACGATCCAGCGCATCGAGTGGGGCTGGTCGGCCTGTTCCTCCCATTTGAGCATGAGCCACACCACCAGGGCGGTGAACATCGACGAGAGGGCATATACTTCGCCTTCGATGGCCGAGAACCAGAAGGTGTCGGTGAAGGTATAGGCGAGTGCTCCGACCGCACCTGTACCCAATACGGCCACGATGTTGGCTTTCGTAAGCTCCGCGCCCTGACGGGTGAGGATGCGGCGTGCCAGGTGGGTGATCGTCCAGAAAAGGAACAGGATGCAGAACGCGCTGGCCAGGCAGTTCATGGCGTTCACCATGTGGGGTACATAGTACGTCGAGGGTGCCAGTATCGTGGCCAGGCGGGCCAGCAGCATGAAGAGCGGTGCTCCGGGCGGGTGCCCTACTTCGAGTTTATACGAGGTAGCGATGAATTCGGAGCAGTCCCACAGGCTCGAAGAGGGCTCCATGGTCAGCAGATAGGTCATGGCCGCGATGGCGAAGACGATCCAGCCGACGATGTTGTTCCAGCGTTTGTAGCTATTCATTTGAGTTTCGGTTTGTCCGCAAAACGGCATGTCCCCTGCGTGCGAAGTCGAACGTTCGGTTTTTTAGGGCAGTCCGTCGGATTTAAGTCTGTTGTTGTGTACAAATACGATGAAAGCCGGGTGCAAAATCGATTTTGCCGGATTTTGCCGCAACGGGTTTCCCGTGCTGTGCAAAGATAGTGAAAGCCGGGAGAAAACGGGAACAAGTTCCCGGTTTTCCGAGGCGCATCCTATCTTCTGCAAAGATATTCAAAAATTCGGAAAAAGGCATCCTTTCGAAAGAAACACGGCGCCGCACGGCCCCCGCCCGCAGCGTCATCCGCACTTCGACCTCCAGCCGGGCGTAATCCCCCTCCTCCAATCGCTTCCGAAGGACCATTCCGGCGGCGGCATCGGGAAAATCGAATTTCCAGCGACTGCACACCGGGCCGCAACTCCGTCCGGGAATTTCGACAGAACCCCTCAACACGGCACGTCCCAGCGAACCCGCTCCGGTGAAAAATTCCAATTCGGCCTCCTCGAGCCGCAACGTGCGGCGGGACGCATTTTCCACTTCGAACGTCAAATCCAGACCCACCGTACCGTACTGACGCACCGCCACCTCTTCTCCGATCCGGACCTTTCGGACCAGGGACGCGCCGCATCCGCTCAAGAGAGCGGCGAACAACACCGGCAATACGTATTTCAACAAGGTTCTCACGCGAAGGTCCTATTTTTCTCCCGTATATATCTGCGCGATTCCCAAACTCTGGGAACGGGCCCTGCAATCCTTGAATCCCGCCTCGCGCATCATCGCCATAAAACATTCCGGAGCCGGAAATTCATCCACCGAAGCAGGCAGGTACTCGTATGCCTTGCGGTCTTTGGAGATCATCCCGCCGATAGCGGGCAACAGGCGATGGCTGTAAAGACCGTACACCCTTCGGAACAACGGATTGCGAGGGGTCGAAAACTCCAGGATAACGACCTTCCCGCCGGGCTTCAGCACCCGGACGATCTCCCGGAGTCCCGCTCCGAGATCCCCGAAATTACGCACTCCGAAAGCCACCGTCACCACGTCCACCGACGCATCCGCCACCTCCAGGCGCTCCGCATCCCCGAGCGAAAGCACCACCCGTTCGTCCAGTCCGCAGGCCGTCGCCTTCCGGCGGGCCTCCGCAAGCATATTTTCCGAAAGATCGACGCCCAATACCTGCACGCCCCGCATGCGGCGGGCCATCGCCAATGCCAGGTCGCCCGTACCGGTCGCTACGTCGAGAATCCGCCGGGGCTGCATCCGCCGCACGATCCGCACCACATGCCGACGCCACAATTTATCGATCTGAAACGAAAGCGTGTGGTTCAACCGGTCGTACGCCGGAGCGATGCGGTCGAACATCTCGCGCACCTGTTCTTTCTTGTCCTGCTCTGTATCGTATGGTTTCATCTTTTATGTACTCTATTTATGAATCGTAACGGATCGCCTCCACCGGTTTGACCTGTGAAATGATCGAAGCCGGAAGCATCAGCAACGTTAAAATCACGGCCACGACTCCCGCATTGAGCGCCAACCACCACCCCACGCCGAACGCGACGGGCACCTCCGACAGCATATAACCCTCGGGATCGAGCGGGATCAGGTGGAAATAATATTGCAACAGACAGATTCCCAAACCGATCGCATTGCCCCACACGACCCCTCGCAAGATGAGCATCAAGGCCCGGTAGAGAAAAATCCGGCGCAGCGACGCACTGTTCATTCCCATCGTCTTCAACAGACCGATCATACGTGTACGCTCCAGCACGAGCGTCAGCAACGCGGTCGCCATGTTGAACACGGCCACGACGACCATGATGACCAGGATCACCGCAGCATTGACATCGTGCGTCTTGAGCCAGTCGAACACGGTCGGGAACCGCTCCTGCGCACTGCGGGCCGTCAGGTCCCAAAAAGCCTCCCGATCCGAATCCAGCAACATATCGTTCAGCCGGCGGGAGAAATCTTCCGCCTGCGAGAAATCCGCGAGCGTCACTTCGTAGCCCGACACCTCGTCGGACGACCAGTCGGCCAACCGCTGCACGTTTCTCAAATCGGTCATCGCCACGCTCCGGTCGAATTCGTCCATCCCGGTCGCATAGATACCCGACACCTTGAACCGATCGCGGCGCGGACTCTTCTCCGACTCGACGAAAAGCATCTCGACCTTATCGCCGGGCACAAGCCCCATCTCCCGGGCAACGCTCCGGGAGATCAAAATCTCCTTGGTGCGAATCGAATCCCCGACACGGGGCAACTCGCCCTCGAGCAGATGGTCCCGAAAAAACGACCAATCGTAACCGCCGTCCACCCCCTTGAGCATCACGCCGAGAATCGCATCGGGCGTCTTCACCACGCCCCCCTTCACGGCATAGGGAGCGAGCCGTACGACCTCGCCTGCCGAGCGGATCGCCCTCTCGAGCTGTTCGCTGCGGGGTACCGGCACCGACTCGATCGACCCGGCGCTTCGCAGATCAGCGACCTCGACCTGGGCCGAGAAGCCGGTGACACGATCCGTGATTTCCCGCTTGAAACCCATGATAACGGCCAAAGCCAGAATCATCACCGTCACGCTCAACGCTACCGCGACCACGGCGATACGAACCATCACACCCGGACGGTTGCCGGGTCCGTTACGCGCGATTCTGCGCGCTATGAACAGTTCGAGATTCACCCTCTTCCGATTTTGCACGTATTTTTCATGCAAAGTAACATAAATTTTTCTTACTTTTGTTCGATAAACCGACCATTATGAAAAAACAAGCTTTAATTACAGGGGCCACTTCGGGCATCGGACACGCTACGGCGCTACGGCTCGCAGCCCTCGGATACGACATCATCGCCACAGGGCGCCGCGCCGAACGGCTGGCAGCGCTCAAATCTGCCATCGAAGCGCAGGGCGGCAGTTGCCGCACGCTCTGTTTCGACGTACGCAGCGAAGCCGAATGCAGAAAACACCTCGAACCGCTCGATCGGGTCGATCTGCTGCTCAACAACGCCGGGCTGGCCGCCGGACTCGAACACATCGACCAGGGCTCCACGGCCGACTGGGACGCCATGATCGACACGAACGTCAAGGGACTGCTCTACGTCACCCGCATCATCACACCCAAAATGATCGCCGCAGGCGGGGGACACGTAATCAACATCGGATCGATCGCCGGAACCGAGCCTTACGAAAACGGCGCCGTATATTGCGCGTCGAAACACGCCGTACACGCCATTTCGCAAGCCATGCGTGCCGACCTGCTGAGCCACCGCATCAAGGTCACGGAGATCCGTCCGGGCATGGTCGAAACCGAATTTTCGCTGGTGCGTTTCCACGGCGATCAAGAGCGAGCCGACAAGACCTATACCGGCGTCGAACCTTTGACCGGCGCGGATATTGCGGAAACGATCGCCTGGATCGTACAATTACCGGCCCACATGAACGTTAATGATATAGTACTGATGCCGGCTCAACAGGCCGGTGCATACTACACCTGCCGGAATACGAAATAACAACCCTGTCCGTCTTCGAAATCCGGGGCCGAATATGTCCGGGAAAAATCGAAGCGCAGACACTGAAATTGAAAAATTATGCTGCTGATTTTCAACCTGCTCCAAAGCGGTTATTACACCACGGAGCCCGTAGCGTCGCGGTACGACGCCGCCACGATGGGCATGTTCGTGCTGATTATCGTGATCGGCGTAATCGGCTACATCGTGCAGGCCCGCCTGCAACACGTCTTCAAAAAATACTCCGAAGTGCCTTTCCCCGGCGGACTCACCGGTGCGGAAGTCGCCGAAAAGATGTTGCGCGACAACAAGATCCACAATGTGAAGATCACCCACGTCAGCGGACAACTGACCGACCACTTCAATCCGCAGACGATGACCGTCAATTTGAGCGACGCGGTCTATTCGAGCCGCAGCGTCGCGGCGGCAGCCGTCGCCTGCCACGAATGCGGGCACGCCATCCAGCATGCACAGGGCTACGCTCCGCTGGCGTTGCGTTCGCAGCTGGTACCCATCGTGCAGTTCTCCTCGCGTATGGCAATGTTCGTCATCATCATCGGCCTGGTGATCCTGGCCTCCACGCAGAATGAACTGCTCTGCTGGATCGGCGTGGGCATGATCGGCGTATCGGCTCTCTTCTCGATCATCACCCTGCCGGTGGAATACAACGCTTCGCAGCGGGCCCTCGCCTGGCTCCAGAGCAGCCACACGCTCGAAGGCGCACAGCTCGGACAAGCCAAGGAAGCCCTCTCGTGGGCTGCCCGCACCTACCTGGTAGCGGCCTTGAGTGCCGTAGCGTCGCTGCTCTATTACGTTTTGATGATTTTAGGACGCCGTGATTGATGGCCCCGGAAAAGGACTACACACACCGGAGCTGGATCGCCGTCACCCTGCTCATCGCCGTTCTCATCGGATTGAGCCTGATACCGCCGCAAACGCTCGGCGGGGTCAGTCTGCGCAGGGCTAACATCCTGTCCGACCTCATCTCTTTCGAAGAAGACCTCGAAAAAGCCGAAAAAGCGATCGATCTGGACGATGCGGATTTCCACATCGACCTGACGCAGGTCGCCCGCCAGATCGCCGACACGGTGCCTCAACACGCCCCGACCACCTACGAATGGAACCTCCGGGAAGAGGCGGACGATACGACTGCCCAACCCCGGCTTCCGGATTCGGTCCGGCTGTCGCCGACGCTGATCCCGATCGAAGATTTCGACACGACGGGACACAGCCGCCTCACGGCCTTCTATGAAAAACTGCAGAAAGGCGACGCTCCTGTCCGTATCGCGGTCATGGGCGACTCGTTCGTCGAAGGCGACATCCTCTCCTCGGACCTGCGTGAAAAGCTGCAGCTCCGGTTCGGCGGTTCCGGGGCCGGTTTCGCTCCGATGGCTTCGCCGCTGACCGGCTTCCGGCGCACGATCAAAACCCAGTCCAAAGGTTGGGACTCCTACAACATCATGCAACGGCGAAACACCCCCGCCGCTATCAGCGACTATTATTACATCTCGGGCTGGCTCTGCCAACCTTCGGACGGAGCCTCCGTTCGCTGGGAAGGTTCATCGGACCGGGCTTGCCTGGACAGTTGCCGCACGGCCCGGATCCTGTTCGTCAGCCGTGACGACAGCCGTATCGAGGTGACCGTCAATGATCGGGACAACCGTACGTTCGACATCGAAGGTTCGCCCGCCGTGCGACAGATCGTCGTCCATGACGACATCCGTTCGTTGAGTTTCAAGGTACTGTCGGGTGCCGCAGGAGCGATCGGCTACGGTGCGATCTTCGAATCGGCGCCCGGCGTGGTGGTGGACAACTATTCGATCCGCAGCAACAACGGACAGGCGATGTTCTGGACCTCGCCCACGGTCAATGCCCAGATCAATGAAATGCTCGGCTACGACCTGGTGATCCTGCAATACGGCCTCAACATCCTGGAACCGGGCATCCGCTCCTTCGCCAAATACGGCGAACAGATCGAGAAGATGATCGCCTACATCCGGCAGTGCTTCCCTACGGCCGCCGTATTAGTGATGAGCGTCAGCGACCGCAGCGTGAAGTCGGACTCGGGATTCGTCCCAATGGATTCGGCACCCTACATGGCTGCGGCCCAACGACAGGCCGCGCAAAACAGCGGGGCAGCCTTCTGGAGCGCCTACGACGCCATGCAATCGCTCGGCGGCATGGCGCAATTCGTGGCCAACGGCTGGGCCGGAAAGGACTACACCCACATCAATTTCGCGGGCGGTCGTCGCGTAGCCTGGGCTCTGTACGACGCCATCAACCGAGGTGCCGAACAACATCCTCCCTTCACGCCCGTTGCGCATGACAACGTCATCGACACCCGGAAAATCTCGCACCTGGAAATGATGCTGCGCCAGGCAGCCAGGCCCCGTATGCAAAAACCCTAACGCCCGGACATGATCCAGACGGTGGAAAATATCGGGGAAAAGCTGGTTTCGATGCTCACGTACGACGCATCGCAGCCGTTGATCTTCAGCAGCGGGCTGTTCCTTTTCCTCTTCGCCGGATTCCTCTTCTTCTACGGATTCACCCGCCGGGCTCCGATGGCCCGCATCGTCTATGTCATCCTCTTTTCGCTCTACTTCTATTACAAGTCGAGCGGCATCTACTTCCTGCTGCTCGTCTTCGCTTCGGTGAGCGACTACTGGATCGCCCATGCCATCTACAAAGTACGGACGCAACGGGCGAAATACTGGCTCGTGGGATTGAGCGTGTTGGTCAATCTGGGCATGTTGGGCTATTTCAAGTACACGAATTTCCTGATCGAAATCGCCAACAACCTCTTCGGACAAGGGTTCCTCAACTTCCAGAACATCTTCCTGCCGGTCGGTATTTCGTTCTTCGTATTCCAGTCGATGAGCTATACGATCGACATCTGCCGGGGACAACTCAAACCCCTAAACAACTGGGCCGATTACCTGTTCTATCTCTCGTTCTTCCCACAACTGGTAGCCGGCCCGATCGTCCGGGCCAAAGACTTCATTCCCCAGATCCGACAAAATCCGCTGCGGGTCACGCGCGAAATGTTCGGCATGGGCGTATTCCTGATCCTCATCGGCTTATTCAAAAAAGCCGTCATTTCGGACTATATCTCACTCAACTTCGTCGATCGTATCTTCGACGAGCCGCTGCTCTACTCCGGGTTCGAATGCCTGATGGGAATTTACGGCTACGCCCTGCAAATCTATTGCGACTTCTCGGGTTACTCGGATATGGCCATCGGCATCGCCCTGCTGCTGGGCTTCCGCTTTCCGAAGAACTTCGACGCCCCCTACAAATCGGCCACGATCACCGAATTCTGGCGCCGGTGGCACATCTCGCTCTCCACGTGGCTGCGCGATTATCTCTATATCTCGCTGGGCGGCAACCGCAAGGGGCGTATCCGCACCTATTTCAACCTGCTCGTCACCATGCTGCTCGGCGGTCTGTGGCACGGGGCGGCCGTGCGCTTCATCCTTTGGGGAGCGCTGCACGGCATAGCGCTGGCCCTGCACAAGCTCTGGCTGAGCGTCGTTCCCGGCTCCAAAGCCACAGGAGCCGAAATGCGGTGGTTCTGGCGTATTCCGGGCATTTTCTTCACCTTCAATCTGGTCTGCTTCGGATGGCTGATGTTCCGTGCCGAATCGATGAAAACCGTGCAGCTGATGCTCCACCAAATTTTCACGAACTTCAATCCTTCGGTCATCCCCCAGGTGCTCGAAGGTTATGCCGGCATCTTCCT
>OHMD01000432.1_pt1 | contig 10244 bp, 9 predicted proteins | sample 1569161 | NCBI WGS metagenome assembly OHMD01 (sample SAMEA3879502, study PRJEB24766) | human gut metagenome | biome: human-associated habitat; feature: feces | place: USA | collected 1985/1987
CCCTGATGAATATGCTCTCCGGCATCTACTTCCCCGACGAGGGGCAGATCTACATCGATGGCCAGCCTGTGACCATCGCCTCCCCCAAGGACGCCTTTGCCAACGGCATCGGCATGATCCATCAGCATTTCAAGCTGGTCGATGTCCTGACGGTCACGGAGAATATCATTCTCGGTCTGAAGGAAAAGGGCAAGCTCAACATTCGCGCTGCGGCACAGAAGATTGCCGCCATCTGCGAAAAGTATGGCTTCGACCTCGATCCGATGGCCAAGATCTACGATCTTTCCGTTTCGCAGAAGCAGACCGTCGAGATCGTCAAGGTCCTGTTCCGCGGGGCGGAGATCCTGATCCTCGACGAGCCGACCGCCGTTCTGACCCCGCAGGAGACGGACAAGCTCTTCCAGGTGCTGCGCAACATGCGCGCCGACGGCAAGGCCATCATCATCATTACCCACAAGCTGCACGAGGTCATGGCCCTGTCCGACAAGGTCGCCGTTCTCCGCAAGGGCAAGTACATTGGCACGGTCAACACCGCGGAGACGAACCCGCAGGCCCTGACCGACATGATGGTCGGCCGCGCGGTCGCCCTGAACATCGACCGGCCCAGGTATGAAAATCCTGTGCCGCGCCTCGCGGTGCAGCACCTCACGTGTCTTGACGCCGAGGGCGTGAAGAAGCTCGACGACGTGACGTTTACCGCCATGGGCGGCGAGATCCTCGGCATCGCGGGCATCGCCGGCTCCGGCCAGAAGGAGCTGCTCGAGGCCATCGCGGGCCTGCATCCCGCGGTCTCCGGCGCGTCCATCGTCTATACCCCGGTCGACGGCCAGCCACGCGAAATCATCGGCAAAACGCCGATGCAGATCAAAAAGGCGGGTGTCGCCCTTGCCTTTGTCCCGGAAGACCGGCTCGGCATGGGCCTGGTCGGCTCGATGGGCATGACGGGCAACATGATGCTGCGCTCGTGGCGCAAGGGCCGCGGCGCGTTCGTCAACCGCAAGGATCCCGAAGCGCTCGCCAACCGCATCTGGGAAGAGCTCGGCGTCGTCACGCCCAGCACGTCCTTCCCCGTGCGCCGCATGTCCGGCGGCAACGTGCAGAAGGTGCTTGTCGGACGCGAGATCGCCCAGTCCCCCGCCGTGCTGATGACCGCTTACGCCGTGCGCGGCCTGGACATCAACACCTCCTATACCATTTACAATCTGCTGACAGAGCAGAAGATGCACGGCGTCGCCGTCGTCTATGTCGGCGAAGACCTCGACGTGCTGCTTGAGCTGTGCGACCGCATCGTCGTTCTCTGCGGCGGTCAGGTCTCCGGCGTGGTCGACGCCAGAAAGACCGACAAGCGCGAGGTCGGCGCACTGATGACGCTCGTGAGGGGAGGCAACAAGGATGAATAAGAAACAGTCGCTCTTCCACATCGCCAAGCGCGATACGCTCCCCTGGTACAAGGCCGTTTTGATCCGCGGCGGCGCGATCGTGCTCGCTTTGATCGTCTGCGCGATCGTCACAACGCTGCTGACGGGCGAAAATCCCATCAAGGTCTACTCCACGATCCTCTACGGCGCGTTCGGTACGTCGCGCAAGAGCTGGGTCACGTTCCATAACCTCGCGATCCTGCTCGGCATCTCGCTCGCGGTCACGCCCGCGTTCAAGATGCGCTTCTGGAACATCGGTGCCGAGGGTCAGGTGCTCATCGGCTGCCTTGCCACCGCGGCCTGCATGATCTGCCTTGGCGGCAAGATCCCCAACGGTCTTCTCATCGTCATTATGATCGTCGCCTCCGTCGCGGCAGGCGCGCTGTGGGGCTTCCTCCCCGGTATCTTCAAGGCCAAGTGGAACACGAACGAAACGCTCTTCACGCTCATGATGAACTACATCGCGACACAGCTCGCCGCGTTCTTCATCATCGTGTGGGAAGTGCCCAAGGGCTCGGGCAAGATCGGTATCATCAACCAGAATACCGAGGCCGGCTGGCTCCCCGTTCTCGGCGGCCAGCGCTATCTCCTCCCGATCCTGCTTGTGGCGATCCTCACGGGCGTTATGTACATCTATCTCAATTACAGCAAGCACGGCTATGAGATCGCCGTTGTCGGTGAGAGCCAGCGCACCGCGAGCTATGCGGGCATCAAGGTCGAGCGCGTCATCGTGCGCACGATGATCCTCTCCGGCGCGATCTGCGGCCTCATCGGCCTGCTGCTCACCGCCGGTACGGACCACACGCTGACCACCACCATCGTCGGCGGACGCGGCTTCACAGCGGTCATGGTCTCCTGGATGGCCAAGTTCAACCCCATCATGATGATCTTCACGAGCCTTCTTATCGTGGTTCTGAGCCGCGGCGCGAGCGAGATCTCCAGCGTGTTCAGCCTGAACCACTCCTTCGCCGATATCCTGACGGGCATCATCCTCTTCTTCATCATCGGCAGCGAGTTTTTCATCAGCTACAAGGTCAGCCTGCGCAAGAGCAAGAAGGAGGCGTGAAGCAATGACATTTGATCTAACTGCTTTTCTTCCCCGTGCGGTCATGCAGGGCATTCCCCTGCTCTACGGCAGCACCGGTGAGATCCTAACGGAAAAGTCCGGCAACCTGAACCTCGGCATTCCGGGCGTGATGTACGTCGGCGGTATCTGCGGCGTCATCGGCGCGTTCTTCTACGAGCAGTCCACCCCGGCTGCCGACATGAACGCGTTCCTCGCCATCGGTATCCCGATGCTCTGCTCGCTTTTGGGCTCGCTTCTGATGGGCCTTCTCTACTGCCTGCTGACCGTTACGCTGCGCGCCAACCAGAACGTCACGGGTCTTGCACTCACGACGTTCGGCGTCGGCATCGGCAACTTCTTCGGCGGCTCGCTCATCAAGCTGACCGACAGTGAAGTCCCCTCCATCGCGCTGAGCGCGACGAGCGCCTATTTCAGCAAATCCCTGAATGTCGGCGGCTGGTTCGGTCAGGTTTTCCTGTCCTACGGCTTCCTTGCCTACCTCGCCATCGTCATCGCATTGTTCGCGTCGTACTTCCTCAAGCACACCCGCACGGGTCTTCACCTGCGCGCCGTGGGCGAGAGCGCGGCGACGGCGGACGCAGCCGGCATCAACGTGACGAAGTACAAATACCTCGCCACCTGCATCGGCAGCATGATCGCGGGTCTCGGCGGCCTGTATTACGTCATGGACTACGCCTGCGGCGTCTGGTCCAACAACGCCTTCGGCGACCGCGGCTGGCTCGCCATCGCGCTCGTCATCTTCACGATCTGGCGTCCGAACGTCAGCGTGCTGGCCTCCATCCTGTTCGGCGGGTTCTACATCCTCTATATCTTCATCCCCACCGGCACCAACCTTGCCATCAAGGAGCTCTACAAGATGCTCCCCTACGTCGTCACGCTGGTCGTTCTGATCATCGTGTCGCTGCGCAAGAAGCGCGAGGATCAGCCGCCCGCATCGCTGGGCCTGAGCTACTTCCGCGAAGAGAGATAAAAAATCTTCAAAAACGGCAACCGAATCGGTTGCCGTTTTTGAGTAGGATCGCACTCCGCTCTGCGCACACGCCGCAGGCGCGTACACTCGCTCCGCGCAAAGTGTTTTTTGCCACGTACACGCCGCGGCAAAAAACGATCAAATTCATTTGCGCCGTGCGCGGCGCAAAATAGAGCGCGCATGTCGTCCTCCGCGACGGATTCCAATTTATTTCACGCCGTGCGCGGCGCGAAACTCTGCGAGGCTTTTGAGCTGTTTTGCCGCTGGAGGCAGCAAAATGCGCTTCTTGCTATTTTTCACTAAATCTGCCTGCGTTTGGCGCGGGTCTAAGAGGTATTGCTATGTCTACTCTGCTCATTCAAAACATTCGTTCGCTGGTGTCGTGTGATGACGCGGACACGGTTTATGAAAACGTCGATCTGTATGCTGAGGATGGATTCATCCGCGCGATCGGTAAAAATCTGCCGCAGGAGGCGGAAAAGGTGATTGACGCGAGCCACATGCTCTGCTACCCCGGCCTTGTCAACACGCACCATCATCTCTATCAGGTCTTTTCCCGCAACCTGCCGGAAGTACAGAACATGGAGCTCTTCGACTGGCTCAAAACGCTCTATGAGATCTGGAAAAACCTCGACGAGGACGTCATCCGCCTCTCGACGCTCACGGGCCTTGGCGAGCTGATGAAGCACGGCTGCACGACCTGCTTCGACCATCACTATGTCTTCCCTGCGGGCGCGGGCGACCTCATTGGCGCGCAGTTTGCCGCGTCGGACGAGATCGGCGCGCGCATGTACGCCTCGCGCGGCAGTATGGACCTCTCTGTCAAGGATGGCGGCCTGCCGCCCGACAGCGTCGTGCAGACGGTCGACGAGATCATGGCCGATTCTGCCCGTGTCATCGAGAAATACCACGACAAGTCGTTCGGCGCGATGCACCGCGTTGCGCTCGCCCCGTGCTCGCCGTTCTCCGTGTCTGCCGACCTTCTGCGCGAGAGCGCCGTGCTCGCGCGAGAGTACGGCGTGCGCCTGCACACCCACCTGTGCGAGACGAAGGACGAGGAAAACTTCATGCTCGCGCGCGAGGGCGTCCGCCCGCTCGAGTACATGGAGCGCCTCGGCTGGACGGGCAGCGACGTCTGGTTCGCTCACGGCATCCACTTCAACGACGAGGAGCTGCGCGTGCTGGCAAAGACGCACACCGGCGTGGCGCACTGCCCGATCTCGAACATGAAGCTCGCCTCCGGCGTCGCCCGCGTGCCCGAGATGCTGAAGCTCGGCGTGCCGGTCGGCCTCGCGGTTGACGGTTCAGCCTCGAACGACGGCTCATCGCTGATGGAGGAACTGCGCGTCGCGTTCCTGCTGCACCGTTTGAACAGCAGCAAAGCTGCCCCCAGCGGTTACGACGTGCTCAAGATGGCAACATGCGGCAGCGCGGCCATCCTTGGCCGCAGCGACGACATCGGCTCGCTCGAGGTCGGCAAGTGCTGCGACCTCTTCATGATCGACTCGCGCAGGCTCGAGCTCGTCGGCTCGTGCTTTGACCCCAAAAGCGTGCTCGGCACTGTCGGCGTGCGCGGACCCGTTGACTACACAGTCGTTCAGGGCCGTGTGACGGTCGACCACGGTCATCTTGTCACAGTCGACGAAGAACAGCTTGCGCACGACGCGGAGGCAAAGTGCCGCGCGTATCTGAACCGCTGAGGAGGCTGCCATGACCGTTGAGATCATCTGCGGGGACATCTCCGCCCTCCCCTCTTCCGACCATGCGACCGAACTTCTGCCGCTCACGGACGGCGACACGCTGACCCTCTCCTGCACAGACAGCGACCTGAAGGCCGCCTACCGCGTCCTGCGCGCCATCATGGACTACGGCTATGAGCACGCACAGCCGTCGCGCGTGCGTCTAATTTGCGCGGACGAGGCGTCGCGTAGGGCGTACTCCTTCCAGTGGAACATGTGGTTCGCCGCGGAAAAGCCAAAACACGAAGATTAAGAAGAAAAGACGAGCGAATTTTCGCTCGTCTTTTTCTCATAAATAGCGGTCCACTTTTTGCAAAATCGTCTCGTAGCGCTCGGCGAGCTCCTGCTTTGTCTCGCCGAACCGCCCGCGAAGCTCCTGCCGCGAACGGACAATGGTCTGCAACGCCTCGTCGCGCTCAATGCGCAGCTCCGCGGCGATCTCCTCGCTCAGCTCGCCCACGCTGGCAAAGGCCTCCATCAGCCCGCCCTGCGTTTTGAAAAACTCGTCGCCGAAGCGCTCGCGCTTCGGATATTTTCCGCTGCGGTAATTGTCGATGACGACCTCGTAGCGTGCCATGGCGCGCTGCACCGCCGTCTCCCATGAAACGTACAGCTCGCGCTGGGCGTTTTCGCCGACCACTTGCATCACCTCCGGCGCGCGGCAGAGCTCTTTGAGCTTTGCCGCCATCGCCGCGGCGTTTTCCTCAATGCAAAAGCCGTTTCGCCCGTCGCCCACGCCCTCGGACGCGCAGGAATTTCGGATCATCACAGTCGCCGTACCGCTGGCTGCGGCCTCGCGCACGACAAGGCCGTTCGTGTCGAACGTCGACGGGAAGAGAAACAGGTCGGATCTGCCATACCACGCGCGGATGATCTCGCGGTCAGAGATCGCACCTGTGAAAAAGCAGCGGTCGGAGAGCTTCTGCTCTTCCGCATAGCTGCGGATCTCCGCGCCGTCTGCGCCCTCGCCGACAAACACCATGCGGAAGTCGACATTTTTCTCGCGCAGCGTTTTCAGCGCGTCTAAAATGATGCGGATACCCTTGTACCACATCAGCCGCCCGACGAAGAGAAAGACCGGCACGTTCTGCGGCAGGTCATATCTGCCCGTCGCCGCGGCGATGGCCTCGTCAGACACCCGCCCGCGCGGCACGTCCACGCCGTTTTCCATCACGATGTAGTCGCCCTCGTAGCCGAGCGAGCGCAGATTTTCCCCCGCCCCGCGGCTCACGACCCAGACCTCATCGCAGCTTGCGATGTTCTGCACCAGCGCGCGAATGGCGCTCTCCTGCAAGAGCTTGCCGCGCACAGCCTTGGCGATGTCGACATCGTACTTCGTGTGATACGTCAGCACGAGCGGCGCGTCGACCACGGCGCGCAGCGAGCGCGCCAGCAGGCACGACGTGATGGGACAATGCGTGTGCATCAGTTCGACCTTCTGCTCCGTCAGCACGCGCGCGGTCTCGGGTGAAAACGGATAGCCCGCCACGTAGCCGAGCTTCTTGCGCGTGTCGATGCTCGGGTAGCGCAGCACGGGGAACGGGAACGCGCTGTCGTCCGCGCCGGGCATTGTCGGCGTGACGACAATGGCGTTTTCGCCGCTTTTCGTGATGTTTTTCGCGTAGTTCACGACGGCGTTCGCCACGCCGTCGATCTCGGGCGGAAAGGAATCGTTCAAAAGGCAGATGGTTCTCTTGTCCATGCCATTGCCCTCCTGTTGCTTGTTTTTCGGCAGCGCCGAAGTGTGATTCAGTATATCATTTTTCGCGCGAAGATGGTATACTATGTGTGAATTTTACGCGCTGTTTACTTCGGGAAAGGAGGGCTTCCATGCGCATTCTCACATACACCGTGACGCCGGAGGAGGACGGCCGCATGGTCAAAGGCATCCTGCGCGGCAGTCTTCAGCTTTCCTACACGCTGCTCAAAAGCCTCAAATGGCGCGAAAACGCCATTTTATTGAACGGACAGAGCGTCCATGTCAACACAATTGTCCACGCGGGCGACACCGTCAGCGTCGTCCTCAGCGAGCGTACGCCGCGCGAGGACTTGTACTGCGCAAATGCGGCAAAGCCCGACATCGTCTACGAGGACGACGACCTGCTCGTGCTCAACAAGCCTGCGGGCGTCGCCATGCACCCGAAGTCGGGTGACGCCTCCGCGCCGAGCCTTGCAGCGATGCTGACGAGTTATCTCGGCGAGGGCAGCGTGCCGCATTTTGTGAGCAGGCTCGACAAGGGAACGTCCGGTCTCCTCATCGCCGCAAAGAGCGGCTACGTGCACGACCGCCTGCGCCGCGCGCTGCATTCAAGCGATCTGCGGCGCGAGTACCGCGCTGTCGCCGTCGGCAGAGTTGAACCGCCGTGCGGCGTCATCGACGCGCCGATCGGCCGCGCGGAGGGCTCCATCATCCGCCGCTGCGTGCGCGCGGACGGACTTCCGAGCCTCACAGAGTACGAGACTCTGCAAGTAAACGACCGCTTCACGCTCCTGCGCCTGCGCCCGCAGACGGGTCGCACGCATCAGCTTCGCGTCCACATGGCATACCTCGGTCATCCCCTCGCGGGCGACTGGCTCTACGGCACGGAGGACAAAACCCTCATCGCCCGCCCCGCGCTGCACTCATACGAGCTGTGGTTCACCCAGCCGGTCACCGGACAGGCATTACACTTTACAGCGCCTATCCCGCAGGATATGCAGCGCTTGATGGAATGAAAAAGCACCGTTTTGGGCGGTGCTTTTTTCAGACGTGTGGTAAAATACCATAGGTCTATAACCAATTTTTACTTTTCCTTGTAGTACAAACGGCAGTGGCAGTAGCCCTCGAATTCGGGGTCAGCGATCTGGTCGCGGAACTCCTTGCACATGCAGACGTTGTCCTCGATCTTCTGCAAGCGGCAGGGGCACTGTAAATCGCGCTTTAAGAGCGCGGCGCGCAGGCGGGCGACGACCTCCGCGTCTTCGTTGTATCGAATTCTCATGCCTTGCACTTCTCCAGCATCGCCTTGATGTCGGCCTTATCGTGCACACCGACCATGCCGGTCAGCGTGTGGCGGTCCTGCACGACGGCGAGCGTCGGGATGGAGTCGATACCGAACATCGAAGCGAGGTTCGGCTGCTCGTCGACGTTGACCTTGCAGAACTTGACCTTGTCCTCTTCCCCGTTGAGCTCGGCAAAGACAGGCGCCATCATCTTGCACGGCTGGCACCACTCGGCCCAGAAGTCGATGATAATGAGGCCCGGATCGTCGAGTACCTCAGTCTGGAAGTTATCTTCCGTCAGCGTGACGATATCGGTGAACGTGCGCGTCTCGACGTACGGCTCGTGGAAGCCGCCGCCACAACCGCCGCAGCCACCGCCGCATGCACTGCATCCGGCCCCGCAGCCCGCGCCGCAGCCGCCGGCACTCGCGCTGCTGTCGCCGGTCATCAGCTCCAGATTGCCCTGGAGGAAGCTGTCGACCGCCTCGTCGGCATTTCCGGTCACGCCGGAAATGAGCAGCATATGCGCGTTGTCGATGGCAGCGTGCGCACCCTCGCCGATATTCCCGCAGATGACGAGATCGACGCCGCGGGATTTGAGCCCGCCCGCGACCTTCTCGTGGTCGGTATCGTCAAACGTGACGGTCTCTTTTTCGATGGGCTTGATATCCTCGATGGTGTAAACGGTAAACTCCGTGGCATGGCCGAAATGCTGCATCACTTCGCCATTCTCGCAGGGAATTGCAATTTTCATAGTATGTTCTTCCTTTCCGGTCTATTGCTTCGGCGGCAGCGCCGCCGCTCGATGCTATGAGGTAGTTTACCACGCTTTCGCGCGCCGTACAACCGGAAATTTGTAAACAAACCATGGCCGCAGCCGTTCTGCCTTGCAATTGTAGCCGCCCCGTGATAGAGTGAAATCAAACAAGGCGCTTTGCCGCAAAATGACAACCGACAGGAGGCAGCACTTATGAAAAAATCAGAACTGGCGATCCTTTCCGTCCTCATCCTTGCCGCCGTGTTTGTTTTCAACGGCAAGATCAACAAAGTGACGAATCCCTGTGTGCAGGACTATGTCGCAGGTCAGGGGAACATCAGGGGGAATGTAAACGTCGAGGACTATTACGAGCGCGACGCGCGCTTTGCGATCGGCGCGGGAGAAGACGGGTATGCCGTTTTCAAGGACCCCGGCGAGGCCTTTGCCGCGCTGCGCGAACACTATCCGGAGGGCATTTCGCTCATCCGAAAAGAGTTCCATCTGCTCGGGCTTTCAAAGCTCAATTACCCCTCCTACCAAACTTACGGCTGGCAAACCACGACCGGCTCGGAGGAAGCGCGCCAGCAGGCCCAATTTGTCAGCAGGTTTTTTGATATTTACGAGAATAGCTTTAAATAAGATGAAACCATTATTATGGGACAAACGATTTAGCGGAATCCTCTGGGCCGTCATACTGGGTGCGGCGTTCATCTTATTATCGCGAATCATCGGGAACTTTGTGCATGGCGTTCCTTGGTATCTGCTCAGCAGTATGCTGCGCGCCGCTTTCGGAGTCATCATCCTGATGCTCGGAACACGGTTGTACGGGAAAACGACAAGGGAAATTCTAAGCCTTCATAACAGTAAGATTGCCATATTATCAGGTCTCGGTTTTCTCGTATTTCTGCTGTGCTACGTGGCCGCCGTCTATGTCGGATGCAGGGGAATTTCAGGTCTCACCGCAGGGCTGTTTTTCGCAAGGATCCTATTGCAGCAGCTCACGACTGCCCTTTATGAGGAACTGAATTACCGCTTCCTCATTTTGGAAGGATATTTCCACGGGAATAAAAGCGTTTGGAGCCGTCTGCTCCATGCCTTTGTCAGTTTTCTTGTCTTTGGGGCGGCTCATGTGGTGACCGGTTGGAGCACCTCCGCTTTCTTTCTGTCAGGGGCCATCGGATTTACCTTTGCGGTCATCTATCTCAAGTCAGGCAACATCGTCATTCCCATGCTGCTGCATTTCATTTATGATATCCCCACAAATATGACATCCTACATCGAGTGGAAGGAT
>OHMD01000439.1_pt1 | contig 10212 bp, 9 predicted proteins | sample 1569161 | NCBI WGS metagenome assembly OHMD01 (sample SAMEA3879502, study PRJEB24766) | human gut metagenome | biome: human-associated habitat; feature: feces | place: USA | collected 1985/1987
GTAGTCCACCACCCGCACCCAGCGGGTGCCGTCCTCCTCCACCCACTCGTCGGCACGGTCCACGGTGCCCACCAGCTGGACGGTGCGCCCGTCCGACAGGTGATACACCTGGGCAGGCACGGCATCCTCGCCCCGGCCGATCTTCAGCTCACAGGCCACGGGCTTGAAGCTGGACTGCCGCTGCTCATCCCGCAGGTAGAGCAGCAGGCTTGTCATGCTCTTTTTCAGGCGGGAGAGCAGGTAGGCAAAGCGGGCGGTGTCCTCCGGCAGATAGCGCTTGGCGTACTCGTCCACCAGCAGGGAGGCCAGCGCCGCCATGGCCTCGTCGTCCAGCTCCAAAAAAGGCGTCATGGCGTTGGCGCAGGGGTTGTCCGGGCCGGGGTTCGGGTCCAGCGCCATCTGCAGCACCCAGTGCATCAGGGTGCCGCTCTGGTCGGCGGAAAGCTCTGCCCGCTTGCGGGGGCGCAGGCCTAAAACGTATTGCAGGAAATAGCCGTAACGGCAGGTATAATATTTTTCCAGCTGGCTGGGGGAAATGCGGAGCCGCCGCCCCAGCAGCGCTTCCAGAGCCGTGAGGTCGTGCACCTGCCGGGGGGCACTTTCCGCCATCCGGCGGAGCAGGGCGAGGCCTTGCGGCTCTTCGGTTTCTTCCGGTCCCGTGCCCGGTGTTTTCAGGGCCTCGGTCAGGCTGGCACGCTCCACCTCCGTGAGGGGCCAGCCTCCGCCCAGGCAGTCCAGCCCGTCCGCCGGGGTGGCGGCCAGGTCGGCCAATTCCAGCTCCGGCGGGACAGGGTCCAGCGCGTCCACAATCGGCTCCAAGGCCGCGCACAGGGTCAGGCCCTGCCCCTTGGGCCAGCTCATCCAGAGCCCCTTGGCCGGGGCGGTCAGTGCCTTATAAAAACAGACCTGCTCGCGCACCACCCGGTTCTCAAAGCAGTCGGGCAGGTCGATCTCATTTGCCATCAGGGCATCGCGGTCCGCATGGGTCAGCAGACCGCTTTCGCCGGGAGCCGTGGGGAACTCGCCCTCCGCCAGCCCCAGAACAAACACATAGTCCGGGTCGTCCAGCCGCATTTTGCCAGCACCAGCCAGCACCACGGCGTCCAGCGTCTGGGGGATGTGTCCCAGATCCGAAGCGCGGAGCAGCAGGCCGAACAGGTCCTCGTACTCCGCCACCGTGACGGTCTGTTCCCCCAGCAGGCGGGCCATCTCGTTGAGCAGGCCCATGACGACGTTCCACTCCCGGGCAGCTTCCTCCGCTGCCGGGATGCCCCGCTCGGCCCGGATGGCCTCGATGAGGCTGGTTTGCTGATCTTCGGCCCCCAATTCTTTGAGGCAGAAATAGAGGGCCCGGCTCATCTGCTCGGCATTGGCGGAGCGCAGCTTGCCCCGCAGGGTGTCCACGGCCCCCACCAGCAGGGCACGGGCTTTCTCGGCCCGGGCCAGGTTGGCAGTATCCTCCTCGGTGGGTTCCATATCGCCAAAGCCCCTGGGATTTTTGGTAAACTCCTCCCGCCAGGCCGCCGCATTGGGCGACCAGGTGTAGGCATAGTTTTCCAGCGCACACACCTGCTCTTCCGACAGCGCACACAGCCCGGTCTTGGCCAGCACGGTAAGCTGCTCGGTCATGTCCGCACCCCGCAGCAGGGCCAGCAAGGCCCGCACCGCCGTAGCCGGGGCACTGAACTCCGGGGTCGTGGGTTCGTCGCAGTACAGTGGGATGTCCGCCATGCGGAACTCATACCGCACGGCCGCCCGGTATTTTGCAATGTCGCGGCAGACCACGGCGATCTTGCCGCACCGCACGCCCTTCCGCATCAGGCGGTGGATGGCGGCCGCCGCGCACCGGGCTTCCTCTTCGCGGCTGGCTGCCGGGAACAGCCGCACCTCCGGTGCCTGCGTTTCTTCCGCGCTGCCGCCTTCCAGCAGCCGGGTCACCGCGGCAAGGCCCGGTGCGCCCTTGTGGCGCAGGTCCTGCCGCAGCAGCTCCGGGGCATGGACCTCGGTGCCGCTCTTGCGGGCCAGCTGCCGCAGCTGTGCCGCCACCTGCTTGGCACCGGCAAACAGCCCGGTGTCCCCCGGCACCAGCGGGGTGCCGTCATCACACAGAGCCACCGTCACCTGCGGCAGTGCCGTGAGCAGTGCCGCCAGCAGCCGCTTTTTGGGGGCGTTGAAGGTATCGAATTCGTCAATGAACACGGCCCGGTCCTGCAAAAACTCCGGCAGGCTGCCCCGGGCAAGGGCCGCTTCCAGCCGGTCCGCTGCCAGTTCCAGCCGGTCGGAGGGATCCATACCGGTGCCGGCCAGCAGCGTTTCATAGCCCTGCAGGATCAGTGCCAGCTCGGTGAGCTTGCCGCTGCCGGAACCGCATCCCTGGGCCAGCCGGTACAGCTGCTGCCCCGAAAGCCCGGCGCTTTTCAGCTCGTCGATGGTCTCAGCGGCCATCTGGCAGAACGCAGCACTGCGCCGGTGGCGGTAATAATACTGTACTGTGTCCTGCAGCTCTTCCAGCGTGCGGCGCACCAGCACAGCACGGCCCGCATCCGAGAGGGTCTGCACCGCTGCACCGCCCTCGGCCGAAAGGATGTGCTCCGCCAGGCTGGTGAAGGAATAGCTGTCCACCATGCCGGAGAGCGCGTCCCCCAGTTCCCGGTAGATGCGGCCCTCGGTGCTGGAAGTGAACTGTTCCGGCACCAACAGGATGCTGCGCTGCCCGGCCTCGGCCCGCGCCTTGATGCGGGCGTACAGCAGGGTGGTCTTGCCGCTGCCGGAGCCGCCCAGAACCAGTTTGAGCATGCTGTTTCCTCCTTTGTCGTTTGGGATGTCCTGCCGTTATTGTAACACGAAACCGCCTGCAAAACTACGGTTTTCTTTGCAATGGGGCGGCAGCTGTGGTACACTGAGAAAAAAGACTGCACAGAAAGGACGTTTGCATGAAGATCCTAGCCGTTGATTACGGAGACAGCCGCACCGGCCTTGCCACCTGTGACCACACCGAATTCCTGACCACGCCCATCACCCCGCAGATCACCCTCAAGGCCCGCAACAAGGTGGCCGCGCGGGTGTGCGAGGTAGCCAAAGAGATCGAGGCCGAGCTCATCGTCATCGGCCTGCCGCTGAACATGGACGGCACCGAGGGCGAGCGTGCCGCAAAGAGCCGCAAGCTGGCAAAGACCGTGGAGCTTTGGAGCGGCCTGCCGGTGCGCATGTGGGACGAGCGCCAGACCACCTGCGCCGCCGCCGACCTGCTGGACGAGAGCGGCACCTTTGGCAGCCGCCGCAAGGAGATTTTGGATTCCGTCAGCGCCACGGTGATCCTGGACGACTACCTTGCCTGGCGCAAGGAGCACCCCGGGGAGATCTGATGTAGAAAGAATGTTTTCACGAAAAAGGGGCGCAGCACAAAGGGCACCTGCCATATAGCAGGTGCCCTTTTGTTCACTGATACGTTTCAATGCTCACACTGTTGATGGTGATATCCTCGGTGGGCTTCTGATTTTCATCCACACCGGTCTGGCCAATGGTGTCCACCACATCCATGCCTTCATACACCTGCCCGAACACGGTATCGGTGTAGTCCAGATAGGGTGCGCCGCCGACGGTCTGGTAAGCGGCCACCACCTCGGCACGGTAGCCCGAGGCGTTCATCTTGTCCACCAGCTCCTGGGTCACCGACTGGTCCCCCGGCAGGGTCTGCACCACATAGAACACGCTGGCGCACTCGCCGGAAGCATCCACGCCCATGCACAGCGCACCGGAGTAGTGGTGCAGACTGTCGGTGGTCTCCGCCGGGTAGCGGCTGCCGCTCCAGATGGTGGTGCCTTTTCCGTCGGTGCCCTGCCCGGCCTCCACCACAAAACCGCTCTCCACACGGGAGACGGTCAGGCCGTTGTAATAGCCCTGCTGCACAAGGCCGGTAAAGTTGTCGTAGGCCTGCGGGGCCTTGTCCGGGAAGAGTACTGCCTTGAACACGCCCGCCGAGGTGTCGAACACCGCCACGGTGTCCCCTGCCGCCGGGTGCGTGAACTGCTCTTCCGCCGACTCCACCGCCGGGCGGTCGATCTTCTGCACCGTGGTGCCGCCCCCGCCGGAACCGCCAAAGCTGCAGCCCGCCAGTGCCAGAACTGCGGCCAGTGCCAGTACCGCCCATCGTTTTTTACGCATAGTTTTCCCCCTCGCTCCATATGCTGTATCAGACGTGCCCGCCGGACACGAAAAAATTCCAGAGCTATAGTATACCATATTCCGTGCTGCAGTGCGAGAGCAAACTGGTGAAAATTTGCAAAGCAATTTCTGTGCGAAAAAGCATCTTGACGAGCAGGCAAAAAAACGCTACACTATATGCAGACCGGACGGGCCGGTACACAAAAGCCCGTCTTATGACACGATACAGGAGACACGATCTATGTCTGACGAAATCAAGAACCCGAATACCGAGGACGAGGAATATCAGCCCGACCTGATGACCCTTGAGGACGAGGACGGCAACGAGGTCACCTTTGAGGTGATCGACGCACTGGACCACAAGGGCGTGCATTATCTGGCTGTGGTGGAATACACCGAAAATGAAGAGGACGCAGAGGATGCCCAGCTGGTGATCCTGAGCGTTGGCGAGGACGACGAAGGCGAATATCTGGACGTGGTAGAGGACGACGAGACTCTGCTGGAAGTCAGCAAGCTGTTTGAGCAGCGCCTGAGCGACGATTACGAGATCGACTGATCGTTTTTCTCCCCCAAATTACCAGGCAAGACTTCCTGCCCGGCTCGATTTGTTGCGGTTTATATGATCCTACTAATCATTCAACGGGAGCCCGGAGTTCTCCGGTGGATTGCAGACCTCCCCGCCATGGGTCGACCATGGAGGCTCGATGAGGAAGCGTGAAACCGGCGACAGGGCACCCACCTGTCCGCAAGGGTAGGTTTGATTGGCCGCAGACGACCGGGCGGGATCTTTTATAGGTTTTGATCCACCGCTGCCCCCTGCCGGGACAGTGTGTGGATTTTTTTATATCGGAACATTTGTACCGGGCACCGGGCACTGTGCGCTCCGGTGCGCGGCAAGCCGGAAAGGATGTGCAATTGTGGCATGAGTTCTGAGCACTTGGTGGGCACTTCGATTCCCCGTTTTACCTTTGACACCCCTACGAGACCCGGCAACGATTTCTACGCCCTGTGTGAGGGGGAGCAGCCTCTGGTCATGATCTTTCTGCCCGCTTTTGACCACCCGGTCACGCGGGAATATCTGACCCATTACCTCAAGACCTGCGCCCGCCTGCGGGGCGTCCGGCTGGCCTGCGTGGTGCGCTCCTCGGCCCAGAGCGTGGCGGCGGCCACCCGGGGCTCTGATTTCCCGTTCCCCGTCATCTGCGACGCACCGGGCGTGCTGTACAGCTATCTGGGCGTGGAGCAGGCCCGCGGCCTGCGGAGCTGGAGTTTTGCCGCCCAGCGCATCTACAAGACTGCAAAAGAGCAGGGCTACCGCTATGACAGCTCTGCCCCGCAGATTTTACCGCTGACGCTGGTGGTGGGGCACCTGGGCAAGATCTTGTTCATCCACTCCGGCCGCAGCCAGACCGACCTGCCGGAGGACTGCACCGCCATCCGGGAGATCGCCCGGGAGGTCGCCTCCACCCTGGCCGCCGGGCCGGAAGGTCCCCGGACCCGCTGCTCGGACGAGACCCTCACCCTGCCGGACCTGGTGAGGTGGGACGATGTGGATAACGACCGGTAAAACAGACCGATTCTTACACAAAAGCAGGACACCCCCACCACGGGAGTGCCCTGCTTACTGCCAGTAATATAGCATAGTGAAAAATGCTTGTCAAGGCTGTTTTTTTAAGATTTGCACATCTGTACGCTATAAAACGGCTGCTGCACGCTATTGTGCAGCAGCCGTTCTGTTATTCCTCAGTTTCCTCGGTGAACAGCCCCGGGATGCCGCACAGGGCCGCCAGACCTACCAGCGTGAACACGATACGGGACCAGATGGAGGTGCTGCCGCCCAGCAGCCAGCCCACAAAGTCGAATTGGAACAAGCCCACAAGGCCCCAGTTGATGCCGCCCACGATCATCAGGATCAGGCAGATTTTATAAAAGGTCTGCACAAAAAAGACCTCCTTCCCTTGGAGCCATTCTGCCCCGTGGGAAGGAGGTTTATTCATGGACAGATCAGACGACCCGCGCGCCGCCCTTGTCCGGCTGCGCGGTGTACACCTGCTTCCAGCGGTGCTTTGCCGCCGCTGCTGCGGCGCGGGCGGATGTCTCATCCCGGAAGATGCCGAACACCGCCGCCCCACTGCCGGTCATCAGAGCCGTCACAGCGCCCTTTTCACGCAGCAGAGCCTTGATGGCCCCGGTGTCCTTGGCACCGCTGCACTCTTCCAGGGCGTTGCCGGCAGCGGCGCACACCGCGTCCAGATCTCCGGCGCGGACGGCGGCTTCCTGGGTCTCACAGTCCGGGTGCACCGTGCTGCCCACCCGGTCGTAGGCTGCAAAGGCCTCCGGAGTGGACACACCGTAATCCGGCATCACCACCGTGAACCAGCAGTCCGGCACCGGCGGCAGGGGCTTGAGCAGGTCGCCCACGCCCTGCACCCGGCAGGTGCCGCCCATGAGGGCAAAGGGCACATCTGCGCCAATGGACGCGCCCAATGCGCACAGCTCGCTCATGGAGAGCCGGGCACCGTACAGCTCGTTCAGGCCCACCAGCACAGCGGCGGCATCGGCGCTGCCGCCGGCCATGCCTGCCCGCACCGGGGTATTCTTATAAATAGTGATGTCCACCCCCGCCAGCAGGCCGGTGTAGTGGAAAAACGCCAGCGCCGCCTTGATGGCGGTATTTTTGTTGTTGGGAGCCACCAGACTGCCCGGCAGCCGCAGATTCAGGTAAAGGCTGCGGCGCAGTACCACCCGCTCGTACAGGGTGATGGCCTGCATGGTCATGTCCAGATCATGGTAGCCATTGGGCAGCAGGCCCACCACGTCCAGCGCCAGATTGAGCTTTGCCGGGGCCAGAACGGTCACCACATTCTGCTTTCGCATGGAGCATTCCCTCCTCAGTTGCCCTGAACCAGGCCGTTTTCCTGCAGGAACTCTCGGATGCGCTTGAGCGCCTCGGTCAGGTGCTCCACGCTGTAGGCGTAGGACACGCGGCAGTAGCCCTCGCCGGATGCGCCAAAGGCATCGCCGGGGATGATGGCCACATGCTTCTGCTCCAGCAGCCGGGTGCAGAACTCCTGGCTGGTAAGGCCGGTGCTCTTGATGCAGGGAAAGGCGTAAAAGGCTCCCCGCGGCTCAAAGCAGGTCAGGCCCATGTCGTTGAAGGAGCGCACCACCAGACGGCGGCGCATGTTGTACTCGTCGCGCATGCGGTCGATCTCGCCATCGCAGTCCCGCAGGGCCGTGATGGCGGCATACTGGCTGGTGGTGGGGGCCGACATAATGCAGCTCTGGTGAATTTTGGTCATCACCTTGATCACCGGTTCCGGACCAACCGCATATCCCAGGCGCCAGCCTGTCATGGCATACGCTTTTGAGAAGCCGTTCACTACGATGGTGCGTTCTTTCATGCCCGGCAGTGTGGCAATGCTGATGTGGCGGTCCAACCCATAGGTCAGCTCCGCATAAATCTCATCCGAAAGCACCATAATATCGGTACCGCGCAGCACCTCCGCAATGGCTTCCAGATCTGCCGCATCCATCACGCCGCCGGTGGGGTTGTTGGGATACGGCAGGATCAACAGTTTGGTACGCGGCGTAATGGCGGCGCGCAGCTGGTCCGCCCGCAGGCGGAAATCATCCTCCACTTTGGTGGCAATGTGCACCGGCACGCCGCCGGTCAACGAAGTGATCGGTTCATAACAGACAAAACAAGGCTCCGGGATGATGACTTCATCCCCCGGTTTGACCAGTGCACGGATGGTCAGGTCAATGGCCTCGCTGCCGCCCACGGTAACAAGCACCTCGCTGGGCTGGTAGTTCAGCTCCATGCGGCGGGCCAAGTAGCAGCAAATTTCGGCGCGCAGCTCTTTGATACCCGCATTGGCGGTATAGCGCGTACGGCCTTGTTCCAGGCTACGGATGCCCGCATCCCGGATGGTCCACGGCGTCTTGAAATCCGGTTCGCCCACGCCAAGGCTAATGCAGTGCGGCATTTCGGCGGCCAAATCAAAAAACTTGCGAATCCCCGAAGGCCGCATGGATTTCGCAGCCGGCGCAAGCAGTTCATCGTAATTCATCACAGTACGGTACACTCTCTTTCGTCGGCTTCTTCGTTCAGGTACAGCTTGCCGCCGCGCTTATACGGGCGTAGCACAAAGCTGGTTGCCGTGGAAAGTACATCGTCCAGCGGAGAAAGGCGCTTTGCCACAAACAGGGCAATTTCCTGGAAGCTGTGGCCCTTGATGATGACCTGCAGATCATAGCTGCCGCTCATCAGCAGAACGCTGTCCACCTCGTCAAAGCTGGCGATCACCGATGCGATCTCGTCAAAACCGCGGCTCTTGCGCGGGGAAACGTGCAGTTCGATCACTGCTTCCACCACATTGATACCAGCCTGTTCCCAGTCGATCATGGCTTCAAAACCGCGGATATACCCCTTGGCAACCGCCTCATCCATCATAGTGGCAACCTGGGCGGGCGTTTTGCCCATCATAGCGGCGATATCTTCCACCGGCAGGCGGGCATTTTTTTCAAGAATATGCAGCAATTCTTCCATCATGCAGAAACTCCCCTATCTTTTCTGTTTTACCGTCTGCCGCAGGGCAAATTTCCTGCCTGCTTCCGGCCCGTGATCTTACACACGCATACAAATAATATATAGATATTAGTATACCACAAATTTTTATGTCTGCACAGGGGGTAAAGCTGCTGTTTTTATCGGGCTGCTTCCGCATTTTGCTCCGCCTTACCAGCGGTTCCCCGGCCCAGCAGCGCCATTTCGCACATATCTTTCCAATAGCGCTTGGGAGCGTGGGTCATCTGGCAACGTTCATTGCGGCGCTGTTCAATGGTAACGGCATCAAAAAAGCGTTTCCACAGCTTTTGCCAGTCCAGTTCCTCCTGCCCGGTGTTTTTATCATAATGCTCCATGACCATATACTGCACTTTGCGGTCCCTGCGCAGCATGGCGATGCCGTGGGTCGCATCAAAAATCATAAAGTCTTCATCCGGTAACCGACTGCAAAAGTGCCCGCGCAGCAGCGGCAGAATCCTGTTTTTGGGGTGGATCACCGTGCCAAGCATCATATCACGCTGTTCAAAGCGGATGAACTCAATATACTTGCAGGCTTCATTATTGACCGCCCGTTCTAGGTCAAACGCCGCACAGATATCCGGGTCCCCTGTTGCACGCGCGGCAGCGGGGCCTTTTTCAAAGCAGATACGCGCAAAGCGCAGCAGGATCAGCTCATGTTCCGGGTCATCCGATAAAAATCCTGTTGTTATGCGTTCCTTTACCGTTGGTCCGAGCCGCTCCAATCCTCTTGCAACGCGCTGGGCGCGGGCAGGGTCTGTTACGATCTCGCACGAATCATAAAAGCTGATCTGCCCGCGGTCAGGTGCGCAGACGGCGGCAGGGATCTCTTTGCGGGAATAGCTTTCAAAAATGCAGCACAAAAAGCCCTGGAAGGTTCCATCATAGCGGTACACCGTGTCGGTCACATGCGCCGGGTAAGACATTGCAAAGCCTCCTGTTTTACCTCATAGGCTGCCTGGCGGGCGGGCATCCCCGCCGCGGCCAGTTTCTGCACAGCGGGCGCTGCATCCGGCAGAACCTTCGGGGTAAAGTCATCCAGCGAAAGCTGCTGCGTACCCACGGCAAATGCCTTGGGGTCCAGCAGCGCCGCGGCGATTTCCTGCCGGGTTCCGTGGGCTGCGGCGCGGCCGTTGCAGGTAATAAAGTACTGGGCACGTTTCAGCACAACCCCCATCCGCTTGAGTTCCGCCATTCCAAGGTGCTGCTGGCGGCGGGCGGACAAAATCCGCAATGCACTTTTGGGCCCGATACCCGGAATACGCAGCAGGGCCGCCTTGGGCGCAGTGTTGATCTCCACGGGGAAAAATTCCGGGTGGCGCACTGCCCAGGTACATTTGGGGTCCAGATAAGGGTCAAAGTTCGGCTCTTCCTCTGTCAGCAGTTCCCAAGCCGAAAAATCATAGTACCGCAAAAGCCAGTCCGCCTGGTACAGACGGTGTTCCCGCAAAAGCGGCGGG
>OHMD01000441.1_pt1 | contig 10189 bp, 7 predicted proteins | sample 1569161 | NCBI WGS metagenome assembly OHMD01 (sample SAMEA3879502, study PRJEB24766) | human gut metagenome | biome: human-associated habitat; feature: feces | place: USA | collected 1985/1987
AATATGGGCAAGACCGGACCCTGTGAGCGTGAAAAACCTTCAGCTGTTTCCCAATGGACACGAATTGACAAAAATGAAGGAAAAATCACCAGCTCGGCTGGTGGATGTTTATTGTGTGCAAGGGCAATTGTTGCCTATTTTCACAGATTGCGCTATACTGATTCCGAAAAGTTTTTGTGAAGGGGAGAACCGGATGCTGCGCTGTGCGATCGTGGAGGACAGCCCCAGAGAGCTGGAACATCTGAAAGAATGCCTTGCCCGCTACTCGGCAGAGCGGGATATCCCGCTGGAGACCACGGTCTTCGGGGATGCGGCGTCGTTTCTGGAACATTACCGTGCCGACTATGACATCGTGTTCATGGACATCGAGCTGCCGGGCATCAACGGCATGGAGGCAGCCCACCGCCTGCGGGAGATCGACCGGCAGGTCATCCTGATCTTTGTGACCAACATGGCCCAGTTTGCGGTCAAGGGCTATGAGGTGGATGCGCTGGACTACATCATCAAGCCTGCCCAGTATGGGCCGTTGAGCATCAAGCTGGACCGTGCGGCCCAGCGCTGGCGCGCCGCCGCCGAGAGCGTGATGGTGGCCCTGCCCACCGGCACCCAACGGCTGCTGCTGTGGGAGATCTATTACATCGAGGTGCAGGGCCACAAGCTGACCTATCACACCGAAAAAGGCCAGCTGCCGGGCACCGGAACCCTGCAGGACGCCGAACAGCGGCTGCACGGCAAGGGCTTCCTGCGCTGCAACAAGTGCTATCTGGTCAACCAGAAGCACATCCAGACCGTCACCGGCAGCGACGTGGTGCTTTCCAACGGGGAGAAGCTGCAGATCAGCCGTCTGCGCAAAAAGGAATTCATGGAGGAGCTGGCCCGTAGCATGGGCAATGAATTTGTGCTATGAGTACGGTCATCGATCTGTTTGAACGCCACGGCTATGTGCTGGAACTGCTGGCGTGCGTGGCGGCCACCACCTGGAAGCTGGAGCGGCAGGAGCGCTTTGCGGTGCGGCTGACCGGCATCCTGCTGGCGGAGGCCTGCTTTACCATCGTGTGGGAGCAGGTGCCCCACAACCTCTACACCGAGTCGCTGCGCACCTTTCTGCTGTGGAGCATCGCGGCGGTGGGCATCCGGCTGTGCTTCCGCATCGCGGCAGCGTGGGCGGTGTTCTATGCTACGGCGGCGGGCACCATGCAGCACATCATCTACCGGGGGGCCAAGCTGCTGCAGAATGCGGTGTATCACATGGACCGGCAGTACTGGGCCTGGAGCCGGTGGGTCTATCTGGGCCTTTTCGTGCTGCTGTTCGCGGTGTGCTGCCTGACCCTCACCCGGCGGCTGCACAGCCGCAATCTGGGCACACTGCCCGGGCGCACGATGACTTTTATCATGGTGGGCTACCAGCTGAGCATGAACATCTTCGTCAACCTGTTCAACGCCTTTAGTGTGGACGGTGCCCCGCGCATCTTTACTACCTACAGCGTCTACGACGAGGTGACCACCATCCTGCTGTTCTTCCTGCTGTGTGAGATCCTGCAGCGCAGCGACGCCGAGTGGGACAACATGGTGCTGCAGCAGATGATGCGCCAGCAGCGCCAGCAGATGGAGCTGTCCAAGGAGACGGTGGAGCTCATCAACATCAAGTGCCATGACATCCGCAAGCAGCTGTACACGCTGGGCAGCCGGGTGCCGACCGAGGAGCTGGACGAGCTGAAAAAGGCGGTGGATATCTACGACTCCACGGTCAAGACCGGCAACGAGACGTTGGACGTGCTGCTGGCGGAGCGCTCCATCGTGTGCAAGGGCCGCGGCATCCAGCTGGATTACATCGCCGACGGTGCAAAGCTGGACTTCCTGAAGCCCGGCGAGGTGTACTCGCTGTTCGGCAACGCGCTGGACAACGCCATCGAGGCGGTGACCCCGCTGGAGCCGGACCGCCGCTACATCGGCCTGCAGGTGCGGGCCGAGCGGGGCATGCTGCTCATCCGCATGGAGAACTGCGCCGCCGAGCCGCTGCACTTTGTGGACGGCCTGCCCCAGACCACCAAGGGGGACGCCCGGTGGCACGGTTTTGGCGTTAAGAGCATCCGCCGCATCGTGCAGCAGCACGGCGGCACCCTGACGATGCAGGCACAGGACGGCATGTTCCGTCTGGTGGCGCTCCTGCCGCTCAAATGACAGTTCAGGGCCCCAAAATGACAGTTTGGGAAAAATTTGTTGTAAATATTCACAAAACCTCTATACTATCGGCAGAGCTTTGAATCACTCTGCCGGTTTCTTTTTGTGCGGCGTTTGCTTCCGCACCGCACAGGGGGAGAGCGGACAACTTTCAAAGGAGGACAAAATGTTGAAGAAGAAAAACCTGTGGCGCGGTTTGACCATGGTGTTTGCCCTGCTTCTGGCCGTTTCCATGATGGCAGGCAACATCCTGGAGCTCTACCGCACCTCTGTGGATGCCTTCCTGGGCACCCGCAGCACCCAGACTGTGACCGAGCAGTCGGACGATGAATCCGATGCCTGGACCTACAAGTCGGAATTCACCACGGCCAAAGAAGCCTACGAGGGCTTCAAGGACTTCGCCATCGAGACTTCGCAGGAGACCTTTGCCCTGCTGAAGAACGAGAACGGTGCCCTGCCGCTGGCCAAGGATGCCAAGATCACCATGCTGGGCGTCCGCAGCTATGCTCCTGTTTACGGCAACAGCGGCGGCAGCGTGCCGGACGGCAAGTCCACCGTGCAGATCTTTGACGCCTTTACCGAGCGCGGCTTCCAGCTGAACCCGGAGACCCTGGCCGCATACGAAGCATTCTTTGCGGACAAGGAATGGACCAAGCCTCAGTTCGGCGGCGGCATCCTGCCCGCTTACGCCGAGATCAGCGCTTACAATGATCCCTGCGAGCTGACGATGGATGAGCTGAAGGCTCTGAACCCGGACTTCCAGTCCAAGTACACCGAATACGGTGATGCCGCCATCGTGGTGGTGAGCCGTGTCGGCGGCGAGGGCGGTGCCTACTACCCCGGCGAGGAAGGCCTGGCTGAGGGCGTGCACACCGTCAACGGCAACATCCTGAGCCTGAGTGATGAAGAAATGGCCATGATCGAGGAAGCAAAGGCCAATTTCGACAAGGTCATCGTGCTGGTCAATGCTGCCAACCCCATGGAGATCGCAAACCTGCAGGACGACCCCGACATTGACGCCATCCTGTGGGTGGGCTACCCCGGCGCTTACGGCTTCTACGCCGTGGCCGATGTGCTGAACGGCACCGTGGCTCCCTCTGCCCATCTGGGCGATACCTTCGTCAAGAACGGTGCACTGGCTCCCGCCATGCAGAACTTTGGCAACATCCCCTGGGCAAACGCTTCGGACTTTGCTGAGGGCACCAGCGTCAACTCCTACCTGATCGAGAACGAGGGCATCTACACCGGCTACCGTTACTACGAGACCCGTTATGCGGACATCGTGCTGGGCAACGGCGGTGCCAATGCCTCTGCCGGTACCTACGCCAACGCCGACGGCACCGTGGCCACCAGCGATGGCACCTGGAGCTACGACAACGAGGTGGTCTATCCCTTCGGCTACGGCATGAGCTACACCACCTTTGAGCAGACCCTGGACAGCGTGGTCATCACCGGTGACAAGCGCACCGCTACCGTGACCGTGACCACCACCAACACCGGCGATGTGGCCGGCAAGGCTGTCGTGCAGCTGTACGCCAGCGCACCCTACACCGACTACGACAAGCAGAACGGCATCGAAAAGTCCGCCCTGCAGCTGATGGACTACGAAAAGACCAACACCCTGCAGCCCGGCGAGAGCCAGACCATTACCATGAATGTGGACATGAGCCTGCTGGCCAGCTACGACAGCCAGAACGCCAAGACCTTCATCGTGGACCCGGGCGACTACTACTTCGCCATCGGCTCTGACGCCCATGATGCTCTGAACAACATCCTGGCTGCTCAGGGCAAGACCACTGCCGACGGCATGACCGCCGACGGCGATGCTTCCAAGACCTACCAGTGGACCTGGGACGGCGCTGTGGATGCCGACACCTTCTCTGTGAGCAAGGCCGGCGTGGAGATCACCAACGCAGTGAGCGACGGCGACTACTCCATGGACATCAACACCTTCATCCCCGGCACCGCTACTTATCTGTCCCGCAGCGACTGGGACGGCACCTTCCCCACCACCATTACCGGCCTGAAGGCCGAGGGCCGTCTGGCCACCCTGCTGGCCAACGACTTCATCGACATCAAGACCGATGAGGACACTTCGGACATCGTGTTCGGCGACACCACCAGCACCCTGACCCTGAACGACCTGAAGGGCGCTGACTTCGACGATCCCCGCTGGGATGAGCTGGTCGGCAAAGTGACCATCGACGAGTTCCTGAACTTTGCCTCCAACGCCTTCCACAACATCCAGAACATCGACTCTGTGGGCCTGCTGCAGTACGCAGCCGACGACGGCCCCAACGGTTCCGACTCGCACTACCTGACCGAGGGCAGCTACCAGGGCACCCCGTATGCAGATGCTGCCGATTATGACTACGGCACCCGCGTCGGCCCCACCCCGGAGAACATTGCTTACAGCTGGAACAAGGAACTGGCCTACCGCGTGGGTGAGATCACCTTGGGCGAGAGCACCCTGGTGCTGAACCTGCCCATCATGATCGGCCCCGGCATGAACATCCATCGTCACGGCTACAACGGCCGCGGCGCAGAGTATTACTCCGAGGACCCCGTCCTGTCCGGTTACACCGGTTCCGCTGTGGTGCAGGGCGCTCAGAGCAAGGGCACCCTGGTCAACATCAAGCACGCTGCCTTCAACGATCAGGAGATCAACCGCTCCGGCATCGCAGTCTTTATGACCGAGCAGAAGGCCCGTGAGCTGGAGCTGCGCAACCTGCAGCAGGCCTTTGAGGGCAACGGCAAGCCCGCTTCCTTCGAGGCGGATCCTTCCCGTGATGACACCTACACGGTGGGTGCTCTGGGCGTGATGACCTCCTACAACCGCATTGGTGCCGTGGCCTCCAGCGCAAACGCTGGTGTCCAGGTGCAGATCATGCGCAACGAGTGGGGCTTCAAGGGCTACAACGTCACCGACTTTACCGGTGTTACCCTGCACGCTTCCCCCAAGGAGTCCATCCTGGCCGGCACTACCGCATTCTGCGGTTTCGGCACGGACGACAGCATCACCTACTGGAATGCTGACGCTCTGAAGGGCGACCGCACCATGCTGCTGGCCATCAAGCAGAACATCCATTACCTGCTGTACGCTCTGGCCAACAGTGCCGCCATGAACGGCGTCAACTCCACCACCCGCACCATCAGCGTGATGACCTGGTGGCGTATGACCTACCGCGTGTGCATCTACGGCTTTGCAGCCCTCACCGCACTGTGCGCCCTGCTGTACGTCGTGTCTGCGGTCAAGAGCAAGAAGCAGAAGACTGCAAAGGAGGCCTGAGCCATGAAAACGAAACTGAACACGAAGACGATCGTGGCTGCTGTGGCCAGTGTGATCGGCCTTGCAGTCTATGGTTACACCTCGATGGTGGGCTATCTAGCGGCTTCGGCCACCAGCACCCTGCCGGTGGTGCTCACCGTGGCCGCGCTGGCGTGCCTGGCTCTGCGCCAGTTCGCCGGCAGCAAGCTGCCCGCCGTGGTCAACGACGTGCTGCTGGTGGCAGCCGATGTCTGCCTGATCGGCAGCTTCGCCGTATTCGTTCTGGCCCGCGTTTCGCTGGCTGCGGACGTCTACTTCATCCCGGTCAACTATCCGGCTTCTGAGGCCACGGCCCTGCACATCTCCATCGTGGGTGCCGTGTGCTACCTGGTCGGCATCGTGACCCTGATCGTGGAAGGCTTCTCCGCAAAGAACTGATGAATCCCCCAGCCGCCCGGCGGAGAAGCTCTGCCGGGCGGCATTTTGGGTTCCGGACCTTATCTTGTGATCAAATGAAAGGAGGCAGATGCCTGTGATCGCCTGTTCGTTCAACACCGGCTGGACCTGCCGCCACCTGTTGGAAGAGGGGCCGGCCGTGCCGGTCACCCTGCCCCATGATGCGGCACTGGCCGAACCCCGTACCGAGACGGCCCCCGGTGGCACCAACACCGGCTGGTACGAGGGCTATGATTACCTTTACGAAAAACGCTTCACCCCGGACGCAGCCCTGCAGGGCCAGACCCTTGTGCTGGAATTCGAGGGCGTGTACCACAACGCCGAAGTCTGGCTCAACGGCGAGAAGCTGGCGTTCAACCCCTACGGCTACACCGACTTCAAGGTAGACCTGACCGGGAAGCTGGACTTTGATGCCGAAAACGTGCTGCAGGTGATCGCCCGCAACGCCGACCAGCCCAACAGCCGCTGGTATTCCGGTGCGGGCATCTACCGCCCGGTCACCCTGTGGGTGGGCCCGGAAGCACACCTGCTGCTGGACGGCCTGCGGGTGCGCACCGTGTCCATCGACCCGCCGGAAGTGGAAGTCACGGCGGCGGCCAGCGCCCCCGGCACCGTGCAGCTGCAGGTGCTGGACGGCACTACCGTGCTGACCAGTGCGTCCGCTGAGGCCGGAAAGCCGGTGCGCCTGAAACTGCCGGAGGCAACGCTCTGGAGCCCGGAGCACCCGCAGCTGTACACCCTGCAGGCGGCCTACGGCACCGACACGGCAGCGGCCCGCTTTGGCATCCGCAGCCTTGCCTGGGGCAGGGAGGGCCTGCTGCTCAACGGCAGCCGGATCATCCTGCAGGGTGCCTGCATCCACCACGACAACGGCCTGCTGGGTGCAGTGTGCCACCCGGATGCGGTGCGCCGCAAGGTGCGCATCCTGCACGAGAACGGCTACAACGCCATCCGCTCGGCCCACAACCCCTGCTCCAAGGCCCTGCTGGACGCCTGCGACGAGCAGGGTATGCTGGTGATGGATGAGTACATCGACCACTGGTACATCCACAAGACCGAGCACGACTATGTGGACTATTTCAACGACTGGTGGCGCAGCGACCTGGAAAGCATGGTCAAAAAGGACTACAACCACCCTTGTGTGATCCTGTATTCCACCGGCAATGAGGTCAGCGAGACGGCTCAGAAAAAGGGCATTGCCCTGACGAAGCAGCTCACCCGGTATCTGCACCGCCTGGATGACACCCGCCCGGTGACCTGCGGTGTGAACATCTTCTTCAACTTCCTCAGCTCCATCGGATTTGGCGTGTACAGCGACAAAAAAGCCAAAAAGCAGGCCGAGGACGCCACCAAAAAGAAAAAGGCCGTGGGCAGCCAGTTCTTCAACAATCTGGCGGGCCTGCTGGGCAGCGAGTTCATGAAGCACGGTGCCACCCTGCATGGCTGCGACGTCAAGACCCGCGACGCCTTTGCCAACATGGACATTGCCGGTTACAACTACGGCATCTACCGCTACGAGCACGACCTGAAAAAATACCCCGACCGCCTGATTTTGGGCAGCGAGACCTTCTGCAGCGACGCCTACCGGTTCCGGGAGCTGGCCAAGAAAGAACCCCGGCTCATCGGTGACTTTGTGTGGGCCGGTATGGACTACCTGGGCGAAGTGATGGTGGGCAGCTGGGAGTATGCCGACAACGCGCCCCGCTTTGACGGCGGCCTTGGCTGGGTGAGCGCCGGTTCCGGCCGCATCGACCTGACCGGCAAGCCGCTGGGTGAGGCCCTGTATACCCGGGTGGCGCTGGAACAGGCCGAAGGGCCGTTCCTGGCCGTGCGCCCGGTGAACCACACCGGCGACAAGCACTCGCCCTCGGCCTGGAAGATGACCGACGCCATGACGAGCTGGACCTGGCCCGGCTGCGAGGGAAAGCAGGCTGAGGTGGAGGTTTATGCCCGCGCGGCTTCCGCTGCGCTGGTGCTCAACGGCAAGGAAATCGCCCGCAAGAATGCGAAAAACGACTGCCTGTTCCGCTTCCGCTGTGCGTACCAGCCTGGTACGCTGGAGGCTGTGGCCTACAACGCAGCGGGGCAGGAGACCGGCCGCTGTGCGCTGACCACCGCCGGCCCTGCCACCGAGCTGCGGGCCGAGCCGGAGGAAGCCGTGCTGCGCCCCGGCCAGCTGTGCTACATCCGCCTGCGCTACACCGACCAGAACGGCGTGCTCAAGCCCACTGTGCGGGAGCCCATCCGGGTGCAGGTGACCGGCGGCCGCCTGCTGGCGCTGGGCAATGCCTGCCCCTTCAATCTGCAGGGCTACCGCACCAGCCAGACCGACCCCTACTGGGGCGAGGCCATGGCCATCGTGGAAGCCGGCACCGAAGGCTGTGTGACCCTGCAGGCCGACAGCACCGTTGGTTCTGCCGTGGCTGCCGTGCAAGTTCATAAGGAGTAAATACCCATGTCCATTTCAGAGAAAAACCCCAAGCTGGCCAAGCTGGCCGGGCAGTTCATCAAGTTCTATGCCTTTTCCATGCTGGTCACCCTGCTGCAGTACCTGCTGCTCACCTTTCTGCCGGGGCTGTTCTACGCCCACACCGACTGGTGCAGCATCCCCTGCCAGCTCATCCACCTGAACCTTGGCCCGGTGGACACCTATGTGTTCAACTACCCGGTCACCGGGGACGCCACCGGCGGCATGGGCTACTTTGCCGCCTTTGCCATCACCCTGTTCCTGGCGCAGTGCGTCAACTTCCCCATGCAGCGCAACATCACCTTCAAGTCCAAGGGCAACATCTGGTATCAGATCCTGTGGTACGTCATCGCCTTTGTGCTCATCACCATCGTGTGCAGCTTCCTCATGGGCCTGTATGTGCCCCTGTGCAAGCAGTTCTTCTCCCCGGCGGTGTACAACGTGCTCATCACCGTGATCAACGGCGGCGTGCAGATGGTGATCTATTTCCCCATCTATAAGATCATTTTCCCGGAGGGTGAAGCCAAATGAAACATGCAGATGTGATCGCCAAACTGTCCCTGCGGGAAAAATGCGCCCTGCTTTCCGGTGCCACCGTGTTCGAGACCCATGCCCTGCCCAACAAGGGAGTGCCGGCCATCTGGCTGTCGGACGGCCCCAACGGTCTGCGCAAGCAGGCGGGCCCGGCCGACCATCTGGGCCTGAACCCCTCGGAGCCGGCCACCTGCTTCCCCACGGCGGCCACCGTGGCCAACAGCTGGGACCCCGCCCTGGGCGAGGAGATCGGCAAAGCGCTGGGCGAGGAGACCGCTTCCTACAGCGTCAATGTGATCCTGGGCCCCGGCCTGAACACCAAGCGCAGCCCGCTGTGCGGCCGCGATTTCGAGTATTTCTCGGAGGACCCGTACCTGTCCGGCAAGCTGGCAGCAGGCTATGTGCGCGGCATCCAGTCGGTGGGCGTTTCGGCCTGCCCCAAGCACTTTGCTGCCAACAATCAGGAGCTGCGCCGCATGGCCAGCAACAGCGTGCTGGACGAGCGCACCCTGCGGGAGCTGTACCTCACCGGCTTTGAGATCGCCGTGAAAGAGGGCAGGCCCAAGTGCATCATGACCTCCTACAACCGGGTCAACGGCACCTACGCCAACGAGAACCATCACCTGCTGCAGGATATCCTGCACGGCGAGTGGGGCTATGACGGGGCCGTGGTCACCGACTGGGGCGGCTCCAACGACCATGTGGAGGGTGTGCGCGAAGGTTCCACGCTGGAAATGCCCTGCCCCGGCTTTGGCTCGGCCAAGCGGCTGATGCAGGCCGTGGCGGAGGGCCGTCTGCCGGACTGAAAAGCAAGAGGAGCGCCCACATGGGCGCTCCTCTTGCTTTCTCCCCGGTTTCCCCTGTCGGTGTCAGCATAAGGTATCCAGCTTTTCGGTGAACAGCTTGTCGTTGATCTGGAACAAGGTCATGCTGTGGCTCAGACCATAGAGAATGATGGCGTCCCGCCGGTCACGGGTGTACAGCGGCGCGTGCCGCGCCTGCCGCAGCAGGTCCTGGGCGTCCTCCACCGATGCGCCCAGGCCGAAGCATACGCACAGCAGGCGGTTGCGGGAGGGGAAGCGGCAGCCGGAGAACAGCTGGTGCAGATATACCTCGCTGATACCGGACTGCTTGGCCAGCGCGGCCTTGGAGAGGCCGGTGGTGGTATAGAGCCGCTGCAGCGTCAGCTGTAGCGGCGTGTCCCGGAAATTTTCATTGTTCTCCGACAGAAAGCGGTCCAGATTATTGCTGCTCGGCAAATTCAAATATATGTGGGTGTATTT